>Ga0256839_1001042_pt1 | contig 34591 bp, 35 predicted proteins | sample 354166metaG_FD_185968 | JGI IMG/M metagenome (GOLD analysis project Ga0256839, IMG submission 185968) | Hydrothermal vent microbial communities from Mid Atlantic Ridge, Atlantic Ocean - 354-166 | ecosystem: Environmental > Aquatic > Marine > Hydrothermal vents | place: Atlantic Ocean: Mid...
GCCCAGGGCGGCGTCAACGCGGCGCTGGCCAATGTGATGCCGGACAACTGGCATTGGCACATGTTCGATACGGTCAAGGGCAGTGACTACCTGGGCGATCAGGACGCCATCGAGTACATGTGCCGCGTGGCGCCGGAGCTGGTCTATGAGCTGGAACACTATGGCGTGCCCTTTTCCCGTCTCGACAACGGCAAGATCTATCAGCGGGCCTTTGGCGGGCAGAGCCAGAACTTTGGTGAAAAACAGGCCGCGCGCACCTGTGCGGCCGCCGACCGAACGGGCCATGCGATCCTTCATTCGCTCTACCAGCAGAATATCCGTGCGCAGACCCATTTCTTCGACGAGTATTTCGCCACCGACCTGATCCGCAACGAGGAGGGGGTGGTGCAGGGTGCGCTGATCGTCAGTATCCAGACCGGAGAGACCCTGCTGGTGGAAGCGCGTACCACGCTGCTGGCCACCGGCGGAGCCGGGCAGATCTACCGCACCAATTCCAACGCGCTGATCAATACCGGCGACGGCCTGGGCATGGCGCTGCGCGCAGGTGTGCCGCTGCAGGACATGGAGTTCGTGCAGTTCCATCCCACCGGGCTGGCCGGCATCGGCATGCTGATTACCGAAGGCTGCCGGGGCGAGGGCGGCTACCTGGTCAACAGCGAGGGCGAGCGCTTCATGGAGCGCTATGCGCCCAATGCGAAGGATCTGGCCAGCCGCGATGTGGTCAGCCGCTCCATATACCTGGAGGTGAAGGAAGGGCGCGGCTGCGGACCCAACAAGGATCATGTGCTGCTCAAGCTGGACCACCTGGGAGCGGATACGATCATGAAGCGGCTGCCCGGCATCCGCCAGTCCAGCATCACCTTTGTCGGCATTGACCCGATCGAGCAGCCGATACCGGTATTCCCGACCGCCCATTATTTCATGGGCGGCATTCCCACCAACCGCAAGGGCGAGGTGGTGGCGCCCTACAAGGACACGCCGGAAGAGCCGGTGCCGGGGCTCTACGCCGCCGGCGAGTGCGCCTGCGTGTCGGTGCACGGCGCCAATCGTCTGGGCGGCAATTCGTTGCTCGACATCATCGTTTTCGGCCGCGCCGCCGCCGATGAGATGATCCGCCACATCAAGGAAAACCCCTACCACGAGGCGATCGACGAACAGGCCGTGGAAAAGGCACTGGACCGGTTGCACCGCTGGGACCGCAAGGGAGAGGGCGAGACGGTGGACGGCCTTCGGGACGACCTCAAAAAGGCCATGGAAGACTACTGCGGCGTATACCGCACCCAGGAGTTGCTGGACCAGGGGGTCGAAGCCATCCGCAAGATCCGCGAACGGCTGCCGGATGTGTACATCAACGATTTCTCGCGCACCTTCAATACCGCCCGCATCGAGGCGCTGGAGCTGGAAAACCTGGTGGATGTAGCGATGGCGGTGGTCAAGTCCGCCTCGGTACGCCAGGAGAGCCGCGGCGCGCATTCGCGGGTCGATTACCCCAAGCGTGACGACCAGCAGTGGATGAAGCACAGCCTGTATTTTCTTGCCGATGACCGCATGGACTTCAAGCCGGTGCGCACCAGGCCGCTGACGGTCGACACCTTTCCGCCGAAAGAGCGGGTGTACTGATCATGAAATTCAACATCTACCGCTACAACCCGGAAACCGACAAGAAACCCTGGATCCAGAGCTACGAGCTGGATGTGCCGAAGGAAACCATGTTGCTCGAAGCCCTGTTGCAGATCCACCGGCAGGACCCGACGCTGGGGTTCCGCAAGTCCTGTCGCGAGGGCGTCTGCGGCTCCGACGGCATGAACGTCAATGGGGTCAACCGCCTGGCCTGCGTCACCCCGCTGTCGGAGCTGAAGGAGCCGATCGAGATCCGCCCGCTGCCCGGTCTGGCGGTGATCCGCGATCTGATCGTGGACATGGAGCAGTTCTATACCCAGTACCGCACCGTCAAGCCCTATCTGGTTGGCGCCGAGCCGGAACCCGAGGTCGAACGCCTGCAGACGCCAGAGCAGCGCGACCGCCTCGACGGCCTCTACGAATGCATTCTCTGTGGTTGCTGCTCCACCGCCTGTCCGTCCTTCTGGTGGAACCCGGACAAGTTCCTCGGCCCCGCCGCGTTGCTGCAGGCCGCCCGCTTCATCGAGGACAGCCGTGACGAGGCGACGGTGGAACGGCTGGAACAGCTGGATGACGCCTACAAGCTCTACCGCTGCCACAGCATCATGAACTGCGTGCAGGTCTGTCCCAAGGACCTCAACCCCACCCGCGCCATCGGCAAGATCAAGGAACGCATGGTGCAGAAGAAGCTGTGAGCGCAGAAGGGGACAGCGAAGTCACGCTGGCGGAGCTGCAATGGCGCTGCCGGCGCGGCATGCTGGAACTGGACGTGTTTCTGCAGCGCTTTTTGCAGCAGGGGTATGGCCAACTCGATGCCGCCCAGCGGGCCAGTTTTTTCGAGCTCCTCGACTACCCGGACCAGGAACTGCTTGAACTGCTGCTCGGGCAGATCCACGCCCTCGATCCGGCCCACAACGCACTGGCCGAACGCATCCGCGCCAGCGCGCGCGACGCCGCCGGATAAACCCCGCACAGCCTGCGGCTGAGTCGCCGGCCGCATGCTGCTACAATCGGCCCATGAACGCCCGCGCCGATACCGTTTCCGACGAGCTTGAGCAGCAGCGTCTGAGGCCGCTGTACCTGGCGGCGATGCGCCAGCGCTTCAAGAATCTGATCAACCGCCTGACTTCCGGTGGCGATATGCACCGCCAACTGGGCGATCACCCCGAGGCGGTGGACCTGGCCTTTCTGATGAGCTATGTCCAGGCCTGGCACTGGCTGCGCCTGCAGCTCAATGACGACTGGCGCGGGCCGATGCTCGACGCCTTCAAGGGCTCCGCGCGCGCCTTCCTGATGGAACTGCTGGAACACAGCGACAGCCCCGAAGCCTTCATCCGGGGCTATATCGACTTCTGGCGCGCCAGCCCGCCACCGGGACCGGTACAGCGCCAGCAACTGATGCGCCTGCTGGATGCACGCGGCGGCGATGCCGAACGGCTGGTGGAAGACATCATGGCAGTGTGGCGCGGCATGAATGTCTACCCCGCGCCCGACAAGCAACTCTATGTGGAAATTGCCCGCGACGAGCGCAATCGCTACGACGCCATGCTCGGTCCCGAGGACCGCGAACGGCTGGCGCTGGTAGATGCCTTGCCCGATACCGATGACCGTCCACCGCGCTTCGCCAAACTGGGAATGATTCCGCACATGGGCTGTCCGCAGACCTGCCGCCACTGCATGTTCATCTTCCGTCCCTTCGTAAAGGGCAAGGAACGGGCCGGTGAAATCTACGAGCTGGCGGACGGGCTGACGGACAGCCTGCTGTTCACCGGCGGCGATCTGACCCGTCACATGGAACATTTCTACCGCGCCATCCGCGAGATGAAGCACATCCGCAACTTCGCCATTCTGCTCAATGGCGATTTTGCCGACAGCCCCAAGGCCGTGCGTGAACTGCTCGGCGAAATGGAACGCGCCCTGGGCGCACGCCCGGCCGGCTGGCCGCAGGCGGGCGTGTTGCTGCAGATCAGCTTCGACGAGTTCCATCAGGAAGTGATGCTCGACAAGCACGGCCGCCTCAAGGAACGGATTCCGGTAGAAAAAATCGCCAACATCGTCGAACAGGCGCCCAAATTCCCCAAAATACAGCTGGCGCTGCTGCACAAGCAGAACGCCCTCAATTTCTCCATGGACCTGTTCCAGAAGGGCGTGTTTGGCCGCCTGGCGGCCGAACTGGGTGCGCGAGGGCATCAGGTCCGCGTGTTGTCCTCGGCGCCCGCCGAGCGGCAGAAGGCACACCCGCTGACCGGCGAGCACGGTCAGGTAGTCAAGGACGCCACCTTTGTGCTGGCCAAATACCCGGATTCCCCGATTCTGCTGACCAGCTCCACCATCGATAGCTACGGCCGCGCCGAACTGCTGGAGCCCGGCGAAGCGGTTCAGGAACGGGACTACCTGATGCAGGTGCTGGAGCGCGGCCGCTCACCTGGCGAAGGCTTCGATACCGACCTGATGTTCTGGTTCAACGGCTGGGCGACCCTGTTCTCGGCGGTGCATGTCTGCCTGGGCAATGTCTATGACGAGGGCGCGGATACCGTGCTGGCTCGGCAGCGCAAGGACCCATTGAGCCGGGCGCTGGCCGATTTCGATACCCGGCTGCTCGAATTCTATGCGGAACGCCGGGACGATCTGCCTCGGCGCATCGAACGGGCTTCCAGTCCGCACCAGCTGTTCCACGCCATCACCGAAGACGCTGCGATGCGCCTGCACATGACGCAGCGCCTGCTCGATTGAACCGGCCTTGGGCGACTGCCGCGACGATCGTCCATTCCGTCTGCGCCCCTCGGCCAGCCTCACCCGCATCGAATACGCCGCCCTGGGGCTGATGGCGACCGTGCCGGCCCTGGCCTGGCCGTCGGGTTTCGGACCGGCGATGGCGTTGCTCATCCTGCTGCTGGCCTTGCGCTGGCGGCTGCAGGGCCAATTGCTGCTGCCGCACCGCTTCAGGGGACAGCTGAAACTGGCGGACCAGCCACCGCGCCTGATCTGCTATGCTTGTCTGTTCGGGGACGGGGAGGGCGCATGGCCGCTGGCGTCGTGCCGGATGTACCGCTCCCGCTATTTTCTGCTGATCCGCCGCCGCCATGAGGCGCTGCTGCTGGTGGCCGACCGTTTCGACTCGGCGGCCGAACACGCCCGTTTCCGCCGACGGCTGTTTGAACTGATGGAGAACCATGCTCGCTGATACCGAATCCGTCCGCTGTGGCCAGATCGTCACCCCGCGCAGCTTTGCCGGGCTGATGGAGCTGTACGAGCAGAACTACCTGCGCCTGCGGCGCATCGCCCCGGATCTGGACTTTGCCGACGAGATGATCTCCATCGCCCCCGGCCATCTGGATCTCTACCTGTCGGTCGTGGAACGCTGCAAATACACCACCTTTCTGCGCATGACCTACCGGTTCCGTCATCAGGACCGGCTCATCTGCGAACCCGATCTGCACCTGCGCATCTACCACGATGCCCGCACCGCCGAGGCTCAGGACCGTCTCGACCGCCAGCATCACCGCATCCGCAACGGAGAGACACTCGAAGAGAAGTGGCGTCTCAACCGCTTTCTGTACAAGTGGCTGGGCTTCTCGTTGCACCAGGGCCACCGATTCGAACCCATCGCCGGGCTGAAAAAAACCGTGAATCAGGATTAATAATCGTACATAAGTTACTGAAATAAAATCAGTTGGTTAAATACTTAGTAAATCAGTCAGGAATAGATCTTGACCTTGGCGGCGGCTTGCGATAGATTCCTGAGCATAATAGTCAGGAATTAACGGAAGGCACCATGAAACTGTCAACCAAGGGCCGCTACGCGGTCACCGCGATGATGGATATCGCTTTGCACGAGAAGGTCGGTCCGGTCACCCTGGCCGATATCTCCCAGTGTCAGGGCATTTCGCTGTCCTACCTTGAACAGCTGTTCTCCAAGTTGCGGCGCAATGGCCTGGTGCAGGGCGTGCGCGGCCCGGGCGGTGGCTACCGGCTGGCCAAGCCCGCCAGCGAGATCTCCGTCGCCGACATCATCGATGCGGTGGACGAGAAGATGGATCTGACCAAGTGCGGCGGCAAGGGCAACTGTGACGGTGGCTCGAAATGCCTGACCCACAAACTCTGGTACGATCTGACCTGCGATCTGCACCGCTTCCTGAGCGGGATTACGCTTGATCAGTACCTGAACCGACCCCATATCAACGAACTGGTAAAAAAACAGGACGAGCAGTATGGGCGATTCATCAATCGCCGTACCGCTGCCTGACGGAGACATAAAACCCATGAGCGACATGAGACTGCCCATTTATCTGGACTACAGTGCCACCACCCCGGTGGACGAGCGTGTTGCCGAAAAGATGGCCGGCTACCTGACCATCGACGGCAAGTTCGGTAACCCTGCCTCACGCAGCCACAAGTACGGCTGGGAAGCGGAAGAGGCGGTCGAGAATGCCCGCCAGCAGGTTGCCGACCTGATCAACGCCGACCCGCGCGAAATCGTCTGGACCAGCGGAGCGACCGAATCCGACAACCTGGCGATCAAGGGTGCCGCCCACTTCTATCACAAGAAGGGCAAGCACATCGTGACCGTCAAGACCGAGCACAAGGCGGTGCTGGACACCTGCCGCCAGCTCGAGCGCGAAGGTTTCGAAGTGACCTACCTCGATCCCATGGAAAACGGCCTGCTGGATCTGGATGCCTTGCGCGACGCCTTGCGCGACGACACCATTCTGGTCTCGGTGATGCATGTCAACAACGAGATCGGCGTGATTCAGGACATTGCACAGATCGGCGAGATTTGCCGTGAACGCAAGATCCTGTTCCATGTGGATGCGGCCCAGTCCGCCGGCAAGGTCGAGATCGACCTGCAGCAGCTCAAGGTGGACCTGATGTCCTTCTCCGGCCACAAAATCTACGGACCCAAGGGGATCGGCGCACTGTATGTACGCCGCAAGCCGCGGGTGCGCCTGGAAGCCCAGATGCACGGAGGCGGTCACGAGCGCGGCATGCGCTCCGGCACTCTGGCCACCCACCAGATCGTCGGCATGGGCGAGGCCTTCCGCATCGCTCGCGAGGAAATGGCCACCGAGAACGAGCGTATCCGCATGCTGCGCGACCGGCTCTATGAAGGCCTCAAGGACATCGAGGAAGTCTATGTCAACGGCGACATGGAACACCGCATCGCCGGCAACCTGAACATCAGCTTCAACTATGTGGAAGGCGAATCGCTGATCATGGCGCTGCGCGATCTTGCGGTCTCCTCCGGTTCTGCCTGCACCTCGGCCAGCCTCGAGCCCTCCTATGTGCTGCGTGCGCTGGGCCGCAACGACGAATTGGCGCACAGCTCGATCCGCTTTACGCTGGGCCGCTACACCACCATCGAGGAAGTGGACTACACCGTCGACCTGGTGAAGAAGGCAGTCGCCAAGCTGCGCGAACTCTCCCCGCTGTGGGACATGTACAAGGCCGGAATCGATCTGAATTCCGTCGAATGGGTCGCTCACTGAGCGCCCCGCAACCAGACAACAGAGGTAATACACCATGGCTTACAGTGAAAAAGTACTCGACCATTACGAAAACCCGCGCAATGTCGGCACCATCGAGGAAGACGAGAATGTCGGCACCGGCATGGTCGGCGCACCGGCCTGCGGCGATGTCATGAAGCTGCAGATCAAGGTGGGTGACAACGGCGTCATCGAAGACGCCAAGTTCAAGACCTACGGCTGTGGCAGCGCCATCGCCTCCAGCTCGCTGGTGACCGAATGGGTCAAGGGCAAGACCCTCGACGAAGCGGCGCAGATCAAGAACACCCAGATCGCCGAGGAACTGGCCCTGCCGCCGGTCAAGATCCACTGCTCGGTATTGGCCGAAGACGCCATTGCCGCCGCGATCGAAGACTACAAGAAAAAACAGGAACAGGGTCAGCAGAAGAAGGCCTCCTGACGCCGCCTGCATCGCCCGTCAAAACCAGCCCGCCTTCCGGCGGGCTTTTTGTTGAATGAACGAAACACGCGACGACAACGCACTGCCACCCTGGGCGCGCTGGCTGGCGATGGATGCCGACGGACAGTGGTGGTGCTACGAAGCCGAGCCGCACCGCCACGAGCGCGGGTGGTACGAGAACGAGGTGGGGCGCTGCCGGCGCATCGATCGCTGTGAGGCGGTTGCCGACTGGACGAAGAGCCTCAGTCCGGCCCCACGGTAAGGGGGTAACGACGGGACGGGCAGGGCGTGCCCGACCCGTTCTGCGGCTACATGTAGCCGTCGGTCAGTGTCTTCAGGAACGCTTCGAGATCGGTGATTTCCTGGTCGCTCAGACCCAGTGCCGGGTTGAGGTTTGGGTCACCAAAATTCAGCTCGGCAGCGATGTTGCTGTCGATTTCCGGATAATCCTTGGCCGGTGTGAAACCGGCCTCGGCGCTGGAAACCGTGATGTCATAATGCAGAATGACCTCGCGCAATGTCTGGTAGCGCCCGTTGTGCATGTAGGGCGCGGTCAGTTCTACATTGCGCAGGGTCGGCACGCGGAACTTGCCGCGCTCGCCCTGGTAATCGCTGTCCGAGAAGATGGCCGCATACTGGCCGCCGTTGTTCTCCAGGCTTTCACCCAGCCCTCCGTCACGAAAGGCGGCGCCCGCCGGGTTGTCCGGGTTCGGCGGCGTGCCGATGTTGTAGTACTTGAAGTTGGTGAACAGTACCTTGTTGCCGAATTCCGGGTTGGCCTCGAGGCTGTGACAATTGTTGCATTTGCCCTTGTTCTGGAACACCAGCATTCCATTGGCTTCGGACGGCGTCATGGTATAGCTGCCCGCCAGCCAGGCATCGAACTTGGACGAGAAGGGACTGACGGTGGAGGATTTCTCGAATTCGGCGATGGCCTCGGCGATCTTGTCATAGACCTCATCGGTGGGCCGGGTGAAGATGTCGTCTCCGAACACTTCCTTGAAATGCTCCGCATGCATGCCGTTTCTGACCTTGCTGACCACATCCGCGGGGTCCGTGTTGTTCATTTCCACCGGATTCAGGAAGGGGTCCTTGGCCTGTTCCTTGAGGCTCGGCCGGCGGCCATCGAGAAACTGCCCGCCCTCAAACTTGGCAGTCGTTTCCGGTGAAGCGCCAAAGCTGGTTGCTGCGCGGAACGGAGGGATGAAGGCCGCATAGGCCGCCGTCGGCGCGTTGCGGTTGCCGAATGCGCCGCTGACCGAGCCTTCCGACACCGGTGCCGTGCTGCTGACATCCGGATCCGCGAAGCCGTGATCCGGTGCATGACAGCTGGCGCAGGCCTGGTTGCCTTCGCTGGACAGGCTTTGGTCCATGAACAGCATCATGCCCAGCCGCTCCTTGGTGATGCCGCTGCCGCCACCGCCGTTTGAGCCGCCGTTGTTGTTGGAGCCGCCGTTGTCGTCACTGCTGCCGCCGCCACAGGCGGCCAGCGAAAGTGTCAGGATGCCGGCGATTGCGATGGAGCGTCGGTGTTTCATGTTGAAGACCTCGAAATGAATGAAAAAAACCAGAAATTTTGTCCGGATTATAATCCTGCGGCCGCTCGACTGTAGCGGCCGGAGATAAGGGGCGGTGTTCCGGTGACAGACGGCTATACGGCGGAATCGGGGTCCACGGGACCGAAGTTCATGCCGATGGACAGCCGACGCTCAGATGAACGGTTGCGGGTAACCCGGTGCGGCGTGGTCGGATCGAAGAAGCGGTAGACCCCGGCCTCGGCCGATACCCGCAGATCACCCTGCGGGCACTCCAGTACCAGATCACCGGAATTCGGGGGCACGCGCAGATAGATGACGCCGGACAGCAACTCAAAGCCGTCATCATGCGTGTGGAGCGTGGTGATGTCGCCGGGCAGCATGCGGTTGAACCACCAGCCCGCGCGGAGGGACTCCGGTGGCATCCGCAGGAGTTCCGCGGCCAGGCCGGTGGCTTCATCGAGCAGTTGCTGGAGCACCGGCGGAGGCGCCTGGCGCAGGTAGAGGTTTTCGTACCGGCCGTGGAAGTAATGGGTCGTGTCGAGCCGGTCGCTGCCGGCGTCCAGCCAGGCTTCGAGATGTCGGTCGATCTCGATCAGCTGGCCGTTCCGCAGCGCGCTGCGGCGGCTGTAATGGCAGCACTCGGCAAACAGTTGCGGACTGTGCAGTTCCGTCATTGGAAGCGGGGAAAGGCAGGCACAAAAAAGGCGGGTACAGTACGCGACTGACCCGCCCGGAAGACGCTATGAAGCGCGAACCCCGATTACTTCTTGACCCACTTGTCGAAGTTGTCGGTGTTCTTGGCCAGGCCGTCTTCACGACCGGCGCTATAGGCTTCGGTCACGCGCTGCTCTTCACGCTCGGGGTGGTGCAGGTAACCGCCCTGCCAGCCAATGATGTACTCTTCGTCGACACCCATTGACTCCATCTTCTCGGTTGCATCGCGGTAAAACTGATCCATAACAATCTCCTCAAAATTCAGACAGTAAAGTTCGATTCAAAACGCGGCCGCTGCATCCGTGAAATGGCCACGAGGCGAAAAATTGTGCGTACTGTAATGAAAAACCCTCGGGGTTTTAATATCTCTATTGGGGGGATACGCCCATCGGGGATATACGCAAGAAGGTTGCAAATGCTTATGATTCAGGGCTTTCCAGACAACCGTGGAACCGCGAATGACCACCGACGCAGACATGAATTTTACCAGCGGCATGGCCGCCTTTGAAGCCAAGGAATTTGCCCGCGCGATGCAGTTCCTGCTGCCGTTCGCCGAAAAGGGCGACCCGGATGCCCAGCACAGGGTGGCCATCATGTATCAGAACGGCCTGGGGCATGCCCGCAACGAGGCCGAGGCCTTGCGCTGGATGACCGCCGCCGCCGAGCAGGGCCATGCAGTGGCCCAGCACGGGCTGGGTTTCATGTACATGGAGGGCGACTGCGTCGAGAAAAACGGCGAGAAGGCCATCGAATGGTTCAGCAAGGCCGCCGATCAGGGACTGGTCGGCTCGCTGACCACGCTGGCGATGATCTACGACGAAGGCACGCTGGTGCCGCAGGACAAGGAAAAGGCTCAGGAGCTCTACAAGAGGGCCGGTTTCTGATGCGTCCGCTGCACCTGAGCCGTGTGCTCAACGAAGAACTCCAGGGCACGCTCAAGGGCCACCACACTCCGGTCATGCTGTGGGGACCGCCCGGTGTCGGCAAGTCGCAGATCGTCATGCAGATCGGCGAGCAGCACGACATTCCGGTGATCGACATCCGTTTGTCGCAGATGGAACCTTCGGACCTGCGCGGCATCCCCTTCAAGCAGGACGGGCGGGTTGAATGGGCGACGCCGTCGATCCTGCCCGATGCCGGCCGCCACGGCGAGACTGGCATTCTGTTTCTCGACGAAATCAATTCCGCCGCGCCCTCGGTATCGGCCGCCGCCTACCAGTTGATTCTCGATCGCCGCCTCGGCGACTATCAGGTGCCGGAAGGCTGGGCCATCTTCGCCGCCGGCAACCGCCAGGGCGACCGCGGCGTCACCTATGCCATGCCGGCCCCGCTGGCCAATCGCTTCTCCCATTACGAGATCGACCTCAATCTCGATGACTGGGTGGCCTGGGCCTATGCCCACGGCATCGACGAGCGGATCATCGGCTTTCTGCGTTTCCGGCCGGAACTGCTGTTCGATTTCGATCCGGCCCACAATCCGGTGGCCTTTCCGTCGCCCCGTTCCTGGGAATTCGCCCACCGTGCCCTGCAGAAATTCGGCGAACAGCCGGATCTGCTGCTCGGCTCCCTGCAGGCCTGTGTCGGCCCAGCCGCCGGCATCGAGTGTCATGCGTTTATCGAGAGCCTGGACCAGATGCCGGACCTGGACCGTATCCTGTCCGGAGAGGACATCAATGCGCCGGAGGAGATCGACCTGCAGTATGCCGTCGCCTCGGCACTGGTGGGCCGTGCCATCCGTGCCCAGGGCACGGCCGAGGCGGCCACCATCTACGGTCACATACTCAACTACGCGGGGCATTTCCCGCAGCGCGAGATGGGAGTGATGCTGGTCTCCGACATGCACCGTGCCATCGGCAATGACCTGTTCGAGGTGCCCGAATTCGCCGACTGGGCCGACTCCATCGCCGACCTGATTCTCTCCTGAAAACGGGGCGCGGCATGAGCGAAGAGACGCCGGATTTCGATCTCGAAGCCATCGAGAACAAGCTCAGCGCCGCGCGCACCCGGCTGATCCTCGACAAGCCCTTTCTCGGCGCGCTGGTGCTGCGCCTGCCGATGAAGGCCGCCGATCCGGCCTGGTGTGCCACGACCGGCACCGATGCCCGAAACTTCTACTACAACCCGGCCTACGCCGAGGAATTGCGTCCGGAGGAGGCGCAGTTCGTGCTGGCCCACGAGGCGTTGCATTGTGCGCTGTCCCATTTCGCGCGGCGCGGTCACCGCGTCAAACACCGCTGGGACATCGCCTGCGACTATGCCATCAACGGCATCCTCGTTGACGAAGGCCTGATTCCGCCGCCCGGCGCACTGATCCTCGAGGAATACAAGGGCATGACCGCCGAGGAGATCTACCCGATGATCGAGGACAACGATCATTCGGAGACCCTCGATCAGCACCTCTACGACAAGCAGGACGATCCGGCCGAGGGCGGGCAGGATCGGCAGCGCAACCCGCTGGACGAGCAGGACAATCCCTCCGGCAATCCCGGCGGCGAAGGCCAGCGTCAGTCGCCGCAGCAACAGGGGCAGGGCGAGGAGACGCCACCGCCCGATCAGCCACCCCAGCGCGAGGAGGACGGCGACGGCGGCCGCCGGCAACAGCCCGACCCAGAGCGCGAAGGTGCCCAGGGCAGCGAGGAGCGACCCGACAGCGGTCTGGCGCCGCCTCCCGAACCCCTGTCGGAAACGGAAAAGGAAGCGCTCAGCGTACAATGGCAGCAGCGTCTGGCGGGGGCCGCGCAACTGGCGCAGCAGGCCGGCAAGCTGGGCGAGGGCATGGCGCGGATGATCGACTTTTTCCTGCAGCCGACGCTGCCCTGGCGCGCCCTGCTGGCGCGTTTCATGAACAGCCTGTCGCGTGACGACTACAGCTACACCCGGCCTTCCGGCCGACGCGGTGATCCGGCCATCTTTCCCAGTCTGCGCAACCCGCAGATGGATCTGGTGGTCGCGGTCGATGTCAGTGGCTCCATTCATCAGGACGAGCTGAACGAATTCATCGGCGAGATCGATGCGCTCAAGGCACAGGTACGCGCTCGGGTGACCCTGCTCACCGTCGATGCAGAAATCACCGGCGACAGCCCCTGGCGTTTCGAAGCCTGGGAACACTGCCAGTTGCCGGAGCGCATCATCGGTGGCGGCGGCACCGACTTCCGCCCGGTGTTCGACTGGGTGACGCGGCACGACATGAACCCCGACCTGCTGATCTACTTTACCGATGCCGATGGCCCGTTCCCCGATCACCCGCCCGCCTGGCCGGTGGTGTGGCTGGTCAAGGGACGCAAGCCGGTGCCCTGGGGCCAGCGTATCCAGCTCAACTGACGACCACCCGACATGCCACTTTCCAACGAAGACAATCTGCGGCTCAATGTGCTGCTGGCGCAAGACCTCAAGGCCGTGCGCATCGATGAATCGAAAATGATCGTCCATGCGCTCACCGGCAAGGGGGAGGTCAGCATTCAGCTCAACCCGACACTGAAGGACGACAAGTACATACGCCTGGTCAAGGAACTGCTGTCGAACAAGATCATGGGCTCACCTGGCGGTTATCCGGTGTACATCAAGCGCTGGACGCGGATGGGGCAGGAACGCCGCGAGGAAAGCCTGGCGCAATTGTTGTTGCTGGGCGAGGAGGAAGCCGTGGTGGCGGTGGTCCATGCGCCGCAATTGACCCCGGACATCGCCCGTCATGCCTGGTGGGCCTACCCGTCGGCCGACAATGCACGGCGCCTGCTGGAGAAGCAGGAAGTCGCGGAATCGGATCTGGCCCGTGAACTGGCCGAGTTTCTGCTCGAATTCCTGCCCTTCGAAGTGGAACACCGCGACATGATCGATTCGGTACGCCTGTGCCTCGCTCCGCGCCTGCTCACCGACGATGAAATCGAAGACCTCTGGAAGCGTGCCCGGCGCAAGCAGAGCCTGTATGTGGGCTTTCTGCACAGCATGCCCGATGAGCTGCCGGAACAGGCGCCGCCCCACCCGGAGCATGCCGCACTCGAAGAGCGGTTGCGGCCGCTCGCCGACAACCCCTACGCACGGCAACTGCTGCGCCTGCTGTCGGCGCCGGGCCAGATGTATCTGACCACCGTCAATCGGGTCATCGACAAGGCCGCCAGCCAGGACAGCATCGTCTCGCTGTTTCAGGCGCTGGATGCCCACGCCGCCGATCTGCCACTCTGCGACTGCCATCCACGCGAGATTGCCGAAGCCGAGGCACGCGCCGATTACTGGCTGGAGCAGGGCGCCGACGCTCGGCTTCAGGCCCTGCTTGAAGCCGCTCCCGAACAGCGCGGCCGCATCCGCTCGATGCTGGTGCTGGCGCAAATGGGCGAACCGGCGCTGAACCCCATCTTCGGGCTGACCGATGCCATCGGCAGCGTGATGCGCAAGAAACTCAAGCCCCTCACCGACCCCTTGCAGGCGCACATCAAACGCTTGCAGACCTGATCGTGCGTGGCTTCGGTTTTTCCCATATAATGATTCGCTTATATTCAGACCACGCCAGGTAGATCCATGAATTATCTCCCCATCTTCTACGACCTCCGGGGCAAGAGCACCCGAGTCATCGGCGGCGGCGGCATCGCCGCGCGCAAGGCCGATCTGCTGCTCGAGGCGGGGGCACGGGTCGTCGTCATTGCGCCGCAGACCCATGGCGAGATGACCGAGATGGTCCGCGAGGGTCGGGTCGACTGGACGCAGCGGGAATACCGCGAAGGGGATCTGGACGACGCGGTGCTGGTCATCGCTGCCACCGATGATCGCCAAGTCAACGAACGCATCGCCGCCGTTGCGGCCAAGCAACATATTCCCTGCAATGTGGTGGACAACCCCGAACTGTGCAGTTTCATCATGCCCTCCATCATCAACCGCGATCCGGTGCAGATCGCCGTCTCCACCGGCGGTGCGTCGCCGGTACTGGCGCGGCTGATCCGCACCCGTCTCGAAAGCTGTACCCCTTCGGCCTACGGCAAGCTGGCCAGGCTGGTGGAGCAGTACCGGGATCGCGTCAAGGCCACCTTCGGCCGGGTGGAGGAACGGCGCAAGTTCTGGGAATCCATCCTTGAAGGCCCGGTGGCCGAGCATGTCTTTGCCGGCCGTGACGCCGACGCACGCGAGCTGCTGGAGCGGCTGATCGACGAGGCCGAAGCCGATCCCAAATACCAGGGCGAAGTCTATCTGGTCGGCGCCGGGCCGGGTGATCCGGACCTGCTGACCTTCCGCGCCCTGCGGCTGATGCAGAAAGCCGATGTCATCGTCTACGACCGGCTGGTCTCCAAACCGATCATGGACCTGGTGCGGCGCGATGCCGAACGCATCTACGCCGGCAAGGAGCGCGCCAACCACGCCATCCCACAGGAGAACATCAACCAGTTGCTGGTGCGTTTGGCGAAGGAAGGCAAGCGTGTGCTCCGGCTCAAGGGCGGCGACAATTTCATCTTCGGCCGCGGCGGTGAGGAAATCGCCGAACTGATCGACGAGGGCGTGCCGTTTCAGGTCGTCCCCGGCATCACCGCCGCCTCCGGTTGCACCACCTACGCCGGCATCCCGCTGACCCATCGAGACTATGCCCAGGCCTGCATCTTCGTTACCGGCCACCTCAAGGACGGTACCGCCGACCTCAACTGGGACATGCTCTCCCATGCCCATCAGACTGTCGTCTTCTACATGGGGCTGAACAATGTGGCCGCCATCTGCGACAACCTCAAGGCCCACGGCCGCGACGCATCCACCCCCGCCGCGCTGATTGAAAAGGGCACCACGCCGGAGCAGCGGGTGTTCATCGGCAACCTCGACAACCTCGCCGATCTGGTGGCCGAAAACCGGGTCAAGGCGCCGACCCTGATCGTCGTTGGCGAGGTGGTCGAACTGCACAAGAAACTGGCCTGGTTCAAGCCGGGCGAGGAAATCAAGTAACGGCCGTCAGAAGATATCCGGGCTTATGCACCGTGGGGTACAGCGTCAATTTCCTGCTGTTGCCACGGCCTGGTGAGCGAGCTGGACACGGGGGATTGTGCGTTTCAACCCCGGTCGGGAAGCGCGGTCTCACCGAAGCGGGCGAGTGTCATCGTTTGATTGTGCAGCCCCTCATCGGCGTCATTTTCCACGGAACAGATCTCACCATAGGAATAGAAGCCGGAGATCCTGGCTGCGGAAGGCAGATTTCTGGCCACCGACAGGACTTCGTTTCTGGTGTTGTCTTCCAGCACCAGCCGGCGTCCCACGCAGCTGACACATAGGGTGAATTCGTCTCCATCCACAATTGTGTCCGAAGCAAGACCGGCAGCGGCTTCACCGGCGGATTCGACCAGTGAATCATCGATGGCCCTGGCAAAGGCTATTTTCGAGCCTTGCTCGATATCCCCGAAGAAGGTCATGCTTCCATCGGCCTCGTTGACCGAGGCAACCGTGCGAATCACCTTGATGGAACCGTCCTCATTGAGTACCGCGAAGGGAACATACAATCCGGAACCCGGGAGGTTGCTCGCGTGCTTCTCTCCGATATACATCTTGTAGAAAAACAATGCCTTCTCATCATTCAGGGTGTATACGACATTTTTCTTGGATCGTGTAACGATCTTGGGTGGGCCGTAGGGCTTCCATCCTGCTCCATAGCCGGTTTTGACATAAGCGTATTCCCCGTAAATTCCGATCGCCACGACCCGTCCGGAGCCTACGGTATCGTTGTGCATGACAACGCTTTCCTTGAAGTCGAAGCCATCACCGGCCAGACCGCCGGTCAAAACGGCATCAGGGGCCACTGACCGAATACCGCGGACGAACTCGGAGCCGTTCAATTTCAAGCCGTCACCCAGTATCAGCATGCCTTTGAGGTGAGGCAGTTCCGACAAGGTGCTGGCAACAGAAACGCCCACGGAATAAGACGCTTCCATGCTGGGCACGGCAAGGGAAAGAGCCTTTATCCGGCTTTTTCGCCAGTGCAGAGCGGCGATATGGATGCCGCTGTCATCCACTCCCCTGGGGTTGATCTGGCCGGATGTACTGCACCCTATGATTTCTGCGTGCGGATACCTCTTGCGCAGCACATCGTAGAGTTTTTTGCGGGTGAACTGTTTTCTCTGGGCAAAAACGAGAACCAGATCGGCGTCTTCGTTTTTGCTCTTGATCACGCCAGGCAATGACCATAACAACGGGTTTCCCGGCATCATCGTTTGCTCAACAATCACGATGCCTTCCTCATGAGTGATGCGCCCGTATGCGTCTCACGCAGGGTACCTTTCCGAAATCATCGGCAGTCATGCATCAGGCGCTACGGAAAGTGATCCGGGGAAGAACGGATACAGATTGGAGTCGGGTCGTATTCATATCCCTACTATGGTTCTGGAGAAGTGTCTAAGTCGCTGAGTCCCGCCGAGACGGGGAGATTGCTGAAATGCATCGGATCCCGCTATCGACATACATGATCCGGTTACACGCACCCATGCATCAACTCGACCCGACATATGGGCCTCACAAACTCATGAAGGATAGAATGAATGTTCATTACGGTCAATGCCATGCCGTTTTGGGCGCACCGGATGCAGCAGGGTTCGCTTCAGAAGTTTCTTAAGTATGCGCAGCTGCTGAGGTACACTTTAGCGCTTTGTCACCTGGACGATTTCGGAGTATTCATGGCCCGTATCCACATCATGGCGCTGCGCCACAGCGCGTTCTACGCCCCCCTGCTGCTGACCGTGCACGGCGATTATCTGACACGGCGGGGTTTGCAGCCGGAGTACCGGCTGCAGACGCTGGAGGACCCGATCGATGCCGCGTTGCGTTCCGGCAGCGCGCACCTTTCGCAATCGGCTCCGGCCGTTTCCTTCGCCAGCCTCGAACGCGGTGAGGAGCAGGATCTGCTGCATTTCGCGGCGATTAACGACCGCGACGGCTTTTACCTGACCGCCCGCGTACCGATGCCGGATTTCCGCTGGAGCGATCTACACGGACGGGAGGTGCTGGTGGACCACCTGTTCCAGCCAATGGCGACACTGCGCTATGTGATGCACCTGAACGAGGCCGATTTCGATGCCATAGAGGTGATCGACGCCGGCGGTGTGGAGGCGATGGATGCGGCCTTCCGCGCGGGGCAGGGCGAGCTGGTGCATCAGCAGGGTCCCGCGCCGCAACAACTGGAGCAGGACGGTGTTGGCCATTGCGTGGCCAGCATCGGCGAGGCCCTGGGCCCGATCGCGTTCAGCAGCCTCTACGCCTCCCGCGACTGGCTGCGCAGCGATATGGCTCTTGAATTCCTCGATGCCTATGAAGAGGCCTTGTCCGATCTGGCTGAAATGACTGCACAGCGTGTTGCCCGTATCATCGGCCCGGCGCTGCCCGGAATCGATGAGACCGTACTGGTGCACACCCTGGATGATTACAAGAAACTGGGCACATGGAGCACTGAAAGACGCATAAAATCCGAAAGTTATGAAACCTTGTTAAAGGTATTTCGACATTCTGGACTGGTCACCCGCGATCATCCGATGTCGGCGCTGATCGTCGATCTGCACACGGCACGGCCCGATTGATGCCGCTGCGCACCTGGCTGCACCGCATGCGTGGCCCGGGCGAATGCGCCGCCCGGCATTCCGTTGCCTGGATGCTCTGGTCCTGGATCGGGGCTTTCTGCGGCATCTTTCTGGTCGCTCTGCTCAATCGTTTGTGGCCGGTGTCCGCCACCGATCACATCTTCCTGATCGGCTCCTTCGGCGCTTCGGCGGTGCTGATCTACGGCACACCTCATGTGCCCTATGCCCAGCCGCGCAATCTGGTCGGCGGGCATCTTGTGTCGGCACTGATCGGCGTGGGCATTGTCCAGTATCTGCCGGTGATGATGGAACTGCAGGCTGCACTGGCGGTATCGACCGCCATCTTTGCCATGCACCTGACGCGCACCCTGCACCCGCCTGGCGGCGCCAGTGCGCTGATCGCCGTCATCGGCAGCGAGCAGGTACATGCCCTGGGCTTCGAATATGTGCTGCGGCCGGTGCTGGGTGGCGTGTTGGTGATGCTGCTGGTCGCCCTTGTCGTCAACAACCTGCGCGACGATGAAGAGCGGCATTACCCCAAGTGCTGGTTCTGACACGGCTGAGACGCAGCCCTAAGCACAGGGCGGCTTAGGCTTATCGGCGTGAGCCAGCTTGCCATCCCGCTGTGGATGATAAGCATCCACAGTAGCGACTGTCGTTGGCGATCGTTGCTGTCATCCTGTTCGCGGCGCGGCCATCGCTGCACGGTGCCAGACATGCCGAGGCCATTTATATTAGCGAAAGCTAATTCAATCCGCTAGAATGCGCGGCCGCTTCACCCCTGATGGATCCCCACCCCAATGTTTGAACTGACCTGTCCCGGTCGCCAGTGCGTCAAGAATGACGTGCTTTCAGGCCTGACCGTCGCCCTGGCCCTGGTGCCGGAAGCCGTGGCCTTTGCCTTCGTCGCCGGAGTCGAGCCGCTGGTAGGCCTCTATGGCGCCTTCATGATGGGGTTGATCACTGCGCTCATCGGCGGCCGCCCGGGCATGATATCCGGGGCCACCGGCGCCATGGCGGTGGTGATGGTATCGCTGGTCACTGCCTACGGCGTAGAGTATCTGTTCGCGGCAGTGATCCTCACCGGGGTGATCCAGATCGGCGCCGGCCTGCTGCGCCTGGGCAAGTTCATCCGGCTGGTGCCCTATCCGGTGATGCTCGGCTTCGTCAACGGACTGGCGATCGTCATCTTTCTTGCACAGCTGGGGCAGTTTCAGACCACCGACGCCGCGGGCCAGACGGTGTGGCTGAACGGTCAACAACTGGGCGTGATGCTGGCGCTGATCGCCTTGACGATGGCCATCATCCAGTTTCTGCCGCGCTTTACCACGGCCATACCGGCTTCGCTGGCCGCGATCGGAACGGTGACGCTGGTGGCCATCGGTCTCGATGCCGTATTCGATTTCGGCACCCGCTCGGTGGTCGATGTGTTGCGCGACATGGCCCAGGATCCGCAGGCCACCATTGCCGGCGGCCTTCCGGAATTCCGTTTGCCACAGATTCCCTGGACCTGGCAGACGCTGGAAATCATCCTGCCCTACAGCCTGGTGCTTGCCGGTGTCGGGCTGATCGAGTCGCTGCTGACCCTGAACCTGATCGACGAGCTGACCGAAACCCGCGGCCACGGCAACCGTGAATGCGTGGGGCAGGGTGTGGCCAACAGTGTCAATGGCCTGTTTGGCGGCATGGGGGGCTGTGCGATGATCGGCCAGTCGCTGATCAACATCAATTCCGGCGGCCGCGGCCGGCTGTCGGGGATCAGCGCCGCGCTGTTCCTGCTCGCCTTCATCCTCTTCGGCTCGGGGCTGATCGAGCGGATTCCGGTGGCGGCGCTGGTCGGGGTGATGTTCATGGTGGTGCTCGGCACCTTCGAATGGGCCACCTTCCGCATGATCGGCAAGGTGCCGAAATCGGATATCCTGATCACCGTGCTGGTGGCGGCGGTGACGGTGATTTCCGATCTGGCGATCGCGGTCATCGTCGGTGTCATCGTCTCCGCGCTGGTGTTCGCCTGGGAGCATGCCAAGCAGATGAGGGCGCACAGCCACATCGACGAGAACGGCTGGAAGGTCTACGAACTCAACGGCCCGCTGTTCTTCGGTTCGGTGCATGCCTTCAACCGTCTGTTCGACCCGAAGAATGATCCGCAGGATGTGGTCATCGATTTCTACGATTCGCGGGTGGCGGATCACTCCGGCATCGAGGCCATCGACAGCCTGGCGGAGCGCTATCAGCGCGCCGGAAAACGCTTGCATCTGAAGCACCTGAGCGAGGAATGCAAGCAGTTGCTGGACAAGGCAGGGGACTTGGTGGAGGTCAACCGCCTGGAAGACCCCACCTACCATGTCGCCGACGACCGGCTGGACTGATTTCAGGTTGCGGTCCAGCGGCCCTCGGCCAGGATCCTGCCTTCGGTCAGCACCCGGCCGTGGAAGCGGTCGCCGGGTCGTACTTCACCGACACCGGACGGGGTGCCGGTCATCACGATGTCGCCGGGCTGCAGACTCATGAAGCCACGGATCTCCTCGATGATGCGTGCGGGCGGGTAGAGCATCGATTCCGTACCGCCGTGTTGACGGGCTTCTCCATTGACCTCCAGCACCAGATCCAGTTGGCAGGGCAGGGCGTCCACTTCGGCAAACCGGCTGAACAGCGCCGCGCCGTCGAAGGCCTTGGCACGCTCCCAAGGCAGGCCTTTTGCCTTCAGCTCGGACTGCAGGCCGCGGCGGGTGAGGTCGAGACCGAAACCCGCCCCCCGTACTGTGCCCTGCTCACCCATCATCAGACAGATCTCGCCCTCGTAGTGCAGGGTTTCGCCGCCGCTGTGGCTGATCAGACGGTCGCCGACGGCCGAGGCAGGCTTGCAGAACACCACCATCTCGTCGGGGACCGGATTGCCCAGCTCCTCGGCATGGGCGGCATAATTGCGCCCGATGCAGACAATCTTGCCCGGAATGACGGGGCGTTCGCCAAGCCATACCGGGGTCATGTGCGGGCGTTCCTGGCCAGCCAGCGGTCGAGGCAATTGGCGAACGCCTGCCGGTCCCTCGGGCCGAAGGCGGACTGGCCGCCGCCATGAATGCCACTGGAACGCAGGCTGTCCATGAAATCACGCATGTTGAGGCGAGGACGGATGTTGTCACGGGGCAGCTGCTCTCCGCGCGGGGTGACCACCTCGGCGCCTTTCGCCACCAGTTCGGCGGCCAGCGGGATGTCCTGGGTGATCACCAGGTCGCCGGGTTCGGCGCGGCGCAGGATTTCGTTGTCGGCGACATCGTAACCGGCGCTGACCTGCAGCGAGCGGATCTGGCGTGCGGATGGGGTGTCGATGTGCCGGTTTGCCACCAGGGTCAGCGGGACCCCGGTGCGCAGTGCGGCCTTGTACAGAGTGTCGCGAATGACGGCGGGCAGTGCATCGGCATCGACCCAGATACCGGGTTGCGGCTCAGACATCCTCGAGCACGAAGACGCGGTTGCCGCCCAGTTCACGGGCGCGGCTGAGCGCATCGCGGGCACGCAGGTAAAGCTGCGAAAAGTCGTCGTCCCCGGGTACCACCGGCGCCACGCCGACGCTGGCGGTGAGCCGGATCGCTTCCGGGTCGTCGCCGGCGGGGAACTGGCTGCGTTCGATCAGTGCGCGCATGCGTTCGGCGCTCTTTTCGGCCTGTTCGATGCTGCAATCGGTGAGCAACACGCAGAATTCGTCGTCGCCGAGCCGAGCCACACGGTCATAGGCACGGAACAGCAGGTCGAACAAATCGGCAAAATACTGCAATACCTGGTCACCCACCGGCTTGCCGTATTCCTCGTTGACGCGGGCAAAGCCGTCGATATCGATGAGCAGGATGGCAAAGGGATTCTGGGTGCGCTGGTGGCGTTGCAGTTCCACATCGACGCTCTCGACGAAGGCACGGCGGTTGAGGAGGCCGGTCAGCGGATCTCGCTTGGCCAGCTCGGCGACGCGCGCCTCGATCTCCTGCTGATCGCTGACATCGCGCAGGATCGCGGCAAAATACTGCAGTTCGCCCTGTGTGTCCTTGAGCGGCAGGACATTGAGGTCCACCCAGTAGTCGTCACCGGCCTTGCTGCGGTTGAGGGTACGCACGCGCTGACCTTCGCCGCGTTCCAGTGCCTGGCGCAGGCTGTGCCGGGTTTCCGCATCGCCCTCGGGCGATATCAGGAAACGCGGGTCACGGCCCAGAGCCTCGTCGGCGGTGTAGCCCGTCAGCGCGGTAAAGGCCTTGTTGACATAGACGATTTCGGGGCCAGGGGCATCGAGGGGTGCGGCGCGGGTGACGATCACCGCATCGTTGCAGGCGTCAACGATGGTCTGGAAAGGAATGGGAGGATTCATGTCGCGAAACTACCGGTTGTTGTTGTACAGCCGTAACTGTAGCACCTGGGCGGGTAGTGTGGCGAATCGCGATGCCGTGATCCGGCCGCAGGCCGGGCGCCCGAGCGCCGCGGCCGTGCAACGGATCAGTCGAGGTCGTTGACGAGGGACTGGCGTACCGCTTCGTCGACCTGGGTGCTGTAGGTGTAGATGCTGTGCTCCACGCCGATGGTGAGGCCGGCGCCTTTCTTCAGCGCGTCGATCATTTCGTCGCTCAGTTCGAAGCGCATGAAGTGCACCGATGAGGTCTTTTCCTCGTTGGCGCGGTCCAGGTCTTCATCCGGAATGGCCCAGACCTTGTCGAAACCATCGACCTGCACCCAGACCAGATCCTCGATGCCGATCATCTTGCGCAACTGGGCGTCGCGCACCTCGGGATCGGCGTACTCGATCATGAAGGTGGCTTTCCAGTTCTTGCCATCGGGGATCAGCGGGTTGTAGGCATTCAGCTCGTCCTCGATGCCCTCGGCTTCGAAGACCTTCTCGATGCGCAGCATTTCCTGGATCTGGTACTGGATGGTGAGGCGGTCCTCGAAATACAGTGTGGCGTTGGGGCCGAGGGCAACCTGACGGGTCTTCTTGTGCTCCATCACCTGGCTGCGGAACTCGGGGCGTTTTTCCGAATATTCTTCCAGGGACCACAGGTCCTGACGGGAAAGATGATGCTGGCTCATGGCGGTAACCTCGTTCATGTCTTCTGTTCTCGTTCAGATGCCGTAGGCACGGCGCAACAGGGTGATCGGGTGCTGGGCGTCGCTGCCGTCGTCCAGACCCTCGGCAATGTGGTGGCCGGCCATCGGGCAATCACTGGTATAGACATCCGGCTCGGCCTTTTTCACCCGGTTGGCGACCGGGCGCAGAATCTTCATCGACACATCGTGGAATTCCTTCTTGACCGCGTAGGTGCCATCGTGGCCAGAGCAGCGTTCGATGGCCTCGACCTCGGTATCGGCGATCAACTGCAGCAGTTCCCGGGTCTTCATGCCGATGCGCTGCACTCGCTGGTGACAGGCCACATGGTAGGCGACCTTGCCGAGGCTGTTGCGGAAATCGGTGTTCAGTTCGCCGGCCTTGTGGCGCAGCATCAGGTACTCGAAGGGATCGAACATCGCATCGCGGACCCGTGCCACCTGGGGATCGTCGGGGAACATCAGAGGCAGCTCCTGCTTGAACTGCAGGGTGCAGGAGGGCACCGGGGATATGATGTCCCAGCCTTCGTCCACCAGCTTTGCCATCAGCGGAATGTTGTGGTTCTTGAGTTCCTCGACTGCATCGAGGTTGCCCAGTTCAAGCTTGGGCATGCCGCAGCAGCGGGTGTTCGGAATCACCATGGTCGGGATGCCGTTGTGCTCGAACACGGCGATCAGGTCTTCGCCCAGATGCGGCTCATTGTATTCGCCGTAGCAGGTGCCGAAGATGGCGACCTTGCCGGTGGTGGCGTCGGTCGGCCTGGCCCGGGTTGGATCCGGTCGGTGGCTCCGTGTTCGCTTGCTGAGGGTCTTGCTGTGGTATTCCGGCAGGCGGGCGCGGGCATCGATGCCGAGGCTGTCTTCCATCAGCGCACGTGTGTGCGTGTTGCGGTTGACCGCATTGACCGCGTTGACCACGATCGGGATGCTCGCCAGCTTGCCGACCGCGTCGGTGGAGGTGATCAGCTTGTCGCGCAGCTTGACCTGGCCCTGCTTGTAGAAAAAGGCCTTGGCCCGCAACATCAGGTGCGGGAAATCGACATTCCACTCGTGTGGCGGCACATAGGGGCACTTGGTCAGGTAGCAGAGGTCGCAGAGGTAGCAGTGCTCGACGACCTTGATGTAATCCTCCTTCGCCACCCCGTCAACTTCCATGGTGTCGGATTCATCCACCAGATCGAACAGGGTGGGAAAGGCATTGCACAGGCTGACGCAGCGCCGGCAGCCATGGCAAATATCGAAGACCCGCTCCAGCTCGCCGTAGAGCTTGCCTTCATCGTAGAAATCGGGATCGTTCTGACCCAGCGGATGCCGCGTGGGTGCTTCGAGGCTGCCTTCTCTGGGTGTTGTCGCCATGGTTTTTTCCGTCGGTTCGTGTTGGAGTTTGAATCAATGGGAACGGATTTCCGAAAGCGCCAGCGGGCGCTTGCGGAAATCCGGCTGCGCGAACGCAGCCGGAACGGTGCAAACCGATCAGCCTTCGAGGCTGTCCAGAGCCTTCTGGAAACGGTTGGCGTGAGAACGCTCGGCCTTGGCCAGGGTCTCGAACCAGTCCGCGATCTCGTCGAAGCCTTCCTCGCGGGCGGTCTTGGCCATGCCCGGGTACATGTCGGTGTACTCATGGGTCTCGCCGGCGATGGCCGCCTTCAGGTTGTCGGCGGTAGAACCGATCGGCAGGCCGGTGGCCGGATCGCCGACTTCCTCGAGGTATTCCAGATGGCCGTGGGCGTGGCCGGTCTCACCTTCAGCGGTGGAACGGAACACAGCGGACACATCGTTGTAGCCTTCGACATCCGCCTTGGCGGCGAAGTACAGGTAACGGCGGTTGGCCTGGGATTCGCCGGAAAAAGCGTCTTTCAGGTTCTGTTCGGTCTTGGATCCTTTCAGGGACATGGATTGCCTCCTCTATGTATCGATGGGTTGAATGATCATTTTTGCCATGAGGCAGAGCCGCTCGGGCTCCGCAGCTATAGCTGTGTCTGTGTCGACACGGTTTCAAGTGTACTCCCCGTGGAGCGGCTGTGAATTTGAATTTCACAATGCGCCCGATAGGAACATTCAATTGAAACAAATGCTGTGATAAATATTTTATTGAAGTCCCGGCCTCACAGGCAAAAAGAAAGCCACACGATGGTGGCCTGACAAACCGGGTATCCGGATCGGGCTTCAGTGGCTGGCGATCTGCGGTGAACCGGGATGGGTGGTATAATGCTCGAGCGGGTGTCGCTCGGGGTTGCGCAGATAGATTTCGCGGGTTTCCTCGGACTCGAAGTAGATCACGAGGCTTTCGTTGTCGTTGCTCTCGATGACGAAGGGCATGTCCATCAACTGCTTGAGAGAAGTGCCGGTCACGGGATCTGTCGTTTCGATACGATAGGTCATGCGTTCTCCTCCTTCCGTTGCGGATCGTAAAGTGCAGGGTTGAGGTTCCGGAACAGGCCGGGCTGTTCAGCGCCTGTTCAGGGTTCCATTAAACCCTGTTTGGACCGGTTTGTATAGAAAAATGTGATGTGCTTATAACTTTTTTCCGCATCTTCCCGACGGATCAACGGGTTAACGAAATTCATCAATTAAATACATCAAGTATTCCTTGTAACCTATTGAATATTAAATATATATGAAGAAGTATGATGTGTACGCGCTGGGCAACGCACTGGTCGATATCGAATACCATGTGGAGCCGGCGGTATTGACCTCGCTCGGCATCCAGAAGGGCGTAATGACGTTGATCGACGAGCACCGCCAGATCCAGCTGCAGGCGTTTCTCGGTGACAGCCACGAGAAGATGGCCTGTGGAGGCAGTGCCGCCAACACCCAGATCGCATTGGCCCAACTCGGTGGCGATGCCTTCTTCTCCTGCCGTGTCGCGGACGACATCGCGGGCGCGTTCTATGTCGAGGATCTGCGTGAGAACGGCGTCGACAGCAATGCCGACGAGTCGATGGACCCGGCCGGGCACACCGGCAAATGCCTGGTCTTCGTCACCCCGGACGCAGACCGGACCATGAACACCTTTCTCGGCGTTTCGGCCCACTTCGACGCTTCGCATGTATCGGAGATCGTCATCGCCGAATCCGAATGGGTGTATCTGGAAGGTTACCTGGTCACCGCCCCGGACAGTCTGCAGGCCGTTCAGGAGGCACGCCGGCTGGCTCGGGAACAGGGGGCGCGCTGTGCGCTGACGCTGTCCGACCCCTTTCTTCTTCAGTCCTTCCGCGACGAGATCCTAGGCATCATTGGCGACGGTGTCGATCTGCTGTTTGCCAACGAAGAGGAGGCCTGTCAGCTGGCAGGCACCGATCACCTGGAGGCGGCGATCGAACCTCTGAAGGCCCTCGCACGAAGTTTTGCGGTTACCCGCGGCGCCGCGGGCGCGCTGGTCTTCGACGGCGAGTGTCTGATCGAGATCGAGGGTTTTCCGGTCGAGGCGGTCGATACCCTGGGTGCCGGTGACCTGTTTGCAGGCAGCTTTCTCTACGGCATCACCCACGGCATGGATCCTGCCGATGCCGGCCGCCTGGCGGTGTGGACCTCGTCGCGTATCGTCACCCGTTTCGGTCCTCGCCTCGAAGGCGCCGAGTTGCAGGAACTGCTGCGCCGTTTCAGGGCTGGCAATTTCACTGACGATACGAAAGAATAGCCGCCCTCCCATTCCAGTCCAACCCCGACACTCCGATGCATCAAACCGACGACCTGCGTATTTCCGCCATCAAGGAACTCTCCTCGCCACTGACCGTGCACGAGGAGTTTCCGCTGACCGAACAGGCCTCGCGCACCGTTCATGAAACCCGCGAGGCCATCTACCGGCGCCTGCGCAAGGAAGACGACCGCCTGCTGGTCATCGTCGGTCCCTGTTCGATCCACGATCCCGCCGCGGCGCTTGACTATGCCGCCCGGCTCAAGCCGCTGGCCGACCGGCTTTCAGAGCACTTGATCGTGGTCATGCGGGTTTACTTCGAGAAACCGCGGACCACGGTGGGCTGGAAAGGACTGATCAACGACCCGGACCTGGACGACAGTTTTCACATCAATCGTGGCGTGCGTCTGGCCCGCAAGCTGCTGCTGGATCTGGCCGAACTGGGCCTGCCGGCCGGCACCGAATTCCTCGACCTGATCAGCCCGCAGTACATCTCCGATCTGGTGTCCTGGGGCGCCATCGGCGCGCGCACCACCGAAAGCCAGGGGCATCGCGAGCTGGCATCCGGGTTGTCCTGTCCGGTGGGGTTCAAGAACGGTACCGACGGGCGTATCCAGATCGCCATCGACGCCATGCGCAGCGCGGCACGGCCCCACAGCTTCCTGTCGGTGACCAAGGAGGGGCACTCCGCCATCTTCACCACCACCGGCAATCGCTACACCCATGTCATCCTGCGGGGCGGGGCACGCCCCAACTATGACCGCGAGAGCGTCAATGCGGCGGCGCGGCAGCTGCGCGACGCGGGCCTGTTCGACCAGCTGATGGTGGACTGTAGTCACGCCAACAGCCAGAAGCAATACGCCAGGCAGGTCGAGGTGGCCGAAGACATCGCGCATCAGCTCACTACCGGTCAGGATGCGATCTTCGGGGTGATGATCGAATCCCATCTGGTGGAAGGGCGGCAAGACCTGCGCCCCGGCATCGAGCTCAAATACGGGCAGAGCATTACCGACGCCTGCATCGGCTGGGAAGCCACGGAAGCGGTGCTGCAGCAACTGGCCGAGGCCGTCGCCCGGCGCCGCGAGCTGTCACAGTAACGGGGTGCTGCTGGGGCTGTAGCCCGGCGGGATGCGTAACGCGGATGGCGGTATCGGCGCGCGAGACAGGCGCCCCAGCTTCCAGTGTTCGGCAATCCGTCCCTGGGTGTCACGGCTGAGAACCTCCAGCGGCAGCCCCTGCAAGCCCTGCCAGGCCCCGGCTACGCCATTGAACCAGCGGCTCAGGCCCGTCTGCTGCAGCTTGCGTGTCAATGCCTCGATCCTGTCGATGTTGGCGCGGTCGGCACCATCGATGCCCAGATCCCGATAGCGGCCGACGCAGACTTCGCGCGGCGCGGTGCCCGGCTGCAGGACGGCCACCGAATCACAGACCACGCCCAGCACCTCGCCCTTGCGGTTCAGCGCTTGCAGGCGGATGCGCGCACGCTGCGGGTGCTTGAGCTGGTCGAGAAAGCCTTCGGCCTGCTGGCGTTGTCGCGCATCCAGCTGCCTCAGCCCCTGATCGATCAGCCCCTGAAACACGCTGCGGTTGTTTTCGTAGAGCCCGCTGTACTGCAGCAGCGTGGACAAGGGGACCGAGAAATAGCGTTTCAGGTCATGGCGCAGTTGGATCAGCTGCCCCTGATTCAGATCCAGCAACAGGCTCATCCGTGACTGCCCCGGCGCATCGACGCGCAGCATGCCGTTGCCGATCAGTATCCGCTGAGCCGGGCGCTGTCGGGAACCGTCAATGGCATCGTAGCGCAGGGTCAGATCGGCCTGCGAAGGCGCGCTGAAAATCAGCCACAGGACCGGTATAATCGCGCATCGCTTGAGCAGGGGGATGGCCGTCATCTTCATATCCAGTTTCATCACCGTCCAGTCTAACCGATGACTGCCGGCCGCAGCAAAAAGCCGCCGGTCCGCAGGCGGAGATCCAGCGCTACACGACGCGGCAACGGCAAACGCCGATCCTCCCGCAAAAACGGCACTACCCGCCCGCGGCGTTTCACCGCGCGGCGCATCCTGCTGGTGCTGGCGGCCGTTCTCGTGGTGCTGCTGGCGATTCAGATCGCCTATCTGCAGCACCTCATCAATCAGCGGTTCGATGGCGAGACCTGGGCCCGCCCGTCACGCGTATATGCCCGTCCGCTCGAGCTGTTCAATGGCCTGCAGGCCACACCGCAGCAACTGATGCGCGAACTGGAACTGGCCGATTACCGCCCGGTACAGCGGTTGAGCCAGCCTGGAGAGTTCCGCTTTTCCGGAAACCGACTCGACATTCACTTGCGGGGCTTCGATTTCATCGACGAACGCCAACCGGCGCAACCGGTGAGGCTGCGCTTTGGCAAAGGTCGTTTGCTCGGGCTGACCGATCTGGAGACCGGCCTCGACATCGATGTGCTGCGGCTGACGCCGGCCCTGATCGGCAGTTTCATCCCGGGCAACGGCGAGGATCGGCGGGTCGTGGATTTCGAGGAAATCCCCCCCGAGCTGATTGGCATACTGCTCACCGTAGAGGACCGTACGTTCTATGAGCACCACGGCATCAACCCGTTGTCGATCCTGCGTGCGCTGTGGGCGAATCTGCGCGCCGGGCACACGGTGCAGGGCGGCAGCACGCTGACCCAGCAACTGGCGAAAAACCTGTTCCTGTCCTCCGAGCGTTCGCTGTGGCGCAAGGCCAACGAAGCCCTGCTGGCGCTGATGCTGGAGCTGCGCTTCGACAAGAACACGCTGCTCACCGCCTATGTCAACGAGGTCTTCCTGCTGCAGCACAAGCGGGTGGCGGTGCATGGCTTCGCACTGGCCAGCCGCCTGCTGTTCAAGAAACCCCTGTCGTCACTGGATACGGACCAGCTGGCCCTGCTGGTGGGCATGGTCAAGGGACCCGGGGTGTACAACCCGATCCTGCATCCCGACAGGGCACTGAAAAGGCGCAACCAGGTACTGGCCATCCTCCGTACAGCAGGCCGTATCGATGCCGAGCGCTACGCCACCCTGGCCGCGCGCCCGCTGGGGGTCACGCGGCAATTGCCACCGGTCAATCCCTTCCCGGCTTATCTTGATCTGGTCAAGAAGCAACTGGCCAGCAACTACTCGGCAAGGGATCTGTCGGAACAGGGGTTGAGGATTTTCACCGCCTTCGACCCGACGCGCCAGCTGGCCCTGGAAGCGGGACTCAGGCGCGGACTGCGCCGCTTTGACGACAACGAGATACAGGCGGCGGTGATATTGGCCGACTACCTGGCCGGCGAAGTGCTGGCGCTGACCGGCGACCGCCAGACCGACTTTCCCGGATTCAACCGGGCGCTGCTGGCGCAGCGTCCGATCGGCTCGCTGATCAAGCCGATGCTGCTCTACGGCCTGCTGCAGAAGGGCCTGACGCTGGCGACGGTGGTGGACGACCGGCCGATCCGCATCGAGCAGTCCGACGGCAAGGTCTGGGAACCGGCCAATTACGACAAACGCCTGCACGGCAAGATGACGCTGTACCAGGCCTTCATCAAATCCTACAACCTGCCGTTCGTGCGGCTCGGGGTGGAGCAGGGCGGCTTGAAGGCCTTGGCCGACAACCTGCAAAAACTGGGACTGCTGAAGCAATCGGTGGTGTATCCTTCCATGCTGCTGGGCACAACGGCAATGACGCCCTTCGAACTGGCGCAGCTGTACCAGCTCATCGCCAATGGCGGTTATTTCGCGCCGCTGACGACCCTGCGTGGCGTGGTCGACAAGGACGGCCAGCTGCTGACGCGGGTGCCCCTGTCGTCGCGTGAACTCTACGATCGCAGCGGCATGATTCAGGTACAGCGGGCGATGATCGGCGTTGCCGAGGAAGGTACCGCACGCTACCTGGCGCAGCGTTTCGCGGGCCAGACCCTGGCCGGCAAGACGGGCACGACCGACGATGCCAGGGACTCCTGGTTTGCCGGTTTTTCCGATCGGCTGCTGACCGTGGTGTGGCTGGGCCATGACGACAACCGCCCGGTCGGGCTGACCGGCTCATCGGGCGCGCTGAGGGTCTGGGCCGATGTCATGGCGCAGGTCGGTTTCGACCCGCTGCGCCTGGGCGATGACCCCAACCTGGAGTGGCAGTATGTGGACCGCTTCAGCGGCGGTCTTTCATCCGCGGGCTGCAAGGACAGCGTACTGCTGCCGTTTCGCAAGGGGCAGGCGCCGGATTACCGCGCGTCCTGCATCGAGAACAACCTGATTGAACGGGCCATTCGATGGTTACAAGGCTACTGACCCTGATGCTTTTATCGCTGGTGATTTCCGCCTGCGCGCTCAAACCGCCGCCGGTGGAGCGCACCGAAACCTATCACCGGCCGGCCAAACCGGCCAAGCCCCCGGCCAGCCGCTCGGCGGTCGATACCCTGCGGCGCAAGGCGATCCAGCTGATCAACGCGGAACGCTACGACGATGCCATCGGCTACCTGCAGCGGGCGATCAAGATCGACCCGCGCGATGCCCGCAGCTGGCACTATCTGGCACAAACCTACTGGCACATGCAGGATTACCCCCAGTGCCGTGCCATGGTGCGGCGTGCCATGAGCTACAGCCAGCAGGACGAAGATTTGCAAAAGGCCAACCGCACCCTGTTGCAGCAATGCTTCGAATAGAGAGCACGGCCGGGTGGTAAGGCTCGCCAGCGAACTGGATGTGGAGGCGGTACTCGGCGAGCAGGGCATCATCGCCGAGCACATACCGGGATTTCGTCCGCGCCAGGCACAGATCGACATGGCCCGGCGCATCGCCGAGGCCATCGACGCCGGCGAAAGCCGCATCATCGAGGCCAGCACCGGCATTGGCAAGTCCTTTGCCTATCTGGTGCCGGCTTTTCTTTGCGAGGGCAAGGCGGTCATTTCCACCGGCACCAAGACCCTGCAGGATCAACTGTTCCACAAGGACATCCCGCTGATCAACAAGACCCTGATCTCCGGCAAACAGGTGGCGCTGCTCAAGGGCCGATCCAATTACGCCTGCCCGTACCGCATCCGCAAGAGCCGTCAGCAGCGCCGCTTCCAGACTCGGGAACTGGCTCCGGTGTTCGATGCCCTCAGCGACTGGGTGGCCACCACCCGCGGCGGCGATATCAGCGAATTCTCCCGTCTGCCGGAGAATGACAGCCTGTGGTTCCACGCCACCTCCACTGCCGACAATTGCCTCGGTGCCGAATGCCCCGACATCGGCGACTGTTTCGTCGCCAAAGCCCGTCGCAAGGCGCAGGATGCGGATATTGTGGTCATCAACCACCACCTGTTCTTTTCCGATCAGGCGCTGAAGGAACAGGGATTTGGCGAGTTGTTGCCCAATGTGGATCTGCTGATCTTCGACGAGGCGCACCAGTTGCCGGATGTGGCCAGTCATTTCTACGGCCGCGGCATCACCCTGCGCCAGCTGGAGCTGTTGCTCAAGGACTGTGTCGATGCCCAGTTGCGCGAAGCCCCCGACGACCGGGCACTGCAACCGCTGTGCGACGCCAACCGGAAGGCGCTGGCCGATTTCCGGCTGTTGCTCGGCGGTTTCCCCGAGCGCGGGGAATGGCGACACATCGAGCATGCGCCCCGGCTGAAGGCGGGACTGGCCGAATGGCGGGAGCAATTGCACGCTCTGGAAGACGAACTGGAAGTTCTGAGCCCGCGTGGCCGCGAACTGGCGGCCTGCCACGGCCGGGCGGTCGGTTTCCGGGAAACGCTTGACGATTTTCTCGATCCAGCGGCCGCCTTCGTCAACTGGTACGAATGGAACGAACGCAGCTTCCGCCTGATGCTGTCGCCGGTGGATGTGTCCCGGCAGTTCAGCCAGCAGATCGATGCCAGTGCGTACCGCAGCATCATCTTTACCTCGGCAACCCTCAGCGCCAATGGCCGCTTCGATTATTTTTCGCGGCGCCTGGGCATCGAGGACATCCCGTCCTGCCGTTTCGACAGCCCCTTCGACTTTTCCCGTCAGGCACGGCTCTATCTGCCGGAAGACCTCCCGGCGCCCGCCGACGAGGCGTTTTTTCCGGCTTTCGCCGAACTCTGTGCCGAACTGATTGCCGCCAGCGAGGGCAATGCCTTTCTGCTGTTCACCAGTTACCGCATGCTGACCCTGACCGCGCACCGACTGCGCCAGAGCCTGCGCAACCCCCTGTTTGTCCAGGGCGAGCGCCAGCGCAGTGAGCTGCTGGAAGACTACATGCGCACCGATCATGCGGTGCTGCTCGGCACCAGCAGTTTCTGGGAGGGCATCGATGTCAAGGGGGACAAGCTGCGCCTGGTGATCATCGACAAGCTGCCGTTCCGCTCCCCGGGCGACCCGGTGTACAAGCGGCGGCTGCAGTATGCGGCGGAGCAGGGGCTCAACCCCTTCACCCAGGTACAGGTTCCGGAAGCGACCATCGCCCTGCGTCAGGGAGTGGGGCGGCTGATCCGTGATGCCTCGGATCAGGGGCTGGTGATGCTGGCCGACGAACGCCTGCGATCGAAACCCTATGGCCGTGGCATGCTCGACAGTCTGCCGCCGATGACCCGCATCCACCGGCTGCAGGAAGCCCTGGACTACCTGCGAGCGCTGAAGACGGGATAGCGGTGCAACGGGCCAATAACGCAGGCTCAACGAAAACGACCGCCACGAGGGCGGTCGTCATGAGCAGTCTGGAAGGTCGTGCTCAGCGGCCAAACAGCTTGCCGGCCATGCCCATCACGCCACCCAGTCCACCGATCGAATCGAGCAGGGCACCGCCGCTGCTGGCCTTGTCGATCATCTGCGGCACCGCTTCGGCGAGACCGCTGGCCGCATCATCGGGACTCATGCCCAGTTGGGAAGCGAAGTCGGCGATACGGTCGCCGCCGAGCATGTCGGCGAGTTGGTTCGGCGCAACCGGGGCGTTGCTGCCGTCGCCGAGCCAGGAAGAGACCAGATCGGCCATGCCGCCGCCCTGGAATTTACTGATCAGATCGCCAAAATCGAGACCGTCGCTGCCGCCAAGCAGCGAACCCAGCGCGCTGACCACGCTGCCCTGGTCAAGGTTGCCGCCCTTGTTTTGCATGAATGCCTGGGCGCCGATGGCGAGAATCTGTTGCATGTCCATAGTTGTGCTCCTTGTATGGGGATTGTTTCCGGAACCGTGATGATACGGGACTCGCGCACAGGCTGCAAAACCCGAGCCTTGGCAAGGCCACATGAACCCCGGGATCCCCGTGGACGGTGGTGTTGCTCCCCTGGAGGTTTTTATTAACCCGGCAAGTATCCACATCGTATTCAGGGCTTCAAGAATGGGCCGGATCAAGGCGCGGCGCGCAGGCAAGGGTCGTTCCCTTGGCAAGCGCCGCAAAGCTTAACGCATCCTGCTTTCGCCCCTTGCCCGCATCCCTGCAGGCGGGAACACCCTCTCCTCATATACGCCATCCCATAAACAGGGGATATCGTCCCGCTGCATCTTCATGCATCCTGCGGTGACTTGAAAAACCGCAAAAACAGGTCAGGAAGTCATGAACACATTCAATAAAAACGGCAAGAGCCGCATCG
>Ga0256839_1001043_pt1 | contig 34582 bp, 28 predicted proteins | sample 354166metaG_FD_185968 | JGI IMG/M metagenome (GOLD analysis project Ga0256839, IMG submission 185968) | Hydrothermal vent microbial communities from Mid Atlantic Ridge, Atlantic Ocean - 354-166 | ecosystem: Environmental > Aquatic > Marine > Hydrothermal vents | place: Atlantic Ocean: Mid...
ATCAGGATCATCATGCCGTCGATCAGTTCCTCGGCGGGGAATATTCCCTCATCCATGCTTTTCCGGATACGGTACATGACCCCGATTCCCTCGGATTTGACCATGTGCGCGCCGATGACGGCTGTGAGTATTACTATAAGTATTGTATTGAAAGTGCCTATGAACGTGCCGATTTTTATTAAAAGCGCCAACTCTGCAACAGGCACTATGACGAACAGCAGAAATAATTTGAGCAACATTCTTTTAAACTATCATTGCGGGTATGAAAGTGTCAATCATGTTAAACCGCCGGAGTGGATTATATAACGGTCTTGTTATATAATTTTGCGAAAGGATGATTTCCAGCGATATCTTAAGGCAAGTCTTATGAAAAACCGGCGCAACTACTACCGCATTCTTCAGGTTCAGCCCGATGCACCTCCGGAGGTCATCAGGGCGAGCTACCGAACGCTCATGCGGGAATTGAAACAGCATCCCGATCTCGGGGGTGATCAGTGGAATGCCGGCATTCTCAATGAAGCATATGAGACCCTCGGTAATCCGGGGAGACGTGCGGAATACGACAAAAGGCTTTTTGAGACATATATCAAAAGACCATTTCCTGAAAAAGCCCCTGAGAAGAAATCCGTCATGAGCCTTTTCTGTCCTTTCTGCAAAAGGCCCATGGCGAGACGCACGGAATCCGGCGAAGGCTGTCCTGCATGCAGGGACCCACTGGAGCCTCACGGCGGCCATGAGACATTCAACCGGGCGCAACGGCGCTCCTCATGGCGGATCAGAAAGCCGGGAAAACTACTGTACTATTATTCACGGCCGGAGAAAGAACAAAGCGCGGAAATGATAGACATCTCCACCGGCGGAATCCGGTTTATGTGCGAGGAGATGCCGGGAGAGGAGTCCACCATCAGGCTGAGCAGCCCTTTATTGAGGGCCACTGCCAGAGTGACGAATTACCGGAAAAGTGAACTTCACGGTAAGATATATTATGCCGTGGGCGCCAGGTTTTTAAGCGTTGCCTTTACAAAAACAAAGGGATCGTTTATTTCCATCCTCGCCTGACCTCGCCCTTGCCGGGCCCGGGCCGATCAAATAATAAACCTTCTTTATAACCTAAAATAATATAAAAAGTCACCTGTCAGAAATGACAGTATATTTTTTTTCAACGGACTTGATAGAATTAAATCTTAGATTTTTCAATTCATGTCTGCCGGTTCGGAAGAAAAAAAACGAAAGCAGGCCGAAACGGCATGCTTTCGTTAAGTAATAGAGATAACCGCCGGGATTTAAAAGAAAAAAATAAAGGATGCTGACCCATATTTAGGGGACATGGCTGAAGTAAAAGGTTGGGCTCTCAGCATAGGCAGGGAAAACCTTTTTACTCAGGTGTCAGCATCCTTTATGAGAAATATCTCCTGGAATCTGTCTGTTTATTAACTACCGTCTTATCTATAATACTACTTATGAACGATTAATGCAATAGATGAAAAAAAATTTTTTTACTGATTTGCTTTTAATCGTCCCGGCCGCCCGTGCATCACAGGCCTTACATAAACCGGAAATTTAAGTATACTAAAAACTGTAATTTTTTACAAGTACGCGGAAACTTTTTTTCAGTTTGCAGGTACAAGACATTACTTGACGGCATCCGCACGGAGGAACATGAACATGAACGCCAGCCGGAAGAACCTGATAATATTTACAGATATGGACGGGACGCTTCTTGACACCGGGTACTCTTTCAAAAAGGCGCTGCCCGCCCTTAAACTGATCAAGGAAAAAGAGATACCCCTTGTATTGTGCTCCAGTAAAACACGGGCGGAAATCGAGCATTACAGGAGGCGGCTTGAAAACACCCATCCGTTTGTTTCCGAAAACGGCGGGGGTGTTTTTATCCCGAAAAATTATTTCAGGCCGGGAATATTGAGCCGCGGCCCCGCCGGGTCGCGGCCGGGGGATTATATTGTCATAAGGCTCGGAACGGACTATGCCGGTTTGAGAAAGGCGCTCAGGGAGCTGCGTTCAGAGGGATTCGACATTACCGGGTTCGGCGATATGAGCATCGCGGAGATCGCGGCGCTGACGGGTCTGGAGATTTCAGAGGCGGCGATGGCGGCGCAGAGGGATTTCGATGAGCCGTTTAAGTTCGAGGGAGATGAAACGGCATTAAGAAAACTCCTGCAGCGAATCCGCTCCGGAGGACTTGATTATACTAAGGGGGAACTGTTACATCTGACAGGTAACAACGACAAGGGCAGGGCGGTGGAGATACTGAAACAACTGTATACGCGTCAATACGGCGCGATCGTCACCGCCGCCCTCGGCGACAGCCCCAATGACATAGAGATGCTGAAAAAAGTCGATTACCCCATTGTCGTCAGGAAAAACGACGGGAGCTGTAGCCCGCAGGTTCTCAGAGAAGTTGAAGGCTGTATCAAAGCCGACGGCCCCGGGCCTGAGGGATGGAACAGTGCGGTGATGAAATTACTTGAAACCGTGCTCCTCTGAGGGGAATATTCCCCTTTCTATTTCCTCTTTATACGTTTTAACCGCCTCCAATGCATCTTTTCGTATATTTGCGTATTGCTTGACGAACCTGGGGACAAACCTGTCGAAGAGGCCGATAACGTCATAAAGGACAAGCACCTGGCCGTCGCAGTGGACTCCGGCCCCTATGCCTATGGTTGGGATCGAGAGCTCTTCCGTGATCCTCCGCGCAAGGTCCATGGGGATGGCTTCCAGCAACAGGGCGAACGCGCCGGCGTCCTCAACAGCGTGAGCTTCCTCAACCAGTTTTTTCGCCGCTTCATCCGTCTTTCCCTGGACCTTGTATCCTCCCATCCTGTGGATGGACTGCGGTGTAAGGCCGATATGCGCCATTACGGGGATGTCCGATCTGGTCATGGCCCGGATGTGTCCGGCGACTTCCGCGCCGCCTTCCATTTTGACGGCGGAGGCGCCTGCCTCCTTGAGGAACCTCCCGGCGTTCCTTACGGCATCGGAAATGCCCGTGTGGTAGGACATAAACGGCATGTCCCCTATCACCATTGCGTTTCTGACGGCCCTCGAAACTATCCTTGTATGGTAGATCATTTCATCCATGGTTACGGGCAGCGTGTTTTCCAGTCCCTGCACGACCATGCCGAGAGAATCCCCCACAAGAACGGCGTCTATTCCCGCCTCGTCCACGATACGCGCGAAGGGATAATCATATGCCGTAAGCATGGTGATCTTCCCCCCGTTTTTCTTCTTTGCCAGGAAATCCTGTATTGTAAAACCGGCCATATTGTTTACCTTACAGTGGCATAAAAATGCCGCCCGCGGGCAGGGGAGTCCGGCGGAAAAGCTTTATCCGCGATACCTTGGAGAGTATTCCGCACGGCTTATCGACATCCTCTGGAATTTCACTCTCCGTCACGTCCTGCAATAAAGACATATTTCCGGTATCCCATCGCTTTATAAAGGTTTTACGGCGGACTCCCCTGCCGGCTTGTGCAACATTAAGGTTTACCCTACTATCTCCACCAGTTGCAGATCAAAGATCAGCTCCTTGCCGGCCAGGGGATGATTCGCGTCCATCATAAAGCCGTTTTCGGTGCGGTCTACTACTGTTACGAAGAAAGAGCTGCCGTCCGGTTTATGCATCTGGACGGTCTGACCGATTTGAGGGTCAAAATCCGCCGGGGCGTTTTCCCTCCTGAATTCAAAGACCTTTCTTTCATCACGCGGACCGTAGGCATCCTCAGGGGGGATTGTTATTGTCTTCGTCTCGTTTGCGGACATCCCGACGATCCCCCTTTCAAAGCCCGGGATCGCCGTTCCCTCGCCGATGGTAAACTCTATCGGGGCCGTCTTTACCGATGTCTCGACCACGTTTCCATTTGCGTCCTTTAAAGTGTAATGCACCTTCACCCTGTCTCCAGCCTTTGCCTGCATTGATTCCCTCCTCGGTTAAATTTTTTACTACAGAAATTGTCCTTTCCAATCGCACAATTATAACACATCGGCGTGGCAAATAATCCGTGCGTTTGCATGAAAACACCAACCGTCCCCGCGAACTCTGCTCTCCTGCCCGCGGGCGGGATTTTTATGCCGCTGTAAGGTTTAAGGATGAGACTGCCGCCGCCCTCTGCGCCTGAGAACAATAATGCCGGTTCCGGCCAGTATCATGAAAAGGCAGAGTATCTGGCCCATGCTCAGGAACCCGAAAAACAGCCCGAGCTGGCTGTCCGGTTCGCGGACGAATTCTATGAAGAACCTCACGGTTCCGTATCCGATGATATACAGCGCGAGAAAAAACCCGCCGAAAAATTTCCGGTTGCGGATTTTCCAGAGGACGAGAAACAGGAAAATCCCCTCGAAAAACGCCTCGTACAACTGCGACGGATGCCTGAGCTGGTTGGTCCTGTCAAGCGGGAAATACATGCCCCACGGCACTGACGTGACGCGCCCGTACAATTCACCGTTGATGAAATTCCCTATTCTGCCGAATGTGTATCCAAGGGGGATTGACGGTATGAGAAAGTCCCCGAATCTCCAGAAGTTCACCTTGTACCTGTAACAGAACAACGCGGAAGCCGAGATCACGCCGATCAGCCCGCCGTGGTAAGACATCCCTGCAAGACCCGTGAAGTGAAAGCCTCCCGAAAAACTGAAGGGCAGGAATATTTCGAGCGGATGCGCAATATAATAATCAAGATTGTAAAAGACAACATAGCCGATCCGCGCCCCGAGCATGAGGCCGAGAACGGCCCATACAAAGTAATTGTCGACTATCTCCCTTGGATAATCATACTCTTTCTTTTTCAGCCTGTAGGCTGACAACAGGTATACAGCGGCAAAGGCGACAATATACATCAGCCCGTAGTAGCGTATCTGAAACTCCCCGATGCGGATAATGTAAGGTTTGATGTGTTCCGGCATGTGCTGCCAGAAGCTTATGAACTCATTTGCCATTTAAAACGCCCTATGCCGTTGGGTCCCTGAATATCACATGTTTGATAAAGCGGGAGATTTTTCGCACGGACCGCAGGAAAAAGACCGCGGAGACAGTAAAGATAAGGGCTGCCAGCGCCTTTTCGAAAATCTCCGTATTGCCCATATGGAGAAACTGCCGGTTTACTATACTGACCGTACTTAATACGAACAATACAACAACGAAAGTGACCATGAAATGGAAAAGAGCGGCAACAACCATCATTGCATAAAACCCGATGCGGCGAAGCATTTTTTTTGTTCCGGAGGCCGGCATGCTCAACTCATAACAGCCCGGCCCTCTCCATGATGAGCGGCACCTTGTCTTCAGCGCCGATGGCCATGATATGAACGCCGTCACATATCTTTTCATCGCGCAACTGTTTAATGTGGCGCGCCGCGATATTTATTCCCGCGTCAAGGGCTTTTTCTTTTCCGGCGGCCTTCAGCTCCTCGATGAGACCGGGAGGCACCGTGATGCCGGGAACGAACTTGTTCATGTAATTCGCCATTCCGGCGCTCTTCAGGAGAACCAGCCCGGCGAGCACTTTAACGGAAAATTTCCTTGCATGTTTCATGAAGTCCCTGAACTTGTCAATATCATAAATCGCCTGGGTCTGGAAAAATTTCGCACCTGCGCTGACTTTCTTCTCGAACTTCATGAGCTGTGGTTCAATCGGATTTGCCTCGGGCGTCACCACGGCGCCCTGGAAGAAATCGGTCGCCCCTTTCATTTCATTGCCCATCATGTCCCTGCCGTTATTCAGTGAATCAACCACCCTGAGGAGCTGGACCGATTCAATGTCATATACGGCCTTTGCGCCCTTGTGGTCCCCTGCGTCAGGATGGTCGCCGGTCATGCACAGGACGTTTTTGATTCCCAGCACGCTTGCGCCGAGCAGGTCGGACTGAAGGCCGATGCGGTTGCGGTCCCTGCAGGTCACCTGAAGTATCGGCTCGTGCCCCATGTCCAGGAGTATCTTGCATATCGACAGGGAGTTTATCCTCATTACAGCGGACTGGTTGTCCGTTACATTGACGGCGTCAAGTTTGCCTTTAAGCATCTCGGCGTCATGGAGCATTTCTTTTATATCCGTGCCTTTTGGCGGGCCTATTTCTGCCGTAACCACGAATTTGCCGGAATTAAGGGCATCTCTGAAATTCACTTTTCAACCTCCTCTTTTTTTTCACGTGCATTAAGGCTCATGGGTTTTTTGTGGGCCGACCAGTCCTTGGGCTCTGCTATTCGCTTCATATCTTCCAGTTGGTCGAGGCGCTTCAGCCTGTTGTATATTCTCACCCATGCACATTCAATATCGGCGCTGACCTCGCATTTCCCGTTATTCGTTCCACCGCAGGGACCGTTCAAAAGCCCTTTGGGACACGCGGTAACCGGGCATATCCCGCCTGTTTTATCGAGTATGCATTTACCGCACAGGGAGCACCTCTCATCAAACATCTGTATCCTCGTCATGTTGCCGAGAAACAGGGAGTCGTTGGCAGGATAGACAGGTTTATCCTGAAACAGCTCGACCGCCGTCTGGGTGCCTGCGCCGCAGGACATCACCAGGATGCAATCGGTTTCCGCAAGCGCATCTTTGAACTGTTTCAGCTCGACCTTTGTGCCAAGCACCTGGCAGCCCGTCTTGCTGACAAAGGTGCCGGTCACCCTTTTGCCTTCAGCTTCAAGCATCTCCTTCATTGCCCGGAGTTCGGGCTCACCGCCTGTTCCGCAGAGCGTTGCACACTCGGAACAGCCCAGGAGAAAGAGACTGTTGCAGTTTTTGATATTCTCCATCAAGTCGTTATGCTCGCGTTTTTTTGTGATTATCATTATAATTTCTCCCTGAAAATAAAATATGGTTGTTATTCGCTCTTTTTTATCAATTCAAGCAGTTCCACCCTTGTTGACTCCTGTGTGCGGAATATCCCCCTGACCGCGGACGTCACTGTTCTGGCGTTGGGCTTTTTTATGCCCCTCATCGAGAGGCACAGGTGCTCCGCATCTATTATCACCATCGCCCCGCGCGGTTTCAGCTTTTCCATGATCATGTCAGCAAGCTGGGTGGTCAGGCGTTCCTGCACCTGCGGCCTTTTGGCGAATACCTCGACGGCTTGGGCAAGCTTGCTGAGACCGACGATCTTGCCACCCGCAGGAATATATGCAACATGGGCCTTTCCTATAAAGGGCAGCAGGTGGTGTTCGCAGACAGAGTAAAACGGTATGTCCTTCAGTAGTACCATTTCGTCATAGCTTTCGCCTTCAATCGGTTTCAGAATTTCCTCCGTCGGGGTCCTGAGACCGGAAAATATCTCTTCGTACAGGTCTGCAATGCGCCTCGGCGTGTCCTTCAGACCGGGCCTGTCAGGGTCTTCCCCGATGCCCTCAAGGATCATCCTTACACCTTTTCCGATTTTATCCTTATTCATGCGGAGTTCAGCCGGTTATCCGTCATATGCCCGGATTTACGGTCTGCCGTCATTATTGAAAATGGTTAAAAAGTTTAACATTTGCGAACAACCGGTGTCAAAATGCAATGTTGACCCGGCAGGGCCGCTCCAGAGCTTTACAATTCTCGGGCATGGCACATATTTGACCTTACAGTTGCATAGAATACCGGAGGCGGAGCAGAGGAGTCCGGAGATTTTTTAAGGCGGACTCTCCTGCCTATGTAGCATTAAGATTATAAGACCGTCAGTCAATTAAGATATAACCTGCTTTAATATCTCCACAATTTTTCGTGCTTCCCGGTCTTTCAATCCAATCCAGAACGGCAATGATATTGTCATGTCGCCGATTTCCTCGGCAACGGGGAAATCCCCTCTTTTATATCCGAAGTGTTTCCTGAAGTAAGTGAGCAAGTGTATTGCCCTGTAATTTACGGCAACCCCTATGCCGTTTTCGCCCAGTTTCCTGAGCGCATAATCCCTCTTATCCTTACCGACCCAGACTGTGAACATATGATAGGCGCTCTTTGATTCCCTCTCAATCCCGGGATATGTAATGCCGGGAACATTTTTCAATAGTTCGATATATTTATTGTAAAGTTTTTTTCTCTTGTCCCAGAGAATATCTATCCTTTCAAGCTGCGGCAGAAGCAGAGCCGCCTGTATGTTGTCCATATTGTATTTCCATCCGAATTCAACCATGTCCCAGTGTTCATAGACCCCGGAATATCTGTCCGCCGCCTCCCTGGACATTCCGTGCTGGCGAAGAACCGTCACCTTTTCAGCGAGTTTCTTGTTGTTCGTGGCAAGCGCTCCCCCTTCGCCGGAAGTGATACTTTTAGTTGCATAAAAGCTGAAGCAAGCCGCATCGCCCAACATGCCGGGGCCTATGCCGTCGCGTTTTCCTTCAATGCAATGAGCGGAGTCCTCGATGATTTTCAGATTATATTTGTCCGCTATCGTCCTGATCTTTTCCATATCGCACATCTGGCCGTAAAGATGTACCGGAATAATCGCCCTGGTCCTTCCGGTAATGGCATTTTCTATTTTCTCGTGATCAATAAGTCCCGTATCCCGCCGGACATCAACGAATACCGGCTTTGCACCGGCCTGCATGATCGCAGTTGCGGTGGCGATAAAGGTCAAGGGTGTGGTGATTACCTCGTCGCCGTTTCCGATACCCAGCGCGAGCAGAGATAAATGCAGGGCAGCGGTACATGAGGTCAATCCCACGGCATGCTTCAGATCCAGATAGGCGGAAAAGTTTTTTTCGAACTCCGCAACATAGGAGCCGGTGGTCAGGAATATGCCGTCAAGGCATTCAAGCACCTTTTTTTTCTCTTCTTCGCCGATGTTGTGTCTGTAAAATTCAATCTTCATGAACTGTTATAACAGGATGAGGGATAAAGGGTTACTTCATTTTTTTGCAACAACATAAAAACCGTTTGCGATCTTTCCGGCATACGGCAATTTTACCATAAAGACATCCAATATTTTTAATGGGGCCAATACAACCATCAACAACAGAAAGCAGATATCGTGGATTGTCCTGCTGCCGAAAGAAAAAAAGATCGCCAGCCATTCCTGCAGTATCCAGAGCAGGCTGGATGTGGGACCCTGGGCTATTGATATCTCCACCTCATCAAAGCATGAAAAAAGCTCCTCTACTCCCTGTCCGGTCCATCGCTGAAAGTCATTCGGCGCGGCATGAAAGGGCTGCAAAAAAGGCAAAAAACAGAATATCTCTCCTCCTTGTCTGATGACCCGGTACATCTCTTTCACTATTGCATGAGGATTTCTTACATGTTCAAGAAGCGAAATATTAATAACGAGATCCGCGGAATCATTCTCTACGGGGATATCCGATGCATCGGCAACTATATCGACTTCGTGAAATGCATAAACATCCATGTTAATTATGTCTTTTCGTCCCATATAGAATGCGGGACCGCTTCCGAGATTCAGTATTACACTTTCGGGGTCATGCCGGGACAATATCTCCTTAACCCTTTTACGCAGGGGTCCGTCATAGACAGGCATGAAAAGATCAAGCAGAAAATAATATATCTTTCCATGTTTTTTTAAAAAGTTTTGAATTTTTCCCTGAAGACCCGGGCCCGCGGTCTGCACCGGGAACCTGTTGCCGGGAAGAAAGCAGATTGCCCTGTTCTGAATACCGTGAGGTTTTATATCTTTTTTTAAAATACGTTCTATTTTCTTCGCTTTCCGTTTCTCATCCATTGTTTATTTGAGGTCACTTTTATCTGAAAAAAGATCATATTTAATCGCTAACCACGCATTTTTTATGATATAGCACGGGTTTCTCGGATATGTGCCGGGAAATATCCTCGTGCTTTGCATGAACGTTTCGCTCAGGTTATAGATCAAACGGTACAGGAATGTCAGGTTGAGCCTGATTAACAATTTCAACACCGGAATCATGAAATCCGGCAAAGAGCAGAAAAGTGTCGAGAGGTAGGTCAGGCGTAACTGTATGTTCTTCTCTTTTTCAGTATAAGAGTTAAGGGCAGATTTCATTGAGAATGTTGTATTGTAATCATAATCGCGATCAAGATATTTCCTGTTGATTGCAAACTCGGTCAACTCGGTTTTCGGAAACGGGGCAAAGATTCCGAATGAGGGGAATGCCGGTTTCAGCCTTTTGGCGAACAGGAAGGACTTGAAATCATCTTCAACAGTGGTGCCCGGAAGGCCCATCATGGTATTGGCATAAGTGTTCAGGCCGTATTTCCTGGCAACGGCGAATGATTTCATCAGAAGTTCATCAGGCATGTTTCTTTTCAATATTTCATTGCGGACGGTTGCGTTTCCGGATTCTATGGACATTCCGATTGACCGGCATCCGGCTGCGGAAAGAAGCTGAGCCACCTCTTCTGTCAGATTGTTGGCGCGGATCAGACAGTAAAACGGGATGCCGATTTCACGCGGGTATCTTTCGGCGAACTCCTCCAGCCACGCATCCCTGCGGATTACAAACACGTCATCCGCAAACCGGATAAAGCGTACAACCGGATAATTTTTGACGACGTATTTTATCTCTTCGAGCAGGTGATCAACGGAGCGCCTGCGCACAATATTACGCCTGACCTCCCGAAACATCCTGTTGTAGGCATGATTGAAACAGTAAGTGCACCTGTACGGGCATCCTCTCTGTGTCAGGAATGAACGGATGCCCACGGCCTGAAGTTCGGGTGAGACACTGTAGAGCAAGTCTCTGTCGACAAATGGAAGGGAGTCCATATCGTCGATGACCTCCTTGGTCAACCCGCAACCGCCACGCGGGATGACGTTGGGTATCATCGAAAAGTCAGTTCCCGTCTCCACTCTCTCGATAATGCTCAGAATTGCATTGTCCCCTTCTCCGACACAAATGGCATCAAGGTCCATCTTCTGAAGGACTTCGTTGAAATAGGTCGGATGCGGTCCCCCCATGATTCTCGGAACCTCTTTCCCCGTCTTTTTCATCCATGAGCGCACAATCCCGTCCGCTTTCCGGAACAGCCGCTCATCAGGAGTCATGGTGCTGTATGCAACAACGTCGGGGTCAAAGGCATTCAGCGCATTAACAAGTGAATGGTCCTTTAATGACACGAGCATTGTCCTGTGGCCCTTTTCACGACAGACAGCGCTGAGCTGCATGACACCGAGCGGTTCCGAGAAATATAGTTCGGAAATTACAAAGAGTATATTCATCGTCTTCGGGGTATAATAATCAGTGCAGCTCTATTTCCCCGGATTTCGTCATTATCCTGATATGTTTCATCCATTCTATTTTGCGCCACCATTCCTCGTTGTTTTTATACCATTTAATGGTTTTTATCAGGCCTTCTTCAAAAGGCCGTCCGGGTTGAATGCCCAGAACTTCTGCTGCCTTCTCTGTAGATGAAATATGATGCTGAACCTGTCCAGGGCGATCCCCTATAAAGGTTATCAGGCTCTCTTGCCTGCCGGTAATTTTCAAAATCATTTTTGCAATCGACAGTATATCAAGATCAAAGCCCGAGCCGATGTTAAAGACCTCTCCCTTTACCTTTTCAATGGGGGCGTTTATTATTATGTCGAGTCTTTTACAGGTGTCTTCAACGTACAGCCAGTCACGCCTTGCCGACCCGTCACCATGGACAGTTAACGGTTCATTTTTTAAAGCGCTGGTGATAAACCTGGGGATGACTTTTTCAAGATGCTGGCGCGGACCGTATTGATTAAAAGGCCTGACAATAACCGCCGGGATGTTATATGTAGCCCAGTATGAGTAAACCAGCCTGTCGGCACCTGCCTTGGCGCTTGCATAGGGTGACATGGGATTCAGCGGGTGACCCTCGCTCATGGGTTTTGACAGAGCTGTTCCATAGACCTCGGAGGTTGATACATGAATAAATCTCTCGACGGTTTTATAGTTTTTGAGCACTGCGTTGGATACAGTCTGGGTGCCGATGACATCGGTCATATAAAATATCTTGTTGTCGAAAATAGACCGCGCCACATGGGATTCAGCGGCGAAATGTACCACGATGGCGGATCTCGATACAAGGTTGTTAACCAGTTCATCATTGGTTACATTGCCGTACCAGAATTCGAATCGATCGGAATCCCTGATATGCTCGGGAAAATTATCCGGATTTCCCGCGTATGTCAATGCATCCAGGACTATAATCCTGTCATCAGGATATTTATTAAACCAGTATTCGACAAAGTTGCTGCCTATGAATCCTGCCCCGCCTGTAACGAGTATGGTTCTCATGTCTGCTCTCCTGCCGGCTTATACAACATTAAAGTAGATTCTAAAATTCTATAGAGTGCCGCTGGCAGTGATATGAGCCTGCCTGAAAAAATTTCATATTTTATCGGCATGTCTCACACTTAATTTTTCAGGTTTTGAAATGCTCTTTTTCCCTGTCAGTATATCCCGGGAGTCCCTTCCATGATTGAAAAGCAAATCCACTATTGAAAGGTGGGAGATGAAGCCATGCTTTTCAAGCCACAATTGATTGTAGTACGGATGATTGTAGTCATGCCACTGCACATTAATATTTTCTGAATGAAAAATCGATTCCCTAAGGTAATTCTTCGCTGCATTTCCGCTTAAATATGTTGTTGCATTGAGAGATTTACAAATTGACAGGAGCTTATCATCTCTTCTTCCAGTTGAGGGTATTTCAGAAGAAAAAATAATCATGGTATCGAGATCCAGGAATTCCCTTACTTTAAAAATAAAGGCCATATCGAGATCGATAAGAAATGTATATTTCCTGTTTAAGACAGTCTCAACAATCTCTGCAATTTCTTCAAAATGGTTCGATTTCTTATAAAAACCAGATAAACTTTTCAAATGTTTTTTTTGCCATTGGATGGTATTGTCGATCTCCACATCTTTGATCAGTTTGTTCCGGACACCTCTTGAATTAACCGGAACAGTTAATGTTAAAACGCCATCCGGTGTTTTGATTCTGTTTCTGTTACGCCAATCCCGGATGGTATATTGTACATCATCAAAAATTACAAAGCAGTCCGCTTTATACATAAGATCAAAAAAGCCCAACCAGGGTAAATAGCCCGGCTGGAGTATGGCAACCTTCACCTGAAAACTCCGACTGTTATTTTCCAGAGAGGATAACAGGAAATAATTGTTACTTTCCTGCTTAAATTTTTACAGATAAAACCGAAAATGACATCAAGAGACGGATAAAACAAACGGGGGTCCTTGTAGTCAGGGGAGGGTGTCATTAAATTGAAAACCGTTCCTTTCTCGGAGAGGTTGAACATTAATTCAATTATATGAAGAACGTTTTTCTCAAAAAGATGTTCATCGATATCTTCCTTCACATTAAAAATTCCGCTGCTTGTAACAAAATCAAACCTGCTTTGAAAACTGAATGATTTGAAGTCACCAATGTAGAGATTGTTTTTCAGTTCGGGAAATCTTGTTATTGCTGTTGTTATCATTTCATCAACCAGATCTATCCCTGAATAGGTTATATCATGATGCAAATCTTTTTCTTTTAAAAATTCGAAAAAGGCTCCATATCCACAACCTACCTCAAAAATCGAGAAAGATTTCAAAGAAGGAAAATAGAAGTGTATTGTATCCATGATATGCTGAAAACCAAGCGATTGTGATTTTTTGTCTTTCCAGTCCACGCCTTTCGGAGTATCTCCAAAGTGCAGAAATTTATCCTTGTAGTAATCCTTATTGAATCTGTCTATATCTTTTTCGTCCATTCATCTCACCTTACAGTTGCATAAAAACATCTCTGCCGGCTTATGCAACATTAAGGTTTAACCTTTACCTTACACGGGGGCGTTAACATATGACGGCAGACTTTTCCGGGATATACTCACGGTGTCAGATTTCTTCTTTAACCATATACAGCGGTCTTTTCTGAACCTCGGTAAAGACTCTCCCGAGATATTCGCCTATGAGCCCCAGAAAGGCCAATTGAACTCCTCCGATGAATAATATCGAGAGCATTATGGATGCCCACCCCGCTACATCAATTTCAAACACCAGTTTTTGTATTATAAACCATATTCCCAACATGAAAGAAACAACGGAGAAGAACAGTCCGGTGATTCCGGCCAGTTGAAGCGGCAGGTATGAAAATGAAGTAACAGCGTTGAAGGTGAGTTTTATCAACTTCCAGAATGTGTATTTTGTTCTGCCGGCATACCTCGGTGCATGCTCAACCTGAACAGTGGTCTGATTGAAACCCGTCCAGGCGAACAGTCCGGCAAGGAACCTGTTTCTCTCTGTAATCTTCCTGAAATTGTTTACAAACCTCCTGCTCATAATCCTCAGCATTGACTGGTTTTCGGTTATATCGAGCCTCAGGAGGGTTTTGAACACTATCCAGAAGAGAATCGAGATGAATTTCCTGTAGGAATTATCCGACCTTGCCTGCCTGATCCCGCAGACGACATCATATCCATCCTTCAGTTTGCTGTATAATTTCGGGATTTCCTCCGGGGGATCCTGCAGGTCGCCGTCCATGAGCACAACCGCCTCGCCCTTTGCAGCGTCGATGCCCGCGGATACGGCTATATGCTGTCCGAAATTTCTTGAAAAACTTATACCGCGGACCTCGGGGCTTTGTTCATGGAGTTTTCTGATAAGAGCCCATGAATTGTCACTGCTTCCATCATCCACCATTATGATTTCATAATCATTGGCGGAACGGCCTTCGTCAAGGCACAGTTTTCCCAGTACCGAGGTCAGCCTCCTGTAGAGCTCCGGTATGTTTTCCTCTTCATTATATATCGGGATAACAACCGAGAAAAAGGGGTTCAACGTATTCATATTTTTTATTATTTTACAAGATACCATTTCTTAAGTCCAACAGAGTTCGGCATCTTGCCCTGTTATGAAGGTGTTACGGTAAGCTTTTCTGCAACGTAAAGCATGTTACCGAAGTGATAATTTCTTCCCGCGCAATGCATTCCTCACCTGCAGGCCGAGATAGTATTCACAGACGGGTTTCCAGTCCTGGTTTACCGGGTAAGATGCTGATATTTTCCTGATATGGTCCTGATCTCCAACAAAGGTGTCAGGCCCGTATTTTTCGGCGAGTTTGGCACGTACTCCGGGTGAAAAGCGTGCAGTGAGTTTTTCACTGCGTTCAGTATTTCTCCTGAAAGGCATATCTGATGCCAGCAGAAAGAAATCGTACATCCTTACCTGTTTAAAAACAGACAGAACTGTTTTGGGCATTACCCTGTGCTCTTCGGTATAAACCATAAATATGCCTCCCCTGTTGAGATGTTTTCTTGCAAGCAGAAAAAACTGGCGGGAATAAAGATTGTTGCTGTAGGATGTTGTCGTCAGGAGTGGGTCGATCAGTATGAGATCGTATTTCTGCGCGGTTCTCAATAAGAATCTTCTCCCGTCATCAATGATTAAATCGATTTTTTCATCGGAGAGCATTTCGCTGAAAAGCGGTATTTTTTCCAGATTTCTTATTAAAGTACGGTTCAGCTCGACGAGGGTTACTTTCCGTACTTCATCCACTTTCAGTATGGCTTCAGCGATCGAGCCGGTACCGTAACCGATCAGCAAGATATTTTCCATCTTTGGCGCAAAAGCCGCCGCCTCGATAGCCTCGTAGTAAAACCAGTAGCCCGGACGCCCGCCATGTGCTCGGCCGTTAATGTAGTTTTTTACGGTTTCATCTTTTTTGTAAGTCATTATGATGCCGTCCACGCCTTCCTCGAAATATTTTTCAAAACCCTTCCCCGGCGATGTGTGCATTGTCTCATAAAGCCGGCCCCTGCCCGGGAATAGTATTATTGAAGCCGCTGCTGCAACAAGAACGATCGCTGTCTTTACGACAGGCGGTCCGGAAACAAATATTCCGAACATAATACCGGTTAATGAGAAAACGAGAAGTGTAATCTCGGTTCCCAGATACGGCAATAACAGGAATCCTGTTGCAATCCCACCGAGGACGTTTCCGGTGATATTGAAGAAGTAGACCGTACCGACGGTTTTACCTTCTTTATTACGCTGTGACAGGGCCAGCAATGATATGAGGGGGAAGCTCGCACCCATAAGAACGGTGGGTATAAATACAAATACTGCCGGCCACAGAAACACATCGAATATGGCATACATGCCTCTGAGAAACGAGCTTAGTGACTCAAAGGAAGGCATCAGGAAGCGCGGATGCAGTATGTTTGAAAAGGAAACCCGGGTAAAAATCTCAAGGGGGGTATACTTTGTCAGGTAATAGTATCCTGCGAATATGAAAATCACATAAATACCGATAGAAACCTGGATCAAGAAAAATATGTTTTTCCTGTTCATGATTTTATGCCTTTCCAGACAGCGGCCCATCAACAGGCTGCCAACGGCGATCCCCAGCAGGTAAACGGAAAGTATGCTGGAGAATGCATACGGCGATGCCTTGACCAGGATCCCGATAACCCTGAACCACGCAATCTCATAGCCGATGGCAAGGAAGCCTGTAACAAAGACCAGCAGGTATGCAACGTTGCCAAAAATACTTTCACGGTTGCCTGGTAGCAGCTCATGCCCTGTTTCATGCACTGGATCGACTTCCGGATAGTATTTTGCGAGAAAGATCAGTACGGCCAGGAGAAAATTTATGATGACGGCGACGTAGACAGCGGTATCCAGCCCGAAAAAGGAAATGACCGCGTAACTGGCAAATACAGCGCCGACAGCGGCCCCCAGAGTGTTCAGGAAATACAGTATGCTGACGGTCTTGAGAAAGTCACGTAGCAGGTTGTTGAATATTTTTGTAAGCAGTGGCAGGGTGATGCCCATTAATAGCGTCGGCAGGCTCAGGAATAAAAACATATAAAAAAATGACAGGATATAGCTGCTTCCGGCTGTGTAGCGCCCCAGGAAATCCAGGAAGGAGAGGCTGATTAATCCGAAAAAACCTATCAAAAGCTCTACTATAAAATACAGAAAAATTTTATTATTTATGCGTTCAGCCAGGAATCCTCCGAACAATGAGCCTATTCCCATGCCGAACATGTATACACTCACTATAAGTGTGATCGAAACCGTCCCCACGCCGTAATGCACGGTCAGAAGTCGCTGCCATGACACCTGGTACATAAGGGCGGCAAAGCCTGAAAAAAAGAATATGAATGAAAACAGCGTCGTTAATTTCAAGTATGATTCTTTATGCATCATGATTTTCCGAGTCTGCCTTAATGTGGCATAAACGTGCAGAGGAGTCTGCCGGGAAAGCTTTATCTGCGATACCTTCAGGGCATATCCCGCACGGCATATCGACATCCTTTGGAATTTCACTCTCCGTTACGTCCTGCAATAAAGACATATTTCCGATATCCCATCGCTTTATAAAGGTTTTATGCCGGACTCTCCTGCCGGCTTATGCCACATTAAGGTAAATTCAGAATGACAAAGCATGGCAAGGTGGATTTAATCGGCAACCGGTTTTCTTATCATGTAAAACAGTGTGCAGGCAATCAATATAACATACAACACCGGAAGATTGCTCTTCAATAAAAACGGCTTGTAAACATATGAAAACAGCGTTGAAGAATAAAAAACGGATATTATGGTTATCAGCAGGATTGAGAGTAAGCGTTTCCGGGCACCCGAGTTTAATATATATACGTCATTGAGAAAGATGGCTACAGGACCGGCAAGAATCGATAATTTGTATTCATGACTGTCGGACGGTATGAGAAGAGCGCCGATAGTGCACGCCAACAGGACATAGGGGTTTATCCCTCCCTCTTTCAGAGAATATGCCTTCATCATGACAAGCAACAGGCAGATGATGACAGAGATGAGCAGGACGGTCTGGACAAGCGCGGGGTTGGCGGTTATCCACAATGCCCATTCGGGCAGTTTATACTCTATGGTGGACAGATACGATATGAAACCCCTGATGGAGAAGTTGCCTTTCCATACAACATTCGGATTTACTGCGTAAGTCTTTATTGCATTGTAGAAAAGAACAAAATAGTCTATGCCCAGAATGAAGAGGCAGGCAAAGGTAAACCCCAGTATTCCCGTTATCCTTTTGATATTGCCTTTCCAGTCCGACCAGTCTTTTATGAACAGTACAACAAAGATTCCCGGATACAGCTTTAACTGTATGGAAACGGAAAAGAGCAGATATGCGAGATAGCGCAGCCGGTGATGGTAATGGAACATGTATACAGCAAGAAAACACAGGAACATGGCAAGAACATTGGACTGCCCCCTCTCCAGTTCAAACTGAAATCCGTACGAAAAAAGCCCCGTTACCAGTACCAGCATCAACACCGCAGAAAGCTTCCGGTCTTTACTTATCAGCACGGGGAATATTACCGTAATGAACAGGAAAGATATTATGTTCAGTATAGTTGCGATTACATAAGCATTATAGGGATCAATGTCAACCAGCGGTCTGTAAAGGATGCATTCAAGCGGTATGCACATGCCCTTCTTTAATTCGAGAGGCTCTTTAAGAACAAGGACTGCCCTGCTCAAATCTATTAACCGTTCCAGGTCCGCGCCTATGGTATTCAATGCCGGTACGTATTCCCTGAACTGCATCCTGTGCTCCGGGCTGAAGAATACGGGGCGTATGAAGAAGAACATGTATGATATTAAAAAACCGAGCAGTATCCAGGGCAGGGGCCGCCGCCACGATATGCTGCCTTGCCTGTTATGGTCTTTAATCATTCCGGCCTAAATGAACTTGATTTTTTTCAGGGCGAAAAGCGTCATTTTGAGGAGAAGGACACCGTGCATGAATCGGCTGATCTGTGTTGTCCCGTATGCCCTCTCACGATAACGCACGGGAATCTCGACTATCTTCAGGTTGAGTTTGGCTGCGCCGAAGAGCAGGTCGAAATCCCCGAACGGATCAAAGTCGCCGAAGTATTCCCTGCCCTGCAGTATCTTCGTGTAGTCTTCCCTCCAGAGCACCTTGGTGCCGCAGAGGGTATCCCTGATCCGCTGTTCAAGGAGATAGGTGAACGCCCTGCTGAAAAACTTGTTCCCCAGCAGGTTCAGAAAGCGCATGGCCTCTTTTTCCATCTGGTAAACCAGCCTCGAGCCGTTGATGAATTCGCCTTTGCCCGAGACAATGGCATCGAAGAATTTCGGCAGGTCCTCGGGCGGCACGGTAAGGTCCGCATCCAGGATCATCAGCACATCATTTCCGGCATGAGCGAACCCTTTTCTGACCGCGTCTCCTTTACCTTTTCCGTCCTGTACGAGTACCTTTATATCCTTCCGGGGATACTTTTCCCTCATTCTCCTGCATTCCTCCAGCGTCCCGTCGCCGGAATGGCCTTCGACAAAGATAATCTCCGTATGTCTGCCCATTTCAGGTATCCTCAATACGGCATCCTCAATATTTCCCCTCTCATTACGGCACGGCACTATGACCGAGCATGTTACATCCCCCGGTGATTTCCTCGGTCCCACGGGGCGCGCGATTATCACCTTGTTCAGAGAAAGCCTCCAGAAAAAAGGCATGTTCACGAGAAACCTGTTGAAGAAAGCGGACAGGAGGGGAATATGAACGGGCAGCAGAAACCGGTGTTCTTTCTTTATTACCTCAAAGTCGTTCAGGACGAGCAGGTTGGCGATGTCTTCAATGGGAAGCCAGTGCTGCAGCAGGTGTTTCATCCTGAGGCCGGCCGTCTCTGCGAATTTCAGGACAGGCTCCCAGAGATAGTTGTAATATACGATAATCACTCTTGTCTCCGGCCGGCAGACTTTATGCAGTTCCCTGAGGGCCAGTTGAATATCATCCACATGTCCGATGGTTTCGGCAAGAATCACATAATCGAATTTTTCTTTCACCTGAATGTCATCAAGGTCTCCGACTTCAAACTGAAGATCAGGGAAATTTTCCCTTGCGATCTCGATCATTTTAGGGCTTATGTCAATGCCGAGCCCCCTGGCAGGCCTCAGGGCCGCCAGCAGGCCGCCCGTGCCGCATCCGATCTCAAGCACGGATGACCCGGGGGGCACCAGAAACGAGAGATACTTTTCAAGCTCCCCGTGATAATATGCCCCCCTTTTTTTCCACTTGTCCCTTTCAGCGGCTACAGAATCGAAATATTTTATTTTTTCAGCCTTTGTCAATCGCCTAACCTCACCAGCGGTCCCTTGAAAAGAATATCTTTAAAGCTGTCTTTGTATATTTGTAAAACACCTCGAAAAAATCCGTCTTGCTTTCTCCGGACCTGCGGCGCACGTAAAATGTCGGAACTTCCAGTATCCGGTATTGCCTCTTCTGCGCCTTGAGCAGGAGACGGATAAGGAAATCACCGTATCCGAAGAATATGGAATCCATGTCCAGTTCAATCAGCCTTTCCTTTCTCATCGACAGGAATCCGCTCAGTTTGTCTTTTATCCGTATTCCCAGGAAAAATCTGAGCCATGTCGTGTATATCAGGCTCAGACAGTACCGCATCCTGTCCTCCATGCCTCCGCCGAATACAAAACGCGAGCCTATGACTATGTCGTAATATTTAAGGAACTCGATCAGTTGTGGTATCACATAGGGGTCGTGATTGAAATCCGTATCCATTATAACCACCGTATCACCCCTTGATTGTTCTATACCGTATCTTATTGCGGTTGCGAGGCCGCGGTCCCCTTTTCTCACAAACAGCCGGACCTTGTTGCTGTCAAAATTGTTCCTGACGACGCCGGCTGTCCCGTCGGGGCTGTCGTCATCAACGACTATTACTTCATGGTCTATTTTTTCCCCGTTCAGTACATTGCTGATTGTGGTGATCAGCTCTACTATATTTCCTTCCTCATTATATGTAGGCAATATTATTGATGTTTGAGTTTTCATTGTCTATATCCGGTTACCCTTACAGTTGCATAAAACCACCGCCTGCGGGCAGGGAAGTCCGGCGGAAAGGCTTTATCCGCGATTCCTTCAGGACATATTCCGCACGGCATATCGGCATCTTTTGGAATTTCGCTCTCCGTTAAGTCCTGCAACAGAAACATATTTCCGATATCCAATCGCTTTATAAAGGTTTTCCGGCAGACTCCTATGCGCGTTTATGTCACATTAAGGTTGAACTCAAAAAAAAACCGGTCAGCGGTTTTTATCCCTTACAGACGCAATAGCCGCACACACGGTCTTTATATCGCTGTCCGTCAGTTTCGTGGACGACGGGAGGTTAATGCCTTTACGCGACAATTCATCCGCCACAGGATATTCCGCATCACTGCTGTACATCGGCAACCGGTGAAGAGGATAGAAGAAAGGACGGGTGTCAATTCCCATATCTTTCAGACGTGCCATCACTTCATCACGTGACAGTCCGAAATCATCCTCTATAAGTATGGAATACATCCAGTATACATTTTTGCACCTGTCTGCTTCGGGCGGCAGCGTAATGCCGTCCATGTCGCGGAGCAGCGAATTATACAGTGCGGCATTTCTGCGTTTTATACCGATGAAATCGTCTGCCTGCTCCATCTGTGCCACACCTATGGCTGCCTGTATATTGGTCAGCCTGTAGTTATAGCCGGGCAGATCATGCCAGTATCTGCGGGTCTTGCTCATGGCGTGGTCGCGGAGCAGGCGAGCCTTTTCCGCAATGTCCGGACTGTCCGTGGTTATCATGCCGCCCTCGCCGGTTGTGATGAGCTTGTTGCCGTAGAAGCTGAACACCCCTGCATCCCCGATGCTTCCGACGCGTTTCTTCCCGTATTCGGCTCCGTGCGCCTGGGCTGCATCTTCGATTACTTTCAGGTTGTGGCGTTCCGCTATCTTCATCACTGCATCCATATCACACGGATGCCCGTATAAGTGCACCACCATTATTGCACGGGACCGTTCCGTTATACACGCCTCTATCTTTTCAGGATCAATATTCCACGTTTTCTCATCGACATCGACAAACACGGGCCTGGCGCCGCAGTACAATACTGCATTGGCGGAGGCCACAAACGTAAGGTCCGGCATTATGACTTCGTCTCCCGCTTTTATATCCAGGGCCAGCAGCGCAAGATGCAAGGCGGCCGTCCCGCTGCTTGCCGAAACCGCACAGGAGGTGCCGCAGAAGCGGGCAAATACATCTTCAAAATTCCTGACATATTTGCCTATGGAGGATATCCAGTTGGTCTTGATGCAATCCGTTACATATTCAAGTTCTTTACCGCTGAGGAATGGTTCGGAAACAGGTATCATTTATTCTTCCTTTTTCATCATCACCCCTGAAACCGGGGCGCTGTTATGAAGACGTGAATGGAATCAGGACCCCTGCACCGCCAGCTTGTCTCTCATCTTGTAGGCCCGCCACATCATCCGGAGCGTCACCTTGATCCCCTCAATACCGAGAAAGGGGAATGTTACGGGGATGGAAATCACATACAGTATCAGCGCCAGTTTCTCCTGCTCTCTTGCCATAAGCCACCTGATCACAGGCTTGATGAAAGACGGGGCCTTGTTGTAAACAGGAATAAACTTGGATAAAGTCGCGGCCAGCTTCTTGTGTGGATGCTTCAGTATACTGGCATGATGATACCCGCCTATACCTTCTTTCACCATGTGAATCTCTTCCTCACCGAGGTAACCGTTCTCCACCGAATAGTGATAAAGCTCTGTTTCGGGGAAGGGATAGAAAATGTATCCGGAGACCTGGTCGGGAGCTATCTTTTCCGCAAGGCTCAGGGTTTTCCACATGGACTCGGCCGACTCGCCGGGAAGGCCGAACAGCGTTGATGCCTGCAGTGATATCTTGTGTTCTTTGATTATTCTTCCCGCCGACAGTATTTCCTCATCCGACATCGGCCGTTTCAGTAAATCCCTCCGGATGTCCTCGTCGCCGGAGTCCACACCGAGAAATATCTGCATGCAGTTGGCGCTTTTCAGCATGGATATGACGCGCCTGTTTACAGTCCTCGGAAATACAAAGCAGTAGAAAGGAAGGTTTATCTCTTTCCTGTAGACTTCAGTGAATTCTTCAATCCACTGCATATCCGTTGTAAAGGTGTCGTCATGAAATGAGACATACTTGACATCGTACTTGTTCAACTGGAACTTCAGCTCCTCGATAACATTGGCGACGCTGCGTCTCCGGAGAAATTTCCCCTTTCCCCTGTTAAGCTTTCTCTGCAGGTGTATGTTGCAGAAGGTGCACTTGAAGGGACATCCTCTCCCCGTGATGATTTCCAGGTTGTCATAAAAACAGCCGTATTCATAAAAGAGTGTCTTGTCGGGAAAGGGAAGTTTGTCCAGGTCCTGTATCAGATTGCGGCGTTTATTTTTGATTATCCGGCCGTCCTTTTTGAACCATATGTTTTGGGTGTCGTAAATATCCTCTCCCTTTTCCATCTTGTCGAGCAGTTCGGGAAGGGCCTCTTCACCTTCACCGATGCAGACCATGTCGATATTGTCATTCTGAAGGACGTATTCGGGAAGGGCCCATACGTGAGGCCCCCCGGCAATCACCGGCACGGACAGTTCTTTCTTCAGGGCCGGCAGCATCTCGTTGAAAAAGGGGTATAAATTCGTTGGAATCGAAAGCGCCAGGATATCCGGATTGAACCGTTTTGCTTTTTCTATCAGGTACTTGTTCTGATTGAGGCCCTTCATGAATTTAAGCCTGAGGAAAAGATTGTCGTCAAGCCCCGGATCGAATATGAGGTCGTACTGGTGCCCCCTCTCCTTCAGAGACGACATCAGATACTCGATGCCGAGGTGCTCAATCCCCCTGTAATAAAAAAGAACCTTCATCTTACCCCCTGTTTTTGTTGAGAATGTTTTATTAACCTACTGATATGCAAGCTTAAACGGTAAATCATCCGTATTTTTGAGCCGGAATATGAGGAAATAATTTAATTATTATAACACTAAGAAACGGAACGTTACAAGGAATCGGGAATCATCGCCAGAACTACGTCAAGATAACAGGCAACCGGCTCAAGAAAATAAAGAAACAAAAGCAATTCAAAATTCAAAACTCAAGATTCAAAATTCTGAGTTCGTTCTTCACTCTGTGAACGGTTGGGATGGAACGGGAAGGTGGTTTGTATACAAAGTGCTGAAGGGGAAACGGGATTGTTACACTATCCTGCCGTCGAGGTTGAAGACCTGTCCGGTTATGCCGCTCGTGCCGGAAAGATGGCAGATAAACCGGGCGACCTGGTCAGGGTCCGAAAAGGTTTTTACGAGACTGTCGCGCAGCGCGGCCCGCCTTGCCTTTTCGCCCGCCGAGATTCCCATGCCGACCGGCATGTAGCCGGGCAGAACCGCGTTGACCATGATGTTGTATGCGCCCAGTTCTTTTGCAGCGCTCAGCGTCAGCCCCGCAATGGCCGCCTTTGAGGCGGAATATGCGGACAGCCCCTCCTTTCCCTTCATGCCGGCATAAGAGGAGATATTTATTATGTGCCCGCTTTTCCGTTCCATCATGCCGGGCGCAACGGCGCGTATAAAATTGAAGGCGCCTTTGAGGTTGGTGTCCAGCACTTCGTCGAAGTCTTTTTCATCGGTCCTGATGAGCAGGGCCTCTTTTGTTATGCCCGCATTATTGACGAGCACGTCGATTCCGCCCCATTTTTCAATGACCTCACCGACAAGGGCGCCGACCTCCCGGGAATCCCTGGCATCCGCCCTCACGACGAGTGATTCCCTTATGAGAGATGCGGTCTCTTCCGCTTCAGCGGCCCTTTCCCTGTAATGGACGGCAACCCTGTGCCCCTCCCTGCCGAAGGCGAGGGCAGTGGCCCTCCCGAGTCCCCTTGATGAACCGGTTACAAGGCAGATCATTGTCCTGTCGCCACTCCTGCATCATCCCCTTTGGTCACTGCCGGGCCGGGGGAGATTCGTGCAGCATCACGGTTATATCCGCTTTTTTTCTCAGTTCCCCTATGTATTCCCGCAGCCTGGCCTTCAGTTCCCGTTCCACAAGGTAATCCTCTATCTCGTCCTTTACCTCGTAGAAATCCCTGCCCGCGTACCGTTCCCTGTTGTTCATGTAGTATGACTCCACCTTTTCAAACGGGATATGGATGAGTATCTTTATCCTCTTGTTTATGTATTCATTTACTATCCTGTTGCTGTCGACAGTCGCTTCCCCCGGCTCGGGGGACAGGCCGAGTCTGAATCTCCGTGCCTCTTTCAAAAGCAGGAGCCTGTCTATCATGTCATTGAGCACTTCCTCCCTGGTCACGTCCCTGCCGGCTTTCAGTGCGGCCCGGTATTCGTCTTCGAGTTCGCTGAGCAGGATCACGTCGTCGTTTACCGTTGCAACCACCCTCTCCAGCAACTCCGCCAGGACGATGCCGGCGGACAACAGGTAAACCGCGGCAAGCAGGATGATGAATACTGTTCTCCCCTTCGTCATTCTAAAACGCCTGCCCGAGGCTGAAGTGAATCTCTCCGGAGCTCTCGCCTTCTTCCCTGTTGAGTTTGTATCCGTAATCTATTCTTACAGGGCCGACCGGTGTGCTGTATCTCAATCCTGTGCCGACGGTATATTTCATCCTTGTGTCCGTGTCCCCGGCCAGTGTCCATACATTTCCTGAATCCACGAATGTTACAATGCCGAATCCCTTGCCGATGGATATCCTGAATTCGCCGTTTACGAGCGAAAACATGTTTCCGCCGGTGGGATTGCCGTCCGCGCCCTTTGGACCGAGGCTGTCCTGACTGTATCCGCGCACGGTGGTCCTGCCGCCGAGGAAGAACCTCTCTATCAGGGGGAGTTCCTGTGTGCCGCCGAAGCCGTATGCGGCGCCCCCCCTGAAGGAGACCGCAAACACCAGTCCTTTCCTCAGCTCAAAGAACCATGAACTCTGGAACGTGGCCTTGACGAATTCCACCTCTGAAAAGAATGCCCCGGAAGCAAATTTCAGTATGACCCCCTGCAGGGAGCCCGAGGCGGGATCAAACGGGTCGTCCCTTGTATCGTAGAACAGCGAAGGCGATATGCTGCCTATTCCGATGGTGCCGGTGTCCTCCCTGCTCAGTACCACGTCCGGTGCGACGTCGGTGGTGTCGGTGAAAGAGTACTCGTAGTTCAGGCCAGCCTTCAACTGCCTGGTGAATTCCTTTTCGATGCCGGCAAGGAGGCTGAGCCGGTCGATCCTGTAACGCGTCTCCTCGGTGTCGGGATTGACCGCCCTTGTCTCTTCTTTTGTCAGGAACAGGTTGAACGGAATATCCTGCTTATTGAAGAGTCCCGGCTCCCTGAAGTTCAGCACGTATTTTTTCTTTACCGAACTCCCCTCCGCACGGAATCCTATCCGCCTGTTGTACCCCCCGAGATTATCGTATCTTATGTCAAGGGAGGCGCGCAGCTTTTCATAATCACCGTAGCCCACGCCGATCTCCACGGAGCCGGGGTTGCCCTCACTCAGAGAAACCACCAGGTCCTTGACGAGGACTCCGCGCGTCCTGATCCCCGGATCCGTCATGTCGATAGAGACCCTGTTGAACAGGCCGAGTTTGTACAGGCGCTGTCTGGTCTTTAGCACCTCTTCATGGTTGTACGGATCGCCTTCTTTTATCGTGAATTCCCTGCGTATCACCTCCGGCCTCGTCTTGCGGTTGCCGCGTATGATGATCTTTCCTATGACAGTGGGCCGGTTTTCGGTTATCGTGAAGTCAAGGACGGCATTGTCCCCATCGAACGTGCTTTCAACGTCAACGCGCGCATCGAGGTATCCGTGGCGGCTGTACAGCGAAAGCAGCCTGTATCTTGCGTCCCTGATGTCCGTCACATTGTAGGGGCTTCCCTCCCGGAGCCTCAGGGCCTTTTTTATCTCAAACCTGCTTATGCTGCTGTTGCCGTGTATCACGACCTCTCTGATTATGGTCCGCCTTCCCTCATGGATGGTGAATACGAGATCCAGTCCGGTTCCGTCTTCACTGAATTTCTTTTCGATGGCGGTTACACCGGCCCTGAGGTAACCGAGCGCATTGTAGAAGTTGACCAGTGATTGCCTGCTGCCGCTTAAGAGGTTTTCATTGTACGGCTTGTTTTCCCTGAGGAGGACAACCCCCCTGAGCACACGGCCGGGAATGCCGTTGCCCCGAAAGGTGATCTTTCTCAGGATAACCCTTTTACCTTCATTAATGAAAAAAGTAACGGTAATCCTGTCCCCTGTCTTCTCCACCCCGGCGGCTACCGTGGCATAGTAATAGCCCCTGGAGAGATAGAGCCTTTTAATCCGGCCTGCCGCCTCTTCCACGAGTTCATCCGAGACCTCCCCGCTGTCCATGAAAGGCGTTTCCCTTTTCAGCTTTTTCGCGCTTATTGCGGAGTTGCCTTTGAAAGCCAGTTCGAGTTTCGGCCCCCTGTCCACGGGAATCCTCAGGACGCCGTCCCTGAATTCATACGGCCCGACGACGGGCCTCAGGTAACCCTGTTTTTTATAGTACTCTCTCAGTTTCCCGATGTCTTTATCGAGCACATCCCTGTCAAGGATGTCGCCTTCGGACAGCCTTAACCGGGCCGCGGCCACGGGAGGCGCGTCTATCTCCCTGACAACCAGCGGCCGGCCTTCTTTAATGTTCAGATGTATGATCACCCGGGACTGCTCCCCCGCCTCCGAGACTTTTATGTCCACCGCGGCATCGGGAAACCCTTTTCTCCGGTAAAACCCGGCAAGGTCCGTCCGTGCCCTGCCGAGGAGTTCTTCACGGAAGTCTTCATCCTCCCTGAAAATAAAAGCATCTCTGATCTTTCCGGTCGATATATTCTCATTGCCTTTTATCACGATTTTTTCGACAACGGGTATCTCCTTCACGATATATTTGAGCCTGACCCCGTCTCCGTACGGCTCCGCCTGAACTTCTATGCCGGTGAAGATATCCTTTCTGAATGCCCTCCTGATGCCGGTTCCCAGTCTTTCCCTGTCAAGGATGTCGCCGGTGCGGAGTCCGGCCAGATCAAGGAATTCCTCCTTTTTTATCCGGGTGAGCCCCTGCACCTCGACGGCCCTGATCACCTTGTTGAACAACTCACCTCCGCCTCCCTTGCCGGGACCGCCTGGTGATGCGGCATAACCATGGGCAGGGAGCAGGGAATAAACACAGAGAAACACGGCGGCAAGGACAATGATCAACTTTTCCGTTACTTCCTGCAACATAGACATGTTTCCGATATCCAATCGCGTTATAAAGGTTTTACGCCTGACTCCGCAGCCGGCTTGTGCAACATTAAGGTGAACAGACCGGTTTTTCATCTGAATTCAAACCGGTATTTCAGGTCCGCCCCCACGCTGCCTATTTCATTCTTCGAGGCGCTGACCGATATATTCCTGCCGAGGCTGTACTTGAGCTTTATAACCGGCTCTTCGGTAGTTCCGATGGAGGTGGAATATATCACCGAAAGTTTATCATCGAGCAACTGTTTGCCCACGGTGATCTTCGGGCTGAATGCGCCGGTGGCCGTGGTATGGGGCTCGATTTCAAAGCGCTCAAGCCCGGCGATGTATTTGAAGTTCTCCGTCATCTCGCCCTGAATGTTTCCCGTGAGCAGGGACGCTGCCTCGCTTGCCAGAAGGCCGCTTTCAAAGCCCTTCGCCTCTCTCTTGATCTGTCCGAAGGTGAGCAGCGAGAGTATGTCCTCCTCGGACAGCGGCGGGTCCGAAAACAGGGACAGGTCGAAACGGTCGATGGTGCCGTCCAGGCTCAGCTTTATATAATAGTCTCTTACAGAGGTCTCTGCAAGGAGGTGGAAGACGGGGACGATGTGGTTTGCCTCGACGAATTCCACGCTGCTGCCCTCAAGCACCCTGAACTCGTTGCCCCTGAAATATATGCTCCCCCGGTCCGCCTCGACAGTGCCTATAAGCCCGGGTTCCGCAACGGTACCCGTGAGACTGACGTCTATCTTCACGGGCGCCCTGGCGATATTATTGTCTATGAGTATATTGGACGGGCCCTGTATGCGGATGTTGAGCTCCGTTGCCGAGAGGAACGCGGGATACTCCGCCGGGGCCTCCGCGACCTGCTCCATGCCCGGCAGCCACGCCGCCGTGAACTCCACGTCTTTCCTGTACATCGCCCTCTTTATGTCTATGGTCCCTGTGAGGCTTGAGGCCTTTGCGGAAGCCTCGTAGAAAAGCCTTCCGTCGAATGAGGCGCTTACCCCTTCCACCGGCCTGACGGTGATTCCCCTGAGGACCGAGGAAACAAACAGCCTCTTCAGTGACCTCCCCTCAATGTATCCCGCACCGGAGAAGGTGACGGCGCCGCCGGCAAATGCGGTCTTCAGTGAGTCAAACACAAACCTGTCCTTCTTCAGGAATATCGTCCCGTTCACAGGGCCGATCTTGTATACGAAATCCTTCAGTGCGGCCGTTGCATCATTTATATTTATCTTTCCCGTAAGCTCGGGGTGGTCCCATGAACCCGCAATATCAATGTTGAAATCGCTGCGGCCTTTTAAGGAGGCCAGCCGGTCCGTCAACACCTTCAGGGGCGCTATGTCCATGTCCCCCGTGAGCTTCAGGGCGTATTTTTCGTTTATCCTTACACCGCCCGAGACGGACAAATCGGCGCCGCTGCCGCTCATTGAAAAGGACTTCACCCTGAATTCATCATCAACCAGTTCCAGGACAATGTCCCCGGTGTTGCGGAAATTGTACCCGTACAGGCTCAGTCCCGCGGATGCGAACTCCGAGTACACGGAGACTTTCCTTCCCCGTCCCTTCAGCCTGATGTCGCCCTCAAGCGAAAGCAGGAGGTCTTCGGGGACTTCATCGAGGAATTCGGTCAGCAGAAAATCGTAGCGGCCCTTTTTCAGTTTTATATCTGCGGACCACGGTATGCCGCCGGACAGCGAAGCGGTTGCATCCGCGGTGATCAGCCCGCCTGCAAGCTCGCCTTCCGCATCGAGCCTGCGGCCACTGAGCCTTCCGGTTATCCTGCCTTTGTTCATCTTTATCTTCCTGAAGGCTATTTCATCAATGTCAACAGAAAACCTCAGGTCGGGGTTGCCGATCGTCCCGCCGCCTTTCAAATCCATATTGAAAACGGCATCAACGGGATAATCGCCGGGGGGCAGGATATCCCGCAGATGAATGTTGTCCAGTGAAGCGGAGGCGTTGAGCCTGCCGCTGAAGGACAGATCGCCTGCGGCCGTGAGGCGTGATTCGTCCCTGTACGCGGTCAATGACCGGATTTTTATCTTTTCAGGCTCCAGGTCCGCTTTCACGGCAACCCTGTCCAGCCTGCGGCCGTAAACCGCGGCGTTTTCCACGGTCAAGTCAGCGGAGCCTGAATATTTTTTCGTGTCACCCTCGAAAGACAGGGTGCCGCTGACCGTGCCGGATACGGGCATGTCCCTGTACGCGGCCTTTACGAGCGGCTTCAGGCCGGCGCCCTGCAGTGCGGCCTTTGCGCTGAAGAAGGGATTGTTAAATGAAAAGAGCCCCGCAGCCTTCCTGAAACGGACATTCCCCGAGATATCACAGACCGCTTCCCCCTCCCTGACCTGCAGTTGCCGCACCGACAGCATGTTGATGCTGTATTTCAGGTCGGCAAAGGCGCTCTCGAATTCCACCCCCCGCACAGCGCCTGCGCCCGCTTCAAGCCTGCCGGATATCTCCGGGTCGTCCATGGGACCTTTCATCACGCCGCTGAATGATACCGGCGCGGCAATATCCCGATAATACGGAGCCGTCAGGTCCGAGACATCCCTGCTCTGCACGCGCAGGTTGAGGGCCAGCGTGTGCCGCCGGAAGTCTATTGTCCCGTCCATTGACAGGTCCGACAGTGATGTTGAAAGAAGCGTATCCTTCAGGGCAAGGACGTCCCCCCTCAATTCAAGGGATGCGTCGACAGTCCTCAACCTGCCGAGCACGTCACCCTTTTTGTTTACGGAAGTATTCAGATAATTTATATCCGCAGTGACCGACATGTCCCCGCCGCTTGCATGATCCACCTGAAACGTCCCCCTGATCTTACCCCGGGGAAACGGCGAATCCCATTTTATAAACCTGAAAAACTCCGGGCTGTCCACACCGGAGACGGCTCCTGCAACGGAGAAATCACCGCGGGGTATCAGAATATACGCATCGCCCCGGATAACGCCGCCGTAGAGCCGCGCGGTAAACTCATTCAGGGCGAATTTCCTGTTCCCGTACCTTATCTTTCCCGCAAGGCTGTCGACCGCAAGTGTGTCGAACACGGCGTTGCGGAGCTTGACCGTCCCGCTGCCCCTCAGGCCGGGCAATGTCCCGGTGATCTTTCCGTCCACGGAGAGGGCGCCCCTGATATTCTCCTTCACCTGCAGGATTTCCATCAAAGTCTCAAGATAAAACCGGCCCTTTGTCTTCAGATCAAATGTAAACCGCGGCGGCCCGGAGCCCTCATCCCCGGCCAGGTCAACCGTTCCGTCAATGGACAACACACCGTCCCTCTCCTGCTTCAGCCCGAAGGCCCTGTTTAAAGTGAATGCGGATATCCTGGCCCTTGTGTGAAACCTGCCGTTTTTAATCCCCCCGTCCGGGGCAAGGAGCGCCTCGCCCTTTACGTGCAGGTCCGACCCTGAAGAGCGGACATTGATCTCCGTGACGCTGATGCGCCGGTTTTCAAGCCTGATTTTACCGTCAAGCCCGCCCGAGAGTCCGGAACCGCGGGGGAGTTTCAGCGCTGCATCCCTGAGCGACACATTGATTGTCGAAGATGTGTTGCTTGAGAGCATGTCCAGGAACAGGCCGCTTCCCGATATGCCGAATGAGCCCTTTGCATCAGTGAATTTTATACTGCCGTCGGTCAACTGCACGTTTTTCAGGCTCACCCCGTACCCGCCTTCACCGCCCCTGGATGAGGATTTCCTGATATTATCCATTATCCTGTTCACATCCTCTTCGCCGACGGTCAGGTCCGGTTCTTTCAGCATTAATTTCCTTATCCTTATCTCTTTTGAGAGCAGGCCGGTCAGGTCGATGTATGCGCGTGCCTTGGTGATCCAGAGGAGCCTGTTTCCGTTTTTGTCAAAGACCTTGAACCCCTTGGCCTGGAGGTAAAAGGGAAAGAGATTGATAACGGCCTTGTCGATGAGCACCCTCTCCCTTGTTGCGTTTTCAAAAACAGGAATAATAATCCTCTTTATTGAATTCGACAGGTACGGTCCCCTCAGGAGAAAGAATAAAATGCCGAAGGCAAAAGCGGCCAGGCTCAGAAATGCTGTTATTTTAGCTTTACGGGTTCTGACTTTTATCAACGGCTTTTTGTTAATGGCGAATGTCCTTCCGCGTTACAGTCCATAATAATAATAAATAGTTGTTCACTTCTGCCGGCTTAAACCTGCGGTTGCATCAACCACCCCCGCAGGCGAGGGGGGAGAGCGTGATTGTAAAGGTTTTGTGCGGCAGGCCCCCTCCCCTGTTGCATGAACATCGATGTTTACCTTACAGTTGCATGAAAACATCTCCCGCGGGCAGGGAAGTGCGGAGGTTTTAACCGGCCTCTCCTGCCCGCTCATGCAACATTAAGGTTTATGCAACATCAATGTTCATGCTATAATACCTAAACTAAAAGATAGGCGTCAATTTAAAGAGGCCGGAGCAGGAGGATTTTTCAGGGCGGTTAGCTCAGTCGGGAGAGCGCCACGTTCGCAACGTGGAAGTCGGGGGTTCGAATCCCCTACCGTCCACCATGAATCTCCGCTGCATACCTGCGGTCGTAACGATGGGATTGTGCCGGATAGCCCTCAGGCCTTTGATTTGAGGATGACGTCGACAGCGCCGGATATCAGCTCCGTAAAAGACTGCCTCGCGGTCCGGGGATAGACCTTGACGTAGGAGGTGTAGCCCCTCCACAGCTTCCTGATCACATTATAAAAATTATGTAACGGCAGCCTGACCATGAACTTGATGATATGAATGAGAAAGGGGAATTCCACGGCTATTGAAAACAGTTTGTGGAAGTTTTCTATCTCCCTCTTGTCCTTCAGGTTCAGGATGGACTTATCATGGTAGGTCGACAGGAACTCACCCGCCTTTTCCTCGTCGAGATAGCCGTTTGATACCGCGTAATCGTACAGCTCCGTCTTGGGATACGGGTAGACGAGGTACGCCCACGTGCCCGTGGAGCGGCATTTCACGTTCAGGTCCCACGTCTCCAGGGCCATTTCAAAGGTCTCACCTGGGGAGCCGATCATGTTGTAGGTGAAGAAGGGCACCTTCCTGTCGTGCAGAATCCGCGCCGCCCTGAGGATGGCCTCTTTGCTCATGTTTCTCTTCAGGACCTTGTTCCTGATGAAGTCGTTCCCCGCCTCCACGGCAAACGTGACATTGTAAAGCCCGGCCCTTTTCAGGTCGTCTATTATTTCCCCGGTCACATGGTTGGCCCTGAGCACACAGTAAAAAGGCAGGCCTATCTCTTTTGAATACTTTTCGGAAAATTCCTTCACCCAGTTCTTGTTCAGGGTGAATATCTCGTCCCTGAACAGGACATATTCGAGGGGATATTTCGCCCTGACCTGCTTGATCTCTTCGATAACATTATCAACGCTCCTGCGGCGGATGATGCTGTCTCCCTTCGCCAGCATCCTGTGGAGCTGGTGGTTGAAACAGTAAGTGCAGTTGTAGGGACAGCCGAAGGCGCTCATAAAGGAAAACGATTTTGTCTTCCTGTAGGAAGGGTACTTGTCGAATATGCTCCTGTCCGGGAAAGGCAGATCGTCAAGGGACCCGATCTGGCGGCCCACCGGGTTTTTGTATATCCTCCCGTCCTTTCTTATCCACCAGTTGGGTGTCCGGGTGATATCCTCTCCCTTCTGCAGTTTGTCGACGAGGCCTGGCACTGCCTCGAATCCCTCTCCGCGGCATATTGCGTCTATCTCTTCCTCTTCCTCTATCAGTTCAGGGGAGAATGTCGGATGGGGACCTCCGAACATGGAGAAAAAATCGAACTTTTTCTTCAGCCTTCTGTTTATCTCCACCATGGGAAGATGCAGGCCGGTGAAAGCGCTGTATGCTACGATATCAGGGGAAAACTCCCTGAAAACCCCTTCGGCTTCATCATAATCCACGGAAGTTACATCACACTGGTGCCCTGCCTTTTTCAGGACGGCAGACAGATACATTGTGCCAAAGGAGAGAAATCCACTGAATATCAGTGTCTTGTTTATTTCGGTCACAAGTAAAACGCGCAATCAGCACCTCCTGTACGTTGAAACGGTTTTTCTTCTCTACTGAGCGATTTTATTAATTAATTCAGGATACCCTCAGGCAAAGCTCTCTGGGGAAAAAGGCAGTCACCCGGGCGCGTATCACCGCCGCTTCCATGGATTCCTTTACGGGACACGGACAGATTCCCCGCCGCCCGGAATGGCGGAACCGGGAATCGCTCAATTCAGGCTCCGATGCCTGAACTCTTGAGAACATGCATGTTTTTTCGTTTTTTATAGTTGAGTCTCTTGCAAGAGTCGTCTCACTGTCACCTGCAGCGGAGAGAGAGGTCTTTGTAACTCACCGCTGCCGAAAGATTTCCCCCTCCGGTCGAAATGACATATACAGACATTTTCATACTTTTGCAAGAGGCTCGGTTGTATTAATTTTAACAATAAATGCGGATTAACTACAACCATATTATAAAAAAAGGTAATGTCAAGATTTCTGTGTAAATTCTTTTAAGGGTGTCATTCTCCATTTATCATTTAAGTGATTTAGTACAGCATAAACAATCCTCTCAATACTCTGAGAGTTGTT
>Ga0256839_1001044_pt1 | contig 34557 bp, 35 predicted proteins | sample 354166metaG_FD_185968 | JGI IMG/M metagenome (GOLD analysis project Ga0256839, IMG submission 185968) | Hydrothermal vent microbial communities from Mid Atlantic Ridge, Atlantic Ocean - 354-166 | ecosystem: Environmental > Aquatic > Marine > Hydrothermal vents | place: Atlantic Ocean: Mid...
TCAGTCAACTGGCGCAAGCTGGTTGCAACGGATCAATTTCGGGGTGCAGCCACAGGTTATGCCGCGCCTTATCGGGCTTTCCATGTATCGGCTCGACATCAATTTCCGCGAATCAGCGGTGTTGGGGTTGGTTGGTGCGGGCGGTATCGGTGCCACCTTGAATACCGCGTTCGATCGGTATGAATTTGGTACTGTGGCCGCCATTCTTCTTATTATTATCGCTACCGTGATGGTTCTTGAATACCTGTCCGGAGTTATCCGCGCGAGGATCAAATAATGCCTAGTATCGAAAAAAATGGCCTGAAAGTCTGGCAGGTTCGTGACCAGAAATCCCAACTGACCCGTTGGGGCATGTGGTTTGCTGTGGTGCTGGGCTTCGTGTGGTCTTGGCAAGCAATTTCCGACAATACCTTATGGGCGTTAATGGGCAATGTTGGCGAAGTAACTGTCGATATCGTCGGTCGCTCTGTTCCGCCGCGCTGGTCTTATATGGACAAGTTGTGGAAACCGATTTGGGATACGTTGAATATTGCCACGCTCGGCACGGTTATTTCACTGTTTATTGCGGTTCCCGTGGCGTTTATGGCGGCGCGCAACACAACCCCCAGCCGTATGTTTGTAAGGCCGATTGCCTTGCTGATCATTGTTTCCAGCCGTTCTGTGAACTCGCTGATCTGGGCTTTGCTGTTTGTGTCAATCGTTGGTCCGGGCGTGTTTGCCGGGCTGTTGGCGATTTCAATCCGCTCCATCGGGTTTTGCGCAAAACTGCTTTATGAAGCCATTGAGGAAATCGATGAAAATCAGGTCGAGGCAATCACCGCGACAGGTGCCAAACGCTGGCAGATTATGGTTTACGGCATTGTGCCCCAAATCATGCCTGCTTTTGCCGGTATTGCGGTGTTCCGCTGGGACATCAACATCCGCGAAAGCACGGTGTTGGGGCTGGTGGGCGCTGGCGGCATCGGGTTGCAGCTTAGTTCTTCGCTGAATACCATCGCATGGCCGCAAGTATCGCTTATTTTGCTGGTTATTCTGGTGGCTGTGGTGATAAGCGAATGGGTGTCCGCCAAAGTGCGCGGTGCCATTATCTAAGCAGGGTCTATGCCGGATTTCAAAATTGATACCGACTGGGCTTTTGCCCAATATGAACGGGTGCGGGATGTTTTGCCAAAGGCAGAATTTCCCGCAACCTCCCGAACCATTGCCCATCTTGAAGATATTGCCGACAGGTTCGATGTGTTTTTGCTGGATGCGTTCGGGGTGCTGAATGTGGGCGAAACCCCGATTGCAGGCGCACCGGAACGTATTGCCGCATTGCAAGCCATGGGTAAGCTGGCCATCGTGATGACCAATGGCGCCAGCTTGCCTGCAAAAACGTCATTGGCAAAATACAAACGGTTCGGATTTGATTTTACGGCTGAAACGGTGATCGCCAGCCGTGAAATATTATCAGCCAGCATCGCCGCACAACCAAAAATCACTTGGGGGGTTATGTCGCTAAAGCCCTCGCGGCTTGACCAGTTTCCGGCCAGTTTGCTTGATCTGGGGGATGATCCCGCGCTTTATGATGATGTCGGCGGGTTTATCCTGCTTGGCAGCGCTGACTGGACAGATGCGCGCCAGAAAATGATGGTTGAAAGCCTGTTAAAAAACCCGCGCCCCGTTCTGGTTGGCAACCCCGATATTGTTGCACCGCGCGAAGACGGGCTGTCGCTGGAACCGGGCTGGTTTGCCCATGAAACGGCGCGGGCCACGGGGATTGCGCCGGTTTTTTCGGGCAAACCTTTTGATGCAATTTTTGCCGAGGCCCGCAAACGCATTCCTGCCAATATCCCGAATCACCGTATCGCCATGGTTGGCGACACATTGCACACGGATATTCTGGGGGGCAAAGCCGCCGGTTTTGGTACGGTTCTGATTGTTGATCACGGGTTGTTTGCCGGTAAAAATGTTGAAAGCTATATTCAGGCCTCGGGCATTGTGCCGGATTTCATCGCACCAACCACCTAGAAAATCTCAACACCGTTTTCGGTGACCATGCCATCCAGCGGCTGGTCGGTTGCTTCAATCGGCAAATTGTCTGTGCGCTGCGCGTTGAAAGCGTATCCCAGCGCGGTGACAGGTTTATGGCTGCGAATTTGTTCAAGGCTGCGATCATAAAACCCGCCGCCATAGCCCAAGCGATGGCCGCGATCATCAAATGCCACCAAAGGGCAAAGCAGCAGATCAGGCACCAGCCAATCGCCGGAAACCGGCACAGAGGCCCCAAACGGGCCGGTTTCCATTTGGCAATAGGGTGTCCAGTGACGGAACTTTAGCGGCTGGCCTGCATCGATTATAACCGGAACGCACAGGGTTATGCCGCGCTGATGCAGCATTTGCATTGTGGATAAAATGTTAATTTCGGTGCGAATGGGCATATACCCTGCAACCACCGCAAACTGCTGATCCCCCAGCCATTGCGCTAAATGCGCTGTTGCCCGCGTTGCTGCATTGGTGCTGTTTTCATGGGCCAGCTTGCGCCGTGCAAACCCGGATTTTCGCGCCAGTTGTTTTTGTTCAGCCAGCTTGGTCATGCATATTCCTTAATGGTGGCGGGCCCATCATCGGCCGTGGAGGGATCGTATCCTTGAGAGCCTGGTGAACCAGGTGGGCACCAGATGCGATAGGCCAGAGCCAGTCACAGAGCCAGTTCCCTTTCTAAGAATTAAGGCCACTAGGATTTGGCCTCTCACGAGAAGGTCAGCACCCGCCACCTTTAATATAGGGGTTTATTTCAAAAGGTAAAAGGGGTAGAGGTTAAGTAGCCCTTAACCATTGCTATAATTAATATTAAATGAATTTATTTGGGGTTAATGTGGCATTTTATACCGGCATTACAGGTAGAATCTTAATCATTGCACCTTTCCCGCCACGGGAACTTGCGGCTGCGCGACAGGCTGCAGAGCTTGCCTATGCGCTTGATTCCGCAGGGTTCGAGGTTAAAACCCTGTCTTCGACCACACCTGCCTATAGCGACCAGTTTCTGCATTTCTTCCCGAAAAAACGGTTTCAGCCGCATGTGGGCAGAATTATTGCGGAAAAGCATGGGGTTTGTGTGGTTTTCCCTCAGGCATTGGGGTTTGAAAATATCCGCCAAGACCGTTGGAAAAACCGTCGTATCGAAGAATTCCGCCGGTTAAAATTTCTGGCACTAATCGCCTTTCGAAAACCAAAAACCGTGATTGTTCACCCGACCGGGGTTTCACTAATTACCCGGGTGGCTTGTTTTTCTATTGCCATTTCAGCGCGTATATTGCGACCAAATTCAGTACGGTTGATAAGCAAAAAAAACCGTGGATTGTTGCTTGCTCAAAGAATAACCGGTCATAAAATTGAAAAACCGGATAGCGCAGCAATGGAGGAAACCCTCTTTCGGTTGGCAAATAAAACCGAATCCATCCAGCTGACACCTGCCTGGTTGCGAAGCGCAATAAACCGTTTGCCCGCTGACACAGATTTGAAAGCGGATTTGCAGGTTTTGCAATCGGTTGTCATGCATCTTTTGAAAAAGCCGGCGCCTTTTCAGCATATTTCGCCGGGTTTTTCCGATGGAGATATTTCGGATGATATTATTGATTCTCCGGAAAGGATTCCGGTTTCACAATTTATGCAACACCTGAACAGTAAATTTAAAAAGAACCGGCGTTTTAATCTTGCGAAACCCAAAGAAAGGTTGGATTTTTTGCATTGGTATATGGTTCATGGTCCCGACAAAAACCAACATCCTTTGCCGCTGAATGTTTTGGTTTTTGAGGCCTTCAAAGAAGATTGCAAAAAACGTGCCAGTTTCAAAAGGGTTGTGGCACTAGGCCAGCCCGAGACAAACGACGTTATTCTTCCGGTTTACTTTCTATCTTTGCTGCATTGCTATCCGCAAATATATGGTAAGCAAAATCTGGAGCAAAATGCAGACCGGATTGCTTTTGCGTTTCAGGTTATTACCGCGCATGCTCGGTTTATGACCGATATCAAGTTTATCGGCAGCAGTCTGGCCACTTATTTTCAGGCACCTGTCGGTGGAATCAAAGGTAATTTATCACGGTTTGAATTGCTTGCCAGTGTATTGGCCCATGCGCCGGCCCAAACACAAAATTGCCTTGAGGCACCGTGGCAATGTGCCGGCTTGGCAGATTGGTTTTGCAAGCTCGGCCAACGCGGGTACCCTTTGCTGGGGGCGTTTTCCTCAACGGGATCATCGGTGCGGGATCTGCAAATATTTATAACCGGTACTGCATCCAAAGAAACAGGTTTGGATCGGAACCAGAAAATGAGCCAGCAAGCCATTGGCAACACCTCCCCCGAAATGCCGGTGTATTTACACCATGTAAACGCTGACCAAATTCCGGCTCAGGTGCTTGGCAATACCCAGAAAGGCGCCTTTCATATCGGGTATTTATTGTGGGAGCTGGAAAAAACCCCGAAATCCCATGATCTGGCCAACCGGTATCTGGATGAAATCTGGACTCCGTCCAAATTTGTGCAACGCATCTATGAAACGGCCTATAACCGGCCGGTTACCATGATCGGCAAGGGTTTTGATTTGCCCGATGTGCAAGCGGTAGATATGTCAGATTACGGATTTGACCGTTCTGACACCGTGTTTTTGATGTGTTTTGATATCCATTCCTCAGTGGCGCGCAAAAACCCTTTGGCAGCGATTACTGCCTTTCAGCAGGCATTTTCTTGCCGAAAAGATGTCAGATTCATTCTGAAAACCACACCCGCGCCGCAACAGCACTGGGGTGACCCCGAGGGGCAAATGCAAATTATCGAGCGTATGGCAAGGCGAGACTCCAGAATTGTCATTGACCAGCGGATGCTGCCATTTAACGACCTTTTAGGGTTGATCCGTGGCGCTGATTGCATCGTGTCGCCGCACCGTTCCGAAGGATTCGGGTATTTTCCGGCTTATGCCTTGAAATACGCCAAACCCCTGATTGTTACCGATTATTCCGGCACCCGGGATTTTTGCACAACGCAAACATCCTATCCAGTGCCCTGCCAAATGATCAAAACCAAAGCTTCGGCAATCATTTCACCGGTTGACGGGGTTTACTGGGCTGAAATTGACCAAAACGCATTGGTCGACACGTTGCGCCGTGTTTATGAAGACATGCCAGCTGCCACCAAACGTGCCAAACAAGGGCAGGATTTGATGCTGGATTATTATTCGGCAGATGCTTTGGCAAAACGCTATCGGATAAGGTTCGATGAACTTGGTATCAGTGCAAATTTCCTGATCAAACATTCTTGCAATGTTCCTGTGTCCGATGGACAAGGCTTCCAAAGATAAATAAACTGCGTGCGGCACCTGCCGGATTTTATAAAGTTAAAATTTTACACCATTGACCGAATTGGTGCCACGCGCAGCACAAAAAGATATTGCTTGAACTTGTCTGCAACGCAGCAGCTTAGTTTAACTGATATACTGACCTGCAGGGGAGACACAGATATTAATCTTTCGGCAAAATTTCACGGGCTTTGTTTGCGGCGGCGACCAGTTCTTCGGCTATTTCCATGGCCTCGTCAGGGTCGAAATCCAGCGGTAACTGGAATTGCGGGGCTTCTATATAAAGTCGGACCATGCCCTGATCAGTTGGCCCGATTTGCAGATTTGCAGCGATTTCGTTTGGTTTATTAATGCTCATAATGAAATCCCCTTTCAAAAACCGTGCTACCGCCCTTAATTCCAAGTTGCAAGCCTGTGGCCATAACTCTGTGCTTGCAATCGCGGCCATGCAGTTGTAATTCACCCCCACGGTGCCGGCGTAGCTCAGTTGGTTAGAGCGCTTGATTGTGGATCAAGAGGCCCCCTGTTCAAATCAGGGCGCTGGTACCATTAAAATCAGTGACTTGGCAGATTCTTTGAACCAAAAATATCCACTCGGTCTCTTTTTAGTCACTTAAATCTCATGATTTTTGGCTCGCGAAGAACATGATTGCCTTTTTTAGGATATCCCTCTCCTCCCGCAGTAGCCGGTTTTCTTTGCGAAGCTCGGTAATCTCGCGCTCCAGATCCTTTTGCGCATAATACGCGGTTAAAGGAGCGGCACAATTCCGCGACAGGTCCAGACCACTTGGAATTACATTCCAAACGGGACGCTACCGGCGTTAGCCGTTAGTGGTTTACTTTAAATGGTGAGCCGGCCGGGATCCGAACCCGGGACCTACTGATTAAAAGTCAGTTGCTCTACCAACTGAGCTACCGGCCCATCCGAGGCGGTATTTAGGCGGCGTAGCTTTGCGGGTCAAGGGCGAAATGCGTTTGGATGGCACAAACATCAATCTAATTATAAACGGATTGGCCCTGTCATGCTGGCTATCGGGTTTTTCTGTTGCTATAGGGGCGATATGACGGATTTGACAGAATCAACCGATGGCTTGGCGTTTTTGAAAATGCACGGGCTTGGCAACGACTTTGTGGTTGTGGATGCGCGTGGGCGCAATGCTTTGATCACGCCTGCATTGGCGCGCGCAATTGGCGATCGGCATTTTGGCATCGGGTTTGACCAGCTTGCGGTTATCCGGTCTGAAAAAAACGTAACAGCTGCGGTGGATTACTGGAATAGCGATGGCAGCATGTCGGATGCATGTGGCAATGCCACCCGTTGTGTGGCGCGGCTGTTGATGGATGAAACCGGCATGTCAAACCTGACCCTGCGCACAGGGCGCGGTGATTTGGCGTGCGAGGATGCAGGTAATGGTCTGGTGCGGGTCAATATGGGCCAACCGCAAACCGAATGGCAGGATATTCCGCTGGCAGAACCGCTGGATACGGTGTCGCTGCCGATTGAGGGTTCACCTGCTGCCACGGGCATGGGTAACCCCCATTGTTCGTTTTTTGTGGCCGATGTTCAGGCAATTGACCTGCAAAGCTTTGGCCCGAAAATAGAAACCCATCCACTGTTTCCCGAACGCACCAATGTGCAGCTTGTGGAGGTTCTGGATCGCGGCAATATCAGGGTGCGGGTCTGGGAGCGTGGCGTCGGGCACACATTGGCCAGTGGTTCCAGCAGCTGTGCTGTGGTCGTGGCGGGCGTGCGCAAAGGGCTGCTGGAACGCAAGGTAACGGTGCAGCTTGATGGCGGTGATTTGCAGATCGAGTGGCGTAAAAACGGCGTCTGGATGACAGGGCCAACCATGCTGGTGGCCAGCGGTGTGCTTTCGTCTGAATTTTTGGCAACAGCCAAATGAAACCGCCGGTTTTTGAAAGCTTTGGCTGTCGCCTTAACGCCTATGAAACCGAAGCCATGCGAGAGCTGAGCATCGGGCTGGAAGATACGGTTATTGTCAATACCTGCGCTGTAACCGCCGAGGCCGTGCGCAAATCGCGCCAGCGCATCCGGCATTTACGCCGTGAAAACCCCGATGCCAAGATGATCATCACCGGCTGTGCGGCCCAGATAGAACCCGAGACATTTGCCCAAATGCCCGAGGTTGATCTGGTGCTGGGAAATCTGGAAAAGATGCAGCCGGATACTTGGGTAAACCTGAAAAATCCGGATTTTATCGGCAATTCTGAAAAAATTCTGGTGAATAATATTATGGCCGCAACACAAACCGCCGGGCATTTGATTGACGGTTTTGGCACCCGGTCACGCGCCTATGTTCAGGTGCAAAACGGTTGCGATCATCGCTGCACATTTTGCATTATTCCCTTTGGGCGGGGCAATTCGCGCAGCGTTCCGGCCGGAGTGGTTGTTGAGCAAATCCAGCGGCTGGTTGACAAAGGTTTTAACGAAATTGTGCTGACCGGCGTTGATATGACCAGCTGGGGCGCCGATCTGCCAGCGCAACCAAAACTGGGAAATCTGGTGCAGCGTATTTTGAAACTGGTGCCGGATTTGCCTCGCCTGCGGATTTCCTCGATTGATTCCATCGAGGCCGACCAAGCATTGATCGAGACCATTGAATCAGAAAAACGGCTGATGCCGCATTTGCATTTGTCGTTTCAATCCGGTGACAATATGATTCTCAAGCGCATGAAACGTCGCCATAGCCGTGAAGATTCGATCCGGTTTTGTGATGATATGCGCAAGGCGCGCCCCGACATTGTATTCGGGGCCGATATCATCGCCGGTTTCCCGACCGAAAATGATGCTATGTTTGAAAACTCGCTAAATCTGGTGGCTGAATGCGGCCTGACCTGGCTGCATGTGTTTCCCTATTCGGCCCGCAAAGGCACCCCGGCGGCACGGATGCCAAGCGTGAAGGGGGCCATTATAAAGCACCGCGCCGCAAGGCTGCGCGCAGCAGGGGAACAGGCGGTTCAAACCCATCTGGCAGAGCAGGTTGGAAAACATCACCGAATTCTGATCGAAAGCCCGCGCATGGGGCGCACCGAAGGGTTTACCGAAGTATTGTTTGGTCAGGACCAGCCGGTGGGCAATATTGTCAGCGCCAAAATTTCCGGAATTTCCGGCCAGAAATTGCAGGCCGGGGCTGAATAGCAAACACAATATATTTCGGGTTTGTTTTTCGTTTGACGCAGCAAAATTTTCAGCATTAATTTGCGAAAACGGCGTCGGAGACAAGCAATGCCCGGAAAGAAAAATATTCTTGTTATTATCGTTGATCAGCTTCGTGCCGATTGCGTAACCGGCGCGCTGGCGGCGCATGTGAACCTGCCCAATATCGCGGCGTTTCGCCAAGATGCGGTAACCTTCAAAAACCATTTTTCGGTGGCAACCCCTTGTGGCCCGTCGCGGGCCTGTCTGTTTACAGGGCGGTATTCGATGAATAACCGGTCGATTCGCAATGGCACGCCGCTGGCCCATAACACCCCTAATATTGCCCGGGAATTACGCAAATCTGGTTATGACCCGTTGTTGTTCGGGTATACGGATACATCCCCCGACCCGAATTATTTCCATGCAAATGATCCGGTTTTGAAAACCGAAGAATCAGTCATGCCGGATTTTCGCGAGGTTTTGGAAATGCGCTATATGGAAAGCTATCCCTGGCGCGCTGACCTGAAAGCCAAGGGCTATGATCTTCCGGATTTCAAAGATTTTTACAACCCTGTCGCCAAGGACCCCAACCGCAAAGCACGGCTGGATGATCCGCCGTTTTATCGCGCCAAAGACAGCGATACTGCGTTTTTAACCGATGAATTGCTAAAACACCTTTCGGTTCGAACTGATCAGACCTGGTGCGCTTTTGCCACCTATATCCGGCCCCACCCGCCGTTTGTTGCGCCAGAACCCTATAACAAAATGTATCGTCCCGATGATCTGCCATTGCCAAACCGGCTGGCAAGCATGGCGCAGGAACGGGCAAAGCATGTGTTTCTTGACGGCGCGGCGCAGGCTCCGACGCTTGACCAGACTGTGCGCGGGTTTGTTGGTAAGCTTGATTCGGAAAATGACACGCATGTGCAAACCTTGCGGGCGCTTTATCTGGGTTTGGCCACCGAACTGGACACACATTTTGGCCGCATTATCGCGTTTTTGAAAGAGACCGGCCAATATGACAATACCGTTGTGGTTTTCACGGCGGATCACGGCGAAATGCTGGGAGACCATCATCTATGGGGCAAAGAAACACCGTTTGATCCGTCTTTTAAAATTCCGCTGATTATCCATGATCCGCAAAATCCGGCCCAGTTTGGTATGTCGGTCGATTTGCTGACTGAATCTGTGGATATCATGCCAACCATTCTTGATCTGGCTGGCCAGACAATGCCACGGGGCGGCGATGGCGTGTCGCTGCTGCCGGTATTGATGGGCAAACCACCGGAAAACTGGCGGGATTATGTGCATTTGGAGCTGGATTTCAGCCAGCCGGACATTCCAACCCAAAAACAGTTGGCGACGGGCACGGGGGTAAGGGATTCAAATTTGGCAATCTTGCGCGAAAACCGCTTTAAGCTGGTGCATTTTAACGCAGGCCTGCCGCCGATGCTGTTTGATTTGCAAAATGACCCGTTTGAAATGCACAATCTGGCGGCGGACCCGGCCCATGCGAACACGCTGCTAAGGCTGACACAAAAACTGCTCAGTCATAAAATGCGCCATGCGGATCATTCCTTGACCCATATTCGTATTCGCGGGGATGGTGCCTGGGGGTTTGAAGGACAAGGGCGGTGTTAACTGCCCAGTAACCGCAACCCGTTGATCACGTCTTCGCGGATTGCCAACCGCAGCCCCGGTTCGTCGCCGGCACGCAATGCTGCCAGTATTTTGCGATGGTTGATCGAGGCAAATTGTTGTTGCTTTTGTCCGTATAGCCGCCGCATGGTCGGGCCGGATTGCAGCCAGACTGTTTCAACCATGGCCAACATCGCCGGCGCTTGCGCACGCAGATACAGGCTGCGATGAAAATCCTGATTGAGTCGCACATAAGCCGCAGCATCGTTTTGTAAAATCATCTGGTCGATCTGGTCGTTGATGTTTTCCATACGATCGATCAACACATTATGGGCGCGTGGCAAGGCTCTGCTGGCCAGCTCCGGTTCCAGCAATGCGCGCAACGCGGCCAGTTCCTCTAGCCGTTCGTTATTGGGTTCCGGCGTTGTTACCCGACCGGATTTTGAAACCTGTAATGCTCCTTCGGCAGACAGCCGCCGCACCGCTTCGCGGGCCGGTGTCATGGAAACCCCGAAATCCGCTGCAATGCCGCGCAAAGTCAGCGCCACACCCGGTTGCATCTGGCCCTGCATGATCCGGTTTCGCAAGCTGCGATAAACCTGTTCATGATTTGGCGTCTTGTCGCTATGATCATTTTTTGCCATGGTTGTTTGTGATCACATTTTTACGTCAGGTCAACCCGGCTTTGAAATCCAGTTGATGCAGCAGCGCGCCATTTTGTTTTAACCAGTTTTGATGGTTGCGATATTCAGGCATCAAATCTTCTACGGTTTGCCAAAACGCCTTTGAATGGTTCATTTCCGCCAGATGCGCGATTTCATGCGCCACCACATATTCCAGCACTTTTTGCGGGGCAAGCACCAATCGCCATGAAAACATCAGGTTGCCATCGGTGGAACAAGACCCCCAGCGCGAGCGCGGATCGCGCAGGCTGATCCGGCCAAATTCACGCCCCAGCATTTGCGCATAAACTTTGGCATAGGCAAAAACCTCGATCCGCGCGCGGGATTTCAGAATTCCGGCAACCGCTGTGCCCGGGTGCTTTTCCGAGGGCACAAAAATATGCCCGGGTGCCAGGGTTGAGCGGGCTTTGCCATGGGGTCTGATTATCAGTTTTTCACCCAGAAACGGAATGCTGACCCCCGGGGCAACAATGATCCGTTTCGGGGCCGCATCAACGCGCAACCGCAGCCAGCTTTCCTGTTGTCCTAAAAATTGCCGGGCTTCTTTCATCGAGACCCTTGGCGGCATTGTCAAAACCGGCCTGCCGTCAACGCTGGAAACCCGCAAGGTCAACCGTTTGGCGCGGGCATTACGTCGCAGCGCAACCACCATTTCCGGTGTGCCGATCTTTAATGTAGCGGTCATGGTTTTTTTACATTGGCCCGCATATCGCTGATAAATTTTTTGACCTTGGGTTGAATGGAGTTGCGCCATCTAGACCCGTTGAAAACCCCGTAATGGCCAACTTTTTCCTGCACAAAATGCATGCGCTTTTTGTCGGGCAGGTTTGGTGTTAACCGGTGCGCGGCTTCGGTCTGGCCCAGCCCTGTGATGTCGTCTTTTTCGCCCTCGATCGTAAGCAGGGCAATATCGGTGATAGCGGTGGTATCAACCAAACGGTTGCGATACATATATTTGCCAACCGCCAGCAGACGTTTTTGGAAAACCCGCTCAATGGTTTGCAGATAAAATTCGGCGGTCAGGTCCATCACCGCCATATATTCGTCGTAAAACCGGCGATGGGATTCAACGCTGTCGCCGTCGCCTTCAATCAAGTGTTTAAACTGGTTTTTATGGGCATCGACATGTTTATCCAGATTCATCGACATAAAACCGGATAGTTGCAAAAAACCCGGATAAACCTTGCGCAAAAACCCTGCATTGGGCCATGGAACAGAAACGATAACATTGTTTTTGAACCAGCCAAGCGGTTTGCTTGTCGCCAGTTCATTGGGCTTTTTGGGATTACACGCCGTATCAACGGGTGATCCCATCAAGGTAATGGATGCGGGGCGGCTTGGGTTGTTATCCATAGCCATCAATGCGGCTGCCACCATCATCGGCACCCCGGGCTGGCACACGGCCATCACTGCAGGGCGTTCGCCATCCGCTGCCAGAATTTGGCAAAAATCAATCAGGTAATCAACATAATCATCCAGATCGAATTCGCCCGCGCTTTGTGGCACGTCGCGGGCATCGACCCAGTCGGTGATGTAAACATCATGGTCGGGCAGCATTGCGGTAACTGTGCTGCGCAGCAAGGTTGCGTAATGGCCCGACATCGGGGCGATGATCAAAACTTTGGGCTGGTCGGTCCCGGCATTATCACCACGCTTGAACCGCAACAGGTTGCAAAATGGCAGCTCAAGCACGGTTTCTTCGGTGATTTTCACCTTTTGCCCGTTAACAATGGTGGTTTTGATGCCAAATTCCGGTTTGGCATAGCGGCGCGTGGCGTTGATAAACATATCACATGCAGCGGCGGTAACCCGCACCCCATAGCTGGAGGCAAACGGATTATAGGGGTTAAGCATCGATTCTTTGCTTAGCCTTGCCGCAGCCCGTAATGGCCCCACAGCGGCATGGGTGAATTCATAAGCATGGTACAGCATAAAATTTCCAATCTGGTTAAACCCAGCCTAGGCGTCATATTGCAATGCATCAAGCAGTTTTCGCAGTTGCAACATAAACTAACCGCGCTTAATTCGACCAAAGCCTTTGACATTACCCCGCTGCATGTGGCACTTGGCGTTAAATTGCAATTCTTTACCTGAACGAGGGAATAAAATGCCCAAAGAAGAATGGGGTATAAAACGCGCTTGCCCCAAATGCGCTGTCCGGTTTTACGATCTGGAAAATGACCCGATGACCTGCCCGTCATGTGGCGAGGAAATGACCCTGGAAAGCCTTGCCGAGGCGGCCAAATCCCGTGGTTTTGTCAAACCAAAAGCCGCAGGCCCGAAAAAGCCCGCACCCGCTGCCGCAGATGATCTGGAAGTAGTGCTGGACGATGATGACGACACAGTAGCAACCGTTGGTGATGATTTACTGGATGATGATGACGATGACGACGCATCAAACCTTGAAGAAATAGCCGATGTCGCCAAAGAAGAAGACGATAGCTGATTTGAATGCCCCCTGTATATCAGGGGGCTAATTCGAGGCCGCATAGGTTTGCACAAACATATAAACCCATTCACCTTTGTAATTTTCATTTTTTGCACGCAGTTCCGCGATGCGGGTTTATAAAAAGGCCGGATAAGGCTCGATAGCTTTAATATCCGGCCTTCTCAAGATTCCGCATTACCAACCAGATCGACGCGCCAACCTGTGAAACATCACCATCGGCCTGATTAACTGATTTTGGCAGGTATATGTCTTCTGAATTGCCCGAACATTGCATTGCGGTTTGGCACCATGAAGCTACTGGCGAATTTATCCAGCTAAACCACGATCTGTTCAGCCCCGATCGCGTAATATCCGCCCCTGTTGTTTTTGCCAGTCACGTTTTTTCTCGGTGGCGCGTTTGTCTTGCGCTTTTTTGCCTTTGGCGATGCCCAGCAATAATTTGGCGCGGCCTTTATCGTTGAAATAGATTTTCAGCGGTACCAACGCCATGCCTTCCCGGCCAATGTTTTTCCACAGATTGCCCAATTCACGTTTGCTAACCAATAGCTTGCGCTTGCGGCGTTCCTCGTGCTGAAAGGTTTTTGCCTGTTCGTATTTGGGCACATGGGAATTGATCAGCCACAATTCACCGTCTTCGATATTGGCATAGCTTTCGGCAATATTCACCCCGCCAGCCCGCATGGCTTTTACCTCGGAGCCAACCAGCATGATGCCACATTCCAGTGTGTCCTCAACCGCATAATTATAGCGCGCCTTACGGTTTTCCGCGACGGTTTTATTATTGGGGTCAGATTTCTTGCGTGGTGCCATAAGGTTGATTTAGCCACCCCGGCGAGCAATGTCCAGATCAAGCGCTTGACCTTGCAACTTGGCACCCCCTAAGCTGCAATTTCTTTGATGTCAGGAATTTCATGACCAAATCTTTTGCTTTTTGGGCCAGGGTTATTTTGGTGGCACTATGTATTTCAGGCCTGATTTATGCTTGGAAATCAGGGGTTTTGGGTGATTTACAACAAGACATGAGCCGAGAGGTCATTGAAAACTGGGTGGTGCGGGCCGGATGTTGGGGGCCAGCCATTGTTATCTTGCTGATGGTGGTGGCGGTGGTAGCGTCGCCAATTCCCAGTGCTCCGATTGCATTGGCGGCGGGGGCGGCATACGGGCATACCAATGGCACAATTTACATCGTGATCGGGGCAGAAACCGGCGCGCTTGTTGCATTTGGTTTGGCGCGGTTTCTGGGGCGCGGGGCGGTTTTGAAATGGTTCGGGGATAAGGCCGATGCGGGCTTGTTGGGGTCACAGAATGCGCTGACCGCAACGGTGTTTTTGTCGCGCCTTATGCCGTTTATATCTTTTGATCTGGTCAGTTATGCGGCCGGGTTAAGCGCCTTGCATTTCTGGCGTTTTGCCCTTGCGACACTGGCCGGAATTATCCCTGCCAGTTTCCTGCTGGCCCATTTTGGTGGCGAAGTCGCAAGCGGAGGCATGGGTGGGGCAACCACATGGATGGTGCTGGGTTTGGGGTTAATCACCGGCGCACCGCTGATCTGGGCGGCTTTGAAAAAACCCAAACCCCCGACCAATGGCTCTAGCTAATCAGGCCGGTTTGTTGCATGGCAGCCTTGATTTCGGCTTTGGTGCTGTCAAGCAGGCCTGTCAGGGGCAGGCGCACCTCTTCGCTGCATTTACCCAGCAAAGACAATCCGTATTTGGCACCGGCAACCCCTGGTTCGCGGAAAATGGCCTCGTGCAGCGGCATGATTTTATCTTGCAATTCCAATGCTTTATCGAAATTTCCGGTCAAGGTTTCAGCCTGAAATTCAGCACAAAGCGCCGGTGCCACATTTGCGGTGACAGAAATACAGCCAACCCCGCCATGGACATTAAAGCCCAGCGCGGAGGCGTCTTCGCCGGATAATTGCACAAAATCATGGCCGCAAGTGGCGCGCTGCTGGCTAACACGGGCAACATCGCCGGTGGCATCTTTGACGCCGATTATGCGCGGCAAACGCGCTAATTCGCCCATGGTTTCAGGGGTCATATCCACAATCGATCGCCCCGGGATGTTATAAATAATAATCGGAATATCGCTGCAATCATGCAGCTCTGTATAATGGGCGACCAAACCACGCTGGGTGGGCTTGTTGTAATAAGGCGTAACCACCAGCGCCGCTGTTGCGCCGATTTCTTGGGCAAATTGCACCAGACCAACCGATTCCGCTGTGGCGTTAGAACCCGCACCGGCAATAATCGGAATTCGACCCGCGGCGGTTTCCACGCAAATTTTGATAACCTCGCGGTGTTCATCATGGCTAAGGGTCGGGGTTTCGCCGGTGGTGCCCACAGCGGTGATGCCGCTGGAACCTTGGGCAATATGCCATTCTACAAGGTCTTTCAGCGCCTTTTTGTCGATTTCACCGTTGGAAAAAGGCGTGACAAGGGCGGGAATTGAACCTGTGAACATGGGGGTCTCCGGTTTTTGGAAAAAGCATAAAAGCGGCACGAACATACCCAAGCCAGCCAAGGCGCGCAAGGGGCCACGGCGTTAAATGCTGGCATTTGCAAAGGCAGTTGTGATAGGTATTTGGCAAACATAAACAATAAGAAAAGCAGGCAGGTATGGAGGTTTACCTTCACTTGGGCGCCCATAAAACCGCGACCACGTTTATTCAGCAAACCATGCAGAGCAATGCTGAAACGCTTGCTAAATCCGGTATTTTTGCGCCGCGACTCGAGGATATCCGGGCGGCAATCACCCCGGGAATGGCGGGTAAGCCGATGTTGGGGTTTGAGGAATATATTTCGTTGATTGTGCCGGAAAATACATTGTCTCACGAGGCCCTTCCTGAACGTTTGATCCTGTCCGATGAAAATATGGTCGGATATCCGGCAGAAATTTTTGCCAAAGGTGTGTTTTATCTGGATGCAAAACAACGGTTAAAGGTTTTGAAATCCTGGTTGCCTGCGCCCCCGACAAAAATTGTTTTTGCTGTGCGGCCCTATACAACGTTTTTTTCCTCGGCTTATGCCCAATGGCTGGGGCCTTTTGCCAAAAAATACGGGCCTGAAAAACGCTTTATCCCGCGCGAGGTTATTCATAAAAAAATATCGGGGCTGAAACGTGGCTGGCCCGCGATTATTCGGGATGTACAAAAGATTTTTCCTGATTCGCAGATTATTGTTAAAGAATACCGGCCAGCGCCTGAATATTTGCAAGAAATGTTTGAAATTCTGCTTGGCGACAGTGCTGGTGAATTAAAATACAATGCCGGATATTTCTGGAATCGCGGGCTTTCGGCTGATTTGGTTTCTGAACTTGAAGCCCAACTGGCCAAAGGCGAGGCAAACCCTGAATCTGTGGCAAAAATACGTGCACAACGCAGCAAAAATCCGTCTGACCTGGGCGCGCATTTCTGGCCGGATGACCAGCGCAAGGCGCTTTTGTTGCGTTATGAAGCCGATATTCTGACCCTGAAAGACATGACCAACAATAAGTTGATTTGGATGGGCTAAGGAAAGGGGCGACGGCCGCGTTAAAATATGTTACTCCCGCCCAGTATTTTTATTCGAGAGCATAATGCGGGCAATTAATTTCAGGATCGTTATTTTTTTATTTTTTTGGAGCATTACGCCCGTTGTGGCGCAATCCCCCGAAGAAGACGGCGCGGCCCTGGCCTCGGCGCTGGATGCTGCCAGCGGCAAAGACTGGCTGACTGCTATCATCATTGCAGAAACTTTGTCTGATCCCGTTGCCACAGATATTATTGACTGGATGCGGCTTCGGGCGGGTGAAGGCACATTTGCCGAATATGAATTTTTCCTGACCGAAAATGCCGACTGGCCAGGGCTGAAACGCCTGCAAAAAGTTGGTGAGCGCACCATACCGGAAGATCTGCCCGCCGCACGGGTGTTGTCTTATTTCGCACTGCGCAAACCCCAGACCGGTTTGGGGGTGATCCGCTATGCGGCGGCCCAAAACCGGCTTGGGCGCATCCCCGAGGCCCGTCAGGAGGTAATCCGCGCTTGGCAGGGCATGGAATTGACACTGGGGGAGTTGCGGCAATTATCGGAAGAATATTCCGGTGTTTTGCAAAGGTTTCACGATGACCGGCTGGATTGGTTATTATGGGAAGGAAAAACCGTCGCTGCCGAAGCTATGTTTGAATATGTCAGTGAAAACCAACAAAAACTGGCCAAAGCCCGCATCGGATTGCAGCGCGGCACCAACGGGGTGGATGCATTGATTGCCGCTGTGCCTGCGGCTTTGGCCAATGATCCGGGGTTGGCTTATGACCGTTTTATATGGCGGATCAAAAAAGGCTATTGGGATAGCGCCAGTGAAATGCTGGAAGAGCGCAGCGCCGCGGCTGATTTGCTTGGGCGGTCCGAATACTGGGCCAGCAGGCGGCGTGGATTTGCCCGCCGTGCCATGCGGGCCGAACGCTATGATCTGGCTTATGAACTGGCCAGCCGGCATTATTTAAGCGCGGGCAGTAACTATGCAGATCTGGAATGGCTGTCAGGGTTCATTGCTTTGGAAAAACAGGACGATCCTGCCAAAGCGTTGGTCCATTTCCAGAGCTTTGATGCGGCGGTGCGGTCTCCGATCAGCGTTGGGCGCGCCGGATATTGGCTGGGCCTGACTTATATTGCGCTGGATGACCCCGATGCCGCAATGGCCAGTTTCGCGCGGGGTGCGGAATTTCAAACCAGTTTTTATGGGCAGCTGGCAGCGGAACGGGCAGGTATTGCAGCGGATGTTCGGCTTCAGGGGTATGATCTGCCGCCGGACTGGACGGTTTCAGATTTTCTGACTGACGAATCCGTGCGCGCCGCGGTGCTGTTTTATTTTGCCGAAGAGCCGCTTTTGGCGCGGCAATTCTTCTCTCATGTCAGCGAAAGCCTGCCCGCCCAAGAACAAGAGGCATTGGGTCAGTTGGCCATTGATCTGGAGCTGCCCCATACCGCACTTGCCATCGCTAAAATAGCAGCCCGCAGCGGCACGGTGTTGCCCGACGCCTATTATCCGGTGACCGAGCTGGCATATTTCAGCGTTGATATTCCCGGGGAATTGGCCATGGCGATCGCCCGACAGGAAAGTGAATTTTATGTGCGCGCCCAAAGCAGCGTTGGTGCGCGCGGGTTAATGCAGGTAATGCCCGACACTGCGCGCCAGGTTGCCAATGAAATCGGCATTGAATTTTCGCGTAACAGGTTGCTAAGCGACTGGCGCTATAATGCGCGGCTTGGCACGGCTTATCTGGCGGGGTTGATCGAGGATTATGACGGATCATATCTGCTGGCGGTTGCGGCTTATAATGCCGGTCCATCACGGGTTAACCGCTGGATCGAGGATTTTGGCGACCCGAGGCTTTCAACAGTTGATCCGGTTGTCTGGATTGAATCCATTCCGTTCCGCGAGACCCGGAATTATGTGCAGCGGGTGATGGAAGCATTATTTGTATACCGCGCCCGCATCAGCGGCAAAGTACCCGAACTGACACTGGAATCCGAGCTGGGCCAAACTGCGTTATAACCCGATTCGCAGAAACCTGCTTTGGCAAGACCAGTGGCGGGTGGGCTGAACTGACAAAACCCGTTGCTTTGCCAAGCAAGATAATATGGTTTTGACAGCGCTGCCGAAACGGGGCAGGGCCATTTTGTTCGGGCAAACCTTATCTCATTATAGAGGAGTTTCTGGGCGCAGGATATCCATCAGGATTAGGCCTTGAAGCTTCTGTAATTTGCCTTACTGCGCAAAGAAGTGTGCTTTTTCCAATTCATACCTGAATGTCTCAAAATCTTCGGCATAAAATGCGCGGATTCTTTCGATATTCCTGTCTGAAATATTGGCCTTGATCGCTGCATGCGATTTTTGCCTGTGGATGTTCTTGGAGAAGTCAAACATGACCCCGAGATCCTCTTGTACCGTATTCAGGTTTTCGATGATCCCGTCCTCGAATCTGAACACTTTTGTTGTTTCTTCGATGAAGGCGGACTGTTTGTTCAGGTGATTGTCAAGAACCCGGGGGTTGGTGTCCAGAATTGTCGAGAACTGGGCAAACCACTCGTCAAACCCGGGGAAGTCGTCACCGTTGCGGAACCGCCGGCCCATGCGCATTTTGTAGGCACTGACAAGCCGGTCCAGCGGGTGGCGAACAAAGGCAAAGCGATAGTCGATGAAACTTGCAGGGAAAAGCGGGGCCAGCAGTTCGGCATCAAAATGCTGAGGTGTGCACTGGTAATAGGTCTGGTTCATCCATGGATGGAAAAAACCGATTTCCCCGTGTTGTGCCAAATATCGCTCGACAGTTTCCCCTCCGGTTTTCGGGATATGTACAAAAAGGATATTCTTTTCTTTAATTCTAACAATAGGCATTTGTAAGTCTTTCATGAGGTGTAATATGGGCAGAGTACTTCATTGGCGGATTGCTCCTTGCCCTATTGGCACTTTTTGATGAAGGCACGAAATCCTTTTGTTTCGCAGATTTTAATCGCAAATGAAGGGCGATAATGATGTGGGTCGGGATGTGGCGCCGCAAATTCTTCTTTGGTGCGAAGGGTTTCCAGATCATAGGTTTTTCGGGGCTGGTTGCTGTAAAAAACACCATATCTCTCCTCCATTATTTTGCAAAGCGCGTGGCTTATTTCCAGAAAAGATTCGCAAAATTCTTTTGAGAGATTCTTTTGGTCGCGACGCGGCAAGATACTTGGGGGTAAAAATATTGGAATTTCCGGGTGATGGGTTGAAATGGTTTCCATGAAGCGCTCGGAATGGTGCTGATGTGTACGCCACCATTCAAACAATACATCCGGTGAAATTGGCGTGCCGGAAGTTGGGATATGTTGCTGATCCGAAGATTTTGTTCCGGGAGGAACGATATAGTATCCTTTGTTAAACAGTCGATGGATGAAAAGGCGTTCGGTAGTGGGCTGTGTGAATACAATCCCGGATATTTCTTTAATGGCAATTGGAGCGACAGAACCCATGACAACATGTTTCTGGCCAAAATTATAATATTTGCTTTTGTTAACAACCGGATTGAACTCCAGCACGCCGTTGCTTAACGTAAAAGGCGAGGTGTTCGCGGCAAAGCGCCAAGCATTTGCATGCCAGACAACAGTTTTTGCGGTAAACCCCAGAGAATCAAAAAATTCTTTTTCAACCTGGTTCCATGCGGTTGTCATGGAGCCGCCAAGTATCAGCAGTGTTTTATTGCTGGTCATGGCTTAAACTGTTCCAGCAAGTATTCTTCACATTGCGGGTCCATGGTATCAAATTTGGCAGTGGTTTCACCGGCCTTGCCTTTGTCACATTTTTTCAGCTTTCCATGGACGTCAAAAAAATGCTTCATCACGATTTCGACCCCTTCATCACGAACTGTTCTCAGGTTCTCGTTGTAAAAAATGCCTCGGCTTGCGGGGTTGGTCACAATCTCGAAAGATGGAAAATAGTCAATATTCGGAAATTTCTCTTCCAGCTCTCCGGTAACTGCCCGTAAAACCGATTTGGAATAGATTGTTGACTGCAATACATGCCGATTTGCTGCCGTCGCCGTAAGCGGCACCGGGGAAACCGTGAGCAGAATTCTGACCGGACTGCTTGTTTTCCGAACTTTTCGCAGCAGTTTTTCGAATTCTACAAACGCGTCCATAATTTCAACAAACCCAAAATTTTTGAACGCAAACACATCGGAATCAAAGCTACCCGCAATGGTCCCCGGTGCTGTTGGATAAATGGTTCCTGAGCTCTTATGCACCCAGGCTTCGGTTAATCCCAGCGTAAAAACAAATACATCCATTGATAAAAACATTGCCCTGACCTTGGCCAAGTGGGCTTTTCGATGAATTTCAACCTCGGCCTTAGAATCCAGGCCGCGCGGTTCTACCGACGGGCGAAGGGCATCAAAATATCGCCCGTCCTTTTCCCAGATAGCCTCTTTTGGGTGCCAAATATCAAATGCCTCTTGCAAGAGTTGCAAGAGCTGATGCACGGTATAAATATTGCCAAACCGTGCCGAATACATCCGGTATCCGAATTTTTGAGCGGTTTTCTGGTCAAGAGATGTGTGGTCGAGGCTGGATGTGCCCGTTGAGGCTATCCATTGCGGTGAAGGTTCCAAATCCAATACATTATAGTTTTCAGCGCGCATATATCGCGATATATGCTGGGCAAAACAGCTCCCTGCCGTCGCGATTTTATCATCCGCGCTTAAAGCCCATTTTTTGCGATAGATGCCGCGAAGCATTAATGGGGACGACCCGGCAACACCCGCGCTCCAGAAGGCGTGGCGGTCTAAGTTTTCGTATGGATTTTCCATCAATATTGCCTGTTTTGCGAATCCTGTAAGCAGAAAGTAAACCTTACGTCGCAGCAACCCGAATATAAATACTGTTTTAGGGGGTGCCCCGGATATCTGGTTCGGGTGTTTTCGAATCCACTATCCTTGCCGAGGATGCTGTCATATGAACTTTCCGACAGCTTCGGGGTGTACGCAGCCATGGTTTAAACCCGTTACTTCGGATTGGATAGCCAGAATTAGTCGTCCAGCAGTCTCATGGCGCTATCAAGTGAGCGGCGCATCCGGTTGAAAGATGTGGAAAGCAAGCTAATTTCATCGCTGCCTTTTTTAATGTATTCCCGCGCTGAGAAGTCACCCATACTGACCTGTTGGGAAATCTCGGACATCACTGCTACCGGCTTTAGAACAATGCGTGACAGCATCAGATTCACCAGTAAGATAACAACCGTAAATGCCGCCAGAATGACCAACATGATCACAAGAACAAGGTCGATAACGCGCTTATCGGCTTGCGCTATGGGGGTGTAAATAATCTGGGCGCCAATCGTTTCGCCTATTTCCCAGCCAAAACCGTTTTCCGAACCATAGAGATCAATCATCGCAGCCGGTGCAAGTGACGGGTCGGAATGGCACTCAAGACAGCTTTGGTCAGTGACAGTAAGTGGAAAGGCCACGGCAAAAACTCTGCCCGTATCGGTTTTCCGAATAATCGAAATTTGATCCAGAGACTGGTCAGCCCGGAGCTGGTTGATCAGGTCTGCCTCCCAGTCTTCGGCCAGATCACCGGGGTTGGTCGGGTTCAGGACAGCTTCTTTGTAATAATAATCAGGAAAAGAACTGTTGAAATAGGAAAAAACCGTTTGTGCGGAAAAGGATGGCACCGTATGGGGCAGGAATAGAATATCGCTGTTGTCGGATAAAAGCGGGGCAACCTCGGTTGATGTGTATTTACTGACTGCCAGCGCATTGGCGTGAATGATAGCAATTTCGTTTTTGATTCCTTGCAGCGCGCTTGATTTTGCTGCTTGATAAGTTAGTCCGGTTGCCGCAATTATGCCAGAAACACATGCCAGTACTAGTGCTAGGTTGAATTTTGTCCGCAGTCGCATAGGTTAAACCCCTCTTTTATTTCAGGCAACGCCAGAATATGTGTATAATTGTTTTGCGATTTTAGCTAGATTGCAATGGATAAGATTAAAGTTTATTTACGAGTATTACTTGTTAGGAAGAAAAAAATGTTTAGAAAAATAGTCCTGAGTTGGCTGTTGCTGATGTCCCCTATAAGCTTGATTGCAGAAGAAAATCAAATTAAAATTGTGGCATTGGTGCTGACAACGGCCGAGTATAACCCCGGTTCCGACAATATCCTTATAGCGCTTGATTCCCTTAACGCGCAAACTTTGCGGGTTGATTCTCCAAATGCATCCGAATTGCGGGCGGTGATAAAACGGTTTGCTGCGGCGGCAATTGACAATGATATCGCGCTGGTTTTTGCAGATGGTCCGGTTTTGAAATTGGGAGAGCGGGAATTCTTTGCACCGCCCGATCTTGATCTGCGTCGGGGGAACGATTTGTTGGCGGGGGCAATTCCATTGTCTGCATTGGCGCGGGCTACGGCACTGGCCACTGACGGGGGCGCGATTTTTGTGCATTCCAGCGATTTAGGCAAACCGCTGCCAGATGATATTTCACTGGTCCAGTTTGCGCCCGATATACGTTCCGGGACTAGCCCGGTTTTGCTGGGGCAGGCCGGTTCTGCCATGGCAATGGCGGAACTGTTCGAATCTCATGCCAGCGGCGAAGAAATGGACCTCAGCCGCCTTTTGACCGATATGATTTCGCAGGAAGAATTTACGGTTTCCTATATTCCCAACAGGCCGGTGATTATTAAAAAGTCACCTCCAGCTCTGCCTGTGGTTACCTCTCTGGCTGTGAACAATTCAAATCTGGCGGGGCAAAGCAACGCCACATCTGGCGAAGAATCGGAAATTACTGGCGAAAATATTCCGGGGCAGGGCCTGGAAAGCACAAATGCAAACACGGATAATCAAGCGGTTCAAAGCTCTGGTCGCCTGAACCTGCCGCAAATCCAGCCAGCGGCTGCCGATGAACCCGAGGCTGAATCTGTGGTTGCAACCATCGAGGCTGACGCTGAAAGGCCGCTAACGCTTGGAATGCTGGAAGCCCTGCAAAATGGACTGTCGCGGGCAGATAAACGCAAAATTCAGTATGAACTGCGAGATATCGGGTTTTATTCCGGCTTGATTGACGGTGCTTTTGGCAATCAGACAAAAGCCGCCATTGAAGCATATCAAAGGTCGATCGACGCAGATGTCACCGGTGTTTTGTCGGCTTCCCAGATGGACGGTTTTTTGAACTGATATATTTTCCGGTTAGTATTCGGGCGATGGCTATGCCTTGCAAACTCCGGTTGGTGTAATCAATGTACTGGATTAAAATCCCGGATCATTTTAGCTAACCTTTAACGGAAACCCGTGTAAAAGAACGCATGAACCAAAATAGCAACAAACCCGCCCTGACAGGGGAAATGCCGTTTGCGGCGCTAAATTCGCTGGAATTGGCCGGAAAAGGGCTGGAAGCGGTTCTTTTGGCGCTAACCAACGGCATGGGTGCCCCATTCCTTCAAGCGCTTGGGCTGATTGAAAGCTGCAAGGGCCGGCTGATCGTGGTGGGTGTAGGCAAAAGCGGCCATATCGGGGCCAAGCTGGCATCGACCTTTGCGTCTACCGGCACGCCGGCGTTTTTTGTGCATCCGACCGAGGCCAGCCATGGTGATCTGGGTATGATCAGCCGCGAGGACACGGTTTTGATCATCTCGCGTTCCGGTGAAACCCGGGAATTGCAAGATATCATCGCCTATTGCAAACGGTTTTCCTTGCCGCTTATTGCCATCACTGGCAAAGCGACAAGCCTTGTGGCCATGGCGGCTGATGTGGTTTTGCATCTGCCAGCGGCGCGGGAATCCTGCCCGCATAATCTAGCACCAACCACCAGCACCTTGATGCAACTGGCGCTTGGCGATGCGCTGGCCGTTAGCCTTGTGGAACGTCGCGGTTTCACAGAGGTAAATTTTCGTGAATTCCACCCCGGAGGAAAGCTGGGCGCCAGCCTGATACCGGTGCGTGAATTGATGGTCTCGGGGCAGGATATTCCGCTGGTATCAAAAACCGGTTCTATCTTGCAAGGGCTGGAATTGCTGACCGAAAAATCAATTGGCATCATTGGCGTGATCGATGCCGATGGTCATTTAACCGGTGTCATAACCGACGGGGATGTGCGGCGTTATCTGGGCAATAGCAGCAATTTGACCATGAAACAAATATTGTGGGAAACCCGGGTCAGTCAGGTGATGAGCAAAAACCCTATCTCGATTGTTCCGAATATCATGGCGATCGAGGCTTTGGCCCTGCTTCAGGAACATAAAATCTCGGCTTTGTTTGTGTTGAAAGACAACAAGCCGGTTGGTGTGATTACCCTGTTGACCTTGCTTCAGGCCGGGGTTGGTTAAGCCATGAAAACCGCCATAATTATCCCTGCGCGCTTTGCCAGCCAACGGTTTATGGGCAAACCGCTGGTGCAGCTTAGGGGGGCGTCCGGCCAAAGCAAAACCCTGATCCAGCGTACATGGGAGGCCGCATTGCTGGTTGAAAACATCGCGCAACTGATTGTCACCAGTGATGATCAGCGGATTCTTGACCACGCAAAAGGGTTCGGGGCCGATGTTATGATTAGCTCTGGTCAGGCACAAAATGGCACTGAACGCTGTGCCGAACTGGTGGATCAACTGGACCCCGATATTGATTTAATTATCAATTTCCAAGGCGATTCCCCCCTGACGCCACCCGATTTTGTTGCCGAGATTATTGCGGCAATGAATCAGGGGGATGCGGCCATGGCCACCCCTGTTTTGCGCTGTGATGCTCAAACACTGGCGCGGTTTCGCGAGGATCGCAAAGCCGGAAAAACCGGCGGCACCACGGCGGTTTTTGATAAAAACAACCATGCGCTCTATTTTTCAAAAGAGGTTTTGCCGTTTGCCGATGGGGGGGCGGATGCGCCGCCGGTGTTTCATCATGTTGGGCTTTACGGTTTTAGACCAGCGGCGTTAAAACAATATCTGAATTGGCCACAAGGCGATCTGGAAAAGGTCGAGGGATTGGAGCAGCTCCGGTTTTTGGAAAATGGCGCCAAAATTCGCTGTGTCGAGGTTGAGGCCAAAGACCGCGTTTTTTGGGAGGTCAACAATCCGGTTGATGTTGAACGGGTGGAACTGGCGCTGGCACAAATGGGGGTGGAATAGATGAAAACATTGCGTATATCAGGGCCGGATGGCGATGTTGAACTTGGCAATAGATTGCCTTTTGTGCTGATCTCTGGCCCGTGCCAGATTGAAAGCTATGATCATGCTTTGCGCTGTGCCGAAACCTTGCAACGCCAAACTGTGGCGGCGGGCATTCCCTTGATTTTCAAGGCGTCTTTTGACAAGGCCAACCGCAGCTCTGGCCGATCCGCACGCGGGGTTGGCATGGAAAAGGGCTTGCGGATACTGGCAGATATACGCCGTGAAACCGGCCTGCCGGTTCTGAGTGATGTGCATGATGCGGGGCAATGTGCAGCCGTGGCAAAGGTCGTTGATATGCTGCAAATTCCGGCATTTTTGTGTCGCCAGACCGATTTGCTGGTTGCCGCTGCCAAAACCGGCAAGCCTGTGAATGTCAAAAAAGGCCAGTTTCTAGCCCCGTGGGATATGGGCAATGTCGCGGCCAAAATCAGCGCTGCGGGCAATGACCAGATTGTATTAACCGAACGGGGAGCCTCGTTTGGCTATAACACGCTGGTGTCTGATTTTCGCAGCATTCCGGTGATGGCCGAAACCGGCTATCCGGTTATTTTTGATGCCACCCATTCAGTGCAACAACCGGGTGGCTTGGGTGAAACATCGGGCGGGCAGCGCCAGTTTGTGCCGGTATTGGCGCGCGCGGCTTTGGCGATTGGCGTGGCGGGGCTGTTTGTTGAAACCCATGATGATCCGGATAACGCGCCATCAGACGGGCCAAATATGTTACAGCTTGATACCTTGCCAACGTTGTTTGAGGAATGGAAAGCGCTGGACCTGATTGCCAAATCTAGGTAGCGGCCTAGCTAACGATGCGGATCAGTCTTTGTTCCAGCACCCGTAAAACCATTTTCAAGTCATGCCCGCGCCGCAGGGTTTTGCCATTTTGTGCCACCACGGAATACTGGCCTTGTTTGCGCGCCAGTTTCGGGTTTTTCTCAATCCGGTAAATCGGGTTTTCAGCACTGTGGCGAAACACCGAAAATATCGCAACATCCCGTAAGCTGGAAATCCCGTAATCCCGCCATTCACCGGCCGCCACCATGCGCCCGTAAAGCGACAGGATCGGCATTAGTTCAGTGCGGTGAAAGCTGGTGATTTCAAGGGGTTTGCCCGGAAAGGGGGTCACGGTTGATTGCATCTTTGCCATATAGCAAGATTGCGGTGAGTTGCAGTTTTTTGCAAGAAAAATCCGTTTGGCAATTGCAAGTTTTTTAGCTGAATGCCACGATACGCCAAATACAAAAGGTTAAAAACATGCGTGATTTTCATTTTCCCGGACGTTCAACCGTAATTTCCAAACACGGCATGTGCGCGACTTCGCACCCTTTGGCTGCGCAAACTGCCATAAAAATTCTGCAATCGGGGGGCAATGCGGTGGATGCGGGCATTGCTGCTGCCATGGTGTTGAATATTTGCGAACCACAAATGACAGGGCTGGGCGGTGATTGCTTTGCTTTGCTGCAACCGGCGGGGTCGGCTGAATTTATCGGGTTGAATGCCTCGGGGCGGGCACCCAAAAACCTGTCAGCGGCGCGATTGCGCGATCAGGGCCATAGTGTAATTGCCGATAACAGCGCGGCATCTGTCACCATCCCCGGTGCGGTTGACGGGTTTGTCACCCTGTCGCAAGACTGGGGCGATCTGCCATTATCCGATGTTCTGGCCCCTGCCATTCATCATGCGGAACAAGGGGTTCCGGTGGCGGAACGGGTGGCGTTTGATTGGGCCAACAGCCTGTCGCGCCTGCAAGGCAATGCCAAAGAATTATACGGGTTTTCGGGTAAAGCCCCCCAGATCGGGCAGGTTTTTAGTACCCGCGGCCAAGCAAAGGTTCTGCGCCGTATCGCCAAACAGGGCCGCGCCGGGTTTTACGAGGGCGAGGTTGCCGAAGATTTTGTCAACACCTTGGCGGCCCACGGCGGCACCCATACTCTGGATGATTTTGCTGCTACAAAATGTGACTATGTCACGCCAATTCGCGGTGAATACAAGGGGTTTGAATTGATCGAGCTGCCGCCAAACGGGCAAGGTTCAATCGCAATATTAATTGCCAATATTCTGGCGCATTTTGACATTGCAGCGCTTGACCCGTTTGGCAGCCAGCGCGCACATCTGGAGGCCGAAGCCACAAAGCTGGCCTATGATGCGCGTGACAGGTTTGTGGCTGATCCGTCGGCAATGGCAGACAGGCTGGAACATCTTTTGTCCAAACAGGTGGCGGCTGAACTGGCGGCGCTGATTGACCCTGACAGGGCTATGGATTGGCGGTTTGCGCAGGCAGGCTCGGTTCATAAAGAAACGGTTTACCTGACGGTTGTTGACAAAAACCGCATGGCGCTATCGCTGATTTATTCGATATTTCACAGTTTTGGCAGTGGTATTGCATCGGACAAGTTCGGGATTTTGCTGCAAAACCGTGGTGCAGGGTTTACCCTGCAACAAGGCCACCCCAACGAGGCCGCAGGTGGCAAACGCCCGATGCACACTATTATTCCGGGAATGATCCGCAAACCCGATGAATTTCTGATGCCGTTCGGGGTGATGGGCGGGCAATATCAGGCCAATGGCCATATGCGATTCCTGTCAAACATCGCGGATTTCGGCATGGGGATACAGCCCGCCATTGATGCACCGCGCAGCTTTGCCCATGCGGGGGATTTGGCGATGGAACGGGGCTATGGGGCTGAAATCCGAGACCGGTTAACCAAGATGGGCCACCACGTAACCACGCCCGAAACCGCCATTGGCGGGGCGCAAGCGATTATGATCAAGGAGGGTGTTTTGTTTGGCGCGTCTGATCCGCGCAAAGACGGGTGTGCGTTGGGCTATTAGTGCAAATTGCCGCCAATATCGTATTTTCCGTTTGACAAGTTACCAAACATTTCAGCGACTTCGGGGTGCTCAACCGGCTCATTCGTGTCGTCTTGCAACAGGTTTTGCTCGGACACATAAGCCACATAATAAGACGTATCGTTTTCGGCCAGCAAATGATAAAATGGCTGGTCGCGTTTTGGGCGCATGTCTTCGGGAATCGATTCCAGCCATTCGTCGGAATTGTTAAAGGTCGGGTCCACGTCAAAAATCACCCCGCGAAAAGGGTGGATGCGGTGTTTTACAACCTGTCCTAATGTGAATTTAGCGTGCAGTTTTTCCATGGGTCCAGTTCCAATGCCTGGCGGACAAATATCAGAGCAATGCGCGGTTTGTCTACAGCCATTGTAACAATGGTTGACAGGCCGGTTCGGTTGGGTTCTGACAGTACAAAGCCCAAAGGAAATAATTTGTCAATCATCGCTACATTTTTGCAAGTGCTGGAAATTATCGCGCCGGTTTTCATTCTGGCAGGTATCGGGTTTATCTGGGTTAAAGGCGGCTGGGATTATCCGGTCCGGTTTGTCACCCGCCTGACCATGACGGTTTCGATCCCCTGTCTGATATTTGTGGCTTTGGTCAAAATGCAGATTGATCCGGTGATTTTGCGAAATACCGCATTGGCGGCGTTTTTATCCTATTTGGCATTAATCGGTTTTTTTGCGGTTTTCATCCGGCTGATGGGGCTTGACCAGCAAACATTTTTATCGCCGCTGGTATTTGGCAATACCGGAAATCTGGGCCTGCCGCTGGCATTTTTTGCTTTTGGATCCATAGGATTTGATTTTGCTGTAATTGTTTTTGCGGTCATGGCGCTGATGTCTTTTACCTTTGGGGTCTGGGTTGTTTCGGGGGGCAAATCCCCGGTTGTGGCCATTAAGGAACCTTTGGTCTGGGCGACAATTCTGGGCTCTGTTTTTATGTTTACCGGCACAACCCTGCCGAGTTGGAGCATGAACACCCTTGAATTAATTGGACAAATGGGAATTCCATTAATGTTGATCACCCTTGGGGTTGCCATATCGAGGCTGCGGCCGGCGGCGCTTAACCGGGCTGTTTGGCTGTCGTTATTAAAAATTGTTATCTGTGTTGCTGTGCCGGTGGGCATCGGGGTTTGGTTTGATTTGCCGCCCTTGGCATTTGCTGTTCTGGTCTTGCAAATCGCCACCCCTGTTGCCGTCACCAATTTTATGCTGGCGGAAAAATACGGGGCCAATTCAGCCGAGGTCGCAGGGCTGGTGGTGGTTTCAACGATTTTTTCGGTGGTCGCTATTCCGCTTATTCTTGCATTCCTGATCTGACACGGCTTGATATTTTGGTCAATTTAAGGCTAGATGCATAAAAAATAAAACAGAGCAGAAACTATTTGAGGCAAACAGATGAAATATCTGGCGTTAATATTTGCGCTGGTTCTCGGGTCTTGCGCCCGGGATTCCAGCCCGCCCGTTCAACAGGATAATGCCTGTTCCATACTGGACCAACGCAGCGGCTGGCTGCGCGCCATGCAAAAAACCGAGGCCAACTGGGGCGCGCCGGTGCATGTGCAAATGGCGATAATCTGGAAAGAAAGCAGTTTTCGCGCCCGGGCACGGACCCGGCAGGTGTTTTTCCTCGGGTCAATCCCCACAGGGCGCATTTCCAGTGCCTTTGGTTTTTCGCAAGCACTTGACGGCACATGGGGGGATTACCGGGATGCTACTGGAAACCGGCGCGCAAAGCGCAGCAATTTCGGCGATGCTTCGGATTTTATTGGTTGGTATATGACCAATTCAAACCGGCGTAACAATATTGCCATGGATGATGCATATAACCAGTATCTTGCCTATCACGAAGGGCAGGGCGGTTTTGCCCGTGGCAGCTATCGCCAAAAAGACTGGTTGGTTGGTGTCGCCGGTCAGGTTCGCAATCAGGCTGCCCGATACGAAGACCAGTTGCAATATTGCACCTGAACAAACTATTTACGGCGAAACAGGTTTAGCAGCACAAACAAAAAGCTGGCGGTTACAATAATCGCTGGCCCTGCCTGAATATCGGCCTGCCAGCTTAGCCAAATACCCCCTGTTACCGACATTATGCCAATGATTGCGGTGAAAACCACCATGCGTTCCGGTGAACGCGAAATTGCTGCCGCTGCTGCTGCGGGCAGAATAAGCATGGCAGTGATCAGCAATATCCCCACCAGTTTCATTGAAATCGCAACAAAAAACGCCAGTGTCAGGGTGAAAACCAGCCGGTCGCGCAATATGGACCCGCCTTCGGCCACCAGTAATTCGGGTGACAGGGTTGCGTTTAGCAAGGGTCTCCAGAAAAATGCGATAACCAGCAATATTCCGGCGGCCCCCGCCGCCATCATCAGTATTTCGCTATTTGATACGGTCAGAATATTGCCCAGCAATGTGTCCATCAGGTTCAGCCGAACCCCCGGCAAAACCGCTGCTGCCACCAGCCCGATGGCCAATGCCGAATGGGAAAAAACCCCCAATATCGTGTCGGCTGCATAGGTCCCGTGCCTTGTGGCAAAGGTAACCGTAAGCGCCATGGCGGTGGTTATCACAATTACGCCCAGCATAAGGGGCATTGAAAAGCTCATCGCCAGGGCAATGCCCAGCAATGCTGCGTGGCCGGTTGCATCGCCAAAATAGGCCATGCGCCGCCACACAACCAGACATCCCAACGGTGCCGCAGCAACCGCAATAATAATGCCGGCAATCAGCGCGCGCAGCAGAAAATCATCAATCATGGTTGCATTCCGGTGAATGGGTGTGGCTGTGTTGATACAATGCCAGCCCCGTGCGGGTGCCAAACAAATCTTGATAGCTCGGGTCATTTGAAACGGTTTCCGGCGCGCCGGAACAGCAAATATGGGTGTTCAGGCAAATTACACGATCTGATTGTGCCATAACAATATGCAAATCATGGCTGACCATAAACACCGCCAGCTGCGTTTCGCTTCGCACCTCGTTTAACAGCGCATAAAACCGTGCCTCTCCGGGTTGGTCCAGCCCTTGGGTGGGTTCATCCAGTATCAGTAAATCGGGTTTTCGCATCAATGCCCGTGCCAGCAAAACCCGTTGGGTTTCGCCGCCCGACAGGTCCGCAAGGCGGGCGTTGTGCAGGTTTCCGGCATCGCAGCGCACCAGCATTTCACGGCGTTTTTCCCGATTGTTTTCGCCTGACAAAGACAAAAACCGGTCAACCGGCATGGGCATCAATTGTTCAAGTTGCAGTTTTTGTGGCGTGTATCCGATTTTTAATCCGCGCTTGCGCTTAATGTTTCCCGATGTTGGCTTCAGGGTGCCGATCAGGGCACGAATAAGGGTGGTTTTTCCAGCGCCATTGGGGCCGATCAGGCTTACGGCTTCGCCGCGCACCAACTCAAAACTGACATTTTCCAGCAAGCTGCGTTTGCCTTTTTTGATGGTCAGGTTTTTGACCGAAATTAACGGTTTCATTGACAGGCACCACAAAGGCCGGTGGCCTCCAACATCAGATCCTCGACCTGAAAACCGCCTTTGGCAAGTGCCGATAAGGACGGGCCTTTGATTTCCTCAACATCGCTACAATTTCGGCAAATTAAAAACGCGGCTTGGTGGGAATGCGGCCCCATGCAACAAGCGGTATAAGCAGAAATGGAGCGTAATTTATGGGCCAAGCCTTGTTCAACCAGAAAATCAAGCACGCGGTATACGGCAGGCGGGGCTGATGCCTTGCCTTTGGAATTCAGCATATCAAACAATTGGTATGCACCAATCGGGTGTTTGGCATGGTGCAGCTGTTGCAAAACATCGCGGCGCAGTTCCGTCAGGCGAATGCCCCGCGCTGACAGGGTTTTTGTGGCTGAACCGGTGCTTTCGCAGGCTTGGCAGGGTGTTGGCATTCTTGCCCCCAAGGTTATAATATAACTTTAATAGGGCCGTGGGGGTCGTAATTCAACCCCTTGCGGCGGCGTGATATTCAGGGTTGGGTTTCATGCCGATGGCCGAGGCCATTTTATTGCTCATATTATAAAACCCCGCTACGGCGGCGATATCCCATATGTCTGCATCGCTAAATCCGGCATCGCGCAGGGTCTGGCGATCCGGTTCTTTGATACCGGCGCTTTTTTCGGTCATCAACACCGCAAAATCGAGCATGGCGCGTTCACGAGGGGAAAGATCGGCAATATGGTAATTCATCACCAATGCCTCGCCCAATTCAGGCCGGTTTGACAATTCGCGCACCGCGGCGCCGTGGGCCGTAAGGCAATAAAAACATCGGTTAACGGCTGAAACCACCACCGCGATCATCTCGCGCTCCAGCTTGGAAAGCCCGCTATCAGCCAGCATCAGGTCATTATAAAGCGCCGAAAAAGCGTTCAGTTTGTCAATATTATGGGCATAGGCCTGCAAAACATTGGGCACTAGCCCCAGCTTTTCCTGACATATTTTGAAAAACTTGGCGGTGCTTTCGGGCAATGGGTCAACCATTGGCAGGTTTAATGCGGTGGGCAGATTGCTCATGATTTTTCCTTTATGCGGTAATGGTAATTTCCGGCGGTGATCATGCCGAGCTTTTTATATAATGCGCAAGCGGTCTTGTTTTTGCTAACCACCACCAGCGCAAATGTTTTGGCATTTTGTTCCAGCGCCCATGTTGCCGCGCCCGCCATCAATTGCAAGCCCAGCCCTTGGCGGCGGTGATCGGGCGCAATTTCCAGCGCGTGGATCATGGCAATGCTATTATGAACCGCCACAAAAACCGCCCCGGCGGGGGTGTCGTTCAGGCGGCCAAGAAAATAGGTTTTTGGGTGATCTGTGCGCCGCATTACATCAATACGGGCGGGGGTAATATCACCCTTGGCCCAGATTTCAGCCATTGCCGCCAAAGGTTCCGGCGCGGAAATCGCATGCATTTCATTGCGGTAATGCTGCGCCAGCATTGCTGATGGCGCTGCAAACAAGGTAACAAAATCAAAACTGCGATAACCCATATCGGCCAAACTATCATCCAGTTTTTCATCACCCTTGCGAATGATAAACAGCGCGGACTGATTGATTTTTTGCATTTCCGTTGCGGCGCGATTGATGTCTGTTTTGCTAAAATCCGGTTTTTCCAGCGTTGCAGCGGATGCCCGTTTGCCGCCATTTTCACCATCGCGCAGCATAAACGGCCCGCAGGTAAATTCCCGCGCGGCGGGCCATGTGGCATTGACCACATCCATTAATTCAGCGGCCTTGGGGGCTTTCCAGTTCATATCACGCATGTCTCCTGAAACGGAGTTTGGGTGATAATTCGTTCAAAGCCAAGCGGTGCGAGGTCAAGGGATTGATAACTTCCATGGGTGATCAATTCCGCAATCGCGCGGCCCATGGCGGGGGCTTGCTGCAAACCATGGCCGGAAAAACCGTTGGCAAACATTAAATTTTCAATCTCGGGATGCGCGCCGGTGACCGCATTTTGATCAAGCGTATTATAGGCATAATGCCCTGCCCAAAAACGCATTACCTTCAGGGCCTCAAAATTCTTTGAACGCGCGGCCAGGGCTGGCCAGATGATATCTTCAAATTCCATATGGTTCGGGTCAAAATCATCCGGATCACAAGGACCGTCATTTTCAGGGCAACATCCGGTTAAAAAATGCCTGCCCTCGGGGCGGGTCCAGACGCCTGACGGGTCAATCATCAAGGGCAGGGATTCCGGCAGGGGTTCCGCGCAATCAAACAGAAAATTGGTGCGCTTGCGCGGTTCAACCGGCAGATCAATACCCGCCATTGCGGCAA
>Ga0256839_1001045_pt1 | contig 34554 bp, 39 predicted proteins | sample 354166metaG_FD_185968 | JGI IMG/M metagenome (GOLD analysis project Ga0256839, IMG submission 185968) | Hydrothermal vent microbial communities from Mid Atlantic Ridge, Atlantic Ocean - 354-166 | ecosystem: Environmental > Aquatic > Marine > Hydrothermal vents | place: Atlantic Ocean: Mid...
GATGCGGATGCGTATCTGTACGGTTGGATCGACTTCAACGGCAACGGCGTATTTGATGCGTCGGAGGAAGTGATAGCCGGCTTCCAGGTAGGCAGCGGAGTGGTAGGCAACCAGGTGAGCGGCAACGAGAGCTTTACGATCAGCGTGCCTGTGGATGCGAAGTGCGGTACGACCTATGCGCGCTTCTACATCCACGACGATGCGGGCATAGGAGCTACGGGCTTGTACGGAGACGACGGCGAGGTGGAAGACTACGCCTTGGAGGTATTGAGCACGGTGGTAGTAGATGCGGGAGCGGATCAGTCGATTTGTTCGGGTGGCAGCACGACGGTGAGTGCTCAGGCTTCGGGAGGCACGGCACCGTACACGTATGAGTGGAACGAGGGCTTGGGCGTAGGCCAGAGCCATGTGGTAAGCCCTGTGGTAACGACGACGTATGTGGTAACGGTAACGGATGCGAACATGTGCAGCGCAGTGGATACGGTGGTGGTGAGTGTGAGCGAGTTGAATGCTCCGATTATCCAGACGGATTGCAATGACAACGGCACGCCCTCGGATCCGTCGGATGACACCTTCACCTTTACGATAGAGGTGAATGGGACGAACACGGGAGCTACGTACACGATAAGTGGCGATGCAGGTGTGATAGCGAATCTGCCGTTCAACTCGCAGCAAGGGCCGTTTGGTCCGTATGCGATAACGGGCGGAGATTTGAACATCACGGTAACGATGGACGAGGAGCCGATGTGTAGTGTAGATGCGGTAGTAGAAGCTCCGGCGAGCTGCTCGAACGAGTGTCATATTGATGGTGATCCCATGGTCGTGGCGACTTGCTATGACAATGGTACGCCTACGGATCCGAGTGACGATTACTACGAATTTACGATTGTAGTAACAGGTTCAAATACCGGAGCGACTTATTCGATCAGTTCACCAAACTTTGGTCCGATTACCGGCCTACAGTATGGTCAGGTTGAGGGTCCGTTTGGTCCGTTCAACATTTTGACGGTAGGTGATCAGAATATTCTGATTCAGGACGAAGACGATCCGCAGTGCCAGCTGACTTATACGGTAACAGCGCCACAGGCTTGCTCCGATCAATGTGAGATTTTGCAAGTGAACTACGAAGTGACTTGTGATGACAACGGTACGCCCAGTGATGACACGGATGATGTTTATTCCTTTGTGATCGAAGCAACAGGAGTAAATACCGGTCAGACCTTCTCCATTACGGGAGACGTAGATACGAGTGGTCTTGCTTATGGCATCCAGCACACGATACCCGGGCCGTTTGATGTAGGTACAGATTTGAATATCACGATTGTCGATGATGATTCTGCGAGCTGTACCTACGATGTCGTTATTGAGTCGCCGGCACCTTGTTCGAGCACTTGTCAGTTGGACGATCCCATTGTAGAAGTGAAGTGCAACGACAACGGTACGCCTTATGACGATTCGGATGACATTTTCTATTATCGCTTGACGGTAACCGGCGTATTCTTGAGCAACTGCTACAACATTACCGGTGGCGACACGCAAACGGGAGTGCCTTATGGTGAGTCCGATTGGTTTGGTCCGTTTGATATTTCGGCCGGAGGTTTTGATCTGTTGATTCAAGATTGCGACGATGCAGGATGCTCTACTACGGTAAGCATTGTGCCGCCTGAGCCTTGTTCTTTGAATTGTCAGATCATTGATGTCGTCATTACGGATGTATGTAGTGACAATGGTACGCCTCAGGATCCGGATGACGACTATTACCAGTTCAACATTTATGTTTCTGGTCAAGACGTATCTGCTTCAGGCTACCATGTAAGTGGCGATTATGTGGCCAACGGTTTGCCGTATGAAGTAGTGAATGGGCCTTACGGAAACTTTGCTCCGGGCTCGACTATTACGCTGACGGTAACGGATGCCGATGATGCCGGTTGTGAACAGACAGTGAACTATACTTTCCCGACAGCCAGTTGCTCGAATCAGTGTTCGTTGAACTTCCCTGAGATTGTAACTTCTTGCGACGACAATGGTACGCCTTCCGATCCGACGGATGATACGTATTCTTATACGGTCTTCCTTACGGGAAATGCCACGGGAAGCACGTATTCGATTTCGGGTGACGACACCCAAACAGGCTTACAGTATGGCGTAGTAGAAGGGCCTTTTGCTGTGGGTACGCCTATTGGCACCAACTTGCAATTGACCTTTACAGATGATCAGGATCCGAACTGTCAGATCACGTATGAGGTGGTATCGCCTGCAGCTTGTTCCAACACTTGTGCCATAGATCCGAATCCGCAGGTGCAAGTGAGTTGTAACGACAATGGCACGCCGGCAGATCCCTCGGATGACATTTGGTACTTTACTTTGCTGGTAACGGGTAGCAACACCTCTACCACCTACTCTTTGTCGGGCCCGAATCCGGTTGGTGCTCAGGGTCAGAACTTGCCTTATGGCATAGAGACGAATGACATTGGTCCGTTCTCTATCCAAGGGCAGCAGCAGATTGCGATAGTCATTACAGATGATCAGGATCCGAACTGTACTTTATCGCTTGTGATTGAAGCACCGGATGCCTGTCCTTCCGATTGTGCGCTGTCTGATCCGTTCTTTGCCTTTGAGTGCGACGACAACGGCACGGCTGATGATCCGACTGACGACTTCTACCATGTACGGATTTACGTCGATGGGGTGAACGTTAGCGGCACATATACGGTAACGGGAGGCTTCTTTGCTGCCAATCTGCCCTATGGCCAGCTCAATGGGCCTATTGGCACGATTAACCCGGGTGAGATTGTCTTCGTGGACATTACGGATGATGCTTATCCGAGCTGTAATTTGCAAAACGTCGCTGTGATTGCTCCGACAAATACCTGTTCCTTTGAGTGTGCTTTGAATGAGCCGCTCATAGCTACGGATTGCGATGACAATGGTACGCCTGATGATCCTTCCGATGATCAGTACTATTTCACCATTACCGTAACGGGCAACAGCACGGGCAGTGGTTATGCCATCAGTGGTGACTTGAACGAGCCGGGCCCCTGGCCTTATGGACAGGCAGTTGGACCTTTCGGACCTTATGATTTGGATGTGGTCTTGAATCTGGATATCCAAGATGTGGACCACGAGACTTGCAGTACTTCGGTAACTGTTACGGGTCCCGAAAACTGTATTGAAGCCAATGGCAGCATTGGAAATTACGTCTGGGAAGATTTGGATGGCGATGGCATTCAAGACGCCAATGAACCGGGCATCCCGGGTGTTACGGTAGTCTTGACGGGTACCACAGTACTTGGCGATCCGGTTATGCTGACTCAGACGACCGATGCAGATGGCTACTATTTGTTTGACAACTTGCCTCCGGGTACGTACAAGGTAACCTTCCCGACCATACCCGGTTATGCCATGACGATCCCCAATGCACCGGGCAGCAATGATGCCAATGATAGCGATGCTGATCCGGCTATGGCTGGTATGACGGAATTCATCGTCTTGTCTAGTGGAGAGGATTATTTGGATTTCGATGCCGGTTATTATCGGTACGCGGCTTTGGGTAACTACGTATGGCACGACATCAACGGCAACGGTTTGCAAGATGCCGGAGAGCCGGGTATAGGAGGTGTACAAGTGGTCTTGGTAGGTTTTGATGGAGCTGGTAATCAGATTACTCAGGTAACCTTTACCGATCCCGATGGCTACTACTTGTTTGACAACTTGCCTCCGGGCACGTATAACGTAACTTTTGATACGCCGGATGGAGGCTTCGTGACCACTTGGCTTGACCAAGGTGCGGATGACACCATTGACAGCGATGCCGACCCGGCTATGGGCAACATGACTATTAACGAGCAACTTACCTCGGGTGAGGAAAACCTCACTTACGATGCAGGCTTCTACATTCCTGCAACCATAGGAGACTTTGTCTGGTCAGACAACGACGCCGACGGCATGCAGGATGCTGATGAGCCGGGCATTCCCGATGTAGAGGTGGCTTTGATTGGTTTCAGCAACATTGGTCAGCAAGTAGTGCTCTTCACCACTACGGATGCAGATGGCTACTACTTGTTTGACAACCTGGCTCCGGGCAACTACTTCCTGGCCTTTACGACGCCGGCCGGTTATACGCCCACGCAGCAGGATGCTACCGGAGACGATACCAACGATAGCGATGCCGATCCATTCTCCGGATTTACCGCTACGGAAGAGTTGCTCTCCGGAGAGACCAACCTGACGTATGATGCCGGTTATATCCCGGGTGAAGAACCGCCGGCTTCGGTTGGTGATTACGTCTGGGAGGATACCGATGGTGATGGCATACAAGATGACGATGAAAACGGTATCCCGGGTGTTTGGGTATATCTCTATCCTTGTGGAGATCCGAATAACCCCATCGACAGCACCCAGACGGATGCCAACGGTCATTACGCCTTTACCGGATTGGAGCCGGGTGATTACATGATCCAATTCGTTTTGCCGGAAGGCGACTACAGCTTCACCACGCCTAATGCAGGCGATGATGCAGTGGATAGCGATGCCGGCAACGGTGGATTTACCGACTGCTTTACACTGACGCCGGGAGAGAATAATGAAGATGTGGATGCCGGTATAGTACCTTGTGGCCCGATGGGAGAGTTGACTTGTGTGGGTGATGTTCAATTGCCGGTGGATGAAAACTGCCAGTTGGTTATTGATCCCTTGAATTTTGTAGAGGCTACGGGTAGCTGTTACACGGGCTTGATTGCCGTGGTGACGGATGCCGATGGCAATATCCTTGGAGAAGTGATTTCCTCTGACTATCTCGGAGAAGAAATTACGGTAACCGTGATAGATACCCTCTCAGGGCAGTCTTGTTCTACCGGGGTAACGCTGATAGACAATACGCCGCCTGTTATAGATTGTCCTACCGATACCTTGGTTGTCGGCTGTAAACTCCTGCTGGATGAACTGGACGTCCCGGTAGCTTATGACAACTGTACAGAGGTCGTTGCTGTCAATCTAATTGATCAGATTTTCTTGGATGGCGATCCCTGTGATGACGGCATGATGGTGGTCGAGCAGGTTTGGGTCGCTGTGGATGAATGGGGTAATGAATCCGATCCTTGCACGCGCATCGTGCAGGTAAGCCGTCCTGAGCCGGTCTTCCCACCGGATGTAAGCTGGACTTGCGAGGAATATGCCCAGTGGCCTCAGATTATCGAGCCAGGGCCTTACAAGCCGGAAGATCCCTGCTGTAGCGGCTCCGGTTTCCCGGATGTGCAAGGTGCTTATTGCAATTACGATGTGAACTATACGGATGAGATTGTGCCCACTTGTGGTGATAACTTCATGATCATTCGTACCTGGACTATCACGGATGATTGCAACGGCAATGTCATTACCCACGAGCAAATCATTGAGATTGTGGATGAGGTGCCGCCTCTGGCAGAAGTAGAGGATGTGCTCATCGAAGTGGATGGCGAATTTGAGTGTGAAAGCACGGGACCCTTGCCCGGCCCGACAAACATCTCGGACAATTGTTCGGATGAATGGACGGTGCAAATCATGACGCCTTTAGGTGAGGCTATCTACGTCAATGGCGTCGATGGAGCCGATGGTGGCTATATCCCGAATCCGGGCTTGTCGGTCGGAGAGCACGAAGTGGATTACATCATTACCGATGCCTGTGGTAACGATACCACCCTTACCGTAACGGTTACCGTAACGGAAAGTACACCGCCTGTGGCCGTTTGCCAGGATGCCCTTACCGTAGAACTGCAAGGTAGCTTGCAGGAGTTCCCTGCTTCCTTCTTCGACAACGGCAGCTTTGACGGTTGTTGCTTTGATGAGGTGCAGGTACGTCGTATGGATCCGGGTTGTGGCGCTCCCAACATGGACTTTGGGCCTTTAGTAACCTTCTGTTGCAGCGACATCGACAATGGGCCGGTGATGATTGCCCTGAGGGCATTGGATTGCTCCGGCAACTTCAGTGAGTGCCAAATGGAAGTTACCGTTACGGGTGATGTCCTTTCGGTAAATGAGGTCATGGTTCCGGAAGATACCGTCATCACTTGTGAAGAGTACTCGTATTACGTCGCTCCCTGGTTGAATATCGGCGAGTACGGTATTCTGGATGCTTACGGTATCCTTACGGCAGACGACGGCTCTTGCGTAGAAGTTGCTGAAATGATTGTCGATGTGGATATTGACATGTGTTTTGAAGGTACGATAACCCGCACTTGGATTCTCAGCGATGGTCAGACGACCTGTACGCAGGTGATTTACGTCCATCAGGAGTCTGACTGGGTAGTGTCCTTCCCGCAGGATACCATGGTAAACTGTAACGACCTGCCTTTGGCTTACGGCGGAGAGCCGGAGATCTTCTTTGACGAGTGCGAGCTGATAGCCACTTCGTATGAGGATCTGGTTCTTACGGCAGTAGATGATGCTTGTTACAAGATTGTTCGCACTTGGATTGTGGTCAACTGGTGCTTGTTTGAAGACTTTGGCTACGACGCTTACCAAGAGCTTTCCGAGGCTGAGGTAGGCATAGACTTCGACGGTGATGGCGATATGGACGACCACACCTTCCAGGAAGGCGTTACGGTTGAAGGTGAGGCCGACGGCTACATCGCTTACACGCAAATCATTAAGGTAATCGACAACGAAGCTCCGGTACTGTTTATCTCCGACTTGCAGCTTTGCACGACGGATGCCGAAAACTGCATGGGAACCATTGAGTTGCCCTTGCCGGACAGCGTTCAGGATTGCAGCGATGATTTGACCTACTGGGTCTTCACCAACCTGCCCAACGGCGATGGCTTTGGCCCGTACTACGATGTGCCGGCAGGCTCCTACTTTGCCCTGTATTCAGCAACGGATAACTGCGGCAACGTCGGTTCGAAGTACGTGAACATCGAGCTTATTGATTGTACGCCGCCTCAGGCCCAGTGTATTAACAATGCCACGGCTAACATCAACAGCCAAGGTGTAGCCAATGTCTTGGCCATAGCCCTTGACGGAGGTAGCTATGACAACTGCTCGGATGTATTGAACTTCTCCTTCTCGGAAGACATCTCCGATCAGATCATGACCTATAGCTGTGTCGATCTGGGTACCTATACCGTAGATGTTTGGGTGACGGATGAATCGGGTAACCAGAGCGTTTGCCAGACCCAGCTCTCCATTGTGGACAGCCAAGGCAATTGCGACGGTCTGATGAACTTCTCCGGTACGGTGGCCCGTGAAGATGGCGATGGCCTGCTCAATGCCGAGATTTACGTGAACAACGACATGAGTGATATGACTAATGAAGACGGTCAATATGCGGTTGCCCTCTACAGTGGTTATGACTATACCGTCAAGCCGTACAAAAACGACGACTTGCTCAATGGCCTTTCTACTTTGGATATCGTATTGCTCAAGCAACACGTGTTGGGTATCAACCCCTTGAGTTCACCTTACCAGCTCATTGCTGCCGATGTTGATCGTTCGGGTTCTGTTACTACGTTGGATGCAGTATGGCTGAAGAAAGTCGTTCTGTATCTCGAAGACAAATTCCCCAACGACAACACTTCTTGGCGCTTTGTGCCGGCGAGCTTTGTCTTCCCCAATCCGGCTAATCCCTGGGTGGATGGAGGCTTCCCCGAGGAGTTGAATTTCTACCCCTTGAACGGAGCTGTAAGCAACGCCGATTTCGTAGCCATTAAGATCGGAGACCTCAACGGCACGGCTCTGACGAACTTCACCGGTGCTACAGGTCAAGAGCGTTCTTCAACAGAGCCCTTGCCCTTGCACATGCCCGATTTGGAATTCCGCAAAGGCGATCTGCTGGAAGTTCCGGTGCGTCTGGATGAAATTTCTCTCTTGGGCTTGCAATTTTCCATGAAATTTTTGGAAAATAAGTTGGAATGGGTATCTTTGTTGCCGGGAACTATGGAGGAATCCGATTTTAGCTTGGAAGAGCTTGCCGAAGGCCTGGTCATGGCCAGTTGGAGCAAGGAGAAGCTCGTCCGGCTGAAAGAAGGACAAATCCTTTTTACCTTGGTTTTCGAAGCGGTCGAAGACGGTCGCTTGAGTGAGGCTTTGAAGTTTGATTCGCAGTATCTCAAGCCGGAGCTTTACTCGGAAGCGACTGAAGTACATGAGCTGTACTTGCAATTCGACTCAAGGGAGGATCGGCTCTTTGCACTTTATCGCAATGCACCTAACCCTTTCTCTGGCAAGACCAGGATAGGCTTTAGCTTACCTCGGGCTGAAGAGGTTTACTTCACCATTACTTCTGCCACAGGAGAGGTGTTGCGCCGATGGAGTGCTGTTTATGAAGCCGGTTACAACGAAATTGAACTGGATATGTCGGGCTATTCCGGCGTGTACTATTACCGCATAGATGCAGGCGACTATACCGCTACGCGTAAAATGGTCGTCTTGCGTTAAAAGTCTAAAATATTTAGGACACCCTTCGGGCCCTCTGTCTCCTTCCCCGGAGCGGAGGGTCTTTTTTTTCTTTTCTCGCTAAATCAAGTGGCTGAGGCAAGTGCTGAATGGCCTTTCGGCAAAATGTTTGCACGGCAGACTGAACAACATTGGCTATGGCTGATTATACCCATGGCGAAGTGTTTTGGGAGGCGTCAGCCTCCCAAACTCTCTATATTTTGCTCATTTTCGAGTTGTAAATACCCCAAACCATTTCGGTTTGGGTATATCTTTGTGAAATGATGGACAATCGCAGTATTGCTTCGGCTTTTCGAGAATTAGCCCGCTTGATGGAATTGCAGGGGGAGAATCCCTACAAAATTCGCTCCTATGAAAGGGCTTATCAGACTTTGCGCAATTTGCCTCGCCCTTTGGCTCAGATGAATCGTCGGGAGTGGCTTGCTATTCCCGGCGTAGGATCGGCCATAGCTGATAAAATCGGCCAGCTGTTGGAAAGCGGTACGATGCAAACTTTAGAGCGCTACCGAAAAATGACTCCACCGGGCTTGCGGGAATTGTTAACTATCAAAGGTATGGGGCCCAAGAAGTTGCGCACCCTGTGGCTGGAGCTGGGCATTACTGACCCTGGAGAATTGTTGTATGCCATTCAGGAAAACCGCTTACAGACCATTAAGGGATTTGGAAAAAAGACGCAAGAAGATTGGAAGAACAAATTGGTTTATTATCTGCACAGTAAGGATCAGTTCCTCTATGCTTCTTTGGAAGCTCCGGCTCAAGCCTTGCTGCAGTATTTACATCGCTTGTATTCAAATGCTCCGCTTTCTTTAACGGGTACCATTTGCCGAAAGGCCATAAGTCCGCGTCGTATAGATTGCCAGATCGGTTCTATGGAGAAGCCTCGAGAGCTTTTTGGCGATGAATTGCGTTTTCTTTCGGGCGATGAGGTGTTTATGGAAGCCATGTGGTTGGGGGAATATCCCGTAGGCCTTTATTTTTGTGAGCCTGGCGAATTCGGGTCTCAATTGTTTTTGCACACGGGAGATGAAGCTTTTGTTTCGGCTTTCGCCAAACGAAACCCCGGTCAATCTTTTCGGGGACTTGCTCGGGAGGAGGAAGTTTTTGCTCGGACGGGTTTGCCGTACATTCTTCCAGAGTTGAGGGAGGGTTCTTATTTTCTGGAGCGCATTGCGGAAAGTGGGGAAGTTCCCAAACTTTTGGAGTGGGAAGATTTTAAGGGAGTTGTCCACGTGCATACGACCTACAGTGATGGAGCAGCCAGCTTGCGCCAAATGGCAGAGCGCGTTCGGGAAATGGGCTTTGAATACTTGGGCGTGAGCGATCATTCTCAGGCTGCGTTTTACGCCAACGGCATGAAGCCTGCTGATGTGCGGAGGCAACACGAAGAGATTGATCGATTGAATGAAGAAATGGCTCCTTTTCGGATTTTTAAGGGCATAGAATGCGATATTCTCAACGATGGTCGTTTAGATTATGAGGATGATTTGTTGGCAACTTTTGATTTTGTCATTGCCTCGGTACATTCCAATCTTCGCATGGATGAGGAGCAGGCTACGCGGCGTTTGCTCAGGGCTGTGAGGCATCCGGCGACGACCATTTTGGGGCATCCTACGGGGCGTTTGTTGCTCAGCCGGCCGGGTTATCCCGTGCGAATGGAAGAGCTTATTGCTGCTTGTGCTGAAGAGGGAGTGGCTATAGAGGTCAATGCCAACCCCTATCGTTTGGATTTGGATTGGCACTGGATTCCTTTGGCTTTGGAAAGAGGCGTTAAGTTGATGGTAAACCCCGATGCTCACAGCCTTGTCGGTTTGGAAGATATGCGTTATGGTTTGTATGCAGCTCGAAAGGGAGGGCTTACTGCAGCAGATTGTCTCAATTGCCTTTCGGCAAATGAGTGGCTTGCTGCCATGGGATAGACTTGCTCTTAACGTTTCTTTAACACTTTGCCTTTTGAGCATTAACAGCGAGGAGCTGTTGTGAATGTTTATCTTTGCGGGCGTTGGAAGCCATTTTTATTTCTTAACTAAAAGTCAAAGAACCATGACGAATAAATTGTTTTTAGCTTTGCTGCTGGTTGCAGCTTCTGTTTTTGCAATGAGCTGCAAGAATGATGGTGAGGTGCGCGAAGAAGCAGCACAGGAAGCTGCCGGCCAGACCACCTCAACGGCTGCGGAGAGTAATTCGCTTTCTACGGCTACAAATAAACAGAATGCCAATGAGCCTGAGGTGCCTGCAGGGCCTACCACGACCATTGAGTTTGAAGAAACGACTTATGATTTCGGTACAGTTAAGTCGGGGGAGAAGGTTTCACATATTTTCAAGTTTCGCAATACGGGTAATGAGCCTTTGATCATCAGCAACGCCAAAGCTACTTGTGGTTGTACGGTGCCCAATTGGCCTAAGGATCCCATTCCTCCGGGCGAGTCCGGAGAAATAGAGGTGGTCTTCAATACAAAAGGTAAGTCCAACAAGCAAAACAAGAAGGTAACCATTACGGCGAACACCAATCCGCCACAGTCGTTTGTGTACGTAAAAGGGTTTGTAGAAGCTGAGCCCAAGCCGAATAATCCCAAACCGGCGAATCAATAAGGGGTAAAAAGAGAAAGAGGCAAAGCCTCTTTCTCTTTTTTTACTCAGCTTGGCGTGGTTTGGAGATTTGATTTGGCATGTCAATGCCCGGAGATTAACTTCACCTTTGAGTAGGTCTGAGGGTTTTGTGAAGCGGTTGGTTTTGTCTGGCATTAAGGAGGAAAATTTATGAAGGAGTATTTTTCTCTCATCAAGTTTAGTCATACGATATTTGCTTTACCATTTGCCTTGACGGGCTTTTTTTTAGCTGCTTATCGGCCGGGTTATCAGCTGGAGGTTTCTACTTTGGGTTTGGTGCTTTTGTGTATGGTTTTTGCCCGTTCTGCAGCTATGGCTTTTAATCGCTATTTGGATCGGGATATAGATGCCGAGAATCCGCGTACAGCTGTACGGGAGATTCCTGCCGGGAAAGTTTCACCTGCTCAGGCCTTATTTTTTGTTTTTTTGAATGCCGCTTTGTTTGTCGGAACTACCTGGTTTTTAAATCCGCTTTGTTTTTACTTGTCGCCTGTAGCCTTATTGGTGATATTGGGTTATAGCTATACCAAGCGGTTTACGGCTTTTTGCCATTTTGTATTGGGGTTGGGATTGTCTTTAGCTCCTATAGGTGCCTATTTGGCCGTAACGGGCCATTTTGCCTTTTTGCCTTTGCTTTTTTCTGCCGTGGTGTTGTTTTGGGTATCGGGTTTTGACATCATCTATGCTTTGCAAGACGAGGTTTTTGACAAGGAGCATGCCTTGCATTCTATTCCGGCCAGTTTGGGGCGTTTGCGGGCTTTGCGTCTGGCGCGTTTGTTACACGTGTTGAGTGCTCTTTTCATGTTGTATGCAGGGGTGTTGTTGGTAAACACTTATCCGGAGTTGGCGTGGTTGAGTTGGTTGGGTATTGGTCTTTTTCTGGCCTTGCTTTTCTATCAACACACTTTGGTTACGCCTACCGATCTGAGTCGGGTTAATCTGGCTTTTTTCACGACGAACGGCATGGCCAGTCTGCTTTTCGGCAGTTTTCTCATTTTGGATTTTTTGGTGTAGGCGATTTGTCTTAGAAATCGTCTTTGTACTCTTTTTTGTAGAGGTATTCGAGTACGTCGTGAGAGGTAACGATACCCACGAGTTTGCCGTCATCATCGACAATGGGTAAGCCGTGGAAGAGGTTTTCGAGGAAGACTCGGGCTGCTCCTCCGATAAGCTCTTCGGGGCGGAGGCTGGCTACTTTGGTGGTCATGACTTCTTTGACGGGGGTCTGGTCGTATTCGGACAGAGGGATGTTGAGTTTCATCAGGTCGTAGGAAGTGACGATACCGACCAGTTTGCCCTGTTCATCGGTTATGGGGATGTGATGAAATCGTTTGTTTAAGAAGATATCTCGAATGGTGGACAGTTTTTCATCGGGTGAGGCGCTTACGACCTGCGTAGTCATGATGGAGGATAGCGGTTTGTTCATCATAGGGCGTTAGGTTTTGTTTTGTAAAGGAATAGACTAGAGGAGGCTTTATTTTGGTGATTGGATTTGTCGTTTCATTTCGAGCAGGAAGTTGCGCAGTTCTGCCAGTTCTTTAAGGGTGCGCTTGCGCTTTTTATCCCAAGATTTGTTGCGCAGAATTTCTTGTTTGGCACCATTGATGGTGAAGCCCCGTTCTTTGATGAGTTCATAGACTCGTTGTACCTGCATGATGTTTTCCGGGGTAAAGCGGCGATCTCCTTTGCTGTTTTTATGGGGTTTGATTTCATCAAACTCTTTTTCCCAGAAGCGAATGACCGAAGTGGATAGGCCCAAAAGTTCGGCTACTTCTCCTATGGAATAGTACCGTTTGGTGAGTTGCTTGGGGTCTATCTTGGGCATAGGTTGATTTTGTTTAACGGAGTTTGTTAGAGGGTTTTGCGGCACATTTGGCAGCTATAAAGGTAAAAAAACTTTGAATTTTTGTGCTGTATTTTGAAATAAGGTCTTATATTTGCGAAAGCAAAAGCAGCGTAGATAAAGGGCTATGCGTTAAAATTGCGTTAAAAAAGGACGTTAAGAGGTACAGTTACCCTAAATGCCCGTATATTTGGGCATGTAAAACAACTGAAACATTTTCTTCTCACCTCAAAACAAAGGCTTATAGACGGCAGCATTTACTAAATCAGCAAGACGAACACTTTCTTTTAACTAAAAGCGATTTAGTTATGCCAGTTAAGCCTTTGAATGACCAGCAACTTATTCAAGCCTATTTAGAGGGTAATGAGCGTGCTTTTGAAGAACTTCTTCAACGGCATAAGCAAAAGATTTATACCTCTATTTATCTCTTTGTCAAAGACCACAGCTTGGCTGAGGATATTTTTCAAGAGGTTTTTATCAAGATTATAGACACTTTGCGTCAAGGCAAGTACAACCACGAAGGCAAGTTTGTGCAGTGGGCTATGCGGATAGCTTACAACCTTTGCGTGGATTACTTTCGGCGTTCCAAGCGGCGTCCGCAGGTACATGGTTCGGATGAGTTTGACATTTTCGAGGTGTTGCGCGTAGATGGTGACAATGTAGAGGAGCGCATGATCAAAGAACAGACTTATGATCGAGTGCGTCAACTGGTGGATATGCTTCCTCCCGAGCAGCGAGAAGTAGTGATTTTGCGCCATTATGCAGATATGAGTTTTAAAGAAATTGCACAACTGACTCGGGTGAGCATCAATACGGCCTTGGGGCGCATGCGCTATGCTCTGATCAATATGAGAAAGATGATTGCTCAAAAGCAGGTCCAGCTGTCGTGATTTGATGTTCGTTTGATGTTCGAACCAAGGGATCTGATGGACGGGTATTTAACTGGCGCGCCTTTGATCTAAAAGACATTCGAGCGGCTTGTTTTGGAGGCCTGAAGCTAAAGATTGTTCCCTGAAACCGTTTTGAGCCGGTGGACATGCAGATGTCCGCCGGTTTTTTTGTTTGCATAGGCGTAAAGAGGCTCGGCATTCGGGCTCCCGAGGGTCTTGGGTCAAGGAGGATTTGCGTTTTTAGATTTTTTTCAATTTTTTTTGAAAAAAGCTATTGTGGTGAAAGATAAAAGTCGTACCTTTGCAACCGCTTTTGGCCAGCGGTATGGGCTAAAGGCGTTAAAGGCTAAAAAAAGACTGTATTCTATGCCTACCATCAATCAACTCGTACGTAAAGGACGCAAAAAGATCGTCTCGAAAAGCAAATCGCGTGCCTTGGATGCTTGCCCGCAGCGTCGGGGCGTATGTACACGTGTTTATACGACTACGCCTAAGAAGCCGAATTCCGCTTTGCGCAAAGTGGCTAAAGTGCGTTTGACGAACAACATTGAAGTGATTGCTTATATCCCCGGGGAGGGGCACAATTTGCAAGAGCACTCTATCGTGTTGGTGCGCGGTGGTCGTGTAAAGGATTTGCCGGGGGTGCGTTATACCATAGTCCGTGGTGCCTTGGATACCGCAGGTGTGGAAGGGCGTTTGCAGAGTCGTTCGCGTTATGGAACGAAGCGTCCTAAGAAATAAGTACAGGGTAATTTGATTGATGAAAAGGCCTTTTAACAGCTAAGAGCAAATGAGAAAGAGAAAGCCAAAAAAGCGGGTGATTGCGCCCGATCCGCGTTACGGAGATCCGATGGTAACCCAGTTTGTCAACCACATGATGTGGCGTGGCAAGAAGAATGTCGCTTTCAATATTTTTTATCGGGCCTTGGATCTGGTCAAGGAAAAAACCGGAGAGGATGAGCATGCCATTTGGAAAAAGGCATTGAATAATGTCATGCCTCAGATGGAAGTGCGCAGCCGTAGAATTGGAGGGGCAACTTTTCAAATTCCGACGGAGATTCGGGCAGACCGCAAGTTGTCTATAGGCATCAAGTGGTTGATTCGCTTTGCCCGTCAGCGCGGAGGGCGTGGTATGGCCGAAAAATTGGCCGCAGAGATCATAGCGGCAAGTAAAGGAGAAGGTGCTGCTGTGAAAAGGAAGGAAGATACCCATAAGATGGCAGAGGCCAACCGTGCTTTTGCGCACTTCAGGGTATAAATCTATTGTACAGCCTTTGGGCATTTTCAAGCAACTCGATAGAGAGGTTTTACATTATGGCAAGAGACTTAAAATACACGAGAAATATCGGCATTGCCGCGCACATTGATGCTGGCAAGACGACTACTACGGAGCGCATTCTCTATTACACCGGTTTGAGTCACAAGATAGGGGAAGTGCACGACGGTGCCGCTACCATGGACTGGATGGAGCAGGAACGCGAACGGGGTATCACCATTACCTCAGCCGCGACCAAAACGTCTTGGAAGTGGAAAGACCAAGAGTACACCATCAACATCATTGACACGCCAGGGCACGTGGACTTTACCGTGGAGGTGGAGCGTTCTTTGCGCGTCTTGGATGGTGTCGTGGCTTTGTTCTGTGCTGTATCCGGGGTGGAGCCGCAGTCTGAAACGGTATGGCGTCAGGCCGATCGTTATCGGGTGCCCCGTATTGGTTTTGTCAACAAGATGGACCGCTCGGGAGCTGATTTCTTTGCCGTGGTAGAAGATGTAAAGGAAAAGTTGGGAGCGAATGCCGTGCCTCTTCAAGTGCCGATAGGTGCTGAGGAGCGCTTCAAGGGGGTAGTTGATTTGATTACCAATGAGGCCATCATCTGGAATGAGGAGGATAAGGGTATGACTTATGAGGTGGTTCCCATACCTGAGGATTTGCAGGATACCGTTGCGAAGTATCGCGAGAAGTTGTTGGAAAGCGTAGCCGAGTATGACGAGTCTTTGATGGAGAAGTATTTTGAGGATCCCGATTCCATCACTGCCGACGAGATCCGTGCTGCCATTCGTGCTGCCGTCATTGATATGAGCATTACGCCCATGATGTGCGGTTCTGCTTTTAAGAATAAAGGCGTGCAGGCCGTATTGGACGCCGTGTGTGCCTTTATGCCTTCTCCGGTTGATATTGAAGCCATAGAAGGGACTAACCCGAAGACGGGAGAAAAGGAAATCCGCAAGCCGGATGAAAAAGAGCCGTTTTCAGCACTGGTTTTCAAAATCGCTACGGATCCCTATGTAGGGCGTTTGGCCTTTATGCGGGTATATTCCGGTGTTTTGGAAGAGGGTAGTTATGTTTTAAATACACGCACAGGCAAAAAAGAGCGTGTATCTCGCCTTTATCAGATGCACTCCAACAAGCAAAACCCCATCAAGGTGGTAGGTGCCGGTGATATTGCGGCTGCTGTGGGCATGAAAGATCTGCGTACGGGCGATACCATTTGCGACACCAATCATCCCATTGTTTTTGAAAGTATGACTTTCCCCGAGCCGGTGATTGGCGTAGCCGTGGAGCCTAAAACGCAAAAAGATTTGGATAAGTTGGGCATGGCTTTGGCCAAGCTGGCTGAAGAAGACCCCACCTTTAAGGTGCGTTACGACGAGGAGACGAATCAAACCATCATCAGTGGTATGGGCGAGCTGCACTTGGAAATCATTGTGGATCGCCTTAAGCGGGAGTTTAAGGTAGAGTGTAACCAGGGACGTCCGCAAGTCAATTACAAAGAAGCGCTTACGGCCAGTGTCGTTCACCACGAGCGTTTGAAGAAGCAGACAGGTGGTTCCGGATTGTTTGCAGATATGCAATTTGAGCTGGGGCCGGCTGATCCCGAGTTTTTGGAGAGTGATGAGTTTAAGAGTGGTAAAGAGCGCCTGCAATTTGTCGATGAGATTCGCGGAGGAGCTATTCCGCGGGAGTTGATAGGGCCTACGCGCAAAGGTTTTGAATCCATGATGGACAACGGCATTTTGGCCGGCTATGCCATAGAGAGCATGAAAGTGCGCCTCTTTGACGGAGCGACTCACCCCGTGGATTCCAAACCCATAGCCTTTGAGCTTTGTGCTAAAGAAGGTTTTAAAGCGGCTGCGCCCAAGTGCAAGCCCGTTTTGCTGGAGCCTATCATGAAGCTCGAAGTGGTTACCCCTGAAGAGTTTGTGGGTAACATCATTGGCGATTTGAACCGCCGTAGAGGTTTGCCGAAAGGCCAGGAATTGCGCACCGGAGGTGCTGTGGCTATCCAGGCTGAAGTTCCGCTTTCCGAAATGTTTGGTTATGTGACGGATTTGCGCACCATCAGCTCGGGCCGGGCAAGCTCAACCATGGAGTTTTCTCACTATGCCGAGGCTCCTGCAGGTGTAGCTAAAGAGGTGATTGAAAAGGCCAAGGGTGAAGTAAAAGTATAAAAAAGAGGAAGGGGACGCCCCCGGGGGCGCCCTTTCTTTTTGAGCATAAACGACTTAAATCTTTTTAAGGGTTATGAATCAGCAGAAAATCAGGATCAAACTCCGCTCCTATGACCACAACTTGGTGGACAAATCGACGGAGAAGATCGTCAAGACGGTGCGCAACAGCGGAGCTGTTGTATCAGGACCGATTCCGCTGCCCACAAAAAAAGAGATTTTTACCGTACTGCGTTCGCCGCACGTCAACAAAAAATCTCGGGAGCAGTTTCAGTTGCGCACGCATCAGCGTTTGATAGAGATTTATTCTCCGACGCCGAAAACCGTGAATGAACTTTCTAAACTGGAACTTCCCAGTGGAGTGGACATTCAGGTCAAGTTGACTTGAGAAACAGTCTCAATTGTTGAACCCATTTGGGGTGTGCGAAAAACATGGTCGCTCGACCATGTGGCCTGGCAGGACGGTGGATTTCCCACCTTACGCAGAGCGAGCTTAAAAGTCCGACAAACCCTTGGTTGCTGTTGGGCATCTGATTCGAAATCTCGCTCATTTTTTTCGCAAATCCCGTTAAAACCAAAGTGGTTTTGAACCACCTTACAAAATAAGTAGTATCGTGAACGGTATTATTGGAAAAAAGCTCGGGATGACCAGCATCTATAACGATGCGGGTCAGAATGTTGCCTGCACCGTTGTAGAGGCAGGCCCTTGCGTAGTTACGCAGCGCTTTGAGCAAGACAAAGACGGCTATTCAGCTCTTCAACTGGCTTTTGATGAAGCGAAGGTGAAAAATACGACCAAGCCCATGTTGGGGCATTTCAAAAAAGCCGGTACGACGCCAAAGCGCAAAGTGGTGGAGTTTCGAGATTTTGATCTGGTAGAAAAGCAGCCGGGAGATACGGTGCGTGTAGAAGAGATTTTTGAAGAAGGCGATATCGTCCATGCTGTAGGGGTGTCCAAGGGGCGTGGCTTTCAGGGCGTAGTAAAGCGCCATGGTTTTGGCGGGGTAAATGATGCGACACACGGACAGCACAACCGTCAGCGGGCGCCGGGTTCTATTGGTGCGGCTTCTTATCCGGCTCGGGTATTTAAAGGCATGCGCATGGCAGGTCGCATGGGCGGTCAACGCGTGAAGATCAAAAACCTGGAAGTGTTGAAGATCTTTCCGGAGAAAAATCTGATTTTGATCAAGGGCGCTATCCCCGGCCACAAAGGGGCGTATGTCATTCTTGAAAAATGAGCAAATCGAGAAGGTTTTGCGAAAGCAACAACCCGATTATAAACTCTAAAGGAAATGAAACTGGACGTTTTTAATATTCAGGGCGAAAAGACGGGTCGCAGTGTAGACTTACCGGATGAGATTTTCGGCATAGAGCCGAATGAACACGCCGTTTACCTGGCTGTGAAGCAGTATTTGGCTCATCAGCGCCAGGGTACGCACAGCAGCAAGGAGCGCAATGCGGTAAAAGGCTCGCGTCGCAAGCTCAAACGTCAAAAGGGCACAGGTACGGCTCGTGCCGGAGACATTAAGAACCCTTTGTTTCGGGGTGGAGGACGGGTTTTCGGCCCGCGCCCACGCAAATATACCCTGGGCCTTCCGAAAAAGGTCAAGCGTTTGGCCCGCAAATCGGCCTTGGCGGCAAAGGCTCAAAAAGGGCAGCTGTTTGTGGTCGAAGACTTCTCCTTTGATGCACCCAAGACCAAAGCCTATGTAGAAATTTTGGCCAAATTGGAGCTGGATGGAAAGAAAGTGATCCACGTAACGGCAGATAAAGAGGAGAATGTGTACCTGTCTAGTCGGAATTTGCCCAAAGCAAAGGTTATGCGTGCGCAGGACTTGAACACCTATGCCGTTTTGAATTGTCAGACGCTTTTGCTTTCGGAAGGAGCTGTCGAAAAAATTGTGGAAACTCTATCGTGAATTCTATTTGCCGAAAGGCAACTTTTAAACTCAAGATACCATGGCTAAGCAGATTTTACTGAAGCCGATCATCACGGAAAAAGCCACCAACTTGTCGGAAGGCCTGAATCAATACACTTTTGAGGTCAACGGCAAAGTCAATAAACTGGAGGTGAAAGAGGCTGTGGAAAAGATGTACAACGTAACGGTAGTTGCCGTGAACACCATCAACATGCCGGGCAAGCGTCGGCGTCGCAGTACCCGTAGTGGCGTGTTCAACGGCATGAAATCGCCTTACAAAAAAGCCATTGTTACCCTGGCCAAGGGTGAGGAAATAGATTTTTATCAGAACCTCTGAACACATAAAGTTACAGAGCGCACAACACAGAAACAAACAGCGTCATGCCAGTAAAAAAATACAATCCGATTACTCCGGGTACCCGCTTTCGGGTGGGCAATGCCTTTACCGAAATTACGACGGATAAACCCGAGAAGAGTTTGTTGGCACCGCTATCAAAGACAGGCGGGCGCAATCGCACGGGAAAGATGACGATGCGTCAGCGTGGAGGCGGACATAAACGTCGCTATCGCATTATAGACTTTAAGCGCGACAAAGACGGTATTCCGGGTAAGATCAAAACCATTGAGTACGATCCGAACCGCACGGCTTACATCGCCTTGGTAGTTTATGCCGATGGAGAAAAGCGGTATATCATTGCGCCCAATGGCTTGAAAGTGGGCGATGAGATTATGTCCGGAAAAGGGGCAGCTCCCAATGTAGGTAATGCCTTGTTCTTGAGTGAAATTCCTCTGGGTGCAGTCATTCACGCCATTGAAATGCAGCCGGGACGCGGGGCGGCCCTGGCCCGTTCGGCAGGTACGAATGCTACTTTGATGGGGCGTGAAGGTAAGTACGCCATTGTGAAATTGCCCTCCGGAGAGGTGCGCCGCATTTTGCTTAGCTGCCGGGCTACCATAGGTTCGACCTCCAATCCCGATCACGCTTTGCAGGTTTTGGGCAAAGCCGGTCGGAAGCGCTGGTTGGGTCGCAGACCTCGAGTTCGCGGTGTAGCCATGAACCCCGTAGATCACCCCATGGGTGGTGGCGAAGGTCGTGCTTCGGGTGGGCATCCCCGCTCGCGCACGGGCATTTTTGCCAAAGGCCAAAAGACCAGAAACAAGAAGAAGTACTCTTCCAAGCTCATCATTTCGAGAAGGAAGAGCAAGAAAAAATGATGAGGGTAGCGGGGAAGCAGCCCTGGCTGGTTTTCTCGCAGCTTAAACCATACGCTGCTCAGAACAGAGCATAACCACAAATGTAAGCTGATATGGCTCGTTCGATAAAAAAAGGACCTTACGTTCACCACAAGTTGCTCAAAAAAGTGCTGCAAGCACGTGAGAGCAATAAAAAGTCGGTTATCAAAACCTGGTCTCGCTCGTCCATGATCATTCCCGATATGGTGGGCCTGACCATTGCCGTGCACAACGGCAAGGCTTTCGTGCCCGTATTCATCACGGAAAACATGGTGGGGCACAAACTGGGAGAATTTTCTCCGACCCGTACTTTCCGCGGGCATGCAGGCAACCGCAAAAAGTAAGGTGAATAAACGGTCTGATATAAACCTTTGAAGAAAGTATTGCAATGGAAGCAACAGCCAAACTGAAAAACTGCCATATGTCGGCGCGCAAAGCGCGTTTGGTGCTCGACTTGATCCGGGGTAAGAGCATAGAAGAGGCCTTGGATATTGTGCGCTTCACCAATAAGGAGGCAGCCGAATGGATAGAGAAAGTCCTGCTTTCTGCCATCGCCAACTGGGAATACAAAACAGGCGGGCTGGAAAGTGCAGATGAGTACGACCTCTTTGTCTCCAAGGCTATAGCCGACGGAGGTATGATGATCAAGCGCATTCGCCCTGCACCGCACGGCCGAGCTCATCGAATCCGCAAACGCAGCTGCCACATCACCATCACCGTGGATAACCGCATTCCCTTGCCTGAAAACTACGAAGGTATGGGTGATGACGTAGCTGAAGTAGAAGAGGTTGAAACAACTGAAGAATAAATGAAAGGAGCTTTTTGGGCTCTCCGAACTTTTTAATAACGCAATATGGGTCAAAAGACAAATCCTATTGGCAATCGTTTGGGAATTATCCGTGGATGGGATTCCTACTGGTATGGCGGTAAAAACTTTGGCGATAAGGTCGTGGAAGATTACAAAATCCGCGAATACCTCCGTGCTCGTGTGCAAAAGGGCGGTATCGCTCGCATTGTCATTGAGCGCAACATCAAACAAATTACCTTGACCATCCATACGGTCCGTCCTGGCATCATCATTGGTAAAGGTGGCCAGGAGGTGGATCGCATTCGGGAAGAGTTGCGTAAACTTACCGGCAAAGACGTGCACATCAACATCCATGAAATCCGCAAACCGGAAATGGATGCCCATGTGGTGGCAGAAAACATTGCCCGCCAATTGGAAGGGCGCGTGAATTATCGCCGGGCGACTAAAATGGCCATTCAGGCTTCTATGCGTGCAGGCGTACAAGGCATCAAGGTGCGCATCTCAGGCCGCTTGAACGGGGCTGAAATGGCTCGTACCGAAGAGTATAAGGAAGGACGTACGCCTTTGCATACTTTTCGGGCCGATATCGATTATGCCTTGGTGGAAGCCCAAACGGTGTATGGCAAAATTGGCGTGAAAGTGTGGATCTGTCGGGGTGAAGTCTTTGGCAAACGCGACTTGTCTCCCAATGTGGGCATCACGCCTAAAGGCGGAGATAGCGGCCGTGGCGGCCGCGGTGGTCGCGGTGGCCGAGGTGGTCGTAGCAATCGCGGTGGTCGTGGTAACCGAGGCGGCCGCCGTTAAAAGCGCAAATTTTTCGCGCGATCTCTATAGGCAGAGAAGAAAAAAAGCCGTACCTTTGCACGGCTTTTTGAAAAGGGGTTTAAGAGGCATATAGATCAGCGCTTAACCGCATAGCGAGGCAGAAAATATACGGACATGTTACAACCAAAAAGAACGAAGTATCGCAAGCAGCAGAAGGGGCGCAACCGGGGCTTGGCCTATAAGGGTAGCACGGTGGATTTCGGCAGTTTTGGCCTCAAAGCCATTACGCCCGGTCGTATCACCAATCGCCAAATCGAAGCTGCTCGTATTGCCATGACGCGTTATATGAAACGTGAGGGTAAGGTCTGGATTCGCATTTTTCCCGACAAGCCCATTACCTCTAAACCTTTGGAAGTACGTATGGGAAAGGGTAAGGGTGCTGTGGACCACTGGGTTGCCGTGGTGAAACCCGGCCGCATCATGTTCGAATTGGACGGTGTGCCTCGTGCCGTAGCTGAAGAAGCTTTGCGCCTGGCTGCCCAGAAATTGCCCGTCTTGACCAAGTTCACCGTTCGCCCGGATTATACCGGTGAGTAAAATGTAAATCTGCCGTAGGCAGCGAAATAGAAAACACAAAGTAAGCCATGGCAACTAAGAAATTTTTGGAATTGAAAGAATACACCGACCAAGACCTCAAGGTCGAGTTGGATAAGTTGCGCGAGCAGTATCAGCGAATGAAGTTCGAGCACGCAACCCAAGGGCTCGAAAACCCGCTCTTGTTGCGTGAAGCACGGCGAGATATCGCCCGTCTGGCTACTGAAGTTCGCCGTCGGGAGTTGGAAAAGATGGATGAAAAACAGTTGGCCCGGCGTTCGAAAATTCGAGCCAGAAGAAGAAAACAAAAATAAGCAGTAGATATCATGAGCGAAAGAAACCTCAGAAAAACCCGTATAGGTGTGGTGAGCAGCACGGCCATGGATAAGTCCATAACCGTATTGGTGGAAAGGAAATTGCAACACCCTATTTACGGCAAGTTCGTCAAGAAGAAAAAGAAGTTTTTGGCCCACGACGAAAAAAACGAATGCCAGGTTGGAGATAAAGTGCGCATCATGGAGACGCGCCCTCTGAGCAAGCGCAAAAAATGGCGCTTGGTAGAGATCATCGAAAAGGCCAAGTAAAGAAGACAAATGGTTTGTTGCCTTTCGGCAAATTTGCTTCCGGGCAATACTTATTAAAAGAGCGAAGTCATGATACAGCAAGAGACCAGATTGAAAGTGGCAGATAATAGCGGGGCCAAGGAAGTCTTGTGCATTCGGGTATTGGGAGGCTCCAAACGCCGCTATGCCTCCATAGGTGATAAAATCATCGTGACAGTTAAAGAAGCCAGTCCGGGGGGCATCAAAAAAGGTACAGTCTCTCGTGCAGTGGTTGTGCGCACGAAAAAGGAGATCCGCCGCAAAGACGGTTCTTACATCCGCTTTGGCGAAAACGCCGTGGTTTTACTCAATGCTGCGGATGAACCGCGTGGCACCCGCATCTTCGGGCCTGTAGCTCGCGAACTGCGCGATAAAGATTTTATGCGCATCGTCTCTTTGGCACCCGAGGTGCTTTAAAAGATAAACCTTTCGAATCATGTCGAAGAAAAAAGCAATGAAGCGATTCGCTCCCAAACTTCACATCAAAAAGGGAGACCGCGTGAGGGTGATGGCGGGAACGAACAAAGGCCGTGAAGGAGAAGTCCTTGAGGTGTTCCCCAAGAAGCAACGTGCCATCGTTGACGGGGTAAACATCGTCAAAAAGCACCGCAAGCCCATGGGAGATAACCCCGGCGGCATTGTAGAGATGCCTGCGCCTATACACATCTCTAATTTGATGTTGCTTGACCCTAAAACGGGAGAACCCACGCGCATAGGTCGTAAGGAAGTGGACGGTAAGTTGGTCCGCTATTCTAAAAAATCAGGAGAAATCATTAAGTGATGAGCTACGAACCAAGACTGAGGAAAAAATATCGGGAGGAAATTGTGCCTGCTCTGATGGAAGAGTTTCAATACAAATCCGTCATGGAGGTACCGCGTTTGGTCAAAGTATGCCTCAACCAGGGTATAGGTGATGCCACCCAGGACAAAAAACTCATCGATTCCGCCTTGGAGGAAATGAGCATGATTGCAGGCCAAAAAGCCGTGCCGACCAAAGCACGTCTTTCCGTTTCCAATTTCAAGCTGCGGGAAGGTATGACCATAGGCGTGCGCGTGACTTTGCGCAAAGAGCGCATGTGGGAGTTTATAGATCGCCTGATCGCCGTGGCCCTGCCTCGTGTACGGGACTTTCGCGGTATCAACGACAAGAGTTTTGATGGCAGAGGCAATTACTCCATGGGTATTACCGAACAAATTGTCTTTCCCGAAATTGACCTGGATAAGGTCAATCGCATTTCGGGCATGGACATTACGTTTGTCACTACGGCTAAAACGGATCAAGAGGCCTTGGCCCTGCTGAAACACCTGGGTATGCCTTTTAAAAACCAAAACAATTGAGTCAGCTCCTCGGAGCTAAATCATACCTAACATTATGGCAAAGAAATCAATCATTGCACGGGAAAGAAAGCGTCAACGCATGGTGGCTAAATATGCTGCTTTGCGCAAAAAACTCAAAGAAGAGGGCAATTACGAAGCTCTCGACAAATTGCCGCGCAATGCATCTCCTGTGCGTTTGCACAACCGTTGTAAATTGACGGGACGCCCTCGGGGCTACATCCGTCGCTTTGGAATTTGTCGTGTGAAGTTCCGTGAATTGGCCCTCGAAGGGAAAATTCCGGGTATCACGAAAGCCAGTTGGTAAGAGGCCGCTATCGGTCCGGGTACCCCCCTTGTGGGGCCTACACAGAATTTTAAACCCAAAAGAAATGATCGTAACAGATCCCATAGCAGACTTTCTGACGCGCATACGCAATGCGCAGAGCGCTGGTCATAAAGTGGTTGAAATACCTGCGTCTAAGCTGAAAAAAGCCATGACAAAAATTCTCTATGACCAGGGATATATACTCAAGTACAAATTTGACGATGAAGCGGGTAAGCAGGGCGTAATTAAAATAGCCATTAAGTACGACCCCAAAGACAACAGTCCGGTGATTCGCAAATTGGAGCGCGTCAGTAGGCCTGGTTTGCGCAAATACGTCAAAGCCGCTGATTTGCCGCGTGTAATCAATGGCTTGGGTATAGCGATTGTTTCTACTTCTCATGGTATCCTTACGGATAAGGAAGCCAGAAAGAGGAACGTAGGTGGAGAAGTTCTCTGCTACATTTATTAATGCTTTGTGGGATACAGAGCTTTTTGGTTGAGCCGTAAAATTGCAGCATCATGTCGAGAATAGGAAATGCACCCATAGAGATACCGCAAGGTGTGGAGATTTCTATCAGCAAGGGCAATTTTGTTACCGTCAAAGGCCCGAAAGGAGAACTTTCTCAGCAGGTAGATCCGGATTTGATTCTCAAGATAGAGGATGGGGTGCTTACCGTACAGCGCCCCACGGAACAAAAGCGCCACAAAGCCATGCATGGGCTGTATCGCTCCTTGATAGCCAATATGGTTGAGGGTGTAACCCAAGGATTTAAGAAGGAACTGGAATTGGTCGGTGTGGGTTATCGAGCCAACAGCACAGGGCAATTGCTTGAGCTGCAGTTGGGTTATTCACACCCCATTATGTTTGCCATTCCCGATGAGGTGAAGGTAGAGGTCATTTCAGAAAAAGGTAAAGCTCCGCGGGTTGTGCTGGAGTCTATTGACAAACAATTGATCGGACAGGTGGCCGCAAAGATTCGCTCTTTCCGCAAACCCGAGCCTTACAAAGGGAAGGGTATTCGCTTTGTGGGTGAGCAAATTCGCCGCAAAGCCGGTAAGACCGTAGCAAAATAAAATAAAAAGGCGTTTTGAAAGCCTTGGCTTTTGGAGCGCTTTTCAAACACATGATCAAGGCATGAGAAAGTTGAAGAGAAAAGCGAGAATTCGCTATAGAATCAGAAAGAAAGTCTCGGGTACGCCCGATTGCCCTCGTTTGAGCGTGTTTCGCAGCAACCACTACATTTATGTACAAGCGGTGGATGACACCAAGGGCGTTACGGTGGCAGCGGCCTCTTCTCGTGAGGCTTCGGTAGATCGCAATAAATCCAAGGTAGAGCAAGCCCAAGAAGTGGGTAAGTTGATTGCCGAGCGCTTGCAAAACCAAAACATCACCTGCGCCGTGTTTGATCGTGGTGGCTATTTGTATCACGGTCGCGTAAAGGCCATAGCTGATGCTGCCCGGGAAGCGGGCTTGAAGATTTAAAACGGACTTTTCATAATCAGAAGTTATGAGCAACAAATTGCAGAAGAAAGTTAAGCTCACCGAGGTGAAAGGTGAATTGCAGGAAAAGGTGGTGAGCCTTAATCGCGTGGCGAAAGTAACTAAAGGTGGTCGCACTTTTGGTTTTGCCGCTGTCGTTGTGGTCGGCGATGGAAATGGCATTGTCGGGCACGGCTTGGGTAAAGCCCGCGATGTTTCGGAAGCCATAGCCAAAGGCGTAGATGATGCCAAGAAGAACCTCATTCGCGTACCCATCTACAAAGGCTCCATACCCCATGAGCAAAAGGGAAAATTCGGAGCGGCAAAAGTGTTGATTAAGCCAGCCTCGGATGGTACGGGTGTTATCGCAGGGGGTGCCATGCGTGCCGTTTTGGAAATTGCAGGAGTACACAATGTTTTGGCCAAGTCACAAGGGTCTTCTAACCCGCACAATGTGGTCAAAGCCACCATGGACGCCTTAACCAAGCTGCGTACGCCTATGGAAATTGCGCGTCAGCGAGGCATTACTATGGATAAGTTGTTTAATGGATAAGTGATCGCCTTTTGTATAAGGCACAAAATACAGCAGCAATGGCAAAGAAGATTAAGGTTACGCAGGTCAGAAGCATTATCAACAGGCCAAAGCGCCAAAAGGCAACCATGGAGGCCTTGGGCTTGCGCAAGCTGAATCAAACCGTAGAGCATGAGGCTACGCCCCAAATTTTGGGTATGATCGCCAAAGTATCGCACTTGGTGAAGGTCGAAGAAAAGTGAGAAAGGCCGTTTAGAAAAAATGGCCTTTAAAGGCAATCATTTGCGCGAAAGCGCACAAAAGATATCAAAGCGATGGAATTACACAATCTGAAACCGGCAAAAGGATCCGTGCGTTCTCGCAAGCGCTTGGCACGCGGGCAGGGAGCTGGTACGGGAGGTACGGCAACCCGCGGTCATAAAGGCCAAAAATCCCGCTCGGGCTACAGCAGAAAACGTGGCTTTGAAGGTGGACAAATGCCGCTGCAAATGCGCTTGCCCAAAAGGGGGTTTAAGAACATCAATCGGGTGGAATACGTGCCTTTAAACCTCGCCCGCATACAGCAAATAGCTGAAAAATACGGTTTGGATGCTATTGATGTGGAAACCTTAGTAGCTAAAGGCATCGTGCGCAAGAAAGATCGCGTCAAGCTCCTGGCAGCAGGTGAATTGAAGAAAGGCATGACCATCAAAGTACATGCCTGCTCGGCCAAAGCTAAAGAAGCTGTGGAAGCTGCCGGAGGCAAGGTTGAGCTGATTGCCTGAAAGCGCCGAAGCTAAGAACAAGGTACAGAGCGGGCGTGTTGCGACCACTCCTACCGCTAAAGCAGAAGATTCATGAAACGATTTCTCAATACGCTGAAAAACATCTGGAAGATCAAAGAACTGCGCCAGCGCATCCTCTTTACTTTTGCTATGTTGGCTGTCTATCGCTTGGGTTCTTATGTGGTCTTGCCGGGTGTGGATCCTGCTCAGTTGAATGCCGGTAGTGGCAATGCCAATGACCTGCTGGGGCTAATTAACATGTTTACAGGTGGCGCCTTCCAGAATGCAGCCATCTTTGCCTTGGGTATCATGCCCTATATCACGGCATCTATTGTGGTTCAATTGCTGGGTTTTGCCGTGCCCTACTTTCAGCGTTTGCAGAAAAAAGAGGGAGAAAGTGGTCGCAAGAAGTTGAATCAAATTACGCGCTTTTTGACCTTGGCCGTAACGCTGGTTCAGGGTAGTGGCTATTTGACCTATTTGCAAACCAGCGGAGCTATTGCTCCCGGTGTGTCTCCGGGGCTGTTCTGGTTTTCCAATATCATCATTCTTTCTGCCGGCACCATCTTCGCCATGTGGCTGGGAGAACGCATCACCGATAAGGGAATCGGAAATGGTGTTTCTCTTTTGATTACAGTGGGTATCATTGCCCGCTTGCCTCAGGCCTTGATCGCAGAATTTCAATTGCAATTGGCCCAAAGCGGTTTGATTCTCTTTGTTCTGGAATTGGCTGCCATGTACGCCGTTATTATGGTTACGGTTTTGATTGTGCAGGGCGTGCGCAAAATACCCATTCAGTTTGCCAAACGGATGGTCGGGAGAGGTAACTCAGCTGTAGCCATGTCCAATGTTCGGGATTATATCCCCGTTAAGGTAAATGCTTCGGGTGTGATGCCGATTATCTTTGCTCAGGCATTGATGTTTTTGCCGGCAACGGTGGTGGGCTTTGTCGCCGGAGGAGACCCTTCGGCTGCTCCGGCTTGGTTACAAGCACTTAGCAATCCCTATTCTGTGGCATCAGCCATCTTTACTTTCCTCTTGGTGGTGGTGTTTACTTACATCTATACGGCCCTGTTGGTGGATCCCAAAGAGTATGCCGATCACCTGAAAAGGCAAAATGCCTTTATTCCGGGTATCAAGCCGGGTAAACCTACTGCAGACTTCATCGATGCCATTGTTTCGCGCATCACTTTGCCCGGCTCGGTCTTTCTCGGCATTATTGCCATTCTACCGGCCTTCGGCGTGGCTTTTGGGGTGAACCCCTCTCTGGCACAGTTCTTCGGAGGTACTTCTCTGTTGATTTTGGTCGCTGTAGTATTGGATACTTTGCAGCAGATAGAAAGCCACTTGCTCATGCGCCGTTATGACGGCCTGGTCAAATCCGGGCGCATACAGGGGCGGAGTAGTAGGATGCAAGGCATAGGAGCCGGTATGTAAATCGGTTTGTTCTTTTGACATGATTTATTACAAGACACCCGAAGAAATAGCTCTGATGCGGGCCAGCAATTTGTTGGTCTCTCAGACATTGGCCCATCTGGCCCAAACGCTTCGTCCGGGTATGAGCGGAGCCGATATCGATCGCGAAGCGGAAACCTTCATCAGGGATCATGGGGCAGAACCGACCTTTAAAGGGTACCATGGCTTCCCTGCCACGCTTTGTGTGTCGGTCAATGAAGCCGTGGTGCATGGCATCCCTTCAAAAGAACAAGTGTTTAAAGAAGGCGATGTGATTTCCATCGATTGCGGTGTTTTGCTCAACGGTTATCACGGAGACAGTGCTTACACCTTTGCGTTGGTGGATACTCGCGAGGAAGTGTTGCAATTGTTGCGGGTGACGAAAGAATCGCTGTATCGGGCTATTGATCAGGTGCGCGTGGGTAACCGCTTAGGGGATATTGGATTTGCCGTGCAAGAATTTGCCGAAAGGCAGCACGGATACGGCATTGTTCGCGATTTGGTGGGCCACGGCATAGGTCGAAATTTGCACGAAGAGCCCGAAGTGCCCAACTACGGGCGTCGAGGCCGAGGCATAAAACTGCAGGAAGGCCTGGTGATAGCCATCGAACCGATGATTAACCTGGGTGCTAAAGAAGTGCGCCAACTGCCCGATGGCTGGACCATCGTGTCTAAAGATAAAACGCCTTCAGCTCATTACGAACACGTAGTGGCTGTTTTTAAAGAAGGCCCTGCCATACTCTCGGATTTCTCCATCATTGAGGAGGCAGAGCGCCAAAACGACTACTTACACGAGGTAAAAGTACTTCGTGCGGTGAAGGACGAAATGCCATGAGGTGCTTTTTTTCCTCTCGCTTGACGGGCTGTTTTTTGCGTGGTTTGGAAAAAAAGAAAAAAAGTTGTACCTTTGCAGCCCTAAAAACGGTATATGGCTAAAAAGAACCTCATTAAGCAGGACGGCGTCATTGAAGAGGCTTTGTCGAATGCTATGTTTCGGGTGCGTTTGGAGAATGACCACCTGATTGTAGCAACCATATCCGGGAAAATGCGCATGCACTACATCCGCATTCTGCCCGGAGATAAGGTCTCCGTAGAGATGTCGCCTTATGACCTCACGCGCGGGCGAATTGTGTATCGCTACAAATGAGCAGGTTTTGTCGAGAAGTTTGGTGGAGCGAGGAGGCAACCAACGCCTGTATTTTTGGGCAGGCCGCAAGCACAAATGCTTAAGGGCTTTTGCCGATTGGACCTTTTAACTTTTTGAGCAATGAAAGTAAGAGCATCGGTCAAGAAAAGAAGTGCAGATTGCAAGATCGTCCGTCGTAAAGGGCGTTTGTATGTCATCAACAAGAAGAATCCCCGCTTTAAGCAGCGTCAGGGATAAGGAAAAAATTTTCGCCCTTTTGGGGTGGCGTAAAAAAACAGACACAAGCAATGGCTCGTATAGCAGGTATTGATTTACCCAAGAACAAGCGTGGCGTCATTGGATTGACGTACATCTTTGGTATAGGCAAATCCCGTGCACGGGAAATTTTGAACAAAGTCGGTGTTGATGAGAACACCAAGGTGAAAGATTGGAAGGACGAGGAGGTTCGCGCTATTGCAACGCTCATCCAAAACGAATACAAGGTTGAGGGTGAGTTGCGGGGTGAAGTGCAGATGAACATCAAGCGTTTGATGGATATTGGTTGTTATCGGGGCTTGCGCCACCGTAAGGGACTGCCTGTACGTGGTCAACGCACCCGAACCAATGCGCGCACCCGCAAAGGGCGCCGCAAGACGGTAGCCAACAAAAAGAAAGCAACGAAATAAACACAGCTGGTTGTTGTGGCTGGCAATTAAAAGCATCTATTCCTTCTTTCCGAACAGTGTGGATTCGGGCATAAAAAGAAAGCAATGGCGAAAGGAAGAAAATCAGTACGCGCAAAGAAGCGCAAAGTGAAAGTCGAACCGAATGGCAAAGCCTACATTCGGGCGAGTTTCAACAACATCATCATCTCTTTGACCAATGCCAAAGGCGATGTGATATCTTGGTCTTCGGCCGGCAAGGCAGGTTTCAGGGGTGCTAAGAAGAATACGCCTTATGCCGCTCAACGAGCTGCCGGAGAGGCTGCTCAAATCGCTTATGATGCAGGTTTGCGCAAGGTAGAGGTCTTTGTTAAAGGCCCGGGAAGTGGTAGGGAAGCGGCTATCAGAGCTATAGATGCTGCAGGCATCAAAGTGCAGCGCATTGTAGATAAAACACCTATTCCGCACAACGGATGCCGCCCGCCCAAACGGCGCCGCGTGTAATGAGAGGTGTCAAAGAGCTTGCCTCAATAGCGAGCTCGTTTTTTATGCCTTTCGGCAAATTTTTTACAACAAACTCACAAGCTGAAACAGCATGGCAAGATACAGAGGCCCCAGAGCGAAAAAAGAAAGAGCCTTCGGCGAGCCCATTTTTGGCGGCTTGCGCGCTTCCGACAGAAAAAAGTATGCTCCCGGCATGCACGGCAACAAACGTCGCCGTCGCCAAAAATCGGATTATGCTCTCCAGTTGATGGAAAAACAAAAGGCCAAATACACCTATGGCGTACTGGAACGCCAATTTCGCAACCTCTTTGAAAAAGCCAGCCGCCGCGGGGGCGTTACGGGTGAAGTGTTGCTGCAGTTCCTGGAAGCACGCCTGGACAATGTCGTGTATCGCCTGGGAATAGCCCCGACACGGCGCGCTGCCCGCCAATTGGTCTCGCATCGACATATCCTATTAAACGGAAAGGTGAACAACATCCCTTCTACTCAGGTAAAACCGGGAGATGTCATCAGCGTGCGACCGAAATCACAAGGCATAGAAGCTATTCGCGACAGCGTGGCCGGCAATGGCTCCAATGTGCGCAAATTTCCCTGGTTGGAGTTCAATCAGGATCAAATGACGGGTAAATTCCTGGAATATCCGGAGCGGGAAGCTATCCCCGAAAAAATCAACGAGCAGTTGATCGTTGAGCTTTACTCGAAGTAAGCGGCTCTTCATGACCGAATCCCGAGGAGTTGGTACAGCGGAAGACCGCATGGCTTCGGAATGAAAAAAGGGATTGCCAGCCGGTATTATGCAAACCATGCCGTAGAGCATGTATAGACAGCAAACAAAGACCGAAAAAGCCCTTTTCCCCCGAGGCTTTCCGCCTATCAAAGGTCAATGGAAGAAAACCAAAAAGGAAAAGCACCGGGGGCCGTTGAAAAGCCTTCGGCTGGTCTTTTTGGATTTAGTTGGCGGTTGCAGGTGCCACAAGGCATAAACAACGGCTTTCCTCAATCAAAAAGTTCTTCGCAACTATGAATATTCTCGCTTATCAAAAACCCGATAAAATTGCCGTTCAAAAAGCCGACGAGTTCGAAGGCGTTTTTGAATTTCAGCCACTTGAACCGGGTTTTGGGCAAACTATAGGAAACGCTTTGCGCCGTGTCTTGCTCTCTTCTCTGGAGGGCTTTGCAATTTCAGCTGTACGCATTACCGGCGTAGATCACGAGTTTTCAGCTATTCCAGGCGTTGTACAAGATGTGGTAGATATCGTTTTGAACCTCAAGCAGGTCAGATTAAAGCAATTGCTCAACGACGATACCACCAATGAAACAAAAACTTATTTGACGCTTTCTGGAAAAGAGGTGTTTAAAGCCGATGAAATCGAAACCGTGACCAACATGTTTAAGGTCATGAATCCGGATTTGGTCATCTGCGAAATGGACCCCTCCGTAACGCTGGAAGTCGAACTGACCATTACTCGCGGTAGAGGTTATGTGCCTGCTGATGAGAATTTGCCCAAAGATGCACCTTTGGGCGTTATCCCCATTGATGCCATCTACACACCTATTAAAAATGTGGCTTATCGGGTTGAAAATACCCGTGTGGGAAAACGCACCGACTTTGAAAAGCTCATTCTCGAGGTGAAAACCGACGGCACGATTAACCCGCAAGATGCCGTCAAAGAAGCAGCCCGCATTCTCATTGAGCATCTGATGCTCATTACCGATAAAAACATAGCTGTTGAGGAGGGTGGAGCTACTACCGATGAAGAGCTGGATGAGGAAATCCTCCAAGTGCGCAAATTGCTGAAAAAGCCTTTGGAAGACCTGGAACTCTCCGTGCGCGCCTTCAATTGCCTCAAAGCTGCTAAGATCGACACCTTGGGTGAGTTGGTCAGATACGAAACCAGTGAGCTGTTGAAATTCAGAAACTTTGGCAAAAAGTCTTTGGTGGAACTTCAGGATATGCTTGAAAAACTCGGCTTGGCTTTTGGCATGGATTTGAGCAAATACCAATTGGACGATTGACCTTCTGACCTCAGCTTCCGTTTTTTCCTCCATCAACAAAAAAAAGCACAATGAATATTCTGCCCTATCAAAAGCCTAATAAAATAGTGCTCCAAAAGTCCAGCGACTTTGAGGGTGCTTTTGAATTTAAACCGCTGGAACGTGGTTTTGGCCAGACGATAGGCAATTCTTTGCGTCGGGTTTTGCTTTCCTCTTTGGAAGGCTATGCCGTATCGGCCGTACGTATCCATGGCGTGGATCGTCAGGAGGCTCAGTTGAAAGGGGTGAAGCAGGATGTCGTAGATATGATCCTCAACCTCAAACAACTGCGCATAAGACCGGTTGATGAAGCAAAAGTTGATAAGGAAACCAAAATTTACATAGCGGTCTCGGGCCAGGAAAAGTTTACCGGAGCAGATATTGGAGCAGTAACGAACTTGTTTGAGGTGATCAACCCCGAATTGGTTATTTGTGAAATGGAGCCTTCCGTCAAACTGGAAATGGAGCTATTCATTACCAAAGGACGGGGCTATGTACCTGCCGATGAAAAAGCCGCCAAAAAACTCGGGTCAGGCGTTATGGCTATTGATGCCATTTATACCCCCATCGAAAATGTGGACTATCGAGTGGAAAATACGCGGGTGGAGCAGCGTACAGACTACGAAAACCTGACCATCGATTTGAAAACCGATGGCAGCATCAAACCCGAAGATGCCGTTAAAGCAGCTGCTCGCATACTCATTGAGCACTTCAGCCTTATCGCCGATGAAAAGGTGAAATTGCCAAAAGGCGAAGGTGCCGGTTCAGGAGATGAGGATCAGGATCACGAAATTGCAGAACTGCGCAGGCTGTTGCAAAAACCCTTGGAAGAACTGGATTTGTCTGTGCGTTCCTACAATTGCCTGAAGGCGGCAGATGTCAAAACCTTGGGCGATTTGGTGCGCTATGAAGCTAATGACTTGTTGAAGTTTAGAAATTTCGGCCGCAGATCCTTGGCTGAATTGGAAGATTTGCTCCAGAACCATAACCTGACCTTTGGCATGGATCTGGATAAATACAACTTGTAAAACCTGTTGCCCCCTATGTTAAAGTGGCAATAACAGGACTGCCGGGCGAATGGGAAACGAGGGGCAAGTTTCCTCCCGAGGCGGATTGTTCCTTAAGGAGCATCTGCAATTTGGCGCTCGAGTCTTGTGTTGCGAGGTTAACCTTAAAAACTAAAACTCATGCGACACGGCAAAAAATTTAACCACTTGGGC
>Ga0256839_1001046_pt1 | contig 34535 bp, 31 predicted proteins | sample 354166metaG_FD_185968 | JGI IMG/M metagenome (GOLD analysis project Ga0256839, IMG submission 185968) | Hydrothermal vent microbial communities from Mid Atlantic Ridge, Atlantic Ocean - 354-166 | ecosystem: Environmental > Aquatic > Marine > Hydrothermal vents | place: Atlantic Ocean: Mid...
CTGTGATCAAAATGGTGTTGCCGCTCTCCCCGGCAACCTTTACTTTTACGCCTGGGAATTTGCAATAGTGCCGGGGGCAAAGCGTTGATAATTTATATGCGATACCTGATTTTTTTTATAGTGTCTAGCATTCTTGCTGCCGGAACTGTCCTGGCGCAAGCCCAGGCTCCGGATGAAGATGGTTTTACCACTATTTCAACCCCCCTTACCGTAGATCTAGACCGCAGGGACAGCGAGGAAAAAACTTTTACGGAAAAAAAGAAGAAACCGAAAAAGAATTTTTATTACGGCCTGAAGACCAAAAAAGGCTTTACCACCCGCGGCCGGGGAGAGAAAGAAGAAATTGTCTTGTTTAACTATTTAAAAGAGTATCAGCGCCCCGACCCCTATGTGCGCGATATATATTATTATGATTTTGCGCGTAAGGAAGTAAGAAAAACCAGGCGGTTTGACCCGGCCAGAGGGGTCTTGCTGCACGGGCCGTATTCGGTACGCAGGGGCGAGGTAATAGTGGAAGAAGGGGCCTTTTATATCGGCACCAAACACGGGCGGTGGGTGAGGAAAACGCCCAATGATATATTGCTGGACAAGGAAAAATACTACCGTGGCTGGCCAAAAGAATCGCTGGTAAGGTTTTATGACCCCGATACCCGTACCCGGTTAAGAGAGATTATCCCCGTGGAGTATGGCATAAAAGAAGGCTATTATTTTTATTTTTTTAAGGATGGCTCACCGGCTGTTACCGGGGAATACCGTTACGGCAACAAGGTGGGCAAGTGGGTTTCTTATTACGAAAACCGCAGGGGCAGGCGCAAACGCGAAATCCAGTTCCGCAGAGACCCAAATGATGATGATTTTGTGCCCTATATTACCCGCGAGTGGAACAAAGCCGGCAAACTGGTGTATGACCGGACAAAAGATAAAACTAACATACAGTAGCTACTCCACCTCTTCGTAATCTACATATTCCCCCCCCTGATAACCCTTTTTATTGGGGGTGTTGGGGTCATAGTCAACATGCAAGTCACCCCTGTGCTGTGCTCTCCGCGGGCCACTACCATAGCGGCTGCCCCGGTTGTTATCGGGGCCGCCACCCAGCACTGTCCTGAAGATATGGCCCAGGGCTTTAAAAAAGACCCAGATCAAGAAAAGCAGGGCAAGTATTTTAATCATTTTATTTACTTAAATACAGGTTCCGTTCGGCATAAATATCGAGGAAATAATCATCCATCAGATCGTCAATGAAATAAATTGATTCTCCGGTGGATTTCATTTCCGGCCCCAGAGTTTTATTTACATTCGGAAACTTGCTGAATGAAAATACCGGCTCCTTAATGGCATAACCATGTTTTACGGGCTTAAATTCAATATCCTTCAGCTTTAATTCACCTAACATTATTTTGGTGGCATAGTTTACGTAGGGCTCCTGATAGGCCTTGCAAATAAACGGCACCGTGCGCGAAGCCCGGGGGTTGGCCTCAATGATATACACCTTGTCGTTTTTGATGGCAAACTGAATATTGATCAGGCCCACGGTTTTCAGTGCCAGGGCAATTTTTTTGGTATAGGCCTCAATCTGGCGAATAACAAAATCGCCCAGGTTGTACGGGGGCAGCACGGCATAGGAGTCGCCCGAGTGAATACCGGCCGGTTCTATATGCTGCATAATGCCGATAATATAAACCTCTTCGCCATCACAAATAGCATCGGCCTCGGCTTCAATGGCGCCATCAAGGAAATGGTCGAGCAGCACCTTATTGCCGGGGATTTTCTTCATGATATCCACGATATGCTCTTCCAGTTCTTTTTCGTTAATCACGATTTTCATACTCTGGCCGCCCAGCACATACGAAGGCCGCACCAGCAAGGGGAAGCCTATTTCCTTCGATAGTTCAATCGCCTGTTCGGCATCTTCGGCCACCCCAAACTCAGGGTAGGGGATATTTAGCTCTTTCAGCAAACTGGAAAAACTGCCCCGGTCTTCGGCCAGGTCCAGGGCTTTGAAAGAGGTGCCAATGATTTTCACCCCGTATTTATCGAGTTTTTCGGCCAGCTTGAGGGCCGTTTGACCACCAAGCTGCACGATTACCCCTTCGGGTTTTTCGTGTTCGATAATACTGTAGATATGCTCCCAGAAAACCGGTTCAAAATAAAGTTTGTCGGCTACATCAAAATCCGTGGAAACCGTTTCGGGGTTGCAGTTAATCATAATGGTTTCGTAGCCGCTTTCTTTGGCCGCCAGCACCCCGTGTACGCAGGAATAATCAAACTCTATCCCCTGGCCAATACGGTTAGGGCCCGAACCCAACACCACAATTTTTTTGCGGTCGGTGGCTACCGATTCATTTTCTTTGTCGTAGCACGAATAATAGTAGGGCGTTTGCGCCTCAAACTCGGCCGCACAGGTGTCCACTAATTTATACACCCGGTTAAGGCCTGTTTCTTTACGCTTAGTATATACTTCCGACTCCCAGCAGCCCAGTAAATGGGCAATCTGCCGGTCGGCATAGCCTTTTTCTTTGGCTGTTCTTAACAACTCCCCGGGGATGGTCTCCAGGTCATATCGGGCGATCTCCTCTTCCAGCACTACCAGTTCTTCAATCTGGCAGAGGAACCATTTGTCAATCTTCGAAAGCTTATGAATGGTGGCCAGCGAGATGCCCAGTTTAAAGGCATCGTATATATGGAACAACCGGTTCCAACTGGGGTGTTCCAGGCTCTCCAGGATCTGTTGCTGGTCTTTCAGTTCTTTGCCATCGGCCCCCAGGCCATTGCGTTTAATCTCCAACGATTGACAGGCCTTTTGCAGGGCCTCCTGAAAATTGCGGCCAATTCCCATAGCCTCACCCACCGATTTCATTTGCAGGCCGAGGTGACGGTCTGAGCCCTCAAACTTATCAAAGTTCCAGCGGGGTATTTTTACGATAACGTAATCCAGGGCCGGCTCAAAATAGGCTGAAGTGGTTTTGGTAATCTGGTTGTTAAGTTCATCCAGGTTGTAGCCGATAGCCAGCTTGGCGGCTATTTTGGCAATAGGGTAACCGGTGGCCTTGGAAGCCAGGGCCGAAGAACGCGACACCCGCGGGTTTATTTCAATGGCCACAATCTCATCGTTCTCCGGGTTAACGGCAAACTGCACATTACAGCCCCCGGCAAACTGGCCTATGCCGTTCATCATTTTGATGGCCAGGTTACGCATCTCCTGATACACCGTATCGGGCAGGGTCATGGCGGGGGCCACCGTAACCGAATCGCCTGTGTGTACCCCCATGGGGTCAAAGTTTTCGATGGAACAAATAATGATGATATTGCCGGCCCCATCGCGCAGCAGTTCCAGTTCATATTCTTTCCAGCCCAGGATGCTTTGCTCAATCAGCACTTCATGGATGGGCGAGGCATGCAGGCCGTTCGACAGGGCGCTTTCAAAATCATCGGCCGAAAACACAAAACCGCCACCGGTACCGCCCAGGGTGTAAGAAGGCCGGATGACCAGGGGAAAGCCAATCCGCTGGGCTATTTCCTTGCCCTGCAAAAACGAGGTGGCCGTCTCCCCGGTGCAAACATTAATGTCCAGTTCCTTCATTTTCAGGCGGAATTTCTCCCGGTCTTCGGTGGTTTCTATGGCATCAATATCTACCCCGATAATTTTCACATCAAAAATCTCCCAGATGCCCGCCTTCTGGCAATCGATGGCCAGGTTAAGGGCCGTTTGGCCACCCATAGTAGGCAACACCGCATCGATCTCATGCTTTTTCAGGATCTCAATGATGGATTTTTTGGTCAGCGGCTTCAGGTAAATATTATTGGCGGTTATGGGGTCGGTCATAATGGTGGCCGGGTTAGAGTTGATCAGGGTCACCTCTATCCCTTCTTCGCGTAGTGAGCGGGCTGCCTGTGAACCGGAATAATCGAACTCACAGGCCTGGCCAATGACAATGGGGCCGCTACCAATAATTAATATGGATTTTATACTTTCATCTCTGGGCATATCGTGGGTGGGCTTTAGGCATTTTGCTAGGCTTAAATTAGCGCAAAGTTAGAATAACAAAAGTTGTTTTTGGCTAATTGCCTGAAAAATTAGAAATTAAACTGAATACCCGGCCCGATCAGCAAAAACATGGAGTCTGATTTAAACAAATAACCCAATCCTGCATAGAGTGGAAAGTTGACCTTGGAGTCGGCATGCAGGGGTTGGAACCTGATTAACGAGACCATGCCAATATCGCCCTGGTCTTCCCCGCCACGGGTTAAACTGCTAAAGGCATTCAGAAAAATAAAGCCCAGGCCTACGCTTAACGGGTTTAGTTTATTGATTTCATTTTTCTTGTAAAAGCTAACCTGTGCCATTGACGCCACACTCAGCCCGGTGAGGGAGCCTATCCCGGGTTCATCCAGCCTTTTGGCCAACAACCCTGCGGGAAACGAAACCTCAACGGCCACAGTAAATTTAGCACTGCGGTATATCTGCACATGTTCGGAATACCCTTCGCCCCCGTAGTTGGCTTTATCGTGCCTGATGGTCAACTCTATCCTCGACCAGGGGCGCAACTCGTGCGTTTTGTTAACCATGATATCATTCAGCCGGATCATGGGATTGGCGGCATTGGCTTTACTGTACCCCTCATGGCGGACCGAGGACTCTCCGGGGACAATTTTAATGTCCTCAACCGTACGCGACTCAATTAATTTTTTGTTCTTGTCCCAGTACCTGACTTCCACTTCAAGGTACTGTATGCCGTAAAACTTGTTGCCTTCATCAATGGCCTCTTCATTAAAATGAATTATCAGGTCACCAATTTCACCATCATATAATGCCGGTTTAATGAAAAACTCGCTGTTAACTACCTTGTTGCCCCCGCCATAATTAAGGGTAACAAAATCAAGCGGCCGGGGGCGTTCATATTCTTTCACCAGTAGTTCAAAAGCGGTGTTGTGCCCGTTCAGGGTAATGGGGATAGTGCGTTCTTTTACATCTACGGGGATGGTTATACTACAGTACAGGACATTCTCGCTGGTACGTGAGGTGTCAACAATTGCCGGGTACTTGCCATCGCTGAATTTAAGGGTAGAAGATTCCAGGCCAACGCCTTCAAATTTCAGGTCAAGGGTTTCGCCCGGGTAAACAATGTGGGATGCATTCCAATCCTGGGCCTTGCGCAAGAGCATCAGCCTGGTGATTTCGGGCTTCTTAAGGATGTTGAAGTTGGTGAAGAACATGGTTTCATCGCCAAGCTTCATATAGAGGTAGCCTTCTTCCACACGGTGCAAAGCATACGTACGCAAGGAACCCACCACTTTATTTTGATTTTCGATAATTGCCCGGGTGAAGAGTTCGCCAATCAGCCGCCCCCCCGGTTTCTCCTGGTCTTCTATACGGTAGGTGCGGTTAAGCCTGATGTTATGGTTATTGTCAAACTTCACGGAAATGAGTTTAGCCCCCTGCGGTTCAAAATAGTACGACTGCTTATCAAAATTCAGGTAGTTAACCTTGCTGAAAACCGCCCTGATATTCAGGTGGAAGTCAAGCACATCATAAGACAGCAGGCCTTCTTTATCCAGGAAAGGCTTGTACGACTCTATCTGCACATGTAGTAATACGGTGCCGGTTCTTTTTACATGCAGGATTAACTCGGGGCCGGTTTCTTCCACCACCACCCGGTATTCCACTATTCCTTGTTTTTGCCAACCGTTACTGGGTTTTATAAGGTACGGGTTGGCCATCGGAATGGCATACTTCACCTCCTGGCCACTGTAAACTTCCACGGAAGGCTCGATGTCGGGCAGTGAGGGAAAAATAAACGGGTAAAGCCGGATGGCTTTATTCACGGTTTTATGGTTGATGATGGTGCTGAGGACCATGCGGCTGTACGGGTTGCTGAGAATATCGTTGAAGCGAATGGTGCCCACATAACTACCGTCATCAACCCTGATTAACGAATCAACAACCTCAATATTGGGGGTGGGTAAAATACGGATGGACATTTGGTGTTGCGGGTCCTGCGGGATTATTTTAACAGCAACAACCTCCGCCAGGTTTTTAAGCACAAAATACAGGTACGCTGATTTACGGTACTCAATAGGGGTCTCCTTTAACGAAAAAGTGGCCGAATCGGTAGTAATTTGTACGTCTTTGATAAACTCCTGGGCACTGGCGGGGAAAGAAGTTGCCGCTACTACCAGGGCAAGAAAAATTGTCTTTTTCATCAGGCTAAGGTTGGCTTGCTCAACAGGTCAAAAATAAGCAATAATCGGCTTGCCTTACCACTAAAATTGTATTTCCGGCAAATTAGCTAAACCCGGTGAATACCAGGTAAGCCACAACATAAGCCAGCCCCGACATATACAGGGTTTGCAACAGGGGCCACTTCCAGCCTTTGGTTTCGCGGTAAACCACAGCGAGGGTACTCATACACTGCATGGCAAAAGCATAAAAGACCATCAACGACAGGCCTACCGGCAGGGTAAACACCGGTAACCCGGTACGGGGGTTAATTTCATTTTTCATTTTCGACTTGATGGTGGCCTCATCGTCTGCCCCTGACTGAATGCTGTACAGGGTGGCCATGGTCCCCACAAATACTTCGCGGGCGGCAAAGGAAGTAACCAGGGCAATGCCAATTTTCCAATCGTAGCCCAGCGGCCTGATGATGGGCTCCAGGCCTTTGCCCAGCATGGCGGCATAGGAGTGTTCGAGCTTATAGGCCGCCAGTTTATTATCAAACTCTTGCCGGGTATAGGACTGGCCGGCAAATGATTCCTGCACCTTTGCTTCTGCCTGTTCCATGGCATCACCAGGGCCATAAGAGGCCAGCACCCAGAGCACAATGGATATGGCAACAATTATTTTGCCCGCCTCAAAAGTGAAGGTACGTACTTTTTCCACAATAATCAGGCCCACGTTTTTCCAGCGCGGCCGTTTGTAGGTGGGCAGTTCCATAATCAAAAAACTCCGCTCCCGGGTTTTGATCACCCGCTGCAACAGCCAGGCCGTGATTAACGCGGCCCCAAAGCCCAGCAGGTAAAGGGCCAGCAGCACCAGCCCCTGAAGAGTTAAGAAACCCAGTACCGTTTCATCAGGAATCACCAGGGCAATTAAAATGGTGTACACCGGCAGCCGGGCCGAGCAACTTATCAGCGGGGTAACAAAAATGGTAATCAGCCGTTCCTTCAGGTTTTCGATATTGCGGGTGGCCATAATGGCCGGAATGGCACAGGCCACACCCGAAATAAGCGGCACCACGCTCTTGCCGTTAAGCCCCACCTTGCGCATGATCTTGTCCATTAAAAACACGACCCGCGACATATAGCCCGACTCTTCGAGCAAGGCAATAAAAGCAAACAGAATGGCAATCTGCGGGATAAAAATCATTACCCCGCCTACCCCGGGCACAATGCCGTCTTTGAGCAGGGAGGTGAGCACCCCGGGCGGCAATACCTGCCCCAGCCAGTTGGAAAAACTGCTGACATAATTGTCGATCAAATCCATTGGCCAGCTAGCCAGGGTGAAGATGGCCTGAAAAATGACAAACAGAATGGCGATGAAGATCAGATAGCCCCAGACCTTATGCGTGAGCACCTTGTCAATCCGGTCAGTATATACTTTCAACCCTTTTTGGTTGGTGGGCTTTTCGGCCTTTTGCACAATGCGGTTAATCTTACCGTAGCGCAGGGTAGTATCCCGGGTTTGTAACGACTGCGCCTTGTCTTCGGCTACCTGATTGGCTGCCAGAAGCTGGTGCAGTTTCAGGTAGGGCGAAACTTTACTGTTGTTAATTGCCGTGCTTAACGCAGGGCCGGCAATTTCATTAATATCGAGGAAAGGCCGTGGGCGTGGGCGTACCGGTGCGGCCAGGGCTTCCTTCAGGCGGTGGATACCCTCCCCCTTGCGGGCATTGATAGCCACTACGGGGATAGCATACGCGGCTGCCAGGCTATCGGCAAGCACACCTTTGCCCATCCGTTCGGCCAGGTCCACCATATTAAGGGCCAGGATTGTGGGTATCCCCAGGTCAATAACCTGCGATAATAATAGCAGGTTACGCTTGAGGTTGGAAGCATCTACGGTAACCACCAGGACATCGGGGAAATCTTTGTTGTCCGGGTCGGTGAGGATATCGGTTACCACTTGTTCGTCCGAAGATTTGGCATAGAGGCTATAAGTGCCCGGTAAGTCAAGTACATTAACCCTGGAGCCATTGGCCAGCAACAAAGTGCCGGTTTTTTTATCCACCGTTACCCCGGGGAAATTGCCCACTTTTTGGTTCAGGCCGGTTAACTGGTTGAATAATGATGTTTTTCCCGAATTTGGATTACCGATCAGGGCGACATTCAATACTTTAGCTGCCATTTACCCTACCAACGAAATTGTTGCCGCTTCCGCTTTGCGCAAGGATAACCGGTAACCATCAACACTAATACATATCGGGTCGCCCAGGGGGGCAGCAAATTTCATGCGCACTTCGGTGCCGGGCAAACAACCCATGTCTAATAATTTCAGCGCCAGCTTGTCATCCTTAAAACAGCATATTTTGCCCACTTCTCCGGGGGCCAGGTTGGCTACTGTTTTTTGCTCGCTCATTTTATTTAGACTAATTATAAACAACAAAGATAATGGGCTTTGCCCCGTAAACAAAATGATCTATATCATGATTGAAGGAAAGATTTTTATCTTATCTTAATTAAGGGCATCGTGGCTTCCGCCACCCAAACGTTTACCGCGTTAAATTAGGCCAGCATTGGCAGCAGGATGAAAGGGCAAAAGACCATTACCCTTCACGGCCAGGGGTTCCGCCTTGTAATTGACAAATAAATTGCTTAAATTATAGCCCCGGTATTTCCTGGCAATAAGCGATATCGTATCTTTACATGTTTGGTATAAAATCAGAATAAAATGCAATTAATCCCCTCAATAACCATAATCAAAGGGCAGATCAACCGCCTCAAACAAGGTGATTTTTCTAAGCCAACGGCTTACCAGGACAGCCCGGTGGACCTGGCCCGGAAATTCGAAGAGCATGGTGTTGAAGTGGTGCATTTGGTTGATTTGGATGGCGCCCGTGAAGGGTGGCCGATAAACTACCATATCCTGGAAGCCATCGTAGGCCATACTAACCTGAAAGTTGATTTTACCGGGGGCATCAATACCGATGGGGATGTGAGCAAAGCCTTTGAGTACGGGGCCAGTTACCTTACTATTGGCAATGTGGCGGTGAATAACCGCAAGTTATTTGCCTCCTGGATTATTTCATATGGCCGCGAGAAAATCACCCTCAGTGCCGACAGCCTGCAAGGCAAGATTGCCGTCAGGGGCTGGCAGAAAAAGACAGACATTGATTTATTTGACCACATCGGTTATTTTTATGACCGCGGGCTGAAGTATGTGAAGGTTACCGACATTGAACGGGATGGCATGATGCAGGGCCCGGCCCTCAAGTTGTATCAAGCTATCATGCAAAGGTTTCCTGATATTCAAATCCTTGCCAGTGGCGGGGTGCGTCATGTAGATGACCTGAAAGCTTTGGCCGACATCGGTGTGTTTGCCACCATCTTTGGCCGGGCCTATTTTGAAGGAAAGATAAAACTGGCCGACCTGGAAGCCTTCACGGCCGGGGCTGTGTAGCCTTTATTCAAGCGGATCGGTGAACTTAAACTTATCGATGATATAATAGATAAAGTTAAAAGACATGGCCGAATTGGGGTCATCCTCTTCCTGTACCGTTTCAGCCTCCGCCCGGCTTTTATCAAAAGTTGTTAAACCATTGTTCTGCCTAACTACCGGCTTTGCCAGAGGTTGCGCCTGAGGATAGACCGGAACGATAAAATCATCCTGCACCTTGTTCTCTTCTGCGTAAATATCCAGGCTGTCTTCGGCTGTTTTTTTCTTTTTAGGACAATCCTCACCCGGCCCATCTACACCGGCATATACCGGTGCCGCCAGCAAACTGGCCGTAATCATAGCTAAAATCAGGAATAAATTTTTGTGTAACACAGTTCAGGCCATGGTTAACGTGTGTAAATATACGGGGTTTAGATTGAAAATGTTATGCCCCTATTGAAAAAATAATACTAATTTTATTGCACTTAGCTAAGAATTGCAAAATTGCCGCAAACATAGTACAATATGGATGAAATAAAGAGCAAAATTTCCTGGGGGGAATTTGAAAAAGTTGACCTCCGGGCCGGTACCATCATCAAAGCCGAACCCTTCCCCGAAGCCCGTAAACCAGCCTATAAATTGTGGGTTGATTTAGGCCCGCTGGGAATAAAAAAATCAAGCGCCCAAATCACCGCCCATTATAAACTACAGGATTTGCCCGGCAAACAAGTGGTATGTGTGGTGAATTTCGGGGATAAGCAAATCGGCCCGTTTATTTCGCAGTTGCTGGTTACAGGTTTTGCCGATGAAAACGGCAACATTATCCTTACTACCGTTGATAAAAAAGTGCCCAATGGCGCGCAACTATTCTGAATGTTCTTGCTGACCCCAAAAGACTAAATTGTATTTTTACCGGGTAATTTCCTTGTCTGAAAAATGCAAAATAAAAATATAAAATTGCATCCTACCAAGCTGGTGGTCAATCGCCAGGCGTTGCTGAATAATGCCCTGGCCTACCGGCAAATGCTCCCGGCAACAACTAAACTAATGTTGATGATCAAAGCTTTTGGCTATGGTAGCGGGGATGTGGCCATTGCCCGGGCCCTGGCCCAAAACAAGGCCCTTGATTATTTAGGTGTAGCCTATATAAACGAAGGTATCGCCCTGCGCGAAGAAGGCGTAAGCCTACCGGTTATGGTAATGAACCCCGGCATTACCGACCTCGAAGAGGTGCTGGCCTTTAACCTGGAACCCACCCTTTATAACCCACAGCAACTAACACAATTGCTCAAACTAAACCCGCAAAAAATCAGCGGCATAAAAGTGCATGTTAAAATCGACAGCGGCATGCACCGGCTGGGGTTTCATATCGATGAAATTAACGAGGCTGCCGCCAGGTTGAAGGAGGCTAAGGTTGAGGTAGTTGGCGCCTATACCCATTTGGCCTCTACCCCGGAACCCGGCCACGATGCGTTTACCCACCGGCAAGTTGCCTATTTCAACCAGGCCTATGAACTCCTGGTGAGGGTGTTGGGGTATACTCCCCTGCGCCATGTGCTCAACTCGGCCGGTATTGTGCGCTTCCCCGAATACCATTACGACATGGTGCGGGCCGGTATGGGGGTATATGGTATCGACCCTTCCGGCACCGAACAGGAAAAATTCAGGCCTATCAGCCGCTTTGTTACCGAAATATCGCAAATTAACACCCTCGCTAAAGGCGAGACCGTAGGCTATGTAAGACGTGGCCGAATCACCCGCAATAACAGCCGTATTGCCGTGCTGCCGGTGGGCTATGCCGATGGCTATAACCGCCTGTTCAGTAATGGCGCTGCCGAGGTGTTTGTTAATGGCCACCGGGCCCCGGTAATTGGCAACATTTGCATGGACATGACTTTTGTTGATGTTACGGATATCCCTTGTAACGTTGGCGATGAGGTGGAGTTATTTGGTGATAACATCCCCATTCAGGAGCTAGCCGATGCCGCCAACACGATTGACTATGAAATCCTGACCAGCATTGGCGCCCGTGTGGTGCGCGAATATGTGTAAACAGGGCCGTGCGCAGATGAAGGGAAAAGTTATCGGTGCACGCATACCAACTTCCTGATAAATTATGTAGATTAAGGGTTTAATTTTGTTGATGCCCTTCAGAAAAACAAAACCTACGACCGGTAAACAGCAAGCCCTGGCACAATTCCGCCAGCATGTTTCCAGTAGCAAGGCCGCTTTCTTTAAAAAATACGGCATGGACTTTATTATGGGCGAACGTCAGGGCCCGCATCTGCATGACCTGGATGGGCACAAGAAGCTCTATAACCTCCATTGCAATGGCGGGGTGTTTAACCTGGGCCATCGCAACCGGGAGATCATCAACACCCTGCAGGAAAGCCTCAACCATCTTGATATCGGCAACCACCATCTTATGAGCCAACCCCGGGCGGCCCTGGCAAAACAACTGGCCGCACTAATGCCTCACGGCCTCGAATACACCGTTTTTGGTGTCAGTGGCGGAGAGGCCATCGACCTGGCCATTAAAGTAGCCCGTGGTTTCACCCAGCGAAAAAAAATCCTCTCCGCCCGGGGCGGCTACCATGGCCATACCGGCTTATCCATCCAGGCCGGGGATGCGCATTACCGGCAGCCTTTCCAACTTTCTTCGGCAGACTTTATGCAGGTGCCTTTTAACAACCCCGCTGCCCTGGCGGCCGCCCTGGATGATAAAGTGGCTGCGGTGTTGCTGGAAACCATTCCCGCTACCCTGGGCATGCCGGTACCTGAGCAAAATTATTACCGCCAGGTCAAAGAGCTCTGCCGGCAACATGGGGCCCTCCTTATTCTTGATGAGGTACAAACCGGCCTTGGCCGCACCGGCAAACTCTGGGCCTTTGAACATTTTAATGTGGTGCCCGATATGGTGGTGCTGGGTAAAGGGCTGTCGGGCGGTATCTACCCGGTTAGCGCTACCGTGCTGAATAAAAAGCTGGAGGCGGTATTTCATGCAGATCCGTTTATCCATATTTCCACCTTTGGCGGGGCCGAGTTGGGCTGCAGGGTAGCACAAAAAGTGTTGTCCATCGCCTCGCAGCCGGAGTTCCTGCAACATGTTAATCAATTGGCCGAAAAATTTATGGGGGAACTACAGGGGCTGCAACAAAAACATAGCCCCCTGTTTAAAGGTGTACATGGCCTGGGCTTAATGCTGGCCCTGGAGTTTACCAGTGCCCTGGCCGGCCCCGTGCTGACCAAAACTGCCTATGCTAACGATCTGTTGTTAATTTATGCCAATAATGATACGGCCCGGGTACAGTTTTTACCCCCTCTCACCATGCAGGAAGGTGACATTCCCTATGTCATCGGGCAGTTGGATAAGGCCATTCGCCAACTCAAACGCCTGTTGCCCCTGGTGAAAGCAAAACAGGCCATCGCTTCATTTTTTAACACGTAATTTGATGAACCGTAACCAGGAAACCCTCCGTAAGTTCGAACAGGGCCTCAACCCGCAAGCCCCGGAAAAATCAACTGTCAAAGCCGAGGTGAAAGGCTACGGGGAAATATCTTCGATTTTCTCTGTAGCCGGAATTGCCGGCTGGGTTTTCAAGCGCCTGCCCCTTTTTGCTACCGTTGCCGAAGCCGAAAAATATGTGGCCAACTACCAGCGCTACACTGCAGCTTTACAGGAGGCCGGCCTGCACCTGCCTGCCGACAGCACCACCATTGTGGAGGGCGAAAAGGTGGTATTATACATTGGGCAGGAAGAAATCGGCAAAGAAAACTTCTGCCATAACTTATTGCATAGCCTGCAAGCCTCCGACAATATTGCCATGATCAGCCAGCTGCTTACGCAAATCAATAAAGTATTTAACTATAACCAACAACACCGGCCGGCCGTGGAGTTGAGCATTGACGGCCAGGTTTCCAACTGGGCAAGGGTTAACCGGCAAATCGTTTTTGTGGATACCAGCACCCCGCTTTTTAAACACCACGGGAAAGAGCAACTCGACCCGGAATTATTACTTAACAGCACTCCCGGGATATTAAAATGGATTATCCGCAAGTTCTTTTTACAAGAGGTGATGGACAGGTACTATGACCAACGGCTGGTGTATATTGACCTGCTGGCCAACCTGCACAAAGAGCAAAAGCCGGAATTAATCCCCGAAGCCTTGCAGGCGGCCAACAACCAACTGCCGGATACGCTCGAAAAAATTTCCCGTAAAGAAGTTGACAACTATTATAAAGAAGATAAGTTTATCTGGCAACTGTTCTTGTCCTTCCGTAAAACAGACCGCTGGTTCACCAATAACATTCTTGGCAGGCGCTATCAGTTTATCCTGCCGGGGAAAATAAAACGCTGACCAACCATGTGTGACACCTTTGTAGCCCTGCCCCCTGCCACGGCCGATGGTTCGGTAATCTTCGCCAAAAACAGCGACCGTGAAGCTAATGAGGCCCAGCAACTGGAATACCATGCCGCCCAAACCCATCACGCGGAGAGCATGGTGCAATGTACCTACCGCAGCATCCCGCAGGCCGGCCATACCCATGCCGTACTGCTTTCACGACCTTTTTGGATGTGGGGGGCAGAAATGGGGGCCAACGAGCATGGGGTGGTAATTGGCAACGAGGCCGTTTTTACCCGGTTAAAGGTAGCCCGGAAGGGGGTACTTACCGGCATGGACTTGCTACGCCTGGCGCTGGAACGCACCGCTACAGCCACAGCAGCCAAAGACCTGATTATTGAACTCCTGGGCCGCTACGGGCAAGGTGGAGTGGCCGGCTATACCGATAAAACATTTGCCTATCACAACAGTTTTATCATAGCCGACCAACAGCAAGCCTGGGTGCTGGAAACGGCCGGGGAATTCTGGGCGGCAAAAAAAGTAACAACCTATTATACGATTAGCAATGGCTTAACCATTGAAGAAGATTACGATGAGATACATCCCGGGGCAGAGGCTTTTGCCCGCAAAAAGGGCTGGGTTAGGCAGAAAAGGTTTGGCTTTGCTACTGCTTTTTCCGACTGGCTTTTCACCCGTTTTTCAGCCTGCCGGGTAAGACAGGAGCAAACGAATAACCATTTAGCCGCAGGTAAAATTACCGTTCACGGGGCTATGGCACACCTGCGTTCGCATCACCAGGAGCCCTACAACCCTGCCAACCATTGGTTAAGCAATGCCATTTGTGCCCATGCCGGCTATCCCCTTACCCGCCATGCCGGACAAACTACCGGTTCGCTGGTTGCCCACCTCACTACCAGGCCAACGTATTGGGTTACCGCTACTTCAACCCCCTGTTTGTCGGTCTTTAAACCGGTTTGGTTACATGGCCCGGTTTTACCGGAACTGGGCCCGGAACTTACCGGAAAGTTTAATCAAAGCTCCTTCTGGTGGCAGTTTGAAGCACTGCACCGGGAAGTGCTGAAAGACTATCGCAGCCGGGCCGGAACGGTGCAAAAAGAACAGGCGGCTTTGCAGCAAGCTTTGCTGGCCATGGTTTATGATGAGCAAGCGCGAGGCTATGCGGTAACGGCAGAAGCCTTTGCCCGGGCCGGCCGGCTGAGCCCAGGACTGCAGGATAAAATCAAATCCCTGCCGGTACAACATAAGGCCAACCTGTTGTACCGCGCCTATTGGGCCAGGTTGAACAAGGTGTCCGGAATGGCCGGATGAGCCGGTGAAGCCGGTTGTTGGGCCCAAGGTTGGCTTTCACAAGGGGTCAATAATATTTCTGCCGCAGCCAAAAAGCTACCCGCACCAGCAGGATTAAAGCCGGCACCTCTACCAGCGGGCCAATCACCCCGGCAAAGGCCTGGCCGGAATTGAGGCCGAAAACAGCTATGGCCACCGCTATGGCCAGTTCAAAATTATTACCGGCCGCGGTAAAGGCAATAGAGGCGGTTTTCGTATAACCGGCCGCCAGTTTTTTACTGATAAAAAAACTGAGCAGGAACATAACGGCAAAATAGATGAGTAACGGCACGGCAATTGCCGCCACATCCATGGGTATTTCTACAATTAAATCCCCCTTTAACGAAAACATCACCACAATAGTAAACAGCAAGGCCACCAGGGTAAGGGGCGCTATGGCCGGGATAAATTTGCCGTTATACCAGCCCTCCCCTTTGCGCTTCACCAGCACCAGCCGGCTTACTGCCCCGGCCACAAAAGGGATTCCGAGGTAAATAGCCACACTCTTGGCAATGGTAGTAATGGAGATATCTACGATAGCCCCGGCATAGCCAAAATAAGGCGGCAATACGGTGATAAACAGCCAGGCATAAAAACTATAAGCAAATACCTGGAAAATACTGTTTAAAGCTACCAGGCCGGCCCCATACTCACCGCTGCCCCCGGCCAGGTCGTTCCATACCAATACCATGGCAATGCAACGGGCCAGGCCAATCAGGATCAGGCCCACCATATACTCCGGGTAATCATGCAGGAAAACCAGGGCCAGCACAAACATCAACACCGGGCCGATGAGCCAGTTAAGCACCAGCGAAATGGCCAGGGTCTTTACATCGCGAAAAACCTGCGGTAACAGCTTATAATCCACTTTGGCCAGGGGCGGGTACATCATCAAAATAAGGCCAATAGCAATAGGGATATTGGTAGAGCCCCTGCTAAAGGAATCAACAAAGCCGGCCGCAGCCGGAAAAAGGGCGCCAAGGGCTACGCCCAACGCCATGGCCAGGAATATCCACAGGGTAAGATAACGGTTAAGAAAACCTAATTTTTTAATGGCCATTACTTCTTATTTATCAAAGCAAAAACATAAAACATCTCGGCCGCAATTTGCTGCGAGCGGGCCGCGTACATTGCGGCCTCACGGGCAGTGCCGTCAAATTCTTTAGGGTCATCATAGCGAAGCGGGATACGCACCCCGGCCCCGGGGATAAAGGGACAGTTTTCATCGGCCCCGGCACAGGTCATAACCGCGGCAAATCCATTGCGGGGGTTGGCCGGGTCATCGTATAATTTCGACCAGGCCAGTATAGGCGGGGCATCGCTGGCAAAGCGTATTTCATAGCGCGGGTTAGCATGGCTGTCTTTTTTGCTGATCTTGAAGCCAACCCCCGATAAGGCTGCTACCGCCCGTTCGTCAAAGGCCGTTACGGCCACCCCGCCCGAATAGCTATTGGCCCGGATACCATAAAAACAGGCCGCTGTCTGGGCCCATACCTGCGCCAGTTGGCTCCTGCGGCTGTTGTGGGTACAGATAAAGTTTACGTTTACGGCCCGGCCCACGGCAGCTTCCGCACGGATATAAGCTGCCAGGTTGTTAAGTACCGCCAGCCGCGCAGTGGCTACAGGAGCCTGCGGCAGACGGGCAATAAAGCGGCAAAGCTCCGGGTACATCGCTAACAAATACCGGGGCCACATACCCCGTTATAACTATCGAATAGCCGGTTAAACAACGCTTTAATTTCCTGCCATCTTTGCGGGTTGATACAATAACTTACCGATACCCCTTCAATGGTTCCCCGGATTAACCCTGCCTCTTTCAACTCGCGCAGATGCTGGCTGATGGTGGCCTGGGCCAGCCCCAGTTCCTGTACCAGGTCACCATTGATACAGGCATTGGCCTTCAGCAGGTACTCAAGAATGGCCACCCGGGCCGGATGGGCAAAGGCCTTGGCCGTTTGGGCCAGGGCATTCTGCCGGTCGGTAAATAAATCGGTTTTGGTTACCCCCATAAGCTGACAATTAATTACATTGCAATATTACGATTTGTTGTGTAAAAACAATAGCTTCCTGTCAAGTAAAAAGGCAACATCCGGTGAATAATAACGTTACCTATTCCCGAAACAACGGCTATTGCCTACCTTAGCCCAAACTATTCATCAGGATCATGCGTACTCGCCCGATTGTTCTTGTTGCGTTCTTCTTGCTACCCCTGCTGGGCCTTTCACAAGCCAGGCGGGCCAGGGCATTAATCGAAAAACAAAAACTACCGGAAGCCTATGCCCTGCTGCACAAAGGCCTGGCCAAAGACTCCCTCGCTGCGGCAGGGAAATATGTGCTGGCCGGCCTTTTCTTTAATCCGGCCTTTGAATACCAAAACCTGGATTCGGCCTATCATTATATCCTGGCAGCCCTCAGGGCCTATGAACTTACCGGGCCCAAAGAGCAGGAAACCCTGGCCAACCGCGGTTTTACCCCGGCCGTTTTTCAGGCCCTCAAAGAAGAAATTGAGCAAGCCGGCTTTGCCCGGGCCGTTGTTGGCGGCCGGGAAAAAGATTTTAGCAATTTCATCGCCCAATTCAGCACTTCGCCCCTCACAGACTCAGCCGTGGTGCTGAGAAATGCCGAGGCTTTTAAAACAGCCCGGGCCGTTAACACCTGGCCGGCTTATCACAAGTTTTTTACTACCTACCCGCAGGCCAGGGAAGCCCCCGAGGCCAGAAGGCTTTATGAAAAGCTCTTATATGAAGAGAAAACTGCTGATGGCAAGTTAGCCTCCTATGAAAAATTTTGCCGGGATTACCCGGCCAACCGGCACCGCCCGCAAGCCGAGCAGCAAATTTATAACATTATTACCGGCAGGAACAGCCCACAGGCACAGCAAACATTTTTTACTTCTTATGCGCAAAGCCTTTTAGCCGGGAGGGCAAAACTCAAGTATTATACATTGGTAAGCACTGAAGAAAAAGAGCAATTATTAACTCCTGATTTTTTTTCACAGGAAGTAATTGACTCTATTCGTTTCATTGAAAAACTAAAAGGACAACTTGCCCTGCCGGTAGTTCATGAGGGCCGTTTTCAGGTAATTGATGCTACCGGGGCCACCATCACCGGTGGCTTTGACAACCTTGGCCGGGACGACAAATGCGGCACGGGTATCCCCGGCATTATCCTGGCTACCGCAGCCGGCACAAACCTGGTGCTGGCCCTCGATTCAACCGTGCTAAGCAACGGCACTATCAGCGCCATAGCCCGCCAGGAGCGGGGTATGCTTAAAGTTACCTCTGCCAAAGGGGTTTATTTCATTACTGAGGCGGGCTTCCGCGATAACCCGCATTATTTCCGTCAGGCGCAAATGGCCGGCCCGTACATTGCTTTCTATGACCGGGGGCGCTGGGGGCTGGAGAGCGTCACCGGCCTTGCCCTGCTGCCGGCTGAGTACGACACCCTCTTTCGTTTTCACCAACAACTTGTCCTGCGCCAGGGAAACAGGTGGGGGATTTTCCCCGAAACCTGGTTTTACCCTTTGCTTGAGCAGGAAAGTATTCCTCTGGAACTACCGTATGATATGATTAGTATTGAAAACCCCGATTATGTTTTGCTGGCCAACAAAGGTGAAATCGCCTTGATGGACAAAACCGGGGCGTTTGTTGTGCCCCTGGCAGCACAGGCAATAGAACTGGTAGCAGGAGGCTATTTTATCGACCGGGGCGACAGCATCCTGGATACCCGCATCAACCACCGCTGGTACCGCGATATCTACCAAAACCACCACTGGGTTATTGGTGAAAAACCGGATACCATGGAAGTGTTTTATCAGGGCTCGTTGGTTTTTAAGTCCGATGATGCCCGCCCCCTCGGCACCTCAGCAGCTATCGTCACCTGGGCCGACAGCACGTTCTGTTATTTTAATGACAGCACCCGGTTATCCATTGCCCCGGGCGACAAGATCTTACCCCTCAGTACGATGGATGTGAACAGCCGGCAACGGCATTATTACTACGCTGCCAAAAACCCGGGCAAGGATGCCGTTTACGACAACCGGGGCCTTGAAATAAAAACCGGCAAATTTGATAAACTCCTTGACCTGGGCGAACAGTATATGTTAAGCAAAGTTAAACGGTCGTTCCGCCTGCTGAACGATAGCGGCAAGGTGGTTTTGCAGGACATTGATGCAGCCATCAGCCTGGGCAATGGCTATGTTTCTTACCTCTCGGATGGGAAGTTCGGCCTCTTTAACCTGCTTAATAATACGCATAGTAAACCCCGCTACGACCGCCCTTTTGCCGTGTACCACGATTCGCTGTTTGTAGTGGTAAAGGACAATAAATATGGCCTTACCAACCGCCATGATTCGCTCATTGTACCCCTTTATTATCACGAAATACGCTACCTGAACGATAGTATTGCTGCCCTCAACAGTAATTTCCGCTGGCTTTTTCAGGACCTTAACTCCGGCAAATTGCTGGTAGATAATATCCGTGATTATTGGCCTGTGGCAGACACGCAGGAACCCTTTTACAAACTTTTTAAAGGTATCGGTTACGGTATCTGGTCGCCAGCCCGGGGCCTGGTGCTGCCGCCAACCTTTGACGAAATAAACGTTAAATCCCAACATGGGCAGCTCATGTTTGTAGCCGAAAAATGGGTAGAAGAGGCCGACCTCGTGGTGATGCTTTACTATAATCACCAGGGTAAACTGGTAAGAAAAGAAGTGTTGTCCACTGCAGAATACGAAGGTTTGGTATGTAGGGAGGAATAAAAAATTATTAGTTCGATAAGGCAATCTTTTCCCGCAACAATTTTTCTTGGCCGCCAACAGCATATTTCGGAGTAGGGGTGCCGCCAGACAGGCGATCAGGCCGAATAACCCGGTTGCAGGTATTCCTGCTTCAACAACGGGCATATTTTATAGCGCTCGTCATGGGTATCATGGTACAAGGCCTCCAGTAATTCATACACATGGCCCAGGCCCCAGGCCTTGGCCCAGGCAAAAGGCCCCAGCGGATAATTGGTGCCCAGTTGCATGCCGGTATCAATAGCATCACGGGTGGCGGTGCCTTCCATAACGGTATAATACGCCTCATTAATAATCATGGCGATAACCCGCGGGGTTACCATTCCTACACGGTCATCAACCCGCACGGCTGCCAGCCCCAGTTTTGCCAGTAATTCATCCGCCTTGTCTTTATTGCCGTGCAGGGCCGATACCTCCAGTAAAGGCCGTTCTAAAAAGGTGGGATCGGCCGCCATACCATACAAAGCCGGGTTATCCCCACCGGTAAAAAACGCCAGCTCGGCCAGGCTGGTGCGGGTGGCATTGATAAACAAATGGATATCAGGTTTGCCGGCATAGTCAACCAGGTCATCCGGGCTGTCATCAACACGAAAATCAAAAACTACCGCCTCCCCTGTTCCGGGGATATCCAGGGCTCGTTCCTGTACTTCAACCTGAAGGTCAGGGTTAACCTTTTCTTTTATTACGGCCGTCTGGTGATCATCACCAATTACATAAATTTTCATTTAAAATCAGGGGGTAATGCCTACATTTGGTCAAAAGTAACCAAATCAGATTATAATGAGCAAAACTATTATCAATACCCCGCAGGCGCCTGCCCCCATCGGCCCTTATAGCCAGGCGGTAAAAGCCAATGGTATGTTGTTTGTTTCCGGCCAGATTCCTATCATCCCGGCTACGGGAGCGCTGGCAGAGGGCGGCATAAAGGCCGAAACCACCCAGGTGATGAAAAACTTGCAGGCTATCCTGGCAGAGGCCGGTGCCGGTTTCGGGCAGGTGGTAAAAACCAGCATTTTTGTGGCCGATATGAATGACTTTGCAGCCGTTAACGAGGTGTATGGCCAATATTTTAGCGAAAACCCTCCGGCCAGGGAAACCGTAGCCGTACGCACACTGCCCAAAAATGTGAATGTTGAGATTTCCTGTATTGCCGTGCTGTAAATTCAACCAATAACTGTTTGACAAGCAGTAGTATGCACAGGAAAGATTTCAATTACTTTACCCGTTGGGCAAATAATCCGGGTTAACTTTGTGCCGTAAATACTGCTTATGGCGAAAGAAGTACGTGTAAGGTTTGCCCCCAGCCCAACCGGGGGCTTACATATCGGTGGGGTGCGCACGGCCCTGTATAATTATTTGTTCGCCCGCAACCGGGGAGGCAAGTTTATTCTGCGGATTGAAGACACCGACCAGTCGCGCAAGGTGGACGGGGCCGAAGAGTACATTGTTGAGGCCCTGGCCTGGCTGGGTATTGAGCCGGATGAAAGCCCGCAGAAAGGGGGCGTTTCCGGCCCTTACCGGCAGTCGGAAAGGCTGGCCCATTACCGGCAATATATTGACCAACTGCTGGCGGCCGGCCATGCTTATTATGCTTTTGATACCCCGCAAGAACTTACCGCCATGCGCGAAAAGCTGCAACAGGAAAAAGCCGCTATCCAGCAGTACGGGATCAGCACCCGTATGGGGATGCGCAATTCGTTAACCCTGCCGCAAGCCGAAGTTGAGGCCCTGCTGAAGTCAGGAACACCCTATGTGGTGCGGCTGAAAGTACCGGAGGGGCAAACCCTTGTAGTGGATGATGTTGTCCGCGGACAGGTTAAAGTTGAGTCGGCCATTATTGATGATAAAGTGCTGCTGAAAGCTGATGGCTATCCTACTTATCACCTTGCCAATGTAGTGGATGACCACTTAATGCAGATAACCCATGTGATCCGGGGGGAAGAGTGGTTGCCCTCCGCCCCGCTGCATGTGCTTCTGTACCAACTACTGGGCTGGCAAAACGAAATGCCCCGGTTTGCCCATTTGCCCCTGCTGCTTAAGCCCGAAGGCACCGGCAAACTCAGCAAGCGCGATGCCGACAAGCATGGTTTCCCTATTTTCCCCATTGCCTGGCATGACCCCCGCACCGGTAACACCGCTGACGGCTTCCGCGAGCACGGCTACCTGCCGGAGGCTGTGGTTAACTTTTTGGCCTTATTGGGCTGGAACCCCGGCACTGAGGAGGAAGTTTTTGCCCTGCCGCGGCTGGTGGAGATCTTTGACCTGCAGCGAATTAATAAAGCCGGGGCAAAATTTGACATCGAAAAAGCCAAATGGTATAATCAAATATATCTGCGGCAACAGCCTGCTGACCAGCTTACCCGGCAGTTTCTGGCCGAAATCAAGCAAAAGGGGCATGCCTGTAGTGAAGCAAAAGCCCGGGCCATCGTGGCCTTACTTCTGGAGCGGGTGACATTTTTTGCCGACTTCTGGAACCAGGGGCAATTCTTTTTTGTTTTACCTGCTGAATACGATAGGCAAATGGCCCGTAAAAAATGGGGCCGGGAGGTTGCCCGGGTGCTGTCCGCTTTTGCCCGGAAACTTACCGGGGAACGGGTGGCAGATACCGATGCCACCAAGCAAGCCCTCTGGGAAGTTGCCAATGAACATGGCCTGGGGCTGGGCAAGGTTATGCCGGGCCTGCGTTTGGCCCTGACCGGTGGCAGTGGCGGCCCCGACCTTATGCAGATCATAAAAATATTGGGTGCCGAAGAAACCGCCAACCGTATTCAGAAAGCTATTGCAACCCTAAACTAACAGCCGATGAATGATAAACAGTCGCCCGCAAAAGGCAAGGCCCACCCCGACCTTGGCAACTTTAGTGTTGCCGTAACCGAATTCGGTGAAATCGAAGGGAGTATTGACATAGATAAAATCAACACTTTCCTGAACCATAATGTTGCCGATAAAAAACTCGGCAAAAAGCAGGTGCCGGGTTAACGGGTAAGCTTTCCCTGTTTGGGCCGGCAAATAAGGCAAACAACCACAGCTTCTTTTGTATCTGCCGATTAGCTGTTATATTGCAGGCAGAACCAATCTTTGCCGGTCATGAAATACACCCTGCTATTTTTCGCCCTGATCATCCTGGGTGGATGCAATACCAACAACAACGGTACCGTAAACCAGGAAATACACAGCGATTATGAAGACCAGACCATTATGATTGGCGCAATCAACTGGGATGGCCTGACCAAAGAACCCTATGCCAACTGGTTTAAGCCTAACTATTTAAATTACCCGGTTGACACGGCTGCCCTGGCCACCATTGCCGATAAAATGGCGGACATAGAAATCGTGGTGTTTATGGGCACCTGGTGCGAAGACAGCCAGGCACAAGTACCACAGTTTTACAGGATACTGGATTATCTCCGCTACCCGCTGGGCAAGATGAAGGTGATGGGGATAGACAAGGCCGAAGACGGCTTGATCATCACCCCCGAAGCAGCCGAATATGCTATCGACAAAGTGCCCACTTTTATCTTTTTCCGGGATGGGCATGAATTGGGGCGCATCCGCGAGTACCCGGTAAAAACCATTGAAAAAGATATGCGGGAAATTATTGGGGGGTAGGATCAATCTGATAATATGAAGTATAGAATTATCTTCTTAACTGGAGTTATATTATTTAACATCTCCCTACTGTTTGCACAGGGTGTGGATTCTATAAGTCTACAGGTTAGGGGGGTAGAGAAGTAGCTTTTAGCTCTATACCGTTGCGAAAACATCAAGTAACTATTTTGCAGTTCATCAGCCCTGCGGGCGAAAAATTTGGTGTGGAACATTATATAGTATTCAAAATTCACCTTACGGATTGAATTATCCGGGTTACGTCATTATTCACGACCTGCGTGGATAATCCGGGTTAGAACAGGATAAGCATAGCAAAAAAACAAAGGGTAATGCGGCAATAAATCATTGATAACAATCCCTGTTTGCCCTACTTTTGCGGTAACGATAAAAGCATGGACTATACAGCCGAAATACAGCAGTTGAAGGAACAGAAGAATGCCGTTATCCTGGCACATTATTATCAAACAGGCGACATCCAGGATATTGCCGATTTTGTTGGCGACAGCCTGCAGCTCTCACAACAGGCAGCCGCTACGGATGCCGAAATAATTGTTTTTGCCGGAGTGCATTTCATGGCTGAAACGGCCAAAATCCTCAACCCCGATAAAAAGGTCCTGGTACCCGACCTCGAAGCCGGGTGCTCGCTGGCTGACGCTTGTCCTCCGGCCGGTTTTAGTGCCTTCAAGGCCAGGCACCCCAATCATGTGGTGGTGTCTTATATCAATTGCAGTGCCGATATCAAGGCTATGTCTGACTACATTTGTACCTCCGCCAATGCCAAAACCATCATTAATGCCATTCCCGATGATAAACCCGTTATTTTTGCCCCCGACAAAAACCTGGGGCGTTATCTGATCCAGGAAACCGGCCGTGATATGGTATTGTGGGACGGCTCCTGCCTGTTGCATGAGTCTTTTTCTATCGACAAGATCCTGGCCCTGTACAAGCAATACCCCGAGGCTCATTTCATTGCCCACCCGGAAGCGGAGAAACATATTTTAAAAATAGCCGAGTTTATAGGTTCCACAACAGGCCTGTTGAACTATGTTAGAAAAGCCTCCGCCAAAACGTTTATTGTGGCGACCGAATCAGGAATTTTGCACCAGATGCAACGTGAGAACCCCGATAAAACTTTGCTGGCCGCCCCGGTAAGGGAGGATAGCGAATGCGCTTGCAACGAATGCCCTTATATGAAAATGAATACCATGGAGAAACTTTACCGGTGCCTGTACGAAGAAAGCCCGGAAGTCAGGGTGGCGGGGTCATTGCAGGCCAGGGCCAAACAACCGATCGACAAAATGCTGGCCTTATCCAACTAAGCCCGGCTACATGGCGGCCGCCAGGGCAGCTACGCTGAGCGAGGCCACCCCGGCCGCCAGCAGGGTTTCACCACAAGCTTCCAGGGTAGCCCCTGTGGTAATTACATCATCTACCAATAATACCTGTTTGTCTTTCAGCCCGTTACCGGCTACGGCAAAAATCCCGTGCACGTTTTGCCAGCGCTCGGCCCGGTCTTTTTTGGTTTGGGAGCTGCTCTTTTTCTGCCGTTTTACCGTAGCCGGGTTAAGCTCAGCGGCCAAAACTGCGGCTATACCCTCAGCCAGGTAAGTGCTTTGGTTGTAGCCTCGCAGGCGCAGTTTACTTTTGTGCAAGGGTACCGGCACCACTACTTCAATACCGGCCAGGGCATGCGTTGCCTGCAGGCGCATAGCCAGCATCTTGCCCAGGTAAACCGCCAGACCGGTGTGGTTTTTATATTTTATATGGTGCAACAACCGCTGGGCAATACCCCCATGATAAAATTTTAAGTACGCCCGCGCTTCCTGTAGCCGTAAACGTCCGGCAAACCGGTTGAGAAGGTTTTCCTGCGGGGAAAAGACCGGCAGGGAAACCACACAATTGCTGCAAAGATATTCTTCTCCGGTTGCAAGGGGGCGGTTACAACCGGCACACGGATCCGGGAAGACCAGATCGGCCAAATCGCTGAAGATAGCTTTTATACGCATCGGGCTACAAGGAAATGCCGTTAAATTTAATAAATAATTTACAATTGGGTTGAGCGCATGTTTGCCACTCATGTTTTTACTGCCCGCAGTTTGTAAAAATAATAGTAATTTTCACGCACAATTTTTTTCTCACTCAGGAATGTGTACCATGCGAAACATCAGCTTATTTACTGTCTTACTGCTATGCGGCCTGACCTTAACCACTCAGGCACAAATCAAACCCTCCCCACCGAGGGCCGAGGGCGAAGGGCCGTACAAACAACTTATCATCCGGGGCGCTACCCTCATCAGCGGCACCGGGGCGCCCCCTACCGGTCCGGTAGATGTAGTGGTAAAGGGCAACCGCATTGCCGAAATACGTAGGGTAGGCTCGCCCGGGATGCCAATAGAGCCAAGCCGCAGGCCGGTGGCCAACCCCGGTGACAAAGAAATTGAGGCGGCCGGCATGTACTTATTGCCCGGTTTTATTGATATGCACGCCCATATAGGTGGTACCAGCAAAGACCAATCGGCCGAATATGTGTTTAAATTGTGGCTGGCCCATGGGATCACCTCCATTCGCGACCCTTCGGCCGGAAATGGCCTGGCATGGGTGTTGGAGCATAAGGAAAAAAGCCTGAAAAACGAAATTACCGCACCGCGGATTTTTGCCTATACCGCTTTTGGCCAGGGCGAAAAAAAGGGCATCAACAGCCCCGAAGAAGCACGCGCCTGGGTGCAGGCCAATGCCAAAAAAGGAGCCGATGGCATCAAGTTTTTTGGTGCCCCGCCCGCCATCATGGCGGCTGCCCTGGAAGAGAACAAGAAGCTGGGTTTGCGTTCGGCTTGTCACCATGCCCAACTGAATGTAGTGGGGTGGAATGTACTCAACTCGGCCCGGGCCGGGCTTACCAGTATGGAACACTGGTATGGTTTGCCGGAAGCCCTGTTTGATGATAGGGTTATCCAAAACTACCCGGCCGGTTATAATTACCAGAATGAGCAAGACCGCTTCGAAGAGGCCGGCAAACTTTGGCAGCAAGCCGCCCGGCCCGGCTCAGCCCGGTGGAATGCCGTAATGGATGAGCTGCTGGCCCTTGATTTTACCCTTGACCCCACGTTTAACATTTATGAGGCCAGCCGCGACCTGATGCGCGCCCGCAGGGCCGAATGGCATGAAGACTATACCCTCCCCGGCCTGTGGGAGTTCTACCAGCCAAGCATGCAATCGCACGGTTCTTACTGGCATTTTTGGGGTACCGAGCAGGAGGTGGCCTGGAAAGAAAACTACCGTATCTGGATGCAGTTTGTCAATGAATATAAAAACAAAGGCGGCCGCGTAACGACCGGCTCCGATTCGGGGTTTATCTTTCAACTGTACGGCTTTGCCTATATCCGCGAACTGGAATTGTTGCGTGAGGCCGGTTTTCATCCCTTAGAGGTTATCCGCTCGGCCTCCCTTATGGGCGCCCAGGCTTTGGGCCAGGAAGAAAACCTTGGCTCTATTGAAGTAGGCAAGCTGGCGGATATGATTTTAGTTGCAGAAAACCCCCTGGCCAATCTGAAGGTACTGTATGGTACCGGGGCCATTAAACTCACCGAAGATAACGAAGTGGTACGGGTAGGTGGCGTTACGTACACCATTAAAGACGGCATTGTGTATGATGCCAAACAATTGCTGCAAGATGTAAAGAGAATGGTGGATGAAGAAAAGGCCAGGCGCGGAGGCTGGGAGCTAAAACAACCCGGCCTTGATTAATCAGCCTGGAAAAATCACCAGAATTTTTAGCCCACAGGGCTTTCTTTTCCGAGCTAATCACCTGCCTGTTGCTGCAAGGCGTTTTCTACCGAAACCTGAATAAACCGGGTGATATTTGGGTGGGGCAACAAGGTTTTACCACTCCATTTATACGCCAGGCCGGTCAGTCTTTTTACATACCTGGCTTCAACCCCACCTTGCGCCAACAGCAAAGGAATAACAATTACATCCCCATCTTTACCCGCCTGATAAACAAGGGTTCTGAGGTGCTCTTTAGCTTGTTCGTAAACAGCGGTATCGGCATCATCGCGTACGGTAAGGGCGAATATCTGTTTAAACCTTGCGCCTTTTCGTTGTTGCTTCTCTCTTATTTGGTCGGTCAGCTTTTCCATTGTCTTAACCCAATTCCGGTTATCCTCCTCTTTATTCGGGCCGTGGGCAACAATCAAAATGGTTTCGTTGGCCGGATTGGCGCTTAACTCCGCAATGCGTTCATGTAAAATCTCCGCTACCAATGGGTGCGCATCTAAGGGCTTGGTTAAAATTATTTCCGCTTTAAAACGAAGCGGTTGCATTGACATTTCCGAAGAAGCACCCATAGCCATACCAGCGGTTGAATTATCAGCACCCATGCCAGGCATTAGCAAGGGAGGGTCAGCCAGAGACTCCCTTAAGCCCAGCAAATATTCATTTTGACGGATAATCGGACTGTAGGATGAAATAAACAAGGGTACTACCACAATTTTGGTAGCGCCCTGACTTTCGAGTTTATCAATTCCGGCCTGCATGCTTTTGGGGTTAGCCATGCCAAAAGCAACTTCTACGAGGTAGCTTCGCTTTAAGGCTTCGGTAGCATTGTTAACCGTTTCATCCCAGCTACTGTGCCTGCCACCATGGGCAAGAATTAATACGCCAACTTTTTCAGTAATTAGGGCAAATGAACAATTCACCAAAATCAGGTTTAAGACTACGAAAGCCAACACGGATTTTCTCATATGTTTCTTTTTTTGGTCAAAGATAAAACACTATTTAGAATTTATCTAAATAGCATGGTGATTTATTTCCCAACCGTGTAACAACAAAAAGGAGCCCCCGTTTGCGGCTCCTTTTCTGTTTAACCTAACCTAAACTTAACCTATGTAATATCTATGTAGCAAATACTATGCCCAAAATCCGGGGACATACACCCAGCCGCCCCTGACACGTTGCCAATGGCCGTTAACCCAGGTTTTGTGCTGCCTTTTCTTCACCACACGCCCTTTTACCCAAACATAGTTACGCTGGCGCTTATGCCACACCCAATGCCCTTCAATCCACACATAGCCAGGTCGTATATGGGCCGGGCGGTGGGCGCGGTAGTGGTGGGCAGGCTTTACCTTAACTATTTTATAGCGGGGGTGGGGTTCATGTCCGGCTAACACTTGGTTGGTCGGCCCAAAAGAAAACAGCAGCAGGACAACGAGGTATAAAAGGGGCTTTTGCATGATTTTATTTTTTTGTTTGGTATATAGACAATTATTATACCAAAAGGTTTAACCCATGCTTTAGCCCGGGTCTGCTACGGCTGCAAAAGATCGGGGTTTTCAAATTCGTTGCCCAGCACCTCGCAACGGTTGGCCTCCGAGCGGCCAAAGGGGGTCATTTTTAGTTTCCGCTCCACATCGGTATAGGCCCAGCCTCCCCGGTTATTATCCCAGACAATAATATTTTTACTGTCGTCAATCAAAATAATATCCCGCTGAAAAATTTCTTTATTATTAATGTCCTTCTGCCCGGTATATTGCATAATCTCCACATCCTCATCCTTCACACCATCCATGTTTTTATCACTGTAAATCATAAACGAATGGTGCTCTGTAGAAAACGAAAGCGCCCCCGACCGGTATAGCTTCTTGGTTTTTTTATTGAATGCCCTGAATTTAAGCTCGATGTTTAGCATGCCGCAAATTAAACATTCTCTGTGCGCAATTTAAAATACTTTTGCCGGGAATTCTTTTATTATCTCTTTATTCTATTACTTTAGCAAGCGAAGAAATCCTGTTTTAATTAGTATGGCCAAAAAATGGAAAGTAGTATTCCTGGTATTTTTTAGCATAGTGGTAATACTGGTGTGTGTTGTAGCTATTATGCGGGTGGGCACCCAGGGGGCAAGCCCACAGGAAACAGTTAACTATGATAAAGATGGTTTAAAGCTGGAGGTAGTATATTGCCGTCCTTACAAAAAAGGGCGGCTTATTTTTGGCACCAAAGAAGCGGGCGCGTTGCAGCCTTTCGGCCAGTATTGGCGCTTGGGGGCCAACGATGCTACCTCACTGAAGCTTAACCGTGATGTAACGTTTGCCGGCCGGCCACTAAAAGCCGGCCGTTATGCTGTTTACGCTGTTCCCGGAGAAAAAACCTGGCAGATTGGCATTAACAGCGAGGCCAACAGGTGGGGAAAAGCCGAACCCGATTACAGCAAAGATGTGCTTACTGTTGACGTGCCGGTAATTTATACGGATGAGGTTACCGAACAATTAAAAATCAACTTTGAGCCTACGAAAACCGGGGCCAATATGGTTATCCGCTGGGAAAACGCTATGGTCGTTATTCCTATTGGGTAACCTTTTCGCCTACCACCAGGCGCAATTTGAGATTAAAATCACGGTACCCGAAAAGGTAGGTATTGCCGCCATCGGCCAGGTGTAGTTTTTGTTTTATTTGCTGCGGGTTATCAGGAAAGTTGCGCACACTGATATTGGCCTTACTACCCTGTATATAAGGCGCCAATTGCTTTTTATTGTAGCCAACATTGGCCACTACCTTAAACACCCGTCCGGGGAAACCGTTAACCTCTTTTGCGGCTGTAAATAAATGTGTATGGCGGTGTAATTTAATGAGCCCGTACCGCTGGCAAAGCGTACGAAAGCCCCCCGACTTCATAATTGCCGCGTTGGGCTCGTATAAATAATGGCTTACCGGGCCTGTCGGGCAGGCCTCCTGGTCTTTTTCCTGATAAGCAAACGCAAAAATGTCTTCCCCTTTAGCTGTGATATTAACACTCTTGATTTTTATGGTTTGCGCAGGGGCTTTTCCCAGCAGGAACAACAGTTCTTTTACCTCATTACCAATCGCCAGAATGACCACAGCCGCCACCGTAGTAAGCTGCTTTATTGCCAGGCTGATATCCAGCATGGGCGAAGCTTTCACCATTATGTTTCGGCCAAACCGTAACAGTTGTGGCAACAAGGCCGGTAGGTCGGGTTCGCTGTCGGCAAAGCTAATCACACGCTGTTTGGCCGGCCGCCTGTCGGGGTCAAGGTAAATTAAATCATAAGGGGTATCATTGTTGGCCAGAAAGACCTCCGCAGCAGCAACGTTTACATCAATATTACCCTGGCCCAGAACGGCAAAATTATGCCGGGCAATTTCCGCCAGGGCGGGGTTGGGTTCAACATAGGTAAGCCGGGCAAACTGCTGCGCGAGAAAATAGCTGTCAACCCCCATGCCCCCGGTAAGGTCCAGGGCCCGGCCTCCGCCATACAGCCCGGCTTTATATTTGGCGGCCACTTCCGAGGAGGCTTGCTCTACCGCCACCGGGGCCGGAAAAATTATTCCTTCCATGTGGTACCAGGAAGGGAGTTTGCCGGCTGCTTTTTGCCGGGCCTTGATCTGGGTTACAATTTCCGGCAGGGGCAGATATGGGTACTTCCCCTTTTGCAACATCAGCCTGGCCACATCATCCTGTTCGTGCTGGCGGATGAAAGCCTGTGCTTCCGGGGATAGCAGCCGTTTATCCATTTACCAGGTTATGGTCGAGCAGATACTGCGCTATTTGCACGGCATTGGTGGCTGCCCCTTTGCGCAGGTTATCGGCCACCACCCACATATTCAGGGTGTTGGGCTGGGTTTCGTCTAAACGCACCCGCCCGACAAACACCTTATTGCTTTTATGGGCATAAAGGGGCATCGGGTAACGGTTCTTGTCCGGCTCATCCTGCAATTCTACCCCCGGGGTATTGGCAATAACCTGCTTTATTTCGTTCAGGCTGCCCAGGTGGGCAAACTCGGCATTAACGGCTTCGGCATGCCCGCCCATGATTGGCAGCCGCACGGCCGTGGCGGTTACCCGGATGCTGTCATCGGCAAAAATCTTTTTGGTTTCGTTCACCATTTTCATCTCCTCTTTGGTGTAGCCGTTGGCTAAAAACACATCAATGTGCGGTAAGGCGTTCATGTCAATAGGGTGCGGGTACACCATGGCGGCCTCTTGTTGCTGCCGCTCAGCCATTAACTGGTCCACAGCCGCTTTGCCGGTACCGGTTACCGACTGGTAAGTAGAAACGACAACCCGCTGCAGGTGGAATTTTTTATGTAACTCAGATAATGCCAACACCATTTGAATGGTGGAGCAATTAGGGTTAGCGATAATTTTGTCTGCTTTGGTAAGTGTAGCGCCATTGATTTCGGGTACAATCAGTTTGTGCTCAGGACTCATGCGCCAGGCGGAAGAATTATCAATTACCGTAGTACCAACGGCCGCAAAACGCGGGGCATTATCCAACGAAGTTTGCCCTCCGGCAGAAAAAATGGCCATATCAGGGGCCTGGGCGATGGCCTCCTCCATGCCGGTCACCGGCCAGCGCTGGCCGGCAAAAGTAACCTCCTTGCCCACCGAGGCGGCTGAAGCCACCGGAATTAACACATCTACCTGAAATGACAATTCCTCAAGAACTTCCAGTATTTCACCCCCCACCAGGCCGGTAGCGCCCACAACAGCTAATTTCATATTTTTATTTATTTAACGTATTTACTATATTTCCCATTGTTTATCAGCGCAAAACTAATGAAAGCAACAGGATTTTTCTTCTTGTTTTTCCTTTGGCAAACAAGTTTTTCGCAGTGGACCGAAGATTTTGCTGATGGGGATTTTACCCAAAACCCGGCCTGGGCAGGGGATACCGCCCTGTTTACGGTGACGGCTGCTGCCCTGCAGCTCAACGCCCCCGCGGTCAGCGGTACGGCATTTCTAGCCACCCCCTCCACTACGATTAATGACGCCACCTGGGCATTCCGGGTACGCATGGCATTCAACCCTTCCGGCAGTAATTACAGCAAAATTTACCTTGTTGCCGACCGCGAAAACCTGAACGGCAGCCTGAACGGCTATTTCGTGAAGCTGGGCGGCACCCCTGACGAAGTAAGCCTATACCGGCAGGAGGGGTTAACCGCAGTGAAAATAATTGACGGGCTAGACGGACGGCTGTCATTGTCAAATGTTGACGTACAGGTGCAAGTTAGCCGGACGGCCAGCGGCAACTGGCTGTTATCCTCAAGGCTGGCTACAGAAACAACCTGGGTTACCGAGGGCACAGTTACCGATGCCGCTTATTTTACTTCTGCCTATTTTGGCGTTAGCTGTATTTATACGGCCACCCGCTCCACCAGGTTTTATTTTGATGATATAGCCGTAACCGGCTCAGCCTATGTTGACATGCAGCCTCCCGCAATCGATACGGTTATGGCCACGGATGAATACACCTTGCTGCTAAGGTTTAACGAAGCAATTGATACACTCTCGGCCGCCAATACCGCCAATTATCTATTGAATAACACGGAGTCCCCGGCCAGCCTGGGCGTTGCCGATAGCAGTATCTCCCTTACTTTTACCAACAACCTGGCGGTGCTCAACGCTTTATGGGTTAGCGGGATAAAAGACCTTGCCCTTAACCTCATGGCCGACACCATGTTGCAGGTGGTTTATGTCAGTAGCGCCCCCGTACGCTATGGCGATGTGGTAATCAATGAAATCATGGCCGACCCAACCCCCAGGGAAGATTTGCCCGGAACCGAATACCTGGAGTTGTTTAATGCCAGCAACCGGGCCATTGACATGACGGGATGGTCATTAAAGGATAAAGTTAGTACGGCAATAGTACCAGGAATTGTTTTACTTCCGGATTCCCTGCTTATCCTCAGCAGCGCGAGCGGGGCGCCCCTGCTGGCACCCTACGGGCAGGCGCTTGGCCTTTCCCCCTGGCCTTCGCTGAACAACAATGGCGACAGTATTTACCTGCTCAACAGCAGTGCTCAGCTAATGGACCTGGTTGTTTACGATAAAGATTGGTACGCGGATAATAGCAAAACGGAAGGCGGCTGGAGCCTGGAACGGATCAACCCTTACCATCCATGCTCGGGTTACTTAAACTGGCAGGCCGCAGTTGCCTTACAAGGCGGTAGCCCCGGCCAGCAAAATTCGGTTTTGGCTGCTACCGATACCGTACCACCGGTAATATTGAACCACCAGGTGTTACCAAGCTCTATCGTTATCACCTTTAACGAACCGTTGCGGGATACCCTGGGATCAGCCAATATTGAGCCGCCAAATGCCCTGCAACAAGTAACTATTGACTATAATCAGCTTACGCTTTCATTCATTCAGCCATTTATCCCGGAACAAACCAATACGTTAACCATCGGCTACCTGGCCGACTGTTTTGCTAATGGGCAAACCGGGCTGGAAGTTCGTTTTGTGCCCGACTTTGCGCCACCACAAATCGATACAGTCTATGCTAATTACCCGCAAACTATTGCCGTACGGTTTAATGAGCCGGTTTTGAATCCGGCAACCGGCAACTTTTCGCTGGTGTCCGTGGGTCCTCCGGAGTCAATAAGCGTGGACCCGGATAGTTCCCGGTGGGTCGTACTTTTTTTCTCCCAACCCTTAGTAACGGGCAATAATTATACCCTGGTGGTCGATAGCCTGGCGGATAAATTCAATAATATGACCAACCAGTCATTCTATGGTTTTGTTTATCAGCCTCTCGGCTATCCGCAGTTTGGTGAAGTGCTGATAACCGAGATCATGGCCGACCCTTCGCCTCCTGTGAACCTGCCTGAAGAAGAATACCTCGAGCTTGTTAACCGGTCGGGCAAACGGCTGTTGCTTCAGGGCCTAACCCTGGCCGATTCCCGTACGGAAACCGTGCTTCCTGACGGTATCATCGGCCCGGGGGAACGGGTTATCCTCTGTAAAGCCAGTGCGGTTACGTTGTTCACCGGTTACGGTAAAACCATTGGTATTCCCAACTGGCCGTCACTCAATAACCGGGCCGACCAACTG
>Ga0256839_1001047_pt1 | contig 34501 bp, 37 predicted proteins | sample 354166metaG_FD_185968 | JGI IMG/M metagenome (GOLD analysis project Ga0256839, IMG submission 185968) | Hydrothermal vent microbial communities from Mid Atlantic Ridge, Atlantic Ocean - 354-166 | ecosystem: Environmental > Aquatic > Marine > Hydrothermal vents | place: Atlantic Ocean: Mid...
GATTCCTTCATAATCAATCAGGTCAAGGTCAATGGTACGCGCCCCCCAGCGTGTTTTTCGCTCTCTTCCAAGTGCTGCTTCAATGCGGTGTAGCTCGGTAAGCAGAAGGGTGGGGGGAAGCGTGCTTACCACATGAACAGCCGCATTGACATAATCAGGTTGCGGGTCAGCACCTGGGAGAACCAATGCTGGGGTTTGATATAATCTTGACTTCGCAATGATGTGGCAGCTTTGGTGTAGCATGGTAAGGGCGCACTCAAAGCTTTTTCGCACATGACCTACATTTCCACCCAGGGCAATGATGATATTGCTCATATATGAAACTTTGCAGTCTTTTTTGTTGAATAGCAATGTTATTTGTTTGTATCTTAGGTCAAGATTCAAGCAATTGACAGCTTGCACCATCAGGTTATGATGCGCTTCCTTTTTCAAGATAGCAGGAGTCCCAAATGAGTTTTACATATAAGCCAAGTCGTATTCGTCGTGCTCGCACATGTGGTTTTCGTGCTCGCATGGCAACCCGTGGTGGTCGCGCAATACTTAACCGCCGTCGTGCCAAAGGTCGCAAGCGTCTATCTGCATAAATACCGACTTTCCTCGCAAGTTTCGCTTGGTTAGCAAGGCAGACTTTGCGCGCATGAAGCAAGGTAAACGCTTTAAGATTTTTGGTTTGAATTTCATTGTAGCCCCAAACGATTATAACCATGCTCGTTTGGGGTTTGCCGTTTCTGCAAAATATGGTCGCGCGGTACAGCGCAATCGGCTTAAACGGTGTTTAAGAAGTGCCTTCCGCCAACACCATATTCGTGATAAATCTGTAGATATTCTTGCTATTCCTACTCCTCAGCTCCAAACCAAACAGGTGTCAGAACAAGGCATAAGAGCTTGTTTTGATGCCTTGATTCAACGCTGCTAGTATGCGCTGGCTGTTGATTAAGGTCATACAGTTTTATCGCTATGTGATTTCACCCATGCTGCCTTCGCGCTGTCGGTTTATGCCAACATGCTCTGAATATGCGATAGAAGCCTTGCAAACATATGGTGTCATCAAAGGGGGATGGTTGGCGCTGAAACGCATTCTCCGTTGCCATCCTTTCTCATCATGTCATGGTTACGACCCGCTGCCATAGCAACTTCTTTTCAATACTTCAAATGATACAGGACTTATGGAATGGATAACAAAAACCTTATTTTAGCATTTGCGCTCTCCATGGGCGTGTTATTGGGTTGGAACTGGATTTTTCCACCGCAACCTCCAGCATCGCAACAAGCTAAACAAACAACAGAGAGCAGCACATCGGACAAGGTATCCTCTACAATCAGTCAGGTGCAGCAGGAACAAACCAGTGATTCCACACAGCCTCAAAGCCAAGTGATCAGCACTGAGAAAATCAAGACATTTGGCAATGATGTGCTTGAATTAACAGTAAACGCCAAAGGTTGGGTGACCGATGCTGTACTTTTGGATTATCAGGTGTCGTTGGACAACCCTGAAAACATCAAGCCGCTCACCAGTGGTGATTTTCATGAAGCGTATATTAACAGTGGTGTTGTTGGACAAAAGCTGGTTGAACCCTTTAAGTTGGTTTCACTGGTTGAGCAAGGTCAAAAAACCATTGCGTCATTTGAAGGTAAGTTAGGCGATGGTTATATCTGGCAGCGTACCTACACCCTGGAGCAAGGTTCATATTTGGTGCATGTGGTTGACCGCCTTAAAGGCGGAGCTGGGCTTAAGCTTTATCGGCAAGTTGTAGAAAAAAACCCACTTTCTGAAAGCATCAGTACCTATAATGAACATATAGGGCCCGTTGGCTACTTTGATGGCAAACTCTTTGAAGTGGGCTATGATGAGCTTGATGAATCGGGAGCCAAGAAGCTTGCGGCCTTGGGTGGTTGGACGGGTATGATGACGCGTTATTTTATATCGGCTATTTATGGCGAAGATCAAGATGAAAGCTATCGTTACTACTATCGCGGTGATGGTCGCGCCTATCAAGCGGGTATGATCAACGATGGTGTGGTGGATCAAGGAGACATGGTCTTTACCAACAACATATATATTGGACCGAAATCTGTTCCGATTCTTGAGAAGCTGGGTGTTGGCTTGGAGCGCAGTGTTGATTTTGGTTGGTTCACGGTTATTGCTGAGCCGATGCACCAAATCATGCTGTGGATGAATCAGTATGTGTCCAACTTTGGTGTTATTATCATTTTAATGGTTATAGCACTTAAAATTATTCTTTTCATGCCAACACAAAGCAGCTATCGCTCCATGGCAGCCATGCGCAAACTTCATCCTGAGATGATGCGCCTTAAAGATCGTTATGGTGATGATCGGGCAAAAATGGGGCAAGAGGTCATGGCATTATACAAAAAGCATAAAGTCAACCCACTGGGTGGCTGTTTGCCTATTTTAATGCAGATGCCTATTTTCTTTGCGCTGTATAAAGTACTTCTGATTTCCATCGAGCTTCGTCAGGCTCCTTTTTATGGCTGGATTCAAGATTTGTCTGCACAAGACCCATATTTTGTGCTTCCTATCTTGATGGGTATTTCCATGTATATTCAAATGCGCTTAAACCCGCAGCCAACAGACCCGATTCAGGCCAAGGTTATGCAGTTTTTACCCATTATGATGACAGTACTCTTCTTGTTCTTCCCTGCAGGTTTGGTTTTATACTGGGTTGTTAATAATATCCTTTCTATCATCCAGCAGCGCATGGTGATGAAAAGCATGAATGTTGACTGATACGATTGCCGCTATAGCCACCCCACAAGGGCGGGGTGGTATTGGTATTATTCGTATATCTGGACCTCAAGCGTCGGATATTGCGCGCAAACTTTGTCAACGCGATAAACCATTTACACCGCGTTATGCCCACTTCCAGCATTGGTATGATGATCAAGGTGATACCATAGACCATGGCATAACCATTTTTTTTGACGGGAAGCAGTCTTATACTGGGGAAGATACTGTAGAGCTTCAAGCGCATGGTAGCCCTATGCTACTTCAGGCATTGTTTGAACGAACATTAGCGCTTGGCTGCCGCCCTGCTGAGGCGGGTGAATTTACCCGCCGAGCAGTAGAGCATGGCAAGATTGACTTATCCCAAGCTGAGGCCGTAGCCGCTTGCATTGATGCGGCCACTTTAAGAGCTGCTAAACAAGCCCAGAAACAACTGGATGGTGCTTTGGGGCGCCGTATATCGCAGTACATGGAAGACTTAACATCAGTGGTGGCACATGTGGAAGCATGCTTGGATTTTCCTGAAGATGAAGTACCAGCATTATTCTATGACCAATTGCGCAACCGCGTTGAAACAGAACTTGTTGCCCCCATTCAGCATCAGCTCAACAGTAAGCTTGGTGAGCGTTTATTTGAAGGTGCAACGGTTGCTATTGTTGGCGAGCCCAATGTAGGCAAATCAAGCCTTCTTAATGCTTTATCGGGTCGAGACAGAGCTATTGTCACAGATATTGCAGGTACCACCCGTGATACGCTGGAAGTGGATTTTGAAGTGCATGGTATTCCCGTTCGTTTGGTTGATACAGCAGGGTTGAGAAACACAGATGATGTGGTGGAGCAAGAAGGTGTAAAGCGTGCCAAATCTGCCGCAGAAACAGCAGACTTAATCATTTTTGTTGCGGATGTGACACGCCCAGAAACATGGAACCCTGACCCCCATTTTGGGGAATTAAACATTCAATTAAAAGTTATGAACAAAATGGATCAAGTGGATCAAGTCAATATCAAAGGCTTTTTACCTTTATCCACCAAGAATCACCAAGGCTTGGATGCGTTGGTCAATACCATGGCACAATGTTTGGGCGATGTGAATTTGGCGGATGAAGCGGCTATGGTCACATCCGCGCGCCATCGCGCAGCCTTGGAAGCATCACTAACCCATATTCAAGCGGGGTTAGCCATGCTTGGGCGCGAAGATATGATAGATTTAACTGCCATGGAATGGCGCAGCGCATGGTCTGCCTTGGGTGAAATTCTTGGTATTGGCGATGTGGAATTGATTTTGGATCGAGTATTTTCTGAGTTCTGTATTGGTAAATAGAGCTTCCTCGAAAGTATCCCCTTGAGCCTCGTGTAGCTATCGTAAAGGTGTTCCACTTTGCGGCACTTCCTGTAGCATCAATGCTACAACCCCGCAAACCATGCGCAAACCTTTTGCAGTTCATACGCCTGAAACCTGCTTCCGATTTGGCAAGGTTTACACAGAACTTTTGTTTGGCGTTGAACCTGCTTAGAACTTATCAACACTCACATTGGCATAAAAAGCAATGCCTGTTGCCTGATCCTCATCCAACATAAACCACCCATCAAAGCCTTGCGCGGTGTCTGGAACATTGGTGTGTGGAATAACCAATGTGGTTCTTAGGTCTTTATTTTCACCCACTTGGATAATGCGGCATATACCTCCCAGCAGGTAGGATGATTCATCCCCTACACTTTCATCTTTGAAGCTTAATTGGCAGTCCACACCGAAGTCTCCGAGCTGACCATTGTTGTCGCGAAGTACGCTGGTTTGCAAGGTAATAACATCACCATCCACAGCACCTGTCGTATGTACAAGTGCCAACACTTGAGAACCCTCCATTGCAGCAATAAAATCGCTAAACTTACCTTCAACAATAGCTTCAAATTCAAAATCCGGGCTCACCTTTTGAAATGCGGCAAAGTTTACATTTCGCATCTCTTCAGATACACCTAGGCTGGGGATCAGGGTGAAAATCAATAAGATATATTTAAGCATAACTACCACCTCTCGTTTCCCAAGCTTAGCTTTCAGGGCTTATATAATCAATGGTGACTTGCATCACCAACGCGCTTGCTTGTGAGCAGTTGATGAATGACCTCCACATATATGGCATGCTCTTTTTCCTGTATGCGTTGATGCAGATCGTGCCATGAGTCACTGTCCAGCACGGGTACACAGGCTTGCGCAAGAATTTCACCACTGTCCAGTTCCTCATTGACCCTGTGTACGGTACAACCTGAAACTTTGACACCTGCCTTGAGCGCATCGCCTACAGCATCAGCACCCTTGAATGCGGGCAATAGCGAAGGGTGGATATTGATGATTTGATGAGGGAAAGTATGGATGAACTCGGGAGATAAGATACGCATATAACCTGCTAACACAATCAATGCACAGTTTGACTTTTTGATTTCCTTAGCACATGCCAAGTCATAAGCTGCTCGGCTGTCATACTCTTTAGGATTGAGATACAACACCCGTGGCACACCTGCGTTTCTGGCAATTTGCAATGCGCCAGCATCAGCTTTGTTCGAAATAACCACCTCAACTTGTGCGGCACATTGACCCTGGGCAATGGCATCCAGAATCACTTGCAAATTGCTACCTTTTCCCGATGCCATCACGGCAATTTTATGATTCATGTTTTTTTACCATACCTTATATCACGCATTCACCAGCAAAAAATCTCTTGTGTATGTGCAGCCAAGCTTAAAGTTTAACCAACACACGAATAATTCGCCGTGGATCTGCTTCCTGAATCAGTATATCCAGACCCGAAATCGTCACGCGTTCACCACGCCTGGGGATGCGACCAAGCTCATGAATGATCAGCCCAGCAACTGTATCGTAGTCTCCCTCAGGTAAACGCTTGCCCAAAGCCGCTGCCAAATCTTCAATATGGGCGCGCGCGACAACTTCGATGCTTCCATCTTCATGGATGTGAATATCTGATACTTCGGCGGTGTTATCTTCTGCAATTGCACCAACAATTTCTTCCAGCAGGTCGGACAGTGTTACAATACCCGCTGTGCCACCAAACTCATCTTGCACAATGGCAATATGACTGCCTTCACGCATTTCAGAAATGAGCCCTGCCACCCGTTGAAGCTCTGATACTTTTTGGCATGGGCGCAGCATATCTTGAAGCACAATAGGTTCATTGCGAATTTTTTTGGCAAACAAATCCCACAAATGAACAACACCTACAATATGGTCAAGGTCACCATCCATGACAGGTAAGCGAGTAACCGTGGCATTCAAAATGGCTTGCTCTAATGCTTCATCAGAGATATGAATATCAATGGCTGTGATATGTGAACGGGGGGTCATAATTTCACGCACGCGTGTATCATGAAACTCAACAGCCTGCACCAACATCCGCCGCTGCTCATCTGAACGAATAAAGGGTGCATTTTGCACAATATCCAGCAGTTCTTCTTCCGTTTGCCCGGGGCGTAGCCAGCTTAATATTTTTTTGCGCAGTTTTTCCTTGAGTTGAGACATTTAAGACCACTCTGGGTATGGTGTATGCAAACCAAGTTTTGCCATGATTGCATTTTCCAAGCGTTGCATGTGTTCAGCTTCAACATCATTCATATGATCATAACCTAGCAAATGGAGTGTACTGTGTGCAATCAAATGATAAATATGCGCATCTTGGGCAATATTCAACCGCGCAGCTTCATCCAGCACAAAAGGTATCGCCAAAATCATATCCCCCAAGCTTTCACTGTGGTTCAATGCTTCTGGCTCCTGCATGGGAAACGATAACACATCAGTTACTTTATCCTGATTGCGCCACTTTGCATTCAGCTGCCGCACCACAGCATGGCTTGCAAAGCGAATACAAACGGATGGATTCTTGAATTTTTTTGCTTCAAAGCAGCTAGTTTCAACTGTGTTTTTAATCATTTCTTGCGAAAACGGCACATCCAGACCTTCATCGACCATGACTTCAATCATGTCTATCGTATGCCTGAACAATCTGCTCGACAAGGCGATGGCGAATCACATCCTTACTACCCAAGCGGCAAATGCCGACATCTTGTATATGGCTCAATACTTTTAATATTTGCAATAATCCGCTGTCTTGCTCTTGCGGTAAGTCCACTTGGGTGACATCACCAGTTACCACCATTTTTGAGCCAAAACCAAGGCGTGTTAAAAACATTTTCATTTGTGCCTTGGTGGTGTTTTGTGCTTCATCAAGAATAATAAAGGCATCATTCAGGGTGCGCCCACGCATATATGCCAATGGAGCGATTTCAATGCTTCCTTGTTCCATCAGTGCTGTCATTTTTTCCATACCCAGCATATCGGATAGGGCATCAAAAAGTGGTCTAAGGTATGGATCGACCTTTTGCTGCAAATCACCTGGTAAAAAACCAAGGTTTTCTCCTGCTTCCACCGCAGGCCGGGTTAAAATGATTCTTTCAACCTGCTGACTTTGCAAGGCAACCACGGCGTGCGCTACTGCCAAATAGGTTTTGCCGCAGCCTGCTGGCCCAACACCCACGGTCAATGTGTTCGTCGCAATAGACTGTAGATATTTGCGTTGGTTGGGGGTTTTGCCTTGAATATTGCGGCGGCCTGCCACCAGCGTGATAGCATTGATTTTGTCATCATATGTTTCTTCTACCATCTCACTATTTCGCAGCTCCCGTAGTACATCATCCACATCTTGTTTATCCAGGCGGCCTGTCAGCACTTGTTGCTTGAGTGTGTTGAGCGCCAACATAGCATGATTCACCTGCTCGCCCAGAATAAACCATTTGCCCATCTGCCCACGCAAGGAGACGGCAAAGGCTTCCTCAATTTGATGGATATGTTGATTATTGGGGCCACACAACAGAGCTAACGCGGCAGCATCCAGCTCGGGGCATTCAAACAAAACAGGCTCTTTAATCTTCAATGACTAGCTCGCCTCGCAGCGATAAATCATAAGCCTGTGTAATGTTCACGGGCAAAATATGACCAATTAAACGCGGGTTGCCTTGAAAGTGCACAATACGAAAATCAGGTGTTCTCCCGGTTAAGTCACCTTCTCGTTTGCCTTTACCTTCAACCAATACTTCTGTGGTTTTACCCACTTGCCGTGCCATGCCAAGCCTAGATTGCTCCTTGAGCAAGGCTTGCAGCCGCAATAAACGCTCTGATTTTATAGCTTCAGGCACATCATCTTCAGCTTTGGCTGCTGGTGTGCCAGGGCGTGGTGAGTATTTGAAAGAAAACGCGGAGTCAAAATGTACATGTCGCACCAAGTCCATGGTTTGCTCGAAATCTTCCTCAGTTTCACCAGGAAAGCCCACGATAAAATCAGATGACAGTGCAATATCAGGGCAATGCAAGCGTAATTCCTCAATAATGCGAATATAATCTTCTCTTGTATGCCCGCGATGCATAGCTTTGAGAATTGCATTTGAGCCAGATTGTACGGGCAGGTGTAAATATGGCATTAACGCAGGGATTTCAGCAAAAGCTTCGCACAGCTCTGTGGTCATCTCCATGGGGTGTGATGTTGAGAAGCGCAACCTTTGCATACCTTCAAGGCTACCCACCAAATGTAGCAAGCCCGCAAAGTCCACCGCATTTCCATCCGCATCTTCAGCACGATATGCGTTAACATTCTGCCCAAGTAATGATATATCTTTCGCCCCTGCATCAATCAATTGGCGGCATTCTTCCAAAATATCTTCAGGCGGGCGGGATATTTCTGCGCCACGCGTGTAGGGCACGATACAAAAGGTGCAAAACTTATCACAACCTTCCATAATGGTGACATAGCCTGTCAAACCTTCCACCTTAGGCTTGGGAAGGTGGTCAAACTTTTCAATTTCTGGCATATCTATTTCGGTCAGGCGCACACGATTACGGCGAATCTCTTTGACCATTTCTGGTAAGCGATGGTAAGTTTGTGGACCAAAGACAATATCCACATAAGGCGCGCGTTTCTGAATTCGCTCACCTTCCTGTTGCCCCACGCAGCCACCTACGCCAATGATTAAATCTGGGCGTTTGTCTTTGAGCAGCTTGTATCGTCCAAGCTCGGAATATACTTTGTTTTCCGCGCCATCTCGAATTGAGCAGGTATTCATCAGGATGACATCAGCATCACGAGGTTCATCCACAATGCGCAAGCCATAAGCTTGTTGCATCAAATCACTCATGCGTGAGGAATCATAAACATTCATGGCACAGCCATAAGTTTTGATAAATAAAGTATCTAAACTTTTGAGTTTGCTCTTTTTGTTGGATGTTTCAATGGTTTGCATTGCGGCAATGCTAAAAGGCTATATGACTTTGTGCAATAAACCCTTGAGCTTTACACGACTAAAAGCACGGTATGATTGTTATATATTCATAGATAATAACGCATCGCAACTAGCGAAGTTGCACCACCTTTTTGCCTGTGATTTTATAGATTTTTGAAGCTTTGCCATCTGTTTGCCCTGTGCTGGGTAACATTGCATCAATGTGCCTGTGATAGCGGAAGTGTATGCGTTTGCTCAGCGGCATCACCACTTGACCTTTGCGGTTAAAGCTGCTGGACAACATCAGCCCACCACATGCCTTGGCAAGCCTTCTTGTTTCTACATCAGCATCCACACGAATTGCAATATAACCGCTCTGATAACATGCAGGGTGCAAATGTTTTCGTGCCTTAAACACCAAAGTCACCGCACCTGCCCACGATGTTTGCGCAAGCGTTCTTAAATCTTTGGATATATACACCGCTTGTTGTAATGCGGTTTTTTTGGAATCGGCAAGCAGCAAAAACGGCGCTTTTCGCTGTTTGAACCGTTGCACTTTAGCCACCGCAGCAGGGCAAAGCGGCGATGCCGCAATGCCTGCCAAAGTTGAGGTTTGATGTGCAAGCACACGACCTTGCCGTAATACTTTAGCCGCTTTTAGTGTTTGCATTTTCATCATCATGACCAAAATAATGAGGCAAAAAATATTGGCTGATGTTAGTCGTCAGCCAAAATCGCTTCAGCTTGTTTGGCTCTGTCAAACCTAAGCTTGTGTGTTAAGCCTTCATCATTCTGCGCAAGCATTTGCACCGCCAACAAACCTGCATTTTTTGCGCCATTGATAGCCACAGTCGCCACTGGCATACCCGGTGGCATCATCACAGTTGAAAGCAAAGCGTCTTCACCATTGAGTGCGCCCGATGCAATGGGCACACCAATCACAGGTTTCACTGTTTTGGAGCAAACCACACCCGCCAAATGGGCTGCCATACCCGCTCCACAAATAAATACCTGGCAACCTGCTTCTTCAGCTTCTTTAATTGCCTCCACGGTGGCTTCAGGTGTGCGATGCGCTGATCGTACCATTGTTTTGTAGGCAACACCAAACTCATCAAGGACTGCTTCCGCTTTTTGCATAATCGGCATATCATTTTTACTGCCCATCAAAATCAATACTTTGATATTTTCCATGGTTAAACTCCGTAAAACTTCATTTGTCAAACTTGATTAGAAGTGGTGTAGCATAGCCAAGTTTTGCCTAAAGTTCTATTATTCAGCGTGTAGGAGTTGGAATATGGACGGACAATACCGCGCACTTTGGCTGAATGATAACGGTGATTTGGAAGTCATCGACCAACGCTATTTACCATTTGAAAAGCGTATGCGTGTGCTCAAAACAGCCAATGATGCCTGTGAAGCCATTAAGGATATGACGGTGCGTGGCGCGGGGGTGATTGGTAATGTGGCTGCCTTTGGTGTGTATCTCGCTGCCCGTGAATTTGCGGATGATAAACAGAAAATTACACAAGTAGCCCTAAATATTCGCAGCGCAAGACCCACTGCGGTCAACTTGATGTGGGCAGTGGATAACATGCTTGAAGTCATCAAACACAGTGATGATATGGTGAGCGACTGCAAAGCGGAAGCCATTCGCCAAACCGATGAAGATGTGAGGCGCACCCAGGCCATTGGCAATATCGGCGCAGACATCATTGAATCCATCATGGCAGCAAAGAAGCTAAAGCAGTTTCATATCTTAACCCATTGCAATGCAGGTTGGCTGGCGATTGTGGATAGTGGTTCAGCCCTTGCCCCGATTTATGAAGCGCAAAAACGAGGCATTGATATTCATGTTTGGGTGGATGAAACCCGCCCGCGCAACCAAGGCGCAAGGCTCACCGCTTGGGAGCTGCAAGATGCAGGCATCAATCACACCATTATCCCTGATAATACAGGCGGTTTATTGATGCAGCAGGGCAAGGTGGATATGGTCATCACTGGTGCGGATAGAGTGGCGCTGAATGGCGATGCCGCCAATAAAATCGGCACCTACCTCAAAGCCTTGGCTGCCAAGGATAATGGCGTGCCGTTTTACATTGCGCTGCCCATCAACACCTTTGATTTTGATTGCGAAAGTGGTGTGCGCGACATTGAAATTGAACAACGCAGTGAAGATGAAGTGCATGTTATGTCTGGCATGGATAAACAAGGGCATACTCAGAACATTCGCATCACTCCCGAAGGCAGTGTTGCCGCCAATTATGGTTTTGATGTCACTCCCGCTCGCTTGATTACAGGACTTATCACGGAAAAAGGTGTTATCGAACCCAATAAAGAAGCCATTGGGCAGCTACAATGATAAAACAAACAAAAGTGTCATACCCGCGAAGGCGGGAATCCATTTATTTTGATATGGATACCCGCCTGCGCGGGTATGACATAAGGGGGGTGTATGATTGATGGTGTCATTAAGTTTCATGTTGAACATGAGTATCAAGCCTTGCCTGAGTTTGAGGCTTATATTGAACTTGAAGCCTTGCGCAGCCGATTGTTTGCTTTGGGCTTGATTGGCGAAACCGCTGATGGCATTGGTTATGGCAATGTATCCATTCGTGCAGGGCAACATGCTTTTTTTATTACAGCCACGCAAACAGGTAAACACACCAAACTTGGCCAAGATCAATATACATTTGTGCATGATTATGATTTTGACAAGTTCACCGTGTATTCGCGGGGGGCAGAGAAACCCAGCAGTGAAGCTTTGAGCCATGCCATGATTTATGACATTCACCCTGATATTCAAGCTGTGATTCATGTGCATTCGGCACCGATTTGGCAGATGATGATTCAAGAAAACTATCTCGCCACCACCGCCGAATACGGCACAACTGCCATGGTGCATGACATTGCTGCTTTATATGAAGACCGCAACCCTTTTGCACACAATGCGTTTGTGATGAAAGGGCATGAAGATGGCATCATCACCTTTGGACGCAATATCCAGCAGGCTGAAGCCGCACTTTACCATTTAATACAAAGCCTTATCACTTAATTATAAATAAGTTTACTTAGAGCTTCCTCAAAAAGTATTCAACCAACCACAAAGTAAGCAGGCTTACCCCCTTTGTTCATCTGCGCCGTAGTCTTACCGTTGAAAAAGGATAAAAACGAAACCTCTTTTTGTTCCTTTTTCAGTGACAAGGATGACGCACACCCAAAAGATACTACAAAATCTTTTGGGGCTTTGTCGGTTCGTTTTTGGCTGCCCAAAAATGAACAAATAACGCCTTAAACAAAAACTTGTCCTTGTTTTGTTGAATAAAACTCAAGCGACATGCACGCATTTTGTATCCAATACTCCGAAAACCTTGCATCCAATACAGCAGAAACGAGATATTATCTTGGTATATCAACAGCTTGCGTTGTTTTGAGTTGAATCTACTTAAAGCTCGCCAACAAGGATGCCGTAATCAAATGCCAACCATCCACCAACACAAACAAGATGATTTTTAGGGGCAATGAAATCATCACAGGTGGCAACATCATCATCCCCATGCTCATCAACACCGATGCCACCACCAAATCAAGTACCACGAATGGAATATAAATTAAAAAGCCAATTTCAAATGCCGTACGCAGCTCACTAATCACAAAAGCTGGAATCAATACATACATCGGTGTTTCTTCAGCAGTTTTTGGCTTTTCGATGCTTCCTGCATTGATAAATAAGATTAAATCATCTTCTCTTGTTTGGTGTAGCATAAATGCGTGCAATGGATTTATTGCTTTTTCCATAGCTTCAGCCTGCGTAATTTCTTCATTCAAGTAGGGTGTTAAAGCTGTGTTATCGATCTGATTCCACACGGGCATCATGATAAACATGGTCATAAACAAGGATAACCCGATTAAAATTTGTGTGGGTGGGCTTTGCTGTGTACCCAATGCCATGCGTAAGAAAGCAAAAACAATCAAGATGCGGGTAAATGATGTCATCATGACCAAAATAGATGGAGCAAGCGCAAGTACGGTTAAGGATGCAATGATTTTGAGACCTGTAAACCATGATTCGGGGTCTTCTGCTTCACCCAGGCTAATGGAAAGTGTGGGCACATCGGCGGACCACGCCAAGTTTGGCAAGAACAGAAAGGTTAAAAAGAATAAACTACGCAACATCTTGAGGCTCATCTGCTGGTGTTACATCTGCAATTTTTTGTACGCCGCCCACACCAATGCCAAGAAGGTAATGCTGTTTACCATGTCTAATTTCAACCAAGCTATTTTTACTATCGATATGCAAGCGTTGCACCACTTGTATTTTACCTTCTTGGACAGGAGTTATTTTATCTTGAAAGCGGCGCATCAACCCAATCAACACAGCAAATATTGCCAGCACAATGGCAAGTGCACCAATGGATTGTATCATCATCAGGCCAAAGCTTGTTTCTTCCATATCAGCCTACGATAAACTCTGAATACGATCACCTTGTGGTACGACTTCCACCACGCGAACGCCAAGTTTGCCATCCGCCGAGACCACTTCACCACGGGCAAATACACGCCCGTTGGCTAAAATATCGACTTCTGCATTGGCTTCTTTTTTCAGGTTAAGCACCATACCTCGGTGTAAACGCGATACAATATGTAATGGCAACTGGACGCGCCCCAACTCAACACTTATGTTCAACGGCACATGCATAATGGCTTCTAGGTTTACTTTTTGTTCATGTGTATCTGCAACATGCTCAACAGTAGTATCATTAATATCTGACATGATTTTCTCCCATATTTATGTTTGTGAAATTGGCTCTAAAAGTTCGGCTGCAAGCAAGCCATCTTGGCTGCCCGGCATGGCCTCAAATAAAGGGGTTGTATTGACCCAAAGTGTTGCGGGGTCTTGTTCTTGTTTGCTCAACGGTAAGAAATCACCTGGCTTTAAGCTCAGAAACTGTTGAATATCAAGCTGACATTGCCCAAACTCTAAGCGTGCATCCAAAGGCACTTTGGCTAATCCTTTCTCCAGATTGGTTTGCCACTCTGTGTCCACATGATTGCTATCATCTGAAGTTGCGGTGCGTAAATTATCCAACACAGGCTCTAAAAAGGTGCGTGGATAATGAATATGCATAAAGCCGTCAAAATCATCAGATAATTTCGCGGTAAACTGAACAGAAAAGCACATGTCAGACATGGCAGCTATGCCTAAAAACTGAGCTTCTACCTCAACTTTTTGTAAACTATATTCTTTGCTGCTTACAGGAGCCCACATTTTAGCTAATAATTTTTCCAAGGCTTGACCTATGCGTTGTGACAGTTTGAGTTCAACAGGTGATAGTGTATCTGTATCTATATCGAGAGTATCACCTGTGCCTCCCAGCATGGCGTCAATGTATGCCACGGTTAGTTTTAAGTCCCACGCTACGACCATACGCCCAAAGCTGGACACATCATATACAAAATATACTTGTGGCTCTTTTTTATCATCAGCCAGTATATCTTCATATAACCGTTGTTGAATACCTTTGCCTTCCAGTACAATGTCTCGCTGAAAAGTTTCCGACCACAGCTCCTTTAATGCCTCAGTCATGCGTTGCTGTAAGGTTGCAAATAAAGGGTATCGCTCAGGACCCGAATTGGTGATATGCGCAAAGTCAAAAGCTTCAATATGCTCAGGCTGTGGCACAGGTGGAAGTGTTGCAAATATGGCATTGGCTTCCTCGCTAGGCATCACTGCCTGCATCAAGGCATCAATCTCCTCAGGTGCTAAAATAGGCTCATGATCAGCCGTTGAATGAGGTGTTGCTTTATTCATTGTGATACAAAGTCTGTGAAATACATGTTTTTCACAGGTTTACCACCTACGAGGCGATTAATGCGGTACACAATATCTTCTTTAAGATCGTATTTGCCTTGGGGCGTGCGGATTTCAGCAAATGTTTTGCTTGAGAGCAATGTAATCACCATGTCGTTAATTTTCACCAAGTTTTGCTCAACCCGTGCTTGTGCAGCTTCATTTCGTAGTTCAAGCTTGATTTTTGCCCGCAAGAATCGGCTAACATCGGTGTCTGCCAGGTTGATGGTTATATCTGCAATATCCATAAAAATAGGTGGTGCTTCAGGGTCTTCATCTTCAGCTTCAGGAATCTCCGTTGCTTCTGTTTGCATGTCTTTTTCCTGTGCTGTAGGTGCAACTTGCTCCATTGTCATCAGCTTCCAAGCAATAAAACCACCAATGGCGAGCACAAGCAGCAGCAATACCAAGTTAATGATGGGCAATAAGCCGCCAGTTTTTTTTGAACCACTGCTACCTTCTTTATCATCAGCCATATACTGTTTACTCCTTACTTATAAACTACAATATCGACACGCCTGTTTCTTTCTCTGCCATATATTGTGGCATCTGTAGATACTGGACGGGAAGGACCATACCCTGCCAAAGATAATCGTGCAGGATTGACACCTTCTGCTTCAAGGATATGCAAGACTGATGCCGCTCTAGCGAGGCTAAGACTCCATGGATCGGAGAACTGGCGATTGGGTTTGAACCTGTTATCTGTATGCCCATTGACACTGATCATGCCTGGCGATGTTGCCAGCATTTTTGCCAAGCGTTTAAGGGCCTGAATATGTTTAGCCTTTAATTTGGCGGAACCTTCTGCAAAAAGGGCAGTGTCTTCCATGCGCAGGTATAAGCGATTCTTGACTATCAATGCCCGAACACTGTGTTTCAAAGAGCTGTTTTTAAGAATACTGTTACTATTTTGACGCATGGCCAGCATCAGCTCACGAGGTGTAACGATTCGCTGTAGCTCCAATGGTCGAATAATATTGATTTCAGTGCCAGCTCCTGAATTAAGCACGGAAACAGCTTTTTCAAAATAGGTGGAAATATCTTGCAAGCCTGTTTTGTCCAAGGTGGACATCGATACCAGAAGGATAAAAAAGGTCAGCATCAAGCTGATTAAATCCGCAAATGTTGTCATCCATGCTTCAGGGTCAGGAAGCACCTCGGGTTTGATTTTCTTTTTGCGTGCCATGATTAAAAACTCTTGCTCGGTGGCGCAACCACATGGTGTTGCGGCACAGTGAGCTTTCCTGAAGTCACTTGACTTTCTGGATTAACTGTAACAGGGCGGAACTTAAGCACAACTTCAACGCGTCTGCTCATTTTCGGATTGCCTGGAATGGGATGCTTATCACCCATGCCAGCAGCAATCATGCGCCCATTAGCCACACCGCGCTCCGATAAAGCATGAAACAAGCTCATGGCCCGTGCTGCTGATAGCTCCCAATTCGATGGAAAGCGTGAGCCGCGAGTTGGCGTGTCATCGGTGTGCCCTTCAATACGAATTTCAATGACTTCTGGTCGGCTAAATATTTGAGCAAGCTTATCGATCAATGGATACATTTGTGTTGATATATCAATTTGACCTGTAGCAAAAATGATGTTCTCTGGGAAGCGTACCCGTACTGAGTCTTGATCCAAGGGAAGGGCGTGAATGGCATCCCCTAGACCAAGCTCTTTGGATACTTCCGTCAATTCTTTGGCGGTTCGTTTGGGAGCCTGGCTTCCGTCTGTAATGTCACGCACAGGCATAGAAGGACCTTGACCTTCAGCGAGGTTTGCACCTTTGGGTAGTGGGCTGAATGTTCCTGCAAGTGAGCCAATGGCTGCAAGCCTGCGCTCATCCACAATCACGGCGATGGATGTTAGCAAAATAAAGAATGCTAGCATTTGCATCATCAGCTCTAGGAATAATGCTGTACCTGGGTTTTTATCAGGAGGAATGGGATCGGTTTTTTTTTGTCGTTTCGCCATGATAATCAATCAAAAGCTGATGCACGGTCTTTGGGTGGTAAAAAGCCATGTAACTTTTGTTCCATGACCCGAGGATTTTCTCCTGCCACCAAGGATTGAATACCTGTCAAAATAATTTCATGCACCAGCAGCTCTTCTTTGCTTCGTGTTTTCAGCTTGGTTGCCATGGGCAAAAAGATAATATTTGCCATCAAGGCACCATAAAATGTGGTTAATAGTGCCACAGCCATGGATGGACCAATGGAGGAAGGATCTTCCATATTGGCGAGCATCAGCACCAAACCCACAAGTGTGCCTATCATGCCCATGGATGGTGCAAATGTGCCTAGTGCCGACAGCATATCTGCACCGCGCTGATGCCGCTCACTAATCTTATCCATTTCCATATACAAGATATCTTCAATTTCAGATGGCTCTTGCCCATCAATCGCCATTTGTAAGCCTTTAGCCATAAATTGGTGTTCAATATCACCCACCTTGCTTTCCAAGGCGAGAATACCTTCTTTACGCACTATTTGGGCGAGTTCAACCAGTTCAGACACTACAGCTGGACCATTGGCTGGCTTATTCAAAATAGTTTTAAGTATAATTTTAACAACACCAATAGCGTTTGCTAAGGGGTATGCCACGAGCAATACACCAAGCGTGCCCCCAATCACAATGGCAATAGAATTCATATCAATAAACCCTGTGACTGCATCACCGATGGCAAACAGAACTAAACCGAAGGCAACCACTATCCCAATTATCGTTGCTAAATCCATCGCCAACTCTCCTTCCAAGCATGATTATATAGTGTTTGCTTTGTAGTTAAGCGAAAAGCGTGCCAATTGAACAACAGCAGAGGAAAGACCTTGATGGCTTTATGGTTTATGTTAATGTAAAAAAGACACTGCCTTAATCAAGGAGGATGATATGGAAACAATAAAACGACATGGTTTATCGGTTGGGAATCATGCCTGTGCTTGTATCATCACAAGAAATAAAAAAGACTATACACATAGCTAACTCAGAGTGTTTACACCCAAAGAATATCTATTAACCATGACGGCATCGAAGTAAAGCCCTATCGTTTACTCCGCACATCCCAATAATCCCGCAACGCATCACCAGCGATATTCGCGCTCATCACCAAAAGGAACAACATCAGACCCGGATAAAACACCTGCATGGGTGCAACCAACATCAGTTGTGAACCTTCTCGAATCATGGTGCCAAGTGAGGCATCGGGGGGTTGAATACCAATACCTAAAAAGGATAACCCCGCCTCGCCAATCATCACCGCTGCAAGCCCAAAACTTGCTTCGATAAGCAAGGGTGCTGCGATATTGGGCAGCAAATGTTTGAAGGCGATATGAACTGTGTCTTGTCCGCTGGCAATGGCAGCTTCGATGTAAGGCGCGTGACGCAGCGACAACACTTGCGCTCGTGTTAATCGGGCAAATCCCACCCAACCCACAGCAGCTAAAGCGAAAATCAGGTTTTCAACTCCAGGGCCAAGCACCGCAGCCAATGCAATCGCCAATAAAATACCGGGAAATGACAACACAATATCCACAAAACGCATCAACACGCTGTCCACCCAGCCACCCAGCCAAGCAGCAACCATACCCACGCTGATGCCAATCACAGCGCATACGGTGATGACACTCACTGCTACCGAAAAGGACAAACCAATCCCTTCTGCCAAACGGCTTAAAATATCGCGCCCCAGAGCATCTGTGCCCAACCAATGTGTTGCCGTTGAACCGCTTAACACCTGATGCAAGTCCACCGCATGACCATCCATCGATTGCATGGCAGAGACAAGCAACACCAATGCTGGCAACAGCAAACAAATATAAACGCTTTTAGGGATAGCCTTAAAAATAGTCACTGTTTCTTTCCCGTCATTCCCGCGCAGGCGGGAATCCACCAGTTGCAAGCATGTATCCATGATAAATCAGTCACGATTGCTTCCGCTGCCTTGGGTCTAGCCAAAGATTAAGTAAATCCGCCAACAAATTCGCCAACACATAAAATAAGGCAATGATGAGCACACAACCTTGCACCAGCGGATAATCACGGCGTTGAATGGCTTCAATGGTGAGCAAGCCAAGCCCCGGCCAATCGAATACGGTTTCTGTAATCACTGCACCACCAAGCACTGCACCCATCTGCAAGGCAAACATGGTGACCACGGGAATAGCAGTCATACGCGCTGAATGTTTCCACCATAGCGTGGATTCCGCCACACCCATGGCTCTAGCGGTGCGAATCGCATCCGATTGCATGGATTCAAGCCAGCTAGCTCTTGCCATGCGTGATAACACGGCAGCTAAAGCTGTGCCCATGGTGATGGTTGGCAGAATAATCGAACCACTGGCCTCCATGCCTGATACAGGCAGCCAACCCAGAAACACGGAAAATACCAACATCAACATGGGTCCAAGCCAAAAGTTAGGGATGGACACGCCAAGCAAAGAAAATGACATGGCAGCAGCATCTTGGGCTTTACCCTGAAAGCGGGCAGCAATCATGCCAAGTGGTAGTGCCAAAATCATGGCAAGCAATAAACTGGTGGCAGCAAGCTGGGCGGTGGCGGGGAGTCGCTCGGTAATCAGCGTCCAAACATCGCTATGACTGATGATAGACTTGCCCCAGTCACCATGAGTCAGGCCGCTGATGTAGTTGATATATTGGGCATACAGTGGTTCATCCAAGCGCATGGCTTTGCGCAAAGCTTCTTTATCGGCTGCCAATGCCGTTTCGCCCAACAAAGCATCCACAGGATCGCCGGGCACAAGATGAAGCAAGAAGAACACAAGCGTGACCACGCCCAAAATCGTGGGCAAGGATTCTAAAATCCGAAACAGAACAAGTCGTGCCAACATGGGTGCAAACTTATCTTTGCGTGCAGCTTTTGCCATGCTTTTGTGGCAAAGTTAATGGCAAAATGGGACAAAAGCCCCAAGAATGATTATGCTGCGCACTCTTTTTACAATACAAACATGATGCACAGATGTGGAGAGCATACGCCGTGGCAAACGATAAAAAAACTGAAACTTTTAATTATAAAGACACTGTTTTCCTGCCGAAAACAGACTTTCCCATGCGGGGCAATTTGCCCACCAATGAGCCGAAACGCTTGGCAAAATGGGAAGAAGCAGGTCTTTATGCCCAAATTCGTAAAGCGCGCAAAGGCGCACCCAAGTTTATCCTTCATGATGGCCCGCCTTATGCCAATGGCTCGATTCATATTGGTCATGCGGTGAACAAAGTGCTCAAAGATATTGTGGTTCGCTCGCGCACCATGATGGGTTTTGATGCGCCATTCGTACCCGGTTGGGATTGTCATGGTTTGCCGATTGAGCTGAAAGTTGAAGAAACATTCAAGAAGAAAAAACGCAAAAAGGAAGATATTTCAGATTCTGAGTTCAGAGCCGAATGCCGTAAATACGCCAAAGGGCAAATTGATATTCAACGCGAAGAGTTCAAGCGCTTGGGCGTTATGGGCGATTGGGAAAACCCGTATGTCACCATGGATTATAAGTTTGAAGCCAATACGGTGCGTGAGATTGGTCGTTTTCTTGATAATGGTGGTTTGTACAAAGGCGCCAAACCCGTTCACTGGTGTGTTTCCTGCGCTACGGCTTTGGCAGAGGCTGAAGTAGAATATGAAGATCACACCTCATCATCCATTTTCGTGAAATTCAAAGCAGGTGAAGATTTAAGCGATATTGATGCGGCGTTAACTGGCGATATATCCGTGGTGATTTGGACAACCACACCGTGGACGATTCCTGCCAACCTTGCTGTATCTGTTGGCCCTGATTTGGATTATGTTGCCATCAAAGTCACCGACGCGGGTGAATGTAAAAACTTAAACACTGGCGAAGTCTTGATTCTTGCTGAAGGCTTGAAAGATAGCGTGTTGAATGACATTGGCGTAAGTGGTGAAGTGGTTGCTCACTTCAAAGGCTCTGTTTTAGAAAGCCGCAAGTTCCGCCACCCTTATTTAGACCAAGATGCCCCGATTTTAGTCGGCAACCATGTGACTTTGGATGCAGGTACAGGTTGCGTACACACAGCCCCTGGTCATGGTCAGGAAGACTATGAAGTTGGCTTGAAATATGGACTCAAAGGTTTTAATCCTGTGGGTAACACGGGTATTTTTGAAGACGGCACACCCGTTGTTGAAGGGCAACATGTGTATAAAGCCAATGCTATCATGGTTGAGCATTTGCAAAGCTGCGGCGCACTTTTGGCAAGCAGTCAAATCAAACACTCTTACCCACATTGCTGGCGTTGCCACAAGCCATTGATTTTTCGTGCCACGCCGCAATGGTTTATCAGCATGGATAAAAATAATTTAAGAAACAAGGCTTTAGATGCTATCAAAGCAACTGCGTGGACACCGGCTTGGGGTGAAAATCGTATTCGGTCTATGGTGGAGCAACGCCCAGATTGGTGCGTGTCGCGTCAACGCAATTGGGGTGTACCCATCACCGTGATCACATGCGCGTCATGCGATTCCCATGCCGTGACCACACCTGAAGTGGTGGAAGGCATTGCGGAGCAAGTCGAGCAAGCAGGTGCTGATGTTTGGTTTGCCAAAGATGTGGTAGACTTTTTACCCAAAGATGCAACCTGCCCCGATTGCGGCGGTGCAGATTTTGAAAAAGAAACCGATATTTTGGATGTTTGGTTTGATTCAGGCAGTACCCACGCCTGTGTTTTAGAACATAGAGATGAATTGCAATCGCCTGCCGATTTATACTTGGAAGGCAGCGACCAACATAGAGGCTGGTTTCAATCATCCTTGCTTGAATCCATTGGCACACGAGGTGTTGCGCCATTCAAGGCTGTGTTGACCCACGGTTTTGTGGTGGATAAACATGGCAATAAAATGTCCAAATCCAAGGGCAATGTGGTCGCCCCACAAAAGCTTATCCAGCAAGTGGGCGCGGATATTTTGCGCCTGTGGATTGCCTCAGCGGATTATTCTGCCGACATTCGCATTTCCGATGATATTATCAAACAACTGGCAGAGTCTTATCGCAGGATTCGCAATACCCTTCGTTTCTTATTGAGCAACCTGGATCATTTTGATGCTGCGCAAGCTATTCCGCTTGCTAAACGCAAGCCGCTAGACCAGTGGGCAATGTATCGCTTGGCAGATGTGGCAAACAAGGTTCAAGCTTCATACAATAGCTATCAATTCCACCAAATTCACCAAGAAGTGCATCATTTCTGCTCGGTAGATTTAGGCGGGTTCTATTTGGATGTGATTAAAGACCGCTTGTATTGTGATGAAGCTGCTTCGCATCAACGATTATCCGCGCAAAGCACGCTTTATGACATTGCACATACTTTGGTGCGCCTGATTGCACCCATTGTACCCATGACTGCTGAAGAGATTTGGGATTTCTTGCCTGGCGCAAGCGATGAAAGTATTCATTTGCAAACCTTTAACACGGTTGAAGCCGTAAACATCGACACGGCGGGGTGGGATGAGTTTTTTGCTATGCGTGAGCGAGTGAATGCCGCCATGGATGTTGCCAAAAAGGATAAAATCATTGGTTCATCGGTTGCAGCCAGCGTGACCATTCCTGATTTGGATATGGATTTCGCGCAAGCGGTGGATGAAAGCTATGAGCAGTTATTGATTGTTGCCAAAGCAGAAGCTGGTGATACGCTGAACATCACGGCCGCAGAAGGCATTAAGTGTCCACGATGCTATGTGGTGAGCACGCCAGCACATCCCGAGCATCAAGTACATGGCGAGCTTTGTGCCCGTTGTTTTGATGTGGTGGCTGTTTGATGCAACATATTCTCGTCCACTACGCAGAACTCGCACTCAAAGGCAAAAACCGTCGTGAGTTTGTGCGTCAGCTTGCTAAAAATATCAAGCAACTGATTGGCACAAGCCAAATTGATAAAGAGCATGGGCGTATGTTGTTGCATGTTGAGGAAATCACACCTGCTATGCTTGACCATTTGGCATTGATACCTGGTATTAGCAATTTTGCTGTGGTGTATGCTTGTTCATCCGATATTGAAGCCATGCAGGCTACAGCACAACAAGCCATTGAAGCCGCATACCCTGATGCTCGGGGTAAACGCTTTTCAGTACGCGCGCGGCGAGGCTTTAAGCAATTCCCTATGGTTAGCACGGAAATCAATTTTGAAGTGGGTGGCTTTCTGAAAAATGCCTTTGATTTTACGGTGGACATCAATAACCCTGAGATTACAGTTCATATCGAAGTAGGCGAGCATGAAACCTTTATTTACACCCATAAAATCAAGGGCGCAGGTGGTTTGCCCGTGGGTTCATCGGGGCATGGCATCGTGTTGTTTTCTGGCGGCATTGATAGCCCTGTAGCTGCATATATGATGATGAAGCGGGGCATGAAGGTTACGCTTGTGCATTTGTATAACAGCACCATCAATCGGGATTTCAGCAAAATTGAAAACCTTGCCAAACAACTCTCTTTATACCAAGGGCGAGTGCAGCTTATCATGATTGACTTGGAAGCGTTTCAACGCCATGCCATTGCATTGGTTCCGCCCCGTTATCGCATGATCATTTACAAGCGACACATGATTCGCAACGCAGAGATGATTGCCAATGAAGTGAATGCCAAGGCCCTGGTCACAGGTGATTCATTGGGGCAAGTGGCAAGCCAAACGCTTGAAAATATCCATGCCATTTATGATGCAGCAGATTTGCCGCTGCTTTCGCCACTCATGGGTTATGATAAAGAAGAAATCATTGCTGTAGCACGAAACATTGGCACTTATGATATTTCCATTGAGGATTATTGTGATATTTGCGCATATTTGATTGCAAAACACCCTGAGACCAAAGCCAAGCGCGAAGAAGTGGCAAGATTTGAAGCAGAGTTGCCTATTGAGGGCTTGGATATGATCAAACAAGAACGCATCTTTTTTGCAGGAGAAAAAGTTGAACGCACATAATCATTCGCATCATCCGCTTGAGCCTGACTTGACTGGCTTGAATATCAAACAGGCACGGCTCATGCGCCTTGCCACCTATGCTTCAGCATCAGTGGCTTTTATCTTGATTGTTTCTAAGCTGATAGCATGGATGTGGAGTGATTCCATTACCATTTTGGCAACATTGATTGACTCTTGCCTTGATGCGGCTGCTTCGTTGATTACCTTGTATGCCGTACACCATGCTTTGCAGCCAGCCGATAAGGAACATCGTTTTGGGCATGGTAAAGCCGAAGCTTTGGCAGGGCTGGGGCAATCCATGTTTATTGCGGGATCATCTATGTTTTTATTGCTTGAAGCGATCAACCGCTTGCTGCACCCTAAAGACTTGGAAGTCTTAAATATCGGCGTTGTGGTTATGCTGATTTCCATTGTTTTCACCGCAGGCTTGATTGCATTTCAACAACATGTGGTTAAACAAACAGGTTCGACTGCGATTGCCGCTGATTCCGTACATTACAAAACGGATTTATTGGTCAATGTGGGTGTGATTATCGCGCTTTTGCTTGCCATGTATGGTTGGGCGGGGTTTGACCCTATCTTTGCCATTGCCATTGCCTTTTATATTTTGCATAGCGCGTGGGAAATTGCCTCTGATGCCATTGATCAACTTATGGACAAAGAATTATCCGATGAAGATCGAGCTAATATCAAGCAACTGGCGCTTTCCCACCCTGAAGTGAAAGGTTTGCATGATTTGCGCACCCGAAAGGCAGGATTGACCACATTTATTCAATTTCATTTGGAGCTGGATGGGCATTTGAATCTGATACAAGCCCATGCGATTGCGGATGAAGTCGAAGCGACGATTAAAAAAGAATGGACGGATGCCGAAGTCATTATCCACGAAGACCCGTATGGACTTCAAGAGCCAACACCACACTTTGCTGATAGCAGTCAAAAATAAGGAAATATCATGATTTCAAGTTTGATTAAGAAAATCAAAAGTGCTTTCAAAAAAGAAACGCAACAAGCGACGAAAGAGCCTGAAAAAGTAGTATCTGAAAGCCAACCCAAGCGCAAACGACCGACCCGCAAACCACGCCAGCATAAGCAAGGTGAAGCCAAAGCGCATGGAAAAGCTCGCCACCAAGCCAAGCCACATGCGAAAAAAGTGCGCCAATCTACAAACCATAGCAAACCAGAACGGTTAAAGCCTAAGTCTGCGGAACCCATTGTCGCTGATGATGATTGGAAAGCTGAGAAAGATACTGAGTTTACCGCTTTGGGATTACCCAACGCGCTGCTTCATGCCATTGATGATTTGGGTTACAGCGAATTATCAGCAGTGCAAAAAATCGCATTCCCGATTACTCTAGCAGGTAAAGATATTGCAGGGCAAGGCAGAACAGGCACAGGTAAAACAGCCACATTTTTGATTACCGCTATTAAACATATCATTGAAAAGCCTGCCAAAGCAGGTCGCAAAACCAATCAGCCGCGTGTCTTGGTGATTGCGCCTACCCGTGAGTTGGTGATTCAAATTGCTAGCGATGCGACCAACTTAACCAAGTACACCAATATCAAGGTTCATGCTGTGTTTGGCGGCGTGGATTATGAAAAGCAGCAAAAACCATTTGCAACAGGTGTAGATATTCTAATCGGCACACCGGGTCGCTTGATTGATTTTTATAAGCAACATTGCTACGACCTTAAAGCCGTGGATGTGATGGTATTGGATGAAGCTGATCGCATGTTTGATTTGGGTTTTATCAAAGATTTACGCTTCTTGCTGCGCCGCTTGCCGAAATATGACAAGCGGCAATCGCTGATGTTTTCTGCCACGCTATCACATCGTGTGATGGAGCTTGCCTATGAGCACATGAACAACCCTGAGAAAGTGCAAGCTGAATCGGGCGATATTACTGCTGTTTCTATTGTGGAAAGTATGTATCACACCGCCATGGATGAGAAATTACCTCTATTGATTTATTTGCTTAAAACCATGGATGTGCAACGCGGCATGGTGTTTGTTAATGAAAAGCGCACGGGTGAAAAGCTTGCTAGAGACCTTGCCCGATATGGGTTCCAAGTCGGTATTCTTTCAGGCGATGTGCAACAACGCAAGCGCATGAAAATCTTGGATATGTTTACCCAAGGGGAGCTTAAGCTTCTGATTGCTACTGATGTGGCAAGCCGTGGTATTCATATTGATGGTATTACCCATGTGTTCAACTACGATTTGCCCGAAGATGCGGAATCGTATGTGCATCGCATTGGGCGCACAGGTCGAGCTGGTGCTGCTGGTGTGGCGATTTCATTTGCGTGTGAACGCTATTGTTTTGAACTACCAGCGATTGAGGCGTATATCAAGAAGTCTATCCCTGTCAAACCCATTAAGCCTGAGATGATTGCGTTGGGTGAACCCACCCATCCCGATGCCAAAGCTGAAGGGCTAAAAGCAGGGGATGCGGCAGAAAAACGCCCTCGCCAAGGTGGCAAATCAGGTGGTGGTAATCGGCAGGGAAATCGAAACGGAAGCAGTAAAAATAGTAGGCAAAATCGCCGCCCGCGCCGCCCTGCAAATAAATAAGCTATTCGTCATTCCCGCGAAGGCGGGAATCCATACTTATGATACAGCTTCGTATTTGGTGGATTCCCGCCTTCGCGGGAATGACGGCATAAAAAGTAAGGAACAATAACGATGAACATTGAACAACAAATGCAATTATTATCCCGTGGCGCATTAGAGATTCTGCCCGCAGGAAGCCTTGAAGAAAAACTAAAGCTGGCTGAAAAAGAAGGTCGCCCGCTGCGCATCAAGGCAGGCTTTGACCCCACAGCACCCGACTTGCATTTGGGGCATACCGTGTTGCTAGAAAAGCTACGCCAATTTCAACAATGCGGGCATCAAGTGGTGTTCTTGATTGGTGATTTTACGGGCATGATTGGCGACCCCACAGGCAAAAGTGCCACCCGCCCACCGCTGACCCAAGAAGAAGTGATGCAAAATGCGGAAACTTACAAACAGCAAGTGTTTAAGGTGCTTGATGAAAGCAAAACCGAAGTGCGTTTTAATTCCGAATGGCTGGGCAACATGTCTGCCGCGGATTTGATTCACATTGCAGGTAAAGCCACTGTTGCCAGAATGCTTGAGCGCGATGATTTTGAAAAACGCTACAAAGGCGGGCAAGCCATCGCCATTCATGAGTTTTTGTATCCATTGGTGCAAGGTTATGACTCGGTAGCTTTGGAAGCTGATGTGGAGCTTGGTGGCAATGACCAGAAGTTTAACCTGCTTATGGGTCGCCAATTGCAACAAGCCTATGATAAACCCACGCAAGTGATTCTCACCATGCCATTGCTTGAAGGTTTGGATGGTGTAAACAAAATGTCCAAGTCCTTGAATAATTATGTAGGCATTCAAGAGCCTGCCAAAGAGCAGTTTGGCAAAATCATGTCTATATCTGATACCCTGATGATGCGCTATTATGAGTTGTTGACAGATGTGGATTTGGATGATGTGAAAACCATGCACCCCATGGAAGCCAAGAAACAATTGGCATCTTTGATTGTATCGCGGTTTCATGGTGAAGAAGCGGGCATTGCCGCAAGAGCAGGTTTTGAAAGCCAGTTTGCTAAAAAAGAAACCCCTGATGATATTCCTGAAAAAACAATCGCTGCTGAAGATGGAAAACTGTGGATTGTCAAAGCATTATCCGAAGGCGGGTTAACGGCATCCAATGGCGAAGCTATGCGCATGATTAAGCAGGGCGCGGTCTCTGTTGATGGTGAAAAGGTGACCGACAAAGATACCCAGCTTGAAGCAGGCTCATATTTGCTCAAAGTGGGCAAACGCAAGTTTTTGCAGCTTAGGGTTGTTTGATGTCTGCTCAGAAAGTTGATGCGGTTTGGTGGCTGATTTTTATGGCATGGTTGATTGCCATGGCATCCACATTAACCAGCTTGTTTTTTAGTGAAGTCATGATGTTAGAGCCATGTGTATTGTGTTGGTATCAACGCATTTGTCTCTTCCCTTTGGCAGTGATTCTCTTGGTAGGCTTATATCCACTTGATAATCATGTCATCAAATATGCCCTTCCTTTTGCCATCGCAGGTTTGGGGTTCACGCTTTATCATATTGCCTTGTTTTACGGCTTTATTCCTGAAGGCTTAAAGCCTTGTACGCAAGGTATTCCTTGCGATGATGATAGCATGGTATTGTTTGGCTTTTTGCCGATTCCATTGCTTTCATTGGCTGCATTTTCTGCCATTATTGGGCTACTGCTTGCTGCAAAACCGAGGATACAAACATGAATCAGAAAACGATTATGATTACGACTGCTTTGCTGATGCTGATGCTGTTTGGCGGGGCGGCATATATGTATCATGCCAACCAAGTTGTTGAGAAAACAAAGCTTGTCAGTATCAATAGCGCAGCTTTGGAGCAATTTCATTCCCCTCGCCTTGGCAATCCACAAGCTAAAGTAACCATTGTTGAGTTTATGGATCCTGCATGTGAAGCATGTAGCGCATTTCATGGTCTGGTGAAGCAAACCTTGAAAACATATGATGGTAAGGTGAAGCTGGTGATTCGTTATGCACCTTTTCATCAGGGTTCGGATAAGGCTGTGGAGATATTGGAAGCGGCCAGGAAGTTGGGTAAGTTTAGCGAGGTTTTGGATTTGATGTATGGCACACAACATGGTTGGGCTTCGCATCACAACCCTCAGCCGGAATTGATTTGGCAATACCTGGCACACTATCAATTTGATGTTGCAGCCTTAAAACGCAATATTGATAAAGATGCAACGGCAAGGCTGATTGCTATTGATTTAGCCGATGCCAACACTTTGCAGGTCAATAAAACACCAACCTTTTTTGTCAATGGCAAGCCTTTACCCAGCTTTGGTTATCAGCAATTTCAAAAGTTGGTGGCAGATGAAGTGGCAGCCGCTTATGGTCAATAAATGATACACCTTAAACGCCGTGGTTTTGATTTAGGGCAGGTCAAGCAGCCAACCCAATCAAGCAGCCCGACTGCTGCACAAATCAAGCAGGCATGGCAGGGTGATGCAGTGATTGTTTTGCCGCAGCTTTTAAGTCAAGATTTAGAAAAGTATGCAAAAAACATCGAACAAGCGCATATTTTGATGCAAAATGTATTAAGAACTGCCGAATTATTACCTTTTTTAGAGCAGCAACCATATTTAGAAAGCATACAACAAAACTTCTTTATTGTTGCCGCATCTCCCGAAGAACATGATGCGCAAGGCATTGAGAAAGTTTATTTTGACGCTTTTGATAAAGATGAAGATGATGTGATGGCTGAAGAATTATGGTGCAAAGCATCATGGCTTTCCTTCCACGATGAAGATGCCTCGTTGCGCTTTCGCTTTTCGTGGGGCATGGAAGGTTATGAAGATGTATCGGCTGACCCGATCAAACAAGAATGGGCAGGTAAACTTTGTGATGTTATTTTTCCAGAATCAGCGATTATTACGAAAAATAACACCATTTTAGACCATTTATCATCTATTTTGGGCAAAAACCCATCATTTGTCGAAAGAATTGTCTATTTTAATGCACCCAATGGCGGCGCACAGTTTCACCATGATGTGGAACGCGGCCATGCGGGTGTAGTGTTTGCCCAACTTAGCGGCAGCACCTTTTGGCTGGCTGCCAGCAAACCTAAATTGATGGATGAAATCATTGCCTTTGTGCAACGAGAGAACAACCAAGCTGCCATCGCATCAGTATTACCCGAACAAACACAACAGCAAGCCTTAGCCAAACTCTGTCAAAACCGAGATGATTTAAGCAATTACATGGAAGCGCCCGACCACGATCTTGTCGAAGCCTTGATTGACCGCTGCCCTGCATTCGCAGCGCACATGGTCGCGCAAGGTTTTGCCCACCACCTCCAAGCGGGTGATGCCCTCTTACTGCCCCAACGCGATATAGACAATTGCGTTTGGCATTCTGTGTTCACCATTGGCGATGCCCCTGGCGAAGCTTTATCTTTCGCTGTGCGTTAATCACGAAACACATTGTCATGTTACTTCAGCTTTCCATGCCTTAAACTTTATGTTTGATACTTTGATGCGTATGTTTGCGCCATGAAGCATATCCAAACTGTTATCCTTGATCGTGATGGGGTGATTAACTTTGACTCACCCGATTATATTCTAAGCCCTGAACAATGGTTACCTATTCCAGGCAGCCTTGAAGCCATTGCCAGGCTGAAACACGCAGGCAAACAAGTCACCCTTTGCAGCAATCAATCAGCACTTGGACGAGGCATGATAGACCAAGCCATGTTTAATCGTATTCAAGCCAAGATGATTGCCCAAACAGAGCAAGCTGGTGGTCGCTTTGATTATATTGCTGTTTGCCCGCATGGCCCTGATGATGGGTGTGCGTGTCGCAAACCTTTGCCGGGCATGTTGCTAGACACATTGAATGCACTCGATATTCAAGATAAAAGCACAGTGGTGATGATTGGCGATTCCTACCGAGATGTGCAAGCGGCACATGCTGCGGGCATTGATGCGATATTGGTGCGCAGTGGTTATGGTGATGCGGATGCGATTTTTGAAAAATCCAAGGTGTTGATGCCGAATATCCAGTCGTTTAACAACTTGGCTGAGGCTGTTGCCATGCTTTTGGATCAGTAATAAGGGAGGTTGTAATTGATTGTATTACGCTCATTGTTGTTTTATGCCTTTTTTATTCCATGCACCATCAGCATTGCCATGCTGGTGTTAATCACACGGATATTTGGGCGAGAGGCAGCTTGGCAAGTTGGTCATCTTTGGGGCTGGTGTGGTAATGCGTTGCTGCGTTTATTTTGTGGTATCAAGGTTAAAATTGAGGGTAAAGAGCATATCCCTAGTAAGCCGTGCGTGATTGTATCCAATCATCAGTCCACATGGGAAACCACGACATTTCCAACGGTATTTCCTCCATTTGTTTGGATTCTAAAAAAAGAGTTGTTGTATATCCCTATTTTTGGCTGGGCTTTATTTGCTTTGGGCTCGATTGCCATTGTGCGCAGTAATCCGCGAGAAGCCTTGAAACAAGTCAATACGCAAGGGCAGGCGCAACTTCAAGCGGGTCGCTGTGTGGTGGTTTTTCCAGAAGGAACGAGGATGCCAGCGGGCAAGCCAGGCAAGTATCAGCCCAGTGCGGTGATGTTGGCAAAACAAGCTAAAGTTGCCATATTACCTGTGGCGCATAATGCGGGTGTATGCTGGCCTAAGGGTAAAATCTTGAAATATCCAGGCACGATTACCATTCGCATATTGCCGCCGATTGCCGCAGAAGATGTGCAAGCGAAAAAACGCAATGATATTTTGACAGAATGTGAAACACGGATTATTGCCGCGTGCCAAGATATTGGTGGCTAATGTGTGTGCAGAAGGCAGATATTGTGAAAAGGTGGCAAGGATGAAGTGGATAGGTTTTATGTTGAGTTTATGGTTTATTCCACTGTCGGCACAGGCGATTGAGTACCAATGGGTAAACGAGAAGGGAGAGGAAGTTTCGCTTGCTCAATTTAAGGGAGAGCCTGTGCTTCTTCATTTTTGGGCAAGCTGGTGTCCACCATGTCGCACGGAGCTGCCAGCTATGCAAACTTGGATTAAAGCAAACCCGGAAATCAATGTGGTGGTTATATCTTTGGATTATGCGCATGGTGGCGCATCTGCGTTTTATAAACAAAAGCAAATTGATTTGCCACTGAATATGGGCAAACAAAGGGAAACCATGGCATTGGGTGTGCGCGGTTTGCCAACAACGATTGTGGTTGATGCTGATGGCAATATTAGTCAAAGGCATGCGGGTGATTTGAACTGGGATGATGCGCGGGTTAGTCAAATGGTGCTGGGTTGGCTGCGGTAAATATCTGGCTTTTAAGCCTTGCTTTGCTGTTCGCATCCAGTGCGAATGCAACCACATTGACGCTGAGTGAAAAAGAGCTTGCTCAAGTCGATGCTGGTCGATTGATTATCCATGCTGCATCCACCAAAGATAGTTATGTGAAGGAAATCCATGCTTTTTTGCGGATTAACGCGCCTGCGGAGAAGGTTTTTGCATTGATTACGGATTATGCGCATTTGCCTTCCTTTATGCCTCACCTTGAGCGAACTGAGGTGTTAAACCAAGATGAAACAGGGGCTGTGGTCAATTATTATTTGGATTTGCCATTTGGTGTGCATAAGCAATACCGTTTACGGTTGGATTATGATAAACAACCCAATCGCTGGCGCATGTCGTGGCATCAATGGGATTGGCAAGGTTTAGATCCTGAACATACGATTGCGGACACTACAGGTTATTGGGATTTGAAAGTGGTGGATGCGCAAACAACACTGCTGCATTACTACACCAAAACCGACCCAGGGCATGTACCATTTGGTTTGGGCTGGATTGTGGATTATTTAACAGAAAAAACGGTGGTTGAACTGTTGGAAAACACCAAAGCCAAGGCGGAAGAACAATAACATGGCAAAAATTGGGGTGAAACCAGCGTTTTTTGTCGGGCTGATGTCGGGCACATCTTTGGATGGTATTGATGCGGCTGTTGTGAAAATAGTGGATCAAGATGTTGAGCTTGTGGCTTTTACGACATGTATGCTTGAAGATAAACTGAAAGAACCCATTTTGCGCTTAAATCACCCTGGTTTTGATGAGATTGATGCTATGGGCGTGTTGGATAGAGAGCTTGGCTTTGCTTTTGCCAATGCTGCATTGCAAGTGATTGAAAAAGCGGGTTTAGAGCCTTCGCAAGTGACAGCGATTGGTTCACACGGACAAACCATTCGCCATCGACCACAAGGTATAGACAATAGTTTACCATTCACGCTGCAAATTGGTGATGCGGCAACCATTGCGGAGAAAACTGGCATCACTGTGGTATCGGATTTTAGAAAACGCGATATTGCAGCATGTGGACAAGGCGCACCACTGGTTCCTTTCGTGCACCAACGCGTGTTTGCGCAAGAAGATAAAAATATTGCCGTGTTAAACATCGGTGGCATTGCCAACATCACTTACCTTGGTGCAGATGGGGTGGTTTTAGGCTTTGATACAGGGCCAGGCAATATGGTGATGGATGCGCTGATGCAGATCATGACGGATGCTCGTTTTTGTTATGATGAGGGGGGTGAACTGGCAGCAAGTGGTCATGTTTATCAACCTTTATTGGATGATTTATTGCAGCATCCATTTTTCAAAAAAGCACCACCTCGCTCCACAGGCAGAGAAGATTTTGGTGAGGATGTCGTGCATCAAATTATGGCTGTGGATATTTCCGATGCCGACAAAATGGCAACAGCATGTGAACTGACTGCGCAAGGTATTGTTGATGTGTTGCAGTATCTTCCTGAGCCACCTGAGATATGGCTGTTGTGTGGGGGCGGGGCATTCAATCATCATTTGAAACAACGCCTTGCGGACTTATTAACCCCTGCACAAGTGCAAACCACAAGCGATGTGGGGCTGCCCGTTGAAGCGGTGGAAGCAGTTGCATTTGCCGTGCTTGCCGAGCGCACACTGGCTGGCGAAGTGAATACTTTATCGGCAGTGACAGGTGCGTTGCATGATGTGAGCGGCGGGCAAATTATCTTAGGCAAGAATGCAAAGGTTGTGGCAAACAGCTAAAAAACCTGATTTTATAAGGCGTTGACAGTATTCGGCAGAGTTTTAGCTTGCCGCTTTTTGATATTATTAGGTTTAGGATGATTTCCCATGCAAATGACTGGCGCTGAAATTTTTGTAGAATGTTTGAAACGCGAAGGCGTGGAAGTCATTTTTGGCTACCCAGGTGGTGCAGTGCTGCCGATTTACGATGCTATTTTCCAGCAAAGTCACTTTAAGCATATTTTGGTGCGCCATGAGCAAGCAGCGCTTCATGCAGCCAACGGTTATGCGCGTGTGTCGGGTAAATGTGGTGTTTCTCTTGTAACTTCAGGGCCAGGTGCAACCAATGCCATCACAGGTTTGGCAGATTCCAATGCCGATTCCATTCCCAATGTATGTTTTACTGGGCAAGTGCCACTTGCCATGATTGGCTCTGATGCGTTTCAGGAAGCGGATATTATTGGTATCACTCGATCCGCCACCAAACACAATTTTTTGGTCAAGGATGTCAAGGATTTGGCGATGACCATTCGCCAAGCCTTTCATATTGCGACCACAGGCCGCCCTGGCTCGGTTGTGGTGGATATTCCTAAGGATATTGGCTTTGCCAAGTGTGAGTTTGTGTGGCCTGAAGAAGTCAATATGCGCTCGTATCAACCCAAAACCTATGGGCACTCTGGGCAAATTAAAAAAGCAGTAAAAGCCATGCTGGCTGCCAAACGCCCCATGTTGTATTCAGGTGGTGGCATTATGCATGCCCAAGGTTCGGCAGCATTGTTGAAAAAATTGGCGCATCAGCTCCATGCGCCCGTGACCAACACCTTGATGGGGCTTGGTGGTATTCCCTTTGATGATAAGCATTTTGTAGGTATGTTGGGTATGCACGGCACTTATGAAGCCAATATGGCAGTGTCGCACTGCGATTTGTTGGTATGTATTGGCGCACGGTTTGATGATAGGGTAACAGGTCGTCTGGATGCGTTTGCACCTGATGCAAAGGTGATTCATATTGATGTTGACCCAACTTCGATTTCCAAGAATGTAACTGCTGATTTACCTATTGTGGGTGATGTTGGTTTGGT
>Ga0256839_1001048_pt1 | contig 34492 bp, 34 predicted proteins | sample 354166metaG_FD_185968 | JGI IMG/M metagenome (GOLD analysis project Ga0256839, IMG submission 185968) | Hydrothermal vent microbial communities from Mid Atlantic Ridge, Atlantic Ocean - 354-166 | ecosystem: Environmental > Aquatic > Marine > Hydrothermal vents | place: Atlantic Ocean: Mid...
GCATATCGGAAAAATCGTTCTGCGTGTCGCCCTGGAAAATTGAAGCGCGACAGGCGCATGTCGGGATGCTTGCCCGTTTTTCGTGTTTTGCTGTTCGCGAATTTGGGAAATTCGGCTGGAATTCATGGTTCTGTTTCCAAAACTCGATGAATCCGACCCGAATTGCTGATGCGGATTTGATACAGATCTGGAGGCAGGAAAGGGGCCGGGGAAACACCATGCCGAAAATTGCTTCAGGTAGTTCGGTGGCTAATCTGGCTAATCCCAAGGTTGAAATTGACGTGAAAACAGAGTGTTGCCACGCCGGTTTCGGGCCGGTTTTGGCGGGCGGAAAGCTGCATTTCATCTATTCCTGGCAGGGCGGGCGGCGCATCAGGCCGGAATTCCGGCTGCTGCTTGCACAGGAAACAGTGCGTTCGTTTGAATGGGCCTTGCCCAGCCTGGCCGAATTTTGGCATTAATGTGTTCGAAGTGGGGCGGTATTCAGTGCCGCATGTTGATCAAAGTGCTCGTGAAGGGTTGTAACAATGACCAAAAGTTTGTTTTCCACAGTTGGAGCGGTGGTTGCCGTTGGCGCGTTTGCCAGCGTCGCGATGGTGTCGGCTTCGTCAGCGGCGACGGTGACGGTTGACTATCAGAACGCCTCGAACCCGTTCGGGTCGCCCAACTTGTCGCGCTATGTGCGCATCAGTTCACCGCAATATAACGGCGGCACACGGGCGGGCCCGTTCCGTCTGACCGGCGACGGCGGCATGGGCGATTTCGTGGCCTTCTGTGTCGATCTGGGCAAGTATCTGGCCAATGGCCAGTCTTACACAACCGCGAGCAATTCAAATTTCGGTGGCGCGGTTGATACCAATATCGACAAGCTGTTCACCTCGGCCTACTCGGGGGTGTCGACCCAGGTGGAAGGCGCAGCTTTCCAGGTGGCCCTTTGGGAAATCATCACCGACACCGGGTCCGGTTTCGATCTGACCAGCGGGAACTTCAGCGTTCAGTTGGCGGGATACAGTGCCGCCGTGATCAATCAGGCCAGCAGTTATCTGTCGGGGCTCGCTTCGGCGGCAACCGGCGGCTACAACCTGACCTTCCTGAATTCCGGCACAAGCCAGAACCTGGTGACGGTCTCGCCGGTTCCGCTTCCCGCTGCTGCGGGGATGCTGGGCTTTGGTGTGCTTGCGCTTTTCGGTTTGCGTCGGCGCAAGAACGCCTGAACAAACCAGGGTTTTGACAATCGGAACGGGGCGCCCGGGGGGGGCGCCCTTTTTCGTGGTTTCACCGAACCGGCGCAAGCAAAGCGTCATCCATGGCGCAGTCCCTGATGGTATCTTCGCCACATTTTCGCGGCGCAAGATCCCTGGTCAGACAAAGCCGGACTTCCTGAATGCGCCCGCGTTTGCAGGTCACGGTCAACTGGTCGGCCTCCCACTCCGGATTGGCCTTCAGGAACGCTTCTTCGACCACATGGGCGGGAATGCGAACCGGGTCCTCGAGCCTCCTGAATGCGGCCGGGCGGTTGACCGCCTCATAGGCGCGCCGGGCGGTTTCGAAATATTCGTCGGCCCCAAGACCGGTGCACCGTCCATGCTTTTTCCATTGGTACCAGGCCGCGCCGGATGTTCCCATGATATCGGCCATGGCGGCGGTTTCCCGTCGTGGCGGGTCGCGTTCAACGGTTCGGCAATAGCTGGGCCAGCCTTGCTCGAACTGTGGCCAGAGCCCATGCAATACCCAGCCGAGTTCGCGGCCGTCGTCACATTGCGGAGACTGGCGCGCCTCGCCTTCCAGCGCACACCAGGTCGGCGACCAGGACAGCGACAGAAGATAGTAGTCGAACTGTCCTGCCTTCTCGCCGTCGGCCCAGGCAAGTCGGGTCATGGCAAGCAGAGCGATGGCAAGGCGCATTTTCTCTTTTCCTTTGGTCGCAGGCACACTATATGAAAGCCAACTTCCCCGAAAACGAAGACAGGTTCCACCCCCGAACCAGCCGTTTTCCCCGGCGAAGCAGGTAATTGTCGAAGGAGACACGCACATGGCCAAACCATTGATGGCGAAAGCAACCGCCGTATGGCTGGTGGACAATACGACCCTCAGCTTCAAGCAGATCGCCGATTTCTGTGGTTTGCACGAACTTGAGGTGCAAGGCATTGCCGATGGCGATGTGGCCGCCGGTGTGCGCGGGTTCGATCCGATTGCCAACAATCAGCTGACCCAGGAAGAAATCGACGCCGCTGAAAAAGACCCGACGCACAAGCTGAAGCTGAAATTCAACGCAGCCGCTGAAGGTGAGCAAAAACGCCGGGGACCGCGCTATACGCCGCTTTCAAAACGTCAGGACCGCCCGGCCTCCATTCTCTGGTTGGTCAAGTTTCACCCCGAGCTCGCAGATTCGCAGATTTCCAAGCTGGTGGGCACCACCAAGCCGACGATCCAGGCAATCCGCGAGCGCACTCACTGGAACATTTCCAATATCCAGCCGATCGACCCGGTTGCACTTGGGCTGTGCAAACAGTCCGAACTTGATGCCGCCGTGCAGAAGGCCGCCGCCAAAAAGGCCAAGGAAGGTGGCGTGATGGACGATGATGAACGCCGCAAACTGGTCGGCACCGAGCAATCTCTGACAATGGAATCTGAGCCGAAAATTCCGACAGCGATTTCCGGCCTGGAAACCTTTACCCTGTCTTCGGACGACGCCAAAGAGCCGAAGGAAAACGAACTGGATGCCGACAGCCTGTTCAACTTGCCCGACGCGGACGAAGCCGAGGACGAGACCAAAAAGGACTGATCGGGTCAACCATGTCGGCGATCGAGGACTGCACCGGGTTCCTTGGCACATGGACCTTGCTGCCTGCCTCATGCGTCCATGAGCAGGGCGATCCCCCACGGGAAGGTCAGTATCGGATCATGCGCCAGGGCAAGAACCTTCGCTTCGACACCAGTTGGACAGACGCCACCGGCGAGCGGCACGAGATCAGCTTTGAAGCGCGCCCGAATGGTGTTGCGATGCCATTCGACGGCGGCGGGCTTGCCGACGCGCTTTCGGTCACACTTGTTTCCGAGCGGCAACTTGACAGCACGGCGTGGTTGAACGGCAAGCCTGTCATGCACGCCAGGCGCACCCTGTCAGACAGCGGGCGGCAGATGACCATTTCGCAAACCGTCAACTTGCCGGATGGGACATCGCCGACAAACTGGTCGACCTATGAGCGGGTGTCGGGTCCGTAGCCGGAACGGTGCGCGGTTTGTGGCAATTCTGGAATCCGAGCCGGGACAAACGGGATCTTCGCGCTGCGGCGCGGCGTCAGAGCATGTCGCGGATGACTGGACCCAGCGCGGCACACACCAGAGGGCAGGCGGGCGCAGCCCGGGCTGCTTGCGCGACCCGGGTCAAGCAAGTGTGATTTGACGCGACATGCGCGAGTTGCGCCGGAGAGCCACTGTTTCCAGGTCGTGCACCGGTCGGCGCAGCGCCAGAATGCGTTGCGCTTCATCGGCGCGGCCAAGTTTCAGCAGGGCGGACAAGAGCGCAAACTCCAGCATGTCGCGCTGTGCCCGGCTGCCGCCGAGGCGCGCGTGATCGGCCATCGCAGACGTGAAATGCTGCGCAGCATTTTCCCAATGCTGCGCAGCAATTTCGCGAAAACCCCTTGCGAGGGCGCCGACAAGGTCAGCCGCCGGACCGGCCGGCGCCTTGATGATCTTTTCCAGCGCCTCGGTGCGCCCGGCCATGGCATGCGCCAGCGCGGCGTGGACATCGGCAAACCCCAGCCCCGGCTCGGCAAAGAAGCGTTGCGCGTAGTCGCTGACCTGCGTCCATCGCTCGGGGGCGACCTTTTCGCCCGCCAGTTCGGCGCGATACAGGATCGAGGCCATGTCGGTCAGCACGTTCAGGGCAAGCCCCTGCGCCACACCTGGCGCAATGTCAGCGTCAATCCGGCGCCACATTCCGGCTGTGTCGCCATCGCCCAAAGCCCAAAGCGCCGCGTGCCATGACAGGTGGCCGTGCAGCATTCCGGCGCGGTCGTAGCCCGGAAGCCAGTCTTCCAGATAGGCCGTGCCGGCGGCACTGTCGCCTGCTTCATACCAGACATGGGCCCGGATATGGGCAGCGTTGGCGTTGCGCGGGTTCAGTGCCAGCGCGCGTTCTACCGTCGCATCGGCCGGGTCGATCTGGCCGGTTTCGCATTGGGCGAATGCGTGCTGGCCAAGAAACCACCAGTCATCGCCGTAGTGGGGCAGAAGCGTCGTTGTCAACGCAAGCTGTTCGGCTTCGCGCCCCGGTAGGCCGGAAAACCCGATCAGCCCGAACACCCCGGTGCAGGCCTGCGCCAGCAGCGCGTCACGCGGGTGCTGCGAAAGATGGGCGCGGATCGCCTGCAGGGCGGCGGCGGGCTTGCTGGCGATGAGCAGGGACAGGGCTTCGACATGCGCGGCTTCGCGCGGGCCAAGCCCGTCCGAAAGCCGTTGCGCGCGCGCCAGCGCCTTGCGGGCGCCCCCGGCGTCGCCCGTCATGTGCCGCGCGCGCGCCAACCCGGCATGGCCGAGCGCGAAACCGGGATCGGCCGCGACGCAGTTCTCGAAGGCCTCGACCGGGCGGGCCTCGGCGGCAAGCAACAGGTCGAGCGCTTGCACATAGTGGTCTCTCGCGGTTGTGGACGATGTCGTCAGGGCGTTGCCATAACGGTCGCAAAGCGCTGATTTCATAATGCTTTTCTGGCCTTCAGCGCGGCGCCGATGGTGCCGTCGTCAAGGTAGTCAAGCTCGCCTCCGATTGGCACGCCCTGGGCGAGCGAGGTGACGCTCACGCGGCCCTCAAGCTCATCGGCGATGTAGTGGGCCGTTGTCGCCCCGTCGATCGTGGCATTCAGCGCCAGGATCACCTCGGTGATGTTTTCAGCCGCGATGCGCTCGCGCAGCCGCGGGATCGACAACTCTTCCGGGCCGATGCCGTCCAGCGCGCTGAGCGTGCCGCCCAGAACATGGTAGCGGCCCCCGAACACGCCGGCACGCTCCATCGCCCAAAGGTCGGCCACGTCTTCCACGACGCAAAGTTCGCCGGTCGCGCGTTTTTCGCTGGCGCAGATGTCGCAGGTGTCCGAGGTGCAGACATTGCCGCAGGTCAGGCATTCGCGCGCGGTGGCCGCGACGCTTTGCAACGTGTCGGCAAGCGGTGTCATCAGAAGCGCGCGCTTCTTGATCATGTGCAGCACCGCGCGGCGTGCCGAGCGCGGCCCGAGGCCGGGCAGCTTGGCCATGATGTCGATCAGGGCCTCGATGTCGCGGGTTGCCTCGCCCAAGGCTCAGACCGGCAGGTTCATGTCGGCCGGCAGCCCCATCGCCTCGGTCAGCTTGCGCATTTCTTCCTGCGAGCGATCCGAGGCCTTCATCTGCGCATCCTTGATCGCGGCAAGGATCAGGTCTTCGACCACTTCCTTTTCGTCTGCATTGAAGATCGACGGGTCGATATCGAGCGCCGTCAACTCCCCTTTGGCGGTGGCGGTGGCCTTGACCAGACCGGCGCCGCTTTCGCCGGTGACGGTCATCGAGTGCAACTGTTCCTGCAGATCGCTCATCCGGGTCTGCATTTCCTGCGCTGCTTTCATCATCTTGGCCATGTCGCCAAGTCCGCCGAGGCCTTTGAGCATGGGGTGTCTCCTTCGGTGCATCGTTTGCGTTCGCTTGCCAGACAGATACGTGCTGCACCGCCCCAGAACAAGGGCGGGCGCTCATTGACGCCGGGTCGAATGTGTTTCACCGGCTTCCGCGGGGCGATCGTTTTGCGGGCTTGCGGCGCGATTGGGGGCCGGCGTCGCGGTGTGTTCAGCGAGGAAGTCTCCAGAGCAGGGATGGTGGGGGTCAGTCTTCCTCGAAGGGGTCCCAGTCCGCATCCGGCTCGGGTTGGCCTAGGTCCTGGTTGTCGACTGCCAGGTCTTCGAAACTGCGAACAGCCTTGATGGTTGCCGCCGGAAACGCGTTGAAAATCGCCTGCACCACCGGGTTTTCCATGGCCTTCGCCTTTTGGTCGTCGCGGTCTGCCTCGCGGGTTTCGGCGATGGTCGGCGTGTCGCAGTCTGAAACCACCGTCACCCCCCAACGCGTTCCGGTCCAAAGCTGCAGGCGCTGTGCCAGATCTTTCGCAAGGTCACGCGACGCGGTTTCTGTCGGGGTGAACTCAATGCGCCCGGGGGCATAGCTGGCCAGCCGCAGGCCATCTTCGACCTCGATCAGCAGTTTGATGTCACGCTTTTTGCGGATCAGTTCGACCACGCTGTCAAATGTCGCATAGCGTTCCAAGGCGGGTTCGGCGGCAAGCGCGGGTGCAATTGCGGCACTGGCGCGTGGGCCGCCGGGGGGTGGCGGGGCCGCTGATTGCGGGGCAGGGGCCGCCGCATGCGGAGCCGTGGCAGGCCCTGAAGCGGTGCGACCGGCGCCCGATGGCGGCGGGGTCGAGGGCGGCGGGCTGTCGTGCAGTTTTCGCAACAGCTCCTCGGGGCTGGGCAGGTCGGCCACATGGGTCAGCCGGATCACCGCCATCTCGGCGGCCATCATGGCATTCGGGGCGTGCGAGACTTCTTCCAGAGATTTCAACAGCATCTGCCACATCCGCGTCATCGCGCGCATGGGCAGCCTTTCCGCCAGGGCCTGGCCGCGTGTGCGTTCATCGGGGGCAACCGTCGGGTCTTCGGCCGCATCCGGGGTGATCTTGATCACCGAAATCCAGTGTGTCAGTTCCGCGAGATCGCGCAGCACCGCCATCGGATCGGCGCCGTCGGCATATTGCGAGGACAATTCACCCAGTGCGCCGGCGGCATCGCCCTGCATGATCATCTCGAACAGGTCCATCACCCGGCCCCGGTCGGCCAGCCCGAGCATCGCGCGCACCTGATCGGCGGTGGTCTCGCCGGCGCCATGCGACAGCGCCTGATCGAGCAATGAGGTCGCATCGCGGGCCGAACCTTCGGCGGCGCGGGTGATCAGCGCCAGGGCCTCGTCGCTGATCTGGCCGCCTTCGGCCTGGGCGATACGCCGGAGCAAGGCGATCATCTGTTCCGGTTCGATCCGGCGCAGATCGAACCGCTGGCAGCGCGACAGCACCGTCACCGGCACCTTGCGGATTTCGGTTGTGGCAAAGATGAACTTTACATGCGCGGGCGGCTCTTCCAGCGTCTTCAACAGCGCGTTGAAGGCCGAGGTGGACAACATGTGCACCTCGTCGATGATGTAGATCTTGTAGCGTGCGGATGCGGCGCGGTAGTGCACGCTGTCGATGATTTCGCGGATGTCGCCGACCCCGGTGCGGCTGGCGGCGTCCATTTCCATCACGTCCACGTGGCGCCCTTCGGCGATGGCGACGCAATGTTCGCACTCACCGCAGGGTTCGGTCGTCGGCTGGCCCTTGCCGTCGGGGCCGATGCAGTTCAACCCCTTGGCAACGATGCGCGCCGTGGTGGTCTTGCCGGTGCCACGGATGCCGGTGAGAATGAAGGCCTGCGCGATGCGGTCGGCCTCGAATGCGTTTTTCAGGGTGCGCACCATCGCATCCTGGCCGACGAGGTCGGCGAAAGTCTCGGGCCGGTACTTGCGCGCAAGCACCTGGTAGTTGTGTTCTGAAGCGTCGCTCATCGGGGTTCCCTGGTCATCGCAAACCCCAGATTAGGCGCTGGCGCGGCGCACGTCCAGCGGGCTTGGGGTCAGGACCCATCAATCTTGCATCACTGGCGCAGGATTGATGGCTCCTGACCCTGGCTGTTTTACATGCCAACGGTCGCGATGTATTCCGGCCAAAGCGGAAAACGGGGGCAGCCATGGCCGGCAGAAGAAACGAAGACGAGGCGCGCGCCGCCGAAAGGCGCACCATGGTGCTGATGGCGCTTATGGCGCTGTGGCTGGCGGCCTATGGCTATTCGATCATCCATCTGATCACGACGGCCCCGATCGGCAGCGGGTTCACCCGCGGCCTGAACCGGTTCACCGGGTTCCTGGGCTGGCAAGGCGTCGCCGGGATGCTGGCCTTCGGCTGCTGGGGCATCGGTTGGTCCTTTCCCAAGGGCAGCGGCATCCGGCGCGCCAGCGCGGTGCCCCTGGTGCTGGCCCTTGCATTGGTGCTGGTGATCATCGGCATGGTGATCTTCGGGGTCAGCGCCTAGGCGGCGCTTTGCCCGGCAGCCCCGGCGCCACCATCACGCACAGCATTTCGAACATGATCGATGCGCCAAGGAACGCGGTGGCGCCGGAGGCATCAAACGGTGGCGACACCTCGACCAGGTCCGCCCCCACAAGGTTCAGCCCGGCCAGTTCGCGCACCACCTGCAACGCCTGAAAGCTGTTCGGGCCGCCGACCTCTGGCGTGCCGGTGCCGGGCGCGAAGGCCGGGTCGATGAAGTCGATGTCGTAGGACAGGTAGGTGGGCCGCCTGCCGACGATCTCGCGCGCTTCGGCCATCACGTCGGCGATGCCGCGGTCGAAAAACTCTTCGATCGTGACGATGCGGATGCCGACGGCCTGTGCGAAATCGCGATCTTCCCGGTCGTAGGCCGTGCCGCGAATGCCGATCTGGATCACGCGCTTCGGGTCCAGCAGCCCTTCTTCGACGGCGCGGCGAAACGGCGTGCCGTGGGTGAACATGGTGCCGCCGAAATAGCTGTGGAACAGGTCCGTGTGGCTGTCGAAATGCACCATGCCCAAAGGCTCGTCCGCGGCCAGGGCGCGCAGCACCGGCAGCGACGTCAGATGGTCGCCGCCCACGGTCAGTGGCGTGATTCCGGCCTGCCGGACATCTGCAAGGAACGCCGTGATCCGGGCCATCGTGTCGGTGATGTCGGCCGGGTTGGGGGCCACATCGCCCAGGTCGGCGCAATTCACGGTTTCGAACGGGCGCACGCCGGACACGCCATGTTCGGCGCGGATCATGGTCGAGGCGTCGCGCAGCTGCCGCGGCCCGTGGCGCGGGCCGGGGCGGTTGGTGGTGCCGCTGTCCCATGGCACGCCGATCAGCCCGATCTGCACCTCGCTGAAACGCGCATGATCGCGCGGCACATGCGGCAGACGCATGAATGTCGGGATGCCGGCAAACCGCGGCAGGTCAAACCCCGAAACCGGGTGGAAGAACGAGTCATTCATGCCCGCCAGCCTGACCGGGCCGGCGCGATTTGCCAAGCGCGTCTTTCAGCCCCGCATGAATACATCGTAACGCGTTGATTTTCCCACTATCTGATGCGACGGGGCCGGGATGCCCGGCATCGGCTCTGCCTTGCGCGGCCATTTCAGAACCACCCGCTTGCGCGCGCATTCCAGCGCCACCTGCATCAGCTCGGCGGCATCGTCATCCTGGCCGACCAGTTCGCGCAAAAGCCGCATCTGTTGCTTGACCAGCGCGCGGGTTCTGCGCGGCGGGTGCATCGGGTCGACCAGCACCACGTCCGGCGCCAGCCCCGGCAACAGCGCGCGCGCATCGCCCTGCAGCAGCGTCATGCGCGCGACGATGGCCTTGGTTTCTTCGACCTCGCCCGCCCGCGCGATGGCCCGCGCCAGCGCCGCGTGGACCGTGGGCGCGCGTTCGATCAGCGTCACCCTGGCCCCCAGCGTCGCCAGCAGGAACGCATCGCGCCCCAGCCCGGCGGTGGCATCCACCACATCCGGCGTCGCCCCGCCTTTCATGCCGACGGCGCGCGCCAGAGCCTGCCCGCGCCCGCCGCCGAAACGGCGCCGGTGGTCCACCGCGCCAGAGATAAAATCAATGCTCAGGTCGTCCATGGGCGCATAATCGCAGCAGGCTCATTGAAAATCACCCCTTTTCGCCTTCATCCGCGCCCGGCCGCCGGCGTATTTCTTGCCCAGCTCGCGGGTCCGCGCCCGGTTTTCGGCCAGTGTTTGTGTGTGGCGCGCATCCTCGCGCAGCAGCTTGAGCCAGCGTTTCAGCCGGCCGGCGTCCAGATCGCCTGCCGCAATGGCCGCCTGCACCGCGCAGCCCGGCTCGCTCTCGTGGGCGCAGTCGCGAAACTTGCAGCCCCGCGCCAGTTCGGCGACATCGGCGAACACCGCCGCCACCCCTTCGGCCACATCCGCCAGCCGCAGCGCGCGCATCCCCGGCGTGTCGATCACCCAGGCCCCGCCCGGCGTCGCAAACATCGACCGGCGCGTGGTGGTGTGGCGCCCCTTGGCGTCATCCTCGCGGATGGCCTGCGTGGGCGTTGCCGCCCCGCTCAGGGCATTGATCAACGTCGATTTTCCGACCCCCGAAGACCCCAGCAGCGCCACCGTCTGCCCGCGTCCGCACCAGGGCGCCAGTTGCGCCGCGACCTCCGGGTCGGTCGCCACGACGGTCTCGACCGCCACCCCGGGCAGGTCTCGTTCGGCGCGGCTGCGAAAGCCGTCCGGATCGTCGCACAGGTCTGCCTTGGTCAGCACCAGCACCGGCTCGATGTCGCCCTGGCGCGCCAGCACCAGGTAGCGCTCCAGCCGGGCCAGGTTGAAATCGGCGTTGCAACTGGACACGATGAACAGCGTATCCACGTTCGCCGCGATCATCTGCGCGCTTGGCGCATCGCCAGAGGCGCGCCTTTGCAGAACGCTCTTGCGCTCCAGCAGGCGCGCCGGGCTGCCATGGGCATCCACCAGCACCCAGTCACCCACACTCACGCCGGCATCGGCCATCGCCCCGCTGATGGCGATGCGCGCCGGGCCGCCCACGCCCAGGGCCTCGACCGCGTTCCTGTGCGCCTGCATCACGCGCAGCGGCGCATGGGTTTCGGCCTCTTCCAGGGTCATCTGTTGTTGAAAGAAATTGCTCCAGCCAAGGTCTGGCAGGGAAAGGGGATCGTTTGTCATGTTCAAGCCTTCGAAAAATCATACCGGCCCGCGGGCGATCTGCGCGCAGGCGTTCTCATCGGGCTTGATGCAGGAAAAGCGGGCTCAAACAGCCCCGGCACGCGCCGGGAGGGGTCTTGCACCAGTCATGATCATCCTCCTTTGCAAATTGGGCCGGGATGGCCGCGCAGGTCACGGTCCCTACAATTGATCATAGCCTTGATCCCGTGCCCGCACAACGCCTTCGGGGATCAGACCCGGATGCTGCGCAAGATCGCGAATTGGGTGAGAGCGGCCAGAAGCGATATCACGAACACGGCATGCAGGCCGAACAGGCTGGCGATCACCCCCGCCAGCAGCGGCAGCACGAAGGCCGGCGCGGTGATCACGTTGAAATAGCCGCTGTAGGCCGGGCGTTGGTCATCGGGCGAGATTTCCATGAGAAATCCGATGACGGCGATGGTCAGCCCGTTGGCCAGGGCACCCAGAACGAAGAACACGCCGGCATGCGCCAACAGCGGCGTTTCGGCCCCGGTCTGCGCAAGGGCAAGCACCGCAAGCGGCGGCAACACGCGCCCCAGCGCAATTGCCCGCAGCAGGCTGACCTTGCCAAGGCTGTCGCCCCACCAGCCCCACAGCAGGTTCGACACGAGCGCACCAAGCGTCTGCGCGCCCAGCAGAAGCGCCACGTTTTCCAGCCCGAAGCCGGAATTGCTGGCCTGCACCACATAGAACGGCATTGCCATCAACACCGCACCGCCACACCATTGCGCAAAGACGAAATGGCGGAAGGTGGAATTGGTGTGAAACACCTCGATCCCTTCGCGCAGATAGTCAAAAAATCCCGGCTTGGCCTGGCCCTTGCCGCCGGTTTCCGGCTCTCCCATGGCCGTGAAAACCGTGGACGATGCGAACATCAGCAGCGAGGCCATCGCGATGATCGCGGCGTATGACGCGGGAAAGGGCAGGCTGCCCACCAGCCGGTCGGCCAATGCGACAACGCCCAGAGCCAGCAGCCCGCCACCGAAAAACCGCACCGCCAGCAGGCGCGAGCGCAGGTTCGACGGCACGCTTCGCGCCACGATGTCGTTGTAGGGCACAGCCACGATGCCGCTGATGAAGGCATAGGTTGTCCACAGCACCATGACCACGGTTGCAAGCAGGGCCGGCGGCCAGCCCGCCCCGAAATAGAGCGCGGCGGCCAGCAGCGCCATGCAGGTCGCGCGGCCAAAGGCACCGATCATGTAATACCCCATGCTGGAACCGGCGCGCTGCGCCAGAAATCCGACGATCAGTTGCGGAAACAACCAGCCGAAACGCAAGATCGCCGTGACCGCGCCAACCAGAACCGAATTTCCCGTCAACTGGTAGACCAGCGCCGACATGATGGTTGATGAATCCACCGCGGCCGAGCCGGCCTGAAACGTGATCCCGGCCACGGCCACATGCTTGAAACGGGCCCGGTCGCTCATGTTCCGGCCCAGTCCGCCGGGTTCACGAACAGCCCGAACCAGATTGACCACAGCCCCAGCGCGACAAAGATCGTGCCGATCACCCAGCGGCGAGATTTCAGCGCGTCGCCCAGCCGGTCCAGCCCACCGGAAAACCGCGGGACAAAGGCAAAGACGGCCAGCGGGGCCGACAGGAACAGCCCGAAAAGAAACATCATCACGAACCCGGTGGCCACAGTGCCGGTGGTGGCCGCCAGCCCGAGGAGGCCAAACAGGATCGGCGCGGCGCAGGCCGGGATGTTCAGCCCGAAACCGGCGCCCAGAATGGCCGGGTTGCGCGCCTTGCGCCAACCGTCCGGCGCCAGGTCGATGCGCTTCTTGAAACCGCCCGCCCGCCCGAACAGGAACGCCAGCCCGAACCCCAGGTAAACCAGCCCGAACACCAGCCAGATACCGGTTTGCAGTCCGATCAGCTTTTGCCCGAGAAAGGCAATCAGCGCTCCGAACAGACCGGCAACGACGCTGCGCACCAGGATGAACACGACAACCGCGCGCATCTTCTCGGGTCTGGACCGTGACTTCTGAGTGTCCAGAAACAGCAGGTGCCCGCCAATGGTGCAAGGTTCGACAAAGCCAAGCAGACCCAGCCCGATGGGCAAGAAAACAAGTGTCGAAACTGTCAATTCCATCGGGGCCTCTTTGTGTGCTTCAAGACAAGAGTGTCCCCCGCTGGAAGGTCAAGGCACTTCTGGGTGAGCGATCCGGTTTTTCGCGCCAATGGCGGGGAAAGCCAGAAAACGACAACGGCCCCGCAATGGGGGCCGCTTTCGGGTGAGAGGCTGGACAACGACCCAAGCGGGGCTCGTTACGGTTGCTTCCTTCCGGACCTGGCCGGGTTGGCGAGGCGCTTGCCCGCGCCAACCTCTCACGGCTTATCTAGGGTGCCGAACCGAGTCGCGCAAGAGGCAAGCGCGTCCGGGGCGGCGCGCGCCCCGGACAGCCGGTTCACAGCGAAATGCGGAACCGGGCAAAGCCTTCCGGCCCGTCGCCGACCGGTTCGATCCTGAGGCCCTTCAGATCTGCCAGATGCTCCTTGGCGCGCGGGCCGGTGTCAAACAGCACCGTGGCCTCATCCAGAGGCGCAAAGCTCCAGTTTCCATCAGCGGAGGGGTTGATCGTGCCCTGGTCGACGATGTAGCGCACGATCACGTCACGGTTGGTGTCGGGACCCTCGAAGATGATGGTGTCGCCGGTGCCGGGGAACTTGCCGCCACCCGAGGCGCGGTAGTTGTTGGTGGCGATGATAAACTCCATGTCGTCGGTCACGGGCTGGCCGTTGTATTGCAGGTTGACGATGCGGTTGGCATCCGGGTTGATCAATTCGCCCTTCGGGTCGAATTTCGACGGCTGACTCAGGTCGATCTGGTAGGTGACCCCGTCCATCACGTCGAAATTGTAGCTTGGAAAGGACGGGTTCAGCAGAACCTGATCGGGCTTGCCCGGTTCGATCTGGTTGAAGATGCCCGCCGACCGTTCCAGCCAGTCCCTGACCTGCGCACCGTTCACGCGCACCGCGCGCACGGTATTGGGATACAGATAGAGGTCGGCGACATTCTTGATCGCCACATCGCCTGCGGGCACGTCGGTGTAGTATTCCGGCCCGCCCCGGCCCCCGGCCTTGAACGGCGCCGCCGCCGACAGGATCGGCAGGCCCTCGTTCTCGGTGCCTTTCATCATGTCCTCGATATACCATCGCTGCGCGTTCGATACGATCTGAACGGACGGATCGTCAGCCACCAGCGCAAAGTAGCTGTGCAACGGCGCCGATGTCTTGCCAACCCCGCGCCGGATGTATTCCAGGGTGGCCTCGTGTTCCGGCCTCACCGCATCGAGCACGCTTTGAACGCTGTCCACCAGTGCCGTCGTCGAGCGGTCTTCGTTGCGCCTGGAAATCGGGCGCACCTCGGTCGAGGTGCTCACCACGGCCCAGCTGTTGCCGTCGCGTTCGAGCAGCAGGTCGATGACGCCAAGGTGGCTGCCCCAGAACCCGCCCATGGTGGCCGGTTTGCCGTGGATGGTGCCGGTGGCCACATCGACCCCGGCAAAGTCGTCATACTTTGCCGACGGGAACACCAGATGGCTGTGGCCCGTCATCAGCGCATCGATGCCATCGACCTGCGCCAGCGGAACCGAGGCGTTTTCCATCCCGTCGGTATGGTTGGCCGAGCCGATGCCCGAATGGCTGAGCGCGATGATGATATCGGCGCCTTCTTCCTTCATCTGCGGCACATAGGCCCTGGCGGTTTCGACGATGTCGCGCGCGTTGACCTTGCCTTCAAGATGGCGCCGGTCCCAGTTCATGATCTGCGGCGGCACGAACCCGATCAGCCCGACCCGGATGGCATGTTCATTGCCGTCGCCATCCTTCATCACGCGATCAAGGATCACATAGGGCGGGATCAGCGTTTCGTCAGCGGCAGGAGCCGCGCCCATGGTCTTGACCACGTTGGCCGATACGATCGGGAAACTTGCGCCAGCCAGGGATTTCATCAGGAAATCAAGGCCATAGTTGAACTCGTGGTTGCCCAGGGTCGAGGCGTCGAAATTCAGCGTGTTCATCGCGGTGATGACCGGATGCATGTCGCCGTCCTTCATGCCGCGCTCATAGGCGATGTAGTCGCCCATCGGGTTGCCCTGCAAAAAGTCACCGTTGTCGACGAGCATGGAATTGGTGGCTTCGGCGCGGATATCGGCGATATGCGCCGCGGTGCGGGCCAGCCCGACGGTGTCGCGCGGCTTGTCGGAGTAATAATCATAAGGGTAGACGTGCACATGCAGGTCCGTGGTTTCCATGATGCGCAGATGCGCCTGGCTGGCGGCGGCATTTGCGGAAAACGGATGCAGGGCAACCAGTGTCGCGCCGGCTGTTGTCTGGGCCAGAAAAGCCCGTCTCGAAACACCTCTGGAAATCTTCTTTGGCATCTGGATTTTCTCCCTGAACGACTTGATTTGATGGACCACCCTAACACGGTTTGCCGAGTCGTGGGCGCCGCGCGGTGCCCGGCTGCGGATTTTCGCTCGGCCGGCAAGCTTGTTGGGCCCCGGACCATCACCGGACCATCACCGGACCGGCCCGGCTTTTCGTTTACGTCTTGGGTGATCTGTGGCAGGTCTCGGCAGTGAACAGCGGAGGGCAGAAGGTGCTGGCCAGCAACCAGATGACATTTGAACGTGACGGGCTTGAGCGGGCGGCGCATCTGCGCGCGAATGCTGATGAAATCGTCCGGTTGCGGGCCGACAGGGATGCGCGGGCCATCGTGATCTGGCAGGGCAGGCCGCTTGTGGAGAGCGCAGACAGTCATGTGCTTGCGCGCCTTGCGCTGGATCACCCGATGCTGGCCGCGGGAGCCGGCGAAGAAGTATTTCTGGGCCTCGGCCCGCGCGGTGCGCTGTTTGCCATCGACCTTTCCGGCTGGTCGCCTGAAACCCCGATACCCGAAGCCGGCGGGTTTCCTGACGACAGCCAGACCCGGCACCCCAAGGCGCCCGTCGATCATCTCTTTGTGGACCTGCGGATGAACATGTCACGACTTCCTGCGCTGGATGCCGGGCTTGCCGCGACAGCCAGGGCGATCCTGGGATGGCACGAAATTCACCGTTTCTGTGCCAATTGCGGTCAGGAAAGCCGGGTGTCCATGGCCGGCTGGCAGCGTGACTGTCCGGCCTGCGGCCGCCGCCATTTTCCGCGCACCGACCCGGTGGTGATCATGCTGTTGACGCACGGAAACTCTGTGCTGCTGGGGCGCTCGCCGGGCTGGCCCGAGGGCATGGTTTCCTTGCTTGCGGGTTTCGTCGAACCCGGCGAGACACTGGAAGCCGCCGTCCGGCGCGAGGTTCACGAAGAAGTCGGCCTGCGCGTCGGGCGCGTGTCCTACCTGACATCGCAGCCCTGGCCCTTTCCGGCATCACTCATGATCGGCTGTGCGGCCGAGGCGCTGAGCACGCAGATCACCATGGACCCGGTGGAAATCGAACACGCCTTCTGGATCAGCCGGGAAGAGCTGATGGACGTCTTCGCCGGCACCCGGAACGACATGTTTCCGGCGCGGCCCGGCTCGGTTGCGCATTTTCTTTTGCGCAACTGGCTTGCCGACATATCCCAACCGCGCTTAGAACCGTCCGACAACTGATGGTGTGGGCATGAAACTTTCGACGCGGCAGGATGTGGAAGCACCAATCGAGTTCGTCTTTGAACGGGCGGCTGATTTCGATGCGCATTTGCGCCAGGCCCTGCGCCGGGGCATCGACGCGCGCCGCACCGATGCCCTGACCACCGTGGACGTCGGTATGAGCTGGCAGGCCCAGATCCAGTTCCGCGGCAAGCCACGCAAGATCATCGGGCAGCTGTGTGCCCTCGACGGGCCGAACGGGTTTGAAATCCAGTCCAGTTCGGGGGGCATCGACAGTGTTTTCAGTGTCGAATTTCTGCCTCTGTCGCCGCGGCGCACCCGCATCCGGGCCGGTCTTGATCTGCGCCCGTCGACACTTTCGGCCCGGCTGCTCATTCAGTCTCTGAAACTGGGAAAGCATCGCCTGAACGAACGGTTTTCGCACCGGATCGCCCGGTTCGCGGAAGAAACCGAAGGACGTTTCGCCGTGGCCCAAAACCTGTAGGGTCAGGCGCCGTTGACCCGGTCGCACGCCTTGTGCGGGCGCGCTCAGCGCTGCCGGTTCGCCGGGTAGACGCCCAGCAAAGTCATTTCCGAGGTGAAGTAGTCCAGTTCTTCAAGGGCCAGCTTGACGTTGTGGTCATCCGGGTGGCCTTCGATGTCGGCATAGAATTGCGTGGCCGAAAACGACCCGTCCACCATGTAGCTTTCCAGCTTGGTCATGTTGACGCCGTTGGTGGCAAAGCCACCCGTCGCCTTGTAAAGCGCAGCCGGAATGTTGCGCACGCGAAACACGAAAGAGGTGATCATCTTGCCGTCGCCGCGGCGGCTCAGGTCCAGTTCTCGCGACATCAGCAGAAAGCGCGTCGTGTTGTGGGAATGATCCTCGATATGGCGCGCCAGAACATCCAGCCCGTAGATCTCGCCCGCCAGTTCCGATGCCAGGGCCCCCTGCGATCTGTCACCCTGCTGTGCCACATGCTGCGCCGCGCCCGCGGTGTCGGCGGCAGTTTGCGGGGTGATGTCGTGTTCCTTCAGGAAATCGCGACACTGCCCCAGCAAAACCGTGTGGCTCAGCGCGGTCCGCACATCGCCGATTGACGTTCCCCGAACGCCCAGCAGGTTGATATGCACCCGCACGAAGGCTTCGTCGACGATATGCAGCCCCGAGGCCGGCAGCAGCCGGTGAATGTCGGCGACCCGCCCGTAGGTGGTGTTTTCAACCGGCAGCATGGCCAGGTCGGCGTCGCCCCGGCGCACGCATTCGATGACGTCCTCGAACGTCGCACGCGGGATCGCTTCAAGCTCGGGGCGATAGTCACGGCAGGCCTGGTGTGAATAGGCGCCGGGTTCTCCCTGGAAGGCGATGCGTCCTGTCATGTGTCTCTTTTACCGGTTTGGGCCAACAAGGGCGTTTGGTCGCGCCTCTTATACCTTGAAACTTGCGCTGGGAAGCGGGTAGATAGCGCGAAATTCTCGAGGATATGGAACGCGACATGTTCGACACAATGACAATGACCAAGATAGGCGGCGCTTTTTTCGGCGCTCTTTTGATCTTTCTGCTGGGGAACTGGGTTGCCCAGATGATCTATTTCCCCGGTGAGGGGCATGGCGGCGAAGAGCATGTCGCCAAGGCCTATCCGATTGAGGTCGAGGGGGCCGAAGGTGGTCACGAAGCCGAGGTTGAAGAGGTCGACTTTGGCGCGCTGCTTGCCGCGGCCGATGCAGACAAGGGCGCCAAGGTGTTTTCCAAATGCAAGGCCTGCCACAAGATCGAGCCGGGGGTGAATGCCACGGGGCCGTCGCTCTATGGCATCGTTGGCCGCCCGGTCGCGGCGGCAGAAGGTTTTGGCTATTCCGGGGCGCTTTCCGGTCTGGGCGGCGAATGGACTCCGGAACGGCTGAACGAATTCCTGGCCAACCCGAAGGCGTTCGCGCCAGGCACGAAAATGACGTTCTCGGGACTGAAAAAGATCCAGGACCGCGCGAACCTGATTGCCTATCTCGATTCGCTCGACGGCTGAGGCCGCGCGCACGGGCCGATCCGGCACATGACCTGTCGCAGGCCGCCCCGTATCGGGGCGGCTTTTCCGGTTCCGGAGGGCAGGCATCCGGCAGATCCGCCCGAGCACGAAAAAATGACCGGTTTTGAATGTGTTCGCCCGGGCATGGGCCAATCTCCACTTGATTTGCCGCGCGCTGCGCACATACGCTGGCAGCCAACAAAGGCGCGGGCCGCGGGCCTTGCATCACGGATGGAGGATGAAACCATGAACAGCCGCAAGATCGATGCAACCGCAAAGACGCAGCGTGCTTCTGCCCTGTCCTGGCGGTGGGTGGTCATGGGGTTTTCCCTGCTGTTCGTCGCGCTGGTCTGGGCCGCGCAGGCGCGGGCGCAGGAAACCACGGTTTCACACGGGTTCAAACGCTTTGGCGAGTTGAAATACCCGGCCGACATGGCCCACCTCGACTATGTGAACCCGGATGCCCCGAAGGGTGGAGAAATCGCGGTCTGGACGCAGGGCACCTTCGACAGTTTCAACTCGTATGCGCGCAAGGGAACGGCGGTCTGGGGCGCAACGATCGGCATCGAGCGCCTGATGACCAGCACCGCGGATGAGATCGGCTCCAGCTACTGCCTGCTTTGCGAGTCGATTGAATATCCGGAAGATCATTCCTGGGTCATTTTCCATCTGCGCGATGACGTCAAGTTCGCCGATGGCACGTCAATGACGGCCGAAGACGTGGCCTTCACCCACAATCTGACCATGGAACAGGCGCTGGAGTCCTTCCGCGAAGGGGTCAAGCGCATCATCTCGGGGGTCGAAGTGATCGATCCGCTGACCGTCAAGTTCACTTTCGTGCCGGACAGCCCGAAGTTCGACCGCATTGACCAGGCCGGCGCGACATCGGTCATGTCAAAGGCGTGGTTCGAAAAGACCGGCCACCGGCTTGATGAAACCAGCGATGAGCCGTTCATGGGCACCGGCCCCTATGTGCTCGACAGTTTTGAATTCAACGAGCGTGTGATCTACAAGCGCAACCCGGACTACTGGGGGGAAAACCATCCGCTGAATATCGGACGCAACAACTTCGACACGATCAGGGTCGAATATTTCGCCGACAGCAACGCCGCCTTCGAAGGCTTCAAGGCCGGCGCCTATACATTCCGCATTGAAAACTCGTCCAAGCAATGGGCGACCGGTTATGACTTTCCGGCGCTTGAAAAGGGATGGGTGGTGAAGGGCGAACTGCCCGACGGCACCATGGCCTCGGGTCAGGCATTCATCATCAACCTGCGTCGCGAAAAGTTCCAGGACCCCCGCGTGCGTGAGGCGATTGGCCTGATGTTCAACTTCGAATGGTCGAACGAAAGCCTGTTCTTCGGGCTGTATGAGCGGATCAATTCCTTCGTTGAAAACAGCTACCTGGAGCCGATGGGGCCGCCGTCTGACGCCGAACTCAAGGTGCTGGAACCGATCGCCGATCTGCTGCCGCCCGGCGTTCTGGACAGCGAGCCGGTGATGGCGCCGGTGTCGCGCGCCGATCAGGCCTTTGACCGGGCCAATGCCCGCAAGGCCGGCAAGCTGCTGGACGAAGCGGGCTGGACCGTGGGCGATGACGGCATGCGCCGCAATGCGGCCGGCGAGACGCTGAAGGTAGAGTTCCTGCAACGCTCCCCGGCGTTTGACCGGATCGTCAACCCTTACGTCGACAACCTGCGCAAGATTGGCGTCGATGCCAGGCTTGACCGGGTCGATAATGCGCAATGGGTCGATCGGCGCTATGCCTTCGATTACGATACGGTCAATGACAGCATGGCGCTTGGCTATGAGCCCGGCTCGGGGCTGGCGCAGATGTTGGGCTCGGCCGATGCCGACGTGTCGGTGTTCAACTCGCCCGGGCTCAAGAACGAAGCCGTGGACGCGCTGATCGAGGTGATCCGGCGCGCCGAAACCAAGGAAGAGCTGGACCCGGCGGTCTCGGCGCTTGACCGCGTGCTGCGCGCCATCCGTTTCTGGGTGCCGCAATGGTACAAGGACGTGCACACCGTGGCCTATTACGACATGTTCGAATACCCCGAACCGCTGCCGCCTTATGACCTTGGCTACCTCGACTTCTGGTGGGTCAATGCCGACAAGGCCGCGGCGCTCAAGGCCGCCGGCGCCTTTCAGTAGCGGCTGAACAGGCAGGTCGCGTCGCATGGGCGCCTATATCGTTCGCAGGCTGCTGCTGATCATCCCCACGCTTCTCGGGATCATGATCATCAACTTCACCCTGACCCAGTTCGTTCCCGGCGGGCCGGTCGAGCAGATCATCGCCCAGATGCAGGGCGAAGGCGACGTGTTCGAAACCATTGCCGGCGGGGCGACGGAAACCAGGGGCAACGTGGCGCTCGGTGACAACGCCCTGTCGACGAAATACATCGGCGCTCGCGGCTTGCCGGAAGAATTCATCGCCGAGCTGGAAAAGCAGTTCGGCTTCGACAAGCCGCCGCTCGAGCGCTTTTTGAACATGATGTGGAACTACATCCGCTTCGATTTCGGCGAAAGCTACTTTCGCTCGGAAAAGGTGCTTTCGCTGGTCTGGGACAAGCTGCCGGTCTCGATCACGCTGGGGCTGTGGTCCACGCTCATCGCCTATCTGGTGTCGATCCCGCTTGGCATCCGAAAGGCGGTAAAGGACGGCTCGCGCTTTGACACCTGGACCAGTGCGCTGATCATCGTGGGCTATGCCATTCCGGGGTTCCTGTTTGCGATCCTGCTGCTCGTTCTGTTTGCCGGCGGCAGCTACTGGCAGATATTCCCGCTGCGCGGCCTGACATCAAGCAACTGGGAAGAATTGTCGTTGCTCGGCAAGGTCGGCGACTATTTCTGGCACATTACCCTGCCGGTGCTCGCCAGTTCGATATCGGGTTTCGCCACGCTGACCCTGCTCACCAAGAACTCGTTTCTCGACGAGATCAAGAAGCAATACGTGATCACGGCGCGCGCCAAGGGCCTGTCCGAGCGTCGCGTGCTTTACGGTCACGTCTTTCGCAACGCCATGCTGATCGTGATTGCGGGATTTCCGGCCCTTTTCATCGGCATCTTCTTCGGCGGCTCGGTAATCATCGAAACCCTGTTCTCGCTTGACGGGCTGGGCCGGCTCGGGTTTGAGGCAGCGCTGGCGCGCGACTATCCGATCATCTTCGGCACGTTGTTCTTCTTCGGCCTGATCGGCCTGTTGATCGGTATCCTCAGCGACCTGATGTATGTTTTCGTCGATCCGCGCATCGACTTTGACGTCCGAGAAACCTGATGGCCGGTTTCCCGGAACATATCCCCACGGAACTGGCCAGGCCGTTGCCCGGGCCGGAGCATCGGCCGGGACGCCGGGCGCGCCTGTCGCCGCTCAACCAGCGCCGCTGGCGCAATTTCAAGCGTAACCGCCGTGCCCTGTGGTCGCTCTGGATATTTTCGATCCTGTTCGGCCTGTCGCTCTTTGCCGAGTTCATCGCCAACGACAAGCCGATCCTCGTCAGCTACCGGGGCGAATTGCGGATGCCGATCTTCAGGTTCTACCCGGAAACCGCCTTCGGCGGCGACTTCAGGACCGAGGCAATCTATCGCGACCCCGAGGTGCAGTGCCTGATCGTGACAGGCGGCCTGCCCGAATGCTGGGATGATCCCGAGACCCTCATTCGCGACGCGCAGGATGGCGAGGTGGCGGGGCAGGCGATCGAAAAGGGCTGGATGATCTGGCCGCCGATCCGCTCCAGCTACCAGACCCTGTCCAATGAAGCGGGCGTGGCGCCGGCGCCCCCCTCGCGCGCTCACCTGCTGGGCACCGACGACACCAAGCGCGACGTGCTGGCACGCGTGATCTACGGCTTCCGCCTGTCGATCATCTTCGCCATTCTCGTCACCGTCTCGACCTCGATCATCGGCATCGCCGCGGGCGCAGTGCAGGGCTATTTCGGCGGCTGGACCGACCTGATTTTCCAGCGCGCGCTGGAAATCTGGGGGTCGACCCCTTCGCTTTACGTGATCATCATCCTGTTTGCGATCCTCGAGCGCAGCTTCTGGGTGCTGGTCTTCGTCACCGTTCTGTTCGGCTGGCCGGCTCTGGTGGGCGTTGTGCGCGCCGAGTTTCTGCGCGCGCGCAACTTCGAATATGTGCGCGCCGCCCGTGCGCTTGGGGTTTCCAACCGCACGATCATGTTCCGCCACATGCTCCCCAACGCGATGGTGGCCACCGTCACCTTGCTCCCGTTCCTGATCACCGGCGCCATCGGCGGGCTTGCCGGGCTTGACTTTCTGGGCTTCGGGCTGCCCTCCTCGGCGCCGTCGCTGGGTGAGCTGACCTTGCAGGCCAAGCAGAACCTGCAGGCCCCCTGGCTTGGCTTCACCGCGTTTTTCACCTATGCCATCATGCTGTCGCTGCTGGTCTTCATCTTCGAAGGCGTGCGCGACGCGTTCGATCCGCGAAAGACATTCCAATGAACACGGTTCTCGAGGTGAAGAACCTGTCGGTTTCCTTCCGCCAGGACGGCCAGCTGCATCCGGCGGTGCGCCAGGTCTCCTTCACCGTCGGCAAGGGCGAAACCGTGGCGCTTGTCGGCGAAAGCGGCTCGGGCAAGTCGGTCACGGCCCTGTCCACCGTGTCGCTGCTGGGCGACAGCGCGCGTGTCGAAGGGTCCGTGACCTACAAGGGCGAAGAGCTCATCGGCGCGCCCGAAAAGCGGCTGATGGCGGTGCGCGGCAACGACATTTCCTTTATCTTCCAGGAACCGATGACCTCGCTCAACCCGCTGCACACGCTGGAAAAACAGCTGGCCGAAAGCCTGGCGCTGCACCAGGGCATTGCCGGCCCGCAGGCGCGCGGCAAGGTGATCGAACTGCTGGAAAAGGTCGGCATCGACCAGCCCGAATCGCGCCTCGGGGCCTATCCGCACCAGCTTTCCGGCGGCCAGCGTCAGCGGGTGATGATCGCGATGGCGCTGGCCAACGGCCCGGACCTGCTGATCGCGGATGAGCCGACAACGGCGCTCGATGTCACCATCCAGGCGCAAATTCTCGACCTTCTGGCCGAGCTGAAATCGGCCGAGAACATGTCGATGCTGTTCATCACCCACGACCTTGCCATCGTGCGCCGGATCGCCGACAGGGTCTGCGTCATGCAGGATGGCGAGATTGTCGAACAGGGTCCGACCGAGGAAATTTTCACCAACCCGCGCCACCCCTACACCGTGAAGTTGCTCAGTGCCGAATCCGCCGGCGGGCCGGGGCCCGTGCCCGAAAATGCCCGGGAAATCGTGCGCACCGAGGCCCTGCGCATCTGGTTCCCGATCCAGCGCGGGCTTCTCAAGCGCACGGTCGGCCATGTGAAAGCGGTGAACGCCGCGACGCTTTCCGTGCACGAGGGGGAAACCCTTGGCATTGTTGGCGAAAGCGGTTCCGGCAAGACCACCCTGGCGCTCGCGATCATGCGCCTGATCGCCTCGGAAGGGCCGATCGTCTTTCAGGGTCAGGATATCCAGGGCTGGAAATCAAGGCGCCTGCGCCCGCTGCGCCGGCACATGCAGATCGTGTTTCAGGATCCGTATGGCTCGCTCAGCCCGCGCATGACGTGCGAAGAAGTCATCGCCGAAGGCCTTTCGATCCACGCGATCGACCCGACACGCGACCGGCGCGAAATGGTCGCCGAGATCATGGAAGAAGTCGGGCTCGACCCGGCCACCATGCACCGCTACCCGCACGAGTTTTCCGGCGGCCAGCGCCAGCGCATCGCCATTGCGCGCGCCATGATCTTGCGCCCGCGCCTTGTGGTGCTCGATGAACCCACCTCGGCGCTCGACATGACGGTGCAGGTCCAGATCGTCGACCTCCTGCGCCAGCTTCAGGCGCGCCACAAGCTGGCCTACCTGTTCATCAGCCACGACCTCAAGGTGGTGCGTGCCCTCAGCCACAGGGTGATGGTCATGAAAAACGGCGACATCGTTGAGCAGGGCCCCGTCGAGCAGGTCTTTGCAGCCCCGAAATCAGACTATACCCGCACCCTGATGAAGGCCGCTTTCCTCGCCTGAGCAACCCGCGGCCCGGCTTCATCTTGCCCCAAATACTCCCGCCGGAGGCAAACCTGAACGCCCCCGAACGGGGGCGTGAGGACCAAAAAATCGCGCCGCCAGGCGCGTCATTCCTGTTTCTTGCCCGCGTCAGCCGGGCCCGATCGGCGTGCACTGCACGGCGCGCGCTTCCAGCCGCCGGCAGGCAAGTGCCGCCATGTCCTTTGACAGCCCGACAAAGTTGGCCTCATAACCACGCCGGCTCTTGACAACCTTGCGCAAGGCTTCATCCAGCGTTCCAAGCTCGTTCAACGCGGTGCGCAACAAGATGCGCTCTGCTTCGAACCGCGTATTGAAAGAGCCGACGTTGATGCCCCACAAACGGCCGCCCGAGGTTGATATTCTGGTGACGACTTCCGGGGCCTCCAGTTCCTGCGGCAGGATGTTGGCGTCCATCGCAGCCAGGGTCGTGCTGCCGGGGCGGGCGATCGGCGCAACGCCCGGGTCGACCGACGCCAGGGTCGCTGTCCGGGGCGCCGTGCCGGCCTCGGCCAGCGCAGTTTCAATATCCTGTGCCATGGCCAGCAACAGCTCTTCGGACAGAACCGGCGCGTTGCCGTCGGGCCGCGCCATCGGGCGAAGGCTGGTTGTCACGGCACGAACCAGGTTTCTGGTGGGCGCAATGCGTCCGCGGTCCGTGCCATAAGCCGGGCGGGGCGGTTTGTTGACTGCGGCACGCTGCGGTGCGCGCCGAAACCCGAGATCCAGCAACTCGGCCACCTTGGCATTTCGCGAAGTTGTCGAAACGCCGCCAAAGACCGTGGCGATGATCCTTTTGCTGCCGCGTCGTGCGGAAGCGACAAGGTTGAAGCCCGCCGCGTTCGTATAGCCGGTCTTGATGCCATCGGCGCCGCGGTAACTGCTCAGAAACCGGCGGTTGGTGTTGGAGACCTTGCGCACGCCGGCATCGGTCGTGATGCGCGAAAACAGGTTGTAATATTCCGGATAGTCGAAAAACAGGTGCCGTCCGAGCGTTGTCATGTCCCGGGCGGTCGAAAGATGGCCCCGTTCGGTCAGCCCGTTTGCATTCTTGAAGGTCGTGCGCGACATGCCCAGAGCCTTGGCGGTCCGGTTCATTCGCCGGGCAAAGGCGGCCTCCGAACCCTCGATGGCAATCCCGATGGCGGTTGCCGCATCATTTGCCGATTTCACGGCCGCGGCGCGGATCAGATAGCGCAGCTTGATCTTCTGCCCGGCTCTCAGCCCCAGTTTCGATGGCGGCTCATTTGCCGCCTGGCGGGTGATCGTCACAACGCTATCGAGGGATATTTCGCCATTCCGGATGGCTTCGAACGCAATGTAAAGCGTCATCATCTTTGTCAGAGATGCCGGATGCAACCGGGTGTCGGCGTTGCGCGAATGCAGAACCTCACCCGTGCGTGCATCGATTACCATCGCGGCATAGGGCGCAGAATGCGCCTTCAGTGGTGGCAACAATGCCAACACAGTCATAGCCAACAAGAATAGCCCGAAACGGGCAATCTGCCCCAGACGCTTTTCCACGTCGCTCACCTTTACTGCCTCATGTGCCGGGATCTTTTGCCCCTGGCATTCGTTTTGTTTGCGCGACACTAGCACAGGCGTCTGAATCGGAAAATACCCAAATTTCAATAAGATTCCCGATGATCTGAATGTCGCCTATCTACATATGGTATCCGGGTGGCTCCGCCATACAAGATGCGACGAGCGCAATCACAAATCGCCAATGAGCGATGTCAACTGGTCCAGCCGGTCGATCCGGTGAAACCGCGCGTGGCCTTCGGGGGGGCGGGCGATTTCGAGTTGCCAAGTCAGATCATGGGGCACATGCACGCCCCATGCGCCCGCTTCCAGCGCCGGCAACACATCGGAGCGCATCGAATTGCCGACCATCAGCGCGCGCTCGGGGCCGTCACCACGCCGCCTGAAGATGTCATCATAGGCCGCCGCCGTCTTGTGGGACAGTATCTCGACACCGTCAAACAACTCGCCCAGCCCGGATTGCGCAAGTTTGCGTTCCTGGTCCAGCAGGTCGCCCTTGGTGATGAGAAGCACCCGGAAGCTGTCTGACAGCCCGATCACGGTGTCGCGGACACCCGGCAGCAGTTCGATGGGGTGGCTGAGCATATCCTGCCCGGCCTCGATCAGTTCCCGGATCAGGGATGCGGGCACCTTTTCATTTGTGACCTCTATGGCGGTCTCGATCATCGACAGGACAAACCCCTTGACGCCGAACCCGTAGCGCCCGAGATTGCGCCGCTCCGAGGCGAGAAGCCGCTCGGACAGATGGTCCGGGTCGGCGAAATCGGCAAGCAGCTCTGCGAATCGCTCTTGCGTCATGCGGAAAAACTGTTCGTTTTCCCACAATGTATCGTCGGCATCGAAACCAATTGTTGTCAGATTTGCGCTCATGGGTTTCCAGAATTGGTCAAATGCTCGCAGCCCCCTTTTCAGTGGCTGCAATCAGCCTATATATTCCAACTTGAAAAAGACAAGCAGGCCCTGCCCGGAGCATTTACAGTTGAGCGTGGTCACAATTTCAATGTCGAGCGACAAGGACACCCCCGGAACCGACCTTGGGGTGGTCACCCAGGTGCGGCCGAAAACCAAGCGGCCGCCACTTTACAAGGTCTTGCTGCTGAATGACGATTTCACGCCGATGGAATTTGTCGTTCACGTTCTGGAACGCTTTTTTGGCCTGTCCAACGCCCAGGCCATTGAAATCATGTTGACCGTGCACAAGAAGGGCGTGGCCCTGGTTGGGGTGTTTTCGCATGAAATTGCGGAAACCAAGGTAAATCAGGTCATGGATTTTGCCCGCCAGCATCAACACCCGCTGCAATGCACCATGGAAAAGGAATAGCGCGTTCGCGCGCGAATCATGGGCCGGTCACGTTTTTCATCCGCACTTCTGGCGGGGGCCGTGGAATTGCCTCAGACCGGCCAGATTGCCGTGTTTCGCCCCTCTGGCGAACAGGATCTGTCGGCGCTTGATGCCGCTCGTGTGCAGATCATCCATGGGTTTTATCCGCATCACGAGGCGTGGCGGTCGCGCGGCTATCGCGTTGCCGTCGAGGCTTCCGGCAGCCATGACGCCGGGGTCGTGTTCCTGCCGCGCGCAAAGGCGCAGGCGCGCGATCTGATTGCGCGGGCCGCGGATTGCTCGCAGTCCGGCATTGTCATCGTTGACGGGCAAAAGACCGATGGCGTTGATTCCATCCTCAAGGCCTGCCGCAAGGCCGGCGCCCGCGTCAGCGAGGTGTTTTCCAAGGCGCACGGGAAGACGTTTTCGTTCACAGGGGGCGACTTTTCCGGCTGGCGGGCCCCGGCGCAACTGGACATCGAAGCGGGGTTCGTCACGGCGCCCGGGGTGTTTTCGGCCGATGGGATCGACACGGGGTCGGCGCTTCTGGCCGCCGCGATGCAGGGGCAGCTGAAAGGCCGGGTGTGTGATCTTGGGGCCGGCTGGGGGTATCTTTCGCGCAAGGTTCTGTCTTCGGAAAAAGTGACCGAGTGCCACCTGGTCGAAGCCGAACATGCGGCATTGGAATGCGCGCGGCACAATATAGACGACGCGCGCGCGCAATTTCACTGGGCTGATGCCACGCAGTTTTCCGGGGCCGGAGATTTTGATCACGTCGTGACCAACCCGCCCTTCCATGTGGGCCGCGCAGCCGATGCCAGCCTGGGGCAGGGCTTCATTGCCGCCGCCGCGCGGCTGCTTGGCCGTCGCGGCACGCTCTGGCTGGTGGCAAACCGGCATTTGCCGTATGAAAGGGAACTGGCGGCGGCCTTTGGTGAGGTCGCCGAACTCGGTGGTGACGGATCATTCAAGGTGTTGCGGGCCTCGAGACCGCACGGGGCAGGGGGCCGGGGCCCGCAATCAACAGGCAGAAAACAGGTGCTGACATGACGTTCTCAATCGCCGGAAAAACCGCCATCGTGACCGGCGCGGCAAACGGAATTGGGCTGGCCATTGCGCGCCATTTCGCGTCGCAGGGCGCAAATGTCATGCTGGCCGACATGGATGAGGAACGCCTGGCCGATGAGGTGGGCACGGGGGCTGACGACGACAGCGGCAACATGCAGGTCTTTGCGGGCGATCTGCGCAAGAAGCTGACGCAGGCCAACCTCTTGTCGGCGACAATCGATGCGTTCGATCGCGTCGACATCCTTGTGAACGCCTCGCGCCAGGTCATGACGTCCGATCCCTTTGATCTGGACGACAAGTCGCTTGATGTGCTCTTGAAGCAGAACCTGCTCAGCGGTTACCGGCTCAGCCAGACGGTTTCCAGGCGGATGATTCTCCAGGCCGAAAAGGACGACAATCAAGACGGTCCGGTGGGCAGCATCATCAACATTTCCTCGATCGCCTCGCAGCGCGTGCATCCGGACCTTCTGGCCTATTCCGTTTCAAGCGCCGCGCTGAACCAGTTGACACGCGCGCTGGCGGTGGTTCTGGCACCCAGGAGAATCCGGGTGAACGCGGTGGCTCTGGGGTCGGTCATGAGCGCCAGTCTGCGTGACGCCCTGTCCAGCGGTGATGAAGCGCGCGAAGACATCATCGGCCATACCCCGCTCGGGCGCATCGCGGCGGCGTCGGAACTGGCCGAGCCGGTGCAGTTTCTGGCGTCCGATGCATCGAACTTCATAACCGGTCAGATCCTGACCGCCGATGGCGGGCGCACGCTGCTGGATGTCGTGGATACCCCGGCGCACTAGCTGGGGTCGCCCTCGCGGTCCACGTTGCGCGGCTGTATGGCCAATGGACGCCTGGTCGACAAGCAGCGCCATATCCATGGCGGTTGCGGTCATGCCGATTTCAAACGAATTGAGCAGAGAGGCCCGGTCCGGGGCGGTCCAGGGTGCCCGCCCGGGCCGCCCCGGACCACGCCAACCAGATCAATTCAGGGCCAAAAGGCGCAGCTTGCGGCGCAAGCTGCCTAACCTTCCGGGTGCAGCTGGCGGCACTGCTCGGCCAGCGTCACGGCGCGCGCTGCCTTTTCGTTGCGCGCTTTCAAGAGCGATTGCAGCTTGGCCTGTTCCGCCTTCAGGTCAATGGCCACGGGAACCTCGCGTTCCTGAGCCACCGGCAACTCGCAATAAACCGGCTTTCCATCGACTTCGCCGCAAACCTGTTCTTCGGTATCGAAATAGTCTTCCGTGCGTATCGCATACCCGCGCGAAATGTTGGCGCGCGTCTGGGCGATCAGCTGATCCAGGATCCGAATGTCCCTGGTCGCGCTGGCAACGCAGTTCTGGTAGGGCGAGGCACAGGCCGCCAGCAGCAGCGGCAGGCCGAGGAACAGGTTACGCATCGATACTTCTCCGGAATTGGGAATTGCTGCTAAATTACGTCGCATCTGCCGATATGGGAAGCAATCCGGCCTGTTATCGGATAACACCGCGGAAAATGGCCAAGCGAGACAAGACATGACCGACGAATTCGACGCCCGAAAAGCCCGCGCCGCCACCTGGTTCCGCGAGCTGCGCGACCAGATCGTGGCCGCCTTCGAGGCGCTGGAAGACAGCCAGACGACCGGCCCTTTTGCCGATCGGGCCCCGGGCCGGTTCGAGGTCTCCGAAACAATACGCGCCTCCGACGACGGCTCCGACGCCGGCGGCGGGCTGATGAGCGTGATGCGCGGCGGGCGCGTCTTTGAAAAGATCGGAGTCAATGTCTCCACCGTGCACGGGCGCCTTGGCGAACGCGCGCAAAAGGCGATGGCGGCGCGCGGCGTGCCCGGCATGGCGGACGATCCGCGCTTCTGGGCCTCGGGCATTTCGCTGGTGGCCCACATGCAGAACCCGCACACGCCCTCGGTGCACATGAACGCCCGCATGTTCTGGACCCCGCACGCCTGGTGGTTCGGCGGTGGGTCCGACCTGAACCCCTGCATCGAGTATGACGAAGACACCGCCCAGTTCCATGCCGTGCAGAAAACCCACTGCGACCGTCACGACGCCGACTATTACCCGCGCTTCAAGGCATGGGCCGACGACTATTTCTACGTCCCGCATCGCAAACGCGCCCGCGGGGTGGGCGGCATCTTTTTCGATGACCTGAACACCGGCGACTGGGAGGCCGATTTTGCCTTTACCCAGGACGCAGGGCGCGCCTTCCTGCCGGCCTACGTCCCGCTGGTGGAAAAGCGCCGCGACACGCCCTGGGACGCGGCCGACAAGGACACCCAGCTGATCCACCGCGGGCTCTATGCCGAATACAACCTGGTCTATGACCGGGGCACGAAATTCGGGCTGGAAACCGGCCACGACCCAAGCGCGGTGCTGATGAGCCTGCCGCCGCTTGCGAAATGGGTGTGACGGTCTGAATTGATTTTGCCCGGGGCGCTTGCGTCCCGGGCAGCGCCCGGACCTCCCCCACGGGAAGGGCGCTTCACGCCCACCCCGAGGCCCGGGCGCCGCCCTCGGCTCCTTACCCCCACACCAACCGACCTTCCGCCAGCCGCACCTCCCATGCCGCCTTGGGCCATTCGCGCAGCACCACCGCGCCGCCCGGTTTCAGCATGATGCGCCAGCTTTCGCGCGCCACCGGCTCGGGGGCTGCAAAGGCCGCGCAGACCAGCACCGCCAGGTTGGCCCGCCCGTCCGGGTCGCGCACAGACTGGTAACGGATCGCCCCGGCGCCCGCGTCGCGGGCCTGCTCGGCCAGTTCCAGGCAGGCGGTGTAGTCATTCGGATCGGTCCATTTCGCGCGCTCCACGGCCAAGGGCCCGTCCATCAGGTCCACGGCTTCCGCCGCCACATCCACCGCGAAACCGGTATATTCCGCCGCGCGCTCGGGCAACTCGGCCTCTGGGGCGGCGGCAAAGAACTGCAACCGGTACCACACCGTTTCCATCGCCGCCGTCAGCGCTTTTTCGGCTGCATAGAACACCCCGGGCGTCAGCCCCTTGCGCCGAAATCGGCTGTCATCGGGGTAAAGCCCGTAACGAAACGGCGCGGCCATCAGGTAGTGCAGGTGCTGGCAGTCTTTCGGCACCGCCGGCTTGGCGCGCTCGAGAATATCTTCAAGGACGGTCTGTTCTTCCAGACTGTCCACCAGCCGCAGCGTCGCCACCACATGCTGTGCTTCCACCAGTCGCCAGACGCGGCCCGCGTATGGGGCAAGCAGGACATTCATTCAACCATGTCGCCCGGCTTCGCCGGGCAGCGCCCGAACCGCCCCCACGGGGCGGGCGCCAACGCCAACCCCTCGGTTCGGGCGCTGCCCTCTGTCATTCTCTGGCGAAGGCCTCACAGCGGTGCCCGCTGCGCATCGAGGTAATTCATCACGCCGATCAGCCCGGCCGCAGAGCGCAACAAGTCGCGCGGCACGCCGCGCAGGTCGCGGTTCTCGGCCTGCAGCCAGGATTTCATCGCCTTTTCGTCGCCTCCGACGATGGCATCGAGCGAGCGAAAAATACGCACGAGGCAGACCGCCAACTCGAACGGTTTGCCCGACAGGGCATAACTGCCGTCTTTCATCCGGCTGGTGCTGGCGGGGCTTACGCCAATGATCTCGCCCAGCTCCTTCTGGCTCAGCCCCAGGGCCCGGGCCGCGCGAAAAGACGCCTTGGACAGGATCGCGCCCTCATTTGCGGCAGCTGGAATGTCTGGAACAATATTCATGCGAACTCCCTTTCTCAAGAAATAATATAGTGGAATTATTTCTGAAGATCAATAGTCGACGGCTTTCCCGCCAGATGTATCGTGCAAGGAAGCTGTTGACGGGCCATCAATGCAGCGCCCGCCGCGCCGGTCAGCTGCGAATCGTTTCGATCATCAACGCCACATTTTCCGGGTCGGCGTCAGGTGTGATGCCATGGCCAAGGTTGAAGACATGCGGGCCGCCGCGGAATGTTTCGACAATGTGCCGGGTTTCGTCGATCAGCGGCTGGCCGCCGGTCACCATGTGCCCCGGTGCCAGGTTGCCCTGCACACAGCCGTCGACCTGCACATTTTCTGCAACCCAACGCGCCGACACCGAGTTGTCGACCGCCAGGCAATCGGCGCCCGTTGCCCTGGCAAATCCGACATAACGCGCGCCCGCTTCGCGCGGAAAGGCGATCACCGGCACGGCGGGGTGGCGTGCCTTGAGTGCGGCAATGATCCGTTTTGCCGGCGCCAGCGCATAGGCGTCGAAATCATCGCCCGCAAGCGATCCGGCCCAGCTGTCAAACAGCTTCACGACCTCGGCCCCGGCCTCGATCTGGGCCGACAGATAGGCGATCGTGGCTTCGGTGATCAGCTCCAGCAAGCGTTCAAACGTGGCGCGGTCTTGCTGGATCAAGGCGTGTGCCGGGCCCTGATCGGGCGTGCCGCGACCGGCGATCATGTAGGTGGCAACGGTCCACGGGGCACCGGCAAAGCCGATGAGCGTGGTCTCGTCAGGCAGTTCGCGGGCAAGTATGCGCACCGTTTCATAGATCGGTGAAAGGTGTTCATGGATGGCATCCGCCGGCTTCAGGCGGGCCAGGTCGCCGGGGGTCGTGACCGTGGAAAGCCGGGGGCCTTCGCCGGTTTCGAACCACAGGTCGGCCCCAAGCGCCTGCGGCACCAGCAAGATGTCGGCAAACAGGATGGCCGCATCAAAGCCAAAGCGGCGAATTGGCTGCAAGGTCACTTCGGCCGCCAGATCAGGCGTGTAGCAAAGCGACAGAAAATCGCCGGCCTGCGCACGGGTCGCGCGGTATTCCGGCAGGTATCGCCCGGCCTGACGCATCATCCAGACCGGCGGAACGGGCAGGGTCTCGCCCGCCAGCGCGCGCAGCAACAGCTTGTTGTTCACTTTGATGCCCTTCCCAAGGTGGTTTCGCCCCGGTGGTCTTGCGCCCGCGCCGATTTGTCAAGGCGCTGGATGGTTGTCACGCCGAAGTGACGCAAGTATCAGGGCTGTCATGACACATGCCCTGCCATCCCCCGGCCACCCCTTGAAGATCGGCACCCGCGGCTCGCCGCTGGCGCTTGCACAGGCGCGCGAAACGCGGTCGCGGCTGATGGCCGCGTTCGATCTGCCCGAAGATGCCTTTGCCATCGTGGTCATCTCGACCACCGGTGACCGCGTGCAGGACCGCCCCCTGAAAGACCTGGGCGGCAAGGGGCTGTTTACCCGCGAGATCGAGGACGACCTGCTCAGCGGCAAGATCGACATTGCCGTGCATTCGATGAAGGACATGCCGGTCCTGCAGCCCTCGGGCCTCGTGCTGGATTGCTATCTGCCCCGCGAGGACGAGCGCGATGCGTTCATTTCGCTCGATGGCGGGGCGCTGGCGGACCTGCCGGAAGGCGCACGGGTTGGCACCTCCAGCCTGCGCCGCAGGGCGCAGTTGCTGCACCGGCGGCCAGACCTGAACATCGTGGAATTTCGCGGAAATGTTCAGACCCGCTTGCGAAAACTGCAAGACGGTGTGGCGCGGGCGACGTTTCTGGCGATGGCCGGGCTGAACCGGCTGGGCATGGCAGAGGTGCCACGCACAGCGATCGCGCCCGACGCGATGCTTCCGGCGGTTGCGCAGGGCGCCATCGGGATCGAGCGGCGCGCCGATGACCGCGCGACAGCCGGGCTGCTCGAGGCGATTCATGACACGCCAACCGGGCTTCGCCTGGCGGCCGAGCGCGCCTTTCTTGCCGCGCTCGATGGCTCTTGCCAGACGCCAATAGCCGGGCTTGCGGAACTTGACGGTGGCACGTTGCGGCTGCGTGGGGAAATATTGCGCACCGACGGGTCCGAAGCGCATGCCGATGATGTGTCCGGCCCGGTGCAGGATGGCGCAGAAATCGGGCGCGTCATGGCGCAGGGTCTGCTGGCGCGCGCCGGTGACGGGTTTTTTGACTGGCGCTGAGGCGCGTGTCAGCCGTCCGGCAGCACCTTGCCGGGGTTCAGGATGTTCTCCGGGTCCAGTGTCTTCTTGAGCGCGCGCATGACATCCAGCGCCACCGGATCCTTGCCGCGCCGCATGGTGCCCAGCTTGGACAGG
>Ga0256839_1001049_pt1 | contig 34465 bp, 29 predicted proteins | sample 354166metaG_FD_185968 | JGI IMG/M metagenome (GOLD analysis project Ga0256839, IMG submission 185968) | Hydrothermal vent microbial communities from Mid Atlantic Ridge, Atlantic Ocean - 354-166 | ecosystem: Environmental > Aquatic > Marine > Hydrothermal vents | place: Atlantic Ocean: Mid...
GTGATTTTGCTCATGGTGGTGTTGTGTTTTGGGTCGATGAAACAGGTGAGCATGGCTTAGTATGCGCAAAGGAAGACCAAGATGACGGTACCGGAATAAGGTGGTATGCAGGTACTTATGGAGCTACACGTGCCTATGGAGACGGCCCTTATGCGGGAGAAGCAAATACGACAATAATCATTGCTGCACATGTTGCCATAGGAGATGATGGCAATACTTATGCAGCGAGAATATGTAATGAGCTGCAAATTACCGAAGGGGGAAAAACTTATGGAGATTGGTATTTGCCTTCGAAAGAAGAATTATACCTTATGTACCTGAACAAAGCCATTATTGACGCAACGGCGGTAGCACATGGCGGCACAGCTTTTGAAGCTTCCTATTATTGGTCTTCTACCGAGGACTCCTTCTACTATGAGGCGCGTGAGATCGACTTCAGTGACGGGTACGTGGACTCCGCTTCAAAATATGCTAAATTACACGTTCGTGCGATTAGGGCCTTTTGACGACTTTGTCTTACAGGCCGAATCCTCTCGGGACGACAGAGGTTTAAGCTCTTTCGTGTGTGGGGCACCGGCCGACTGAGGGTGGCTGCCTGCGAATTAGACAGAGAAGGTGATATCATGCCGAGCTGCCGGTTCCTTTTATTCGTCGTGGCTGTGCAGCAGCTTGATGTCCTGCAGCAGTAGAGGGAGAGCGTGCGAAGGATCAAACTTCTTTTTGAGGTTGGTTTCTATTTCCAGGGAAACGAAGGAGTCTCCTCGCACGGTGAGGAGGCAATAGATGGTGATGTATTCGACTTTGAAAGTGGCTTCTATGCCCTCTGCGGTTTGGTGTTGTGAGATCAATTCGAGTTTTGAGCCGTAGCGGTCTTTTAAGGCGGCTTTGAAGTCTTCCATTTCTTCGGCGGCACTCCAGCCCATCACGTTGTAGTAGCCGGATACGCGCATGCGCACATCTCTGTCGGCCGACATGAGCACCAGGCCGTCGTCGTTAGTCGAGCTGTGTTTTTCTGCAAAAACAGCTTGCGGGTATTCCAGGCAAAAATCGTATCGCGGGTTGCAATAGCGGTTGGGCGGGTTGAGCAGCGGGTTTGCATTGAGGAGCAAAGGCGTGGTGTAGGCGAGTAAGAGCGTCAAAAGATAGGGTTTCATGTTCCTTTCCGATTGGTTAAACGGCAGAATTGCCTTAGAAAGCGAACGGCATTTGGGAACTTTCGGTGTTTTCACCGTAAAGAACGGAAAAATACCGGACTTTGTTCGGTCAAAGAAGCAAGCCGTTTTGTTTGGGCTTTGGTCATTTTGCCGAAAGGCTTCTGCTTTTTTGACGCTATGAAACGGATGATGGTCACCGGGATGGTGCCTGCAAGGCGTGTATTAACGAAACATTTAGAGGTGGTGATCCCGCCAGGAATCGAACCTGGATCTTAGGTTCCGGAGACCTACGTACTATCCATTGTACTACGGGACCTCTGGGAAAGTTTTTCCAAAAAAGCCTTACGCAGCAAAAGTTGCGTAAGGCTTTGTTCTTTTTGGGTGATCCGGCCGGGGCTCGAACCCGGGACCCTTTGATTAAAAGTCAAATGCTCTACCGACTGAGCTACCGGATCTTCATCAAAAAGGGAGGATTTCCCACTCTTGAACGGCCCTTTTTTCAAAGGCTCCGCAAAGGTATAAACTTTTCCCAAGACAAAAAAGTTTTTGAGGTGTTTTTTTATTTTGAGTTCAATTTAACTTGGCAAAGAGGGCTACGCCTTCTCTGCGGGCATCTGCTGCGGCTATAAAGCGATTGTTTTCTATGGCTACGGCATTGACTCCACCGAAATAGAGGGATTTTTTAGACCAGGGGCGGAGGTTTACTTCGGGGAAGTCATCGGGATGTACCATTTCGAAACCCTTTTCCAGTTCGAAAAGGCCACGATGGAGATAGGTGCGAGCGGCGTTTACCGCTTTGACAAGGGGCGTAGGGTAGTCCAGCATAAAGTGGATGACCTGGGCGATGGCGAAGGGGATTCGACCGGCTCCGGCGCTGCCCAGGGCGCTGTGTAATTTGCCGGAAGGCAGACAGACTAGAGTCGGACACATCATGGAAGGCAGGCGTTCGTCGTTTTGCCAGCTGTGCAGGCCTTCGGGCAAGAGGGCAGGTTCGCCCATCATGTTGTTGAGTTGGATATCGGTGTCGGGGATGAAGAGGCCGCAACCTTCGCCATTGGAAGAGGTGAGGCTAATGGCCATGCCTTTGTGGTCGAGTATGCTGATGTGCGTGGTATTGCCCCAGAGTGAGGTGTTTTGTAGAGCTTGGTAGAGGGCCTGGCGGTCGTGTTTTAGCCGGCTGATGCCGCGAAGAGCTTCGAACAGCCAGCGGGCATGGGTGGGGCTGTGAGAAGGTTGGGGAGGGGGTGGCCGATGGTGCATGCGGTGGAGTAGCAGAGTTAGCAAGGGGCCTCCCATGTTGGGGGGTGGGAAAGTGGTGATGTTCAATCCGCGATGTTGCAAGTGCAGTGGGTGGCGTGTTCTGCTGCGGTAGCCGGCCATGTCTTGTGTCTTGATTTGCCCTCCATTTTCCTTTTGCAGCTGGACCAGCTTTTGTGCAGGTTCTCCCAAGTAAAAGAAATCGCGTCCTTCTCGGGCCAGATTGTCGAAGAAGTTGCACATTCGACTCATTCTGAGAGGCTGCTCCGGGCTTAAGATTTGTTTTTGTCGGTAAAACAAGCTCCGGCCCGTTTCGCTTTGCGATAGCATCTGGTCGAGCAGGCTGATGCAGTAGATTTGGAAAGGATTGAGTTTGACGCCTTCTCTGGCTAATTCGCAGGCCGGGCGCACCAGCTCCTGCATGGGCAGGCTGGCGTAGCGGTGATGCAGGGTGAAGAGGCCGTCTATGAAACCGGGTACGGCCGTGGTGCCGGCTCCAATGTAGAAGGTTTCCGTGGTGTCGCCGAAATGGATGTCCAAAGGGCGGATGTCCACTTCTTGCCAGGCTCGCTTTTCCCGGGGTGTTTGCACGAAGAAGTCGAGAAAAAACTGTTTTCCATTGGGCAGGTGAATGGCGGCAAATCCTCCACCGCCGGCGGAAGTCATGAGGGGTTCTGCCACCCAGGAGGCGAAGGCTGCGGCAATGGCTGCATCAGCTGCATTGCCACCTTGGAGCAGCATTTCTTCGGCTGCGCGCGCTGTGGCTTCGTGTCCGGCGGCAATGGCGTACTTCATTTCAGGGTTTGGGCTTTGCTGTAGGCTGTGTGACGAGCGGTTTTTCTATTGCTTGTCGGCTTTATCGGACAAAAAAACTTCCATTTGGCCGCGCATGTCGATCCACAATCGAATGCCCTGGGTCGTGATGTCGGCACTTTTGATTTGGAGGTAGGGCAATTGGCCTTTGGCGACAAAGCCCTGTCCCAGGTCCATTTGATCGAATTCTTCCTGTAGGGAAGACTTAAAGTAGTTTAGGTAGTAGTCCATGTAGTATTCGATGCTTTTTCGGATTTGCTTTTTGATGGGGCCTTTGAGCAGCCAGCCTGTGCCTTTGAGCAGGAGGTTTCGGGTTTCGAGTTTGTAATCGAGCTTTTCGAAGGTGATTTGGGTGGAATCGGGGGTGATTTCGGGTTTGCCGGTGAGTTGGATTTTACCTTCGTAGCTACCGCTCAGATCGAGCTCGACCAGTAGTTTGTTGCCTTGTCCGCTGAGATAGACGCTGTCCACTGTAATTTGTTTGCGCCCTTCTTTGTAGGTATAGCCTTGTAAGTTTTCATTGGCCATGCTTTGGGCTTCTTCGAAGGGGATGTCTGTGCGGATGAGGAGTTTGAATCCTCGTTCGGCGGGGCTGTAGGAAAAGGGAGGCAGGCTTGTGGTGTTGTGGGTTTCCGGGGGTTCACCGAGGAAAACGCGGGGTTTGGCTTGCAGCAGAAAAGCCGTATGCAGGGTGTCGTCGATCATTTCTATGGGGCTGAGCTGTAGTTTTTGCGGTTGTAAGAGCAGCCAGGAGTGATATTCCTCGGAGAGCAGGATGGGCTGTTGCATACTTTGCCAGATGCTGTCCACCATAGCGGGCAGGTTTACGGAGGCTTCGATTTGTTGGTCTATGGCCTGGCAGAGTTCTTCTTTGCTGCGTTTGAGCACCATGTTGGCGATGCCTTGGACCGGCATGTTGAGTACGCCCATTTTTGCCCGGGGTTTTTCCACCCATTCGTGTTTGAGGATGCTGGTTTGAGTGTGTAACTTCCACTTTCGTGAAATGTCGTATTCCGTAGCGAAGTAGAGGGTCAATTTGCCTGTGGTTTCCACGTCGGCCAGCATGTACTCCTGTCGTATTTCCAGTTCCAGCGGCACTTTGTACAGCAGTCGGTTGCCCTCCAGGTCAATGACGACATCTTCGGTGCGCGTGGCTTTCATGTAGTAGCCCTCTTCGGGTAGGTCTTCTTCGTAAACGACTTGCCCCATTTGCTCGTTGAGCATTTTTTCTACGGCGCCTTTCGGCAAATGAATGGGCAGGCTCAGTTGGGAGCTTTCGCTTTCAAATCCTGTCAGATTTTCGCGTTGGACAAATGGCATGAGGCTGTTTTGGGCCAAGCTGCGGTGCAAAAAACAGCAGCAAATGAGCAGAAAGAGGGGTGTTTTACACATGAGGTGTGGGTTCTTTTTGGGAAAACAAAGATAGGCAAAGTCCATAAAAAAGGCCTTTAACACCAACTTATTGGTGCAAAGGCCCGTAAACTGCACTCCAAATAAATCCTCTGCCTTTTACGGCACGGGATTTACAGACTGCAGCTTGCTTTATAGTTCTTCAATACGCTAAAACCGTGCCAAAAGGTTGCTTGAGCTTAAAAAATGTTTTTGCGCTTTGGTTTTTTAAGGTTTGGTTTGGTCGTTCAACCAAAACCCCTTTAATTTGTTTTGGATTATATGAAAAGTCCGATGGAGCAAACAGAGATAAAAAACGGTCTGGTTCTGCTGGCGGAGCCATTTATGAGGGACCCCAATTTCACCTCTGCAGCTGTTTTGCTGTGTGAGCACACTGAGCAGGGGAGTACGGGTTTTATTCTCAATCGTCCATTGGATATCAGCGTTCGGGAATTGCTGCCCGATTTCCCCGATTTTAAAGCTCCGGTTTTTTTGGGTGGGCCGGTAGAAACCGATACTTTACACTTTTTGCATCGCTACGGGCACATCTTAAATGATGCGGCGGAGGTCATTCCTGGTATTTATTGGGGAGGCGATTTTGGTCAACTTCACGCTCTGGTGGAGCAGGAGCTCATTTCTCCCGACGGCATTCGCTTTTTTGTGGGGTATTCGGGCTGGGGAGAAGATCAGCTGCGCAGAGAGTTGGAGCAGGGTTCTTGGATTGTAGCCGACATGCATCCGAATTATCTGTTCAAATCTCGCCCCACGGGTTTGTGGAAGGAAATTATGCGCAACAAGGGCGACAATTACGGGGTATTGGCCGAGATGAATACGGTAGGCATGTGGAATTGAGGCGATTTGTTATCGCGTACTGACGGCCGGTTCTTCCCAACAGTTTTCCAAGGCATGTAAGGCTTCGAGGTATTTGTCACGTAATTTGAAAAACTCCGGCAATTCTTCTTCCGGCAGGGGGTCGGGAGGGGGGAATTGGAGTTTGGTGTGATCTACCGCTTTACCGTCTTTGAGGAATTCAAAATGGACATGTGGGCCTGTAGCCAGGCCGGTAGAGCCTACGTAGCCGATGAGTTGCCCTTGTTTAACAGCGACACCCGGGCGTATGCCTTGGGCAAATCTTTGCATATGCAGATAGCGCGTGGTGTAGTGTTTGTCGTGCTTGATTTTGACCATGTTACCTCCGCCTTTGGAGTAGCGAGCTTCAATTACTACGCCGTTTCCAACGGCATAGATGGGTGTGCCGTAAGGTGCTGCATAATCGGTGCCCAAATGTGGCCGGTGGCGTTTGAGTATGGGGTGCAGCCGGCTGGGGTTGAAGCGAGAAGAAATGCGTGAGAATTTAACCGGAGCTTTGAGGAAGCCCTTGTTCATGGGGCGTCCTTCGAGGTCGTAGTATCCTTGTAGTTTTTCGTTTTTGTCGTACCAGATAGCATAGAAATCGTTGTCGGCCGTTTGGTAGCGAGCCAGATGCAGACGGCCGATACCCACGGGTTTTCCATCGATGTATTCCTGTTCGTAGAGCAACTCGAAGCGGTCGCCTTTTTGGAGGTGGTGAAAATCTACCGACCATTGGAGAGCATCTTCCATTTTAGCCGCCAAAGCGTAATCCAGGCCCTGGCCGGTCATGGCATTCCACAGGGAGCTTTCAATGGTGCCTTGGGCTGTTTTTAACTCTTTTTGGATGGGGCGATCTACGCGGCGCACGCTTTGGGTTTTCAAATCAAAGACGTAGTAAACGTAAACGGAGGGTTCGTAGATGAAGTAATCCGGTTTTTCTTTGCCGGCTTTGGCCAAAATGGTATATGGCTTTCCTGCTCGAAGCAATTTGATGTCAAAGATGCCCTTGGCATTTTCGACGATTTGACCGATTTTTTCAGGGTTTAGTCCCTGGTTTTGCAGTAAGGTGCCCAGAAATTCATTGGGTTGGATGATGCCTTCATGGACCAGGAAGGTGTCTAAGGCAAAGCCGTATTTCAAATGAGGTACGGTGATGGGAAAGGCTCCCAGCTCTGTTTTTGCGCTGCCGGCCAAAGAAGCTTGCATGCTTTTGTTTCCCGGGGTATAGTTTAGGAGCAAAGCTACAGCGCTAAAGAAAAGCAGTATGCTGCTCCAGAAGAAGATTCGCCGCTTATTCCACGCTTTGATTTGGTGTTTTAGGTGTGTAATGCGTTGGCAGAGGATGTCTTTATAGCGTGAGCTTCTCACAATTTTTGGTTTTATTTTCGGGTCAAAGGTAGTGGACTTTGATGGTACGGAAGTTATTTTTTGCTTTCGAATTCTTCCCAAGGAGTGTTGATGTAGTGTTCTTCGGCGATATACTTCATTTCTTTGATGAGTTGGGCCACGTCTTTATAGCCGGGAGAAATGGTGATGCGGGCCAGGTTTTCGTCCAAATAGACCAGAGAAGGAAAAGAGAGGCGTCCGTCGAGTAGAGCGGCGGCCAGTTCGTGGTATCCCCGGCGACCATTGGGCACCCATTTAAATACTTCTCCCCGGAAATGCAGTTCTTCTTTTTGTTCTGCATTGAGTTTTACAGCATAGAAGTGCTTTGCGATGTACGCTTGTACTTCGGGATTGCTGAAGGTGTTTTCGTCCATGCGTTTGCACCAGCCGCACCAGTTGGTATAGACATCTATCAGGAGTTTTTTGGGTTTTTTCTTTTGAGCTTTAAGGGCTTCTTCCCAGCTCATCCACTGCAAGGTATTTTTAGTGGCCTGGTTTTTGTTTGCCGAAAGGCAGGAAAGAGAGTATATGGTAATGGCTATGCCCAGTAGGAGAATAAGTGGGTAGCTTTTCATAGCGTAGTGATTTGGTTTTGAAGAGGGCTGTAAAGGTAATAAACCTTTATTTATTCCAGCCATTTCAAGACTTTTTCTTTAGAGTTTTGAATGTCTCGGATAAATTTGGCCAAAACCTCGTTGCGCAGGCCCATATTGATTTTGGAGAGTTGTGAGCTGGAGCTAATGATGTATTTAAACCACAACAGGGTGTATTTTCCCAGCCAGGGGTCTTCGCTCATTAAGAAATTCGGGCTGTCGAAGATGCAGAAAGTTTGGCTTTTATGAGGAGCTGTGGCCAGCAAGATGGTGTTGATTTGGATAATTTCGTTGTAGTAAACCGTGAGGTTTTGCGGTTTGTCGGGGCCTTCTGCCAGGGGTTTTTGCCCGTTGGTGATGTATTGGTTAAATATTTTTGTGATCAGTTCTTCGAAGGCCTGATATAAGCGTTGGATATCATCCAAATTTTTGAAGCGGTGTGTTCGGGCATAGAACTCCAGTTGATTGAGGGTGTTGTCCAGGATTTTAGCCGGCCAGATTTCGATGGAGGGGTAATTTCCGTATTCCCGAAGAGCTTCGTGAATGACTGAGAATTCGGGTTTGAGTCGTGAAAAATTCTGTAGAGAGAATTTTTGTTGTCTTTGTTTTTCCGAATGGGGCATGGCTATGCCCCAGGCGAAGATTTTGAAGGCCAGCAATTCAGGGGCCAGGGCGTAGTAAAAAACGGGTAGGTCGTTGCTAGCATAGTAAAAAGTAGCTCCGACCAGATTTTCTTTCATCTTGAATTGTTCTGCGATGAGATGCAGGTAGTCTTCTACGCCCTTTTTGGGGTCAAAAGCCTGGGCACTGTGGCGGGCGATGATAAATTTTTTGTCGAGCAGCAGGCTATCCAGAGAAATGCCGTACTTTTGAGCAAGCAAAACAGCTTCTTCCAGCAAGAGCGGGGTACTTCCGTTGATGCGGTTGTACAGGGCGGTACGGCCAATGCCCAACAGCTGTTGGGCTGCGCTTTTCCAGTCGCCGCCCTTGTGCTTTTCCCGTTTTTTGATGGCCTCAAAAAGCTGTTGATTGAGGTTATTTGTTCCCCCGTTGTTCATAAAGAAGTTTGTGTGCTTTTCTTACTTGGTATAATCCGAAATGTGCTCAGGACAAAGTGGTTTGGGGGCCTCCGCCTTCCAAACTCCTCATCTTTCGCTCGTTTTAGAGTCGCAGCTATCTCAAACCATTTCGGTTTGGATACAGATGAATCGGGGGCAAGATAAAAAATAATTGTGTTATGAAACGGATGAAGGTAGTCGTAGGAGTAGGTGGTGCCAGCGGGTCTCTTTATGCATCGGTTTTGTTGGAGCGTTTGCGTGCTTTGGAAAAGGAGGTGTCTGTAGGGCTTGTGCTTTCGCCAAATGCCCGTTTGAATTGGGAAATTGAGATGGGCAGGGTTTTTGACGAAAGTCAATATCCCTTTGATTTTTATGCTGCGGATGACTTTATGGCGCCTTTTGCCTCCGGTTCAGCGGCTTACGAGGCTATGATTGTTTGCCCTTGCTCCATGGGTTTGTTGGGTAGGATTGCACAGGGCATTTCTACGGATTTGATTTCACGAGCCGCTGATGTGATGCTGAAAGAACAAAGGCGTCTGGTCTTGGTGCCCCGAGAGACGCCTTATAGCCTCATTCACTTGGAAAATATGCGCCGCATCGCATTGGCCGGTGGCATTATTTGTCCGGCCTCGCCCTCTTTTTATTCCCGTCCGAAGACCTTTGAGCAATTGGCCGCTACCGTGGTGGACAGGGTCTTGCAATTGATAGGCCTTTCGGCAAAAGACATGTACCGCTGGGGGGAGAAATTTTGATTTGACTAAAAAGCCTTATTTTAGCACCGAAAAACCTTCATGTACTATGCCTAAGCCCAAGATCGGGGATGAGTAAAACCTGCAATGGCTGAAGAACAGTCCGGTGGGGTCGTTTGGGTAGGCCGAATTGTTTCAATACCGTACAATAGATGCAAAACCAACGCAAACAAATCGTTGCCGGCAACTGGAAAATGCACAAGACTTTTGAAGAAGGCTTGGAATTAGCCGGCCAGATAGTCTCCGGTTTTGAGGGAGATAAGGGAGTGGAAGTGGTCTTAGCCCCGCCATTTATTCATCAAAAAGCCGTGGGGGAATTGCTCGCCGGAGTGGAAGGTATGTCTTTGGCGGGGCAGAACTGCCATCAAGAGGCTTTCGGCGCTTATACCGGCGAGGTGTCTGCCGAGATGTTGCGCTCCGTGGGTGCCCGGTACGTGATTTTGGGGCACTCGGAGCGCAGGCAATACTTTGGTGAAGACGACGAGCTGCTGCGCGCTAAGGTCGATCGGGCTTTGGAGGCCGGTTTGGATATCATCTTTTGCTGCGGAGAAAGTTTGGAAGTGAGAGAGGGTGGAGATTTTTTGTCTTTCGTTACAGGGCAGGTCGAGGCAGCTCTTTTCCATCTGGAAGAATCCTCCATGGCTCGTGTGGTTTTGGCTTATGAACCGATTTGGGCTATTGGAACCGGCCGGACGGCTTCCCCGGAACAGGCGCAAGAGATGCATGCTCATTTGCGCAAGAAGCTGGGAGAACGCTATGGGGTAGCATTTGCCGAAAGGCAGACCATCCTTTATGGAGGAAGTTGTAAGCCGACAAATGCTAAAGAACTGTTTTCTCAGCCTGATGTGGACGGAGGTCTCATTGGCGGGGCATCTTTGGTGGCGGAAGATTTTTTGAGCATTTGTCGCTCTTTTTGATGTACTTGAATGGTATGGTAGCTGTTTGGGCTTGCCCGGATTGCTTGCCTTCCGTTTTGGGAAGTGATGCCTTAAAGCTCTTCGGTTTGAAAAGGGGGAGGATTGTTTGAGTTTTTTATGTTTTGCCCAATCAAGGAGGAGTCGGTATTTGGCCTGCTACCTGCTACTGACGGATTTGGGCGTAAAGGAATACGACAATGGGCTTCAGAGTTCTGGATAGCACGAAGCGTTTCCTGCATTGTTTGGGCGAATTGCTGAACAATGGCGGGGTGAAATCGCAAACCGAGTTTGCGGAGCTTTTGGGCATTCAGGCTCAGGCTATTAGCGAGATTAAGCGTGGTAGGAGAAATGTTACTTTGGGGATGCTGGAAAGGGCTGTGGAAGTTTTTCGATTTAATCCTTGTTTTTTGTTTTGGGGAGAGGGTGCACCTTTTTTGCAACCGGAGGAAATGGCGGGCTTGCGCATTTTGTCGGTTGTCATCAATGAAGATGGGGAGGAGCGCATTTTACACGTACCTGTGCCGGCTCAGGCAGGTTATGCCAGTGGCATGTTGGAAACGGAATATATTCGCGAGCTGCCTACTTTCACTTTGCCCGACGAAACGTTTAAAATGGGTACACACCGCTGTTTTGATGTAGCTGGCGAGAGCATGGAGCCTACCTTGTATAGAGGAGATCGAGTGGTGTGTAGTTTTCTGGAGCCGGATGCCTGGAAAGAAGGCATCAAAGACGGCGATATCTATGTGATTGTAACCTATAGAGATGTCTTGGTCAAGCGAGTAGTTAATCTCATTACTCACAATGGCTGTTTGGAATTGCGCTCCGACAATGCCGTTTATAAGCCGATCACTTTGCCCGTGGTTGAGGTTAAGGAGTTGTGGCGTGTTCGCTTAAAGATGAGTAGTGTGTTGAGTCAGCAAATTTCGGAGCTGGAGCGCATTGAGCAGCAATTGCAAGAGTTAAAGCATCTAATTTTGCGCAAGCAAGGCGATGGAAATAGGCCGGTTTGATTCCTAAGGAGATGATTTAGACCTGTTGTTTACGGAATTAGCCCTATTTGTTCTTTGGGCTCTATGTGCAGTTTAGAGGTGTCGGATGTCTGTTCTCCATGGGAGTATATTTTTATTAACAGGAATATCAAAGAGCGATGTCAGAACAAATTCTCACCATGGCCCCGACGGGCAAAAACGGAACGCTCATGCCCTTGGATGTTTACGAGCAGTTGAAAGAGGCTATTGTCGAGCACTTTCTCTTTCAGCCGGAGATGACGGAGGAGGAAATCCTGCAGAATCTGGCAAAGCACCCCGTAGCATCTGTTCACATCGAAACCTGGTTTAGGCCCATGTTGCCGGATATGGTTGCACGGGATTACCTGGAGGTGGTGGAAGGCAGTCAGCCGGCCGTTTACCGCCTGAAGGTCATTCGTTGCTAAAGAAGTATATGGGACAAGACATAGAGCTTTCCGATAGTTTGTTGAGGAATCGTGCTCTTGCGGCTTTGCAGTGGTTGCGGCGAAGCATAGAGGTGCAAGGTGGTCGGGGTTCTTCGGCTTTCTATTCTTTTTGGCGGCATCCTTTGCAAAGGGGCTGGGCGCCGGCTTATCCGGAAACGACGGGTTATCTTTTACCCACTTTGGCGCGTGCCGAGGACCGTTTTGCTCTGCCTTGGATTGCACCGCTGCTGGATAGCTGTGGCGAGTGGCTTTTGGACGTAGCTTTGGATGAGGGGGCTTTTCCCGAGCTGTATGGGCATACGGGCAAGCCCTCTTTGTTCAATACCGGGCAAATTCTTTTGGGGCTGGCAGTCATGTGGCAACGCAGTCGGGACGTTCGCTATCGACGTACTATGGAACGAGCTTTGGAGTGGATGCTGGCCGTGCGCTGGTTACAGCAACCGCACCCGACTTACTACAGTCGTGCCTGGTGGGCGGCTTTGGTGGCGGCACGCAGCTTGGGCAATCAACAAGCCGAGCTGGATGTAACGGAGGTGTTGGACGAGTTGGCCGGCCGCTTTCTTTCCCATGGGGCTTTGCGTGCCTGGGGCTTTGAAGCTCGTTCGCAGGCTTATACCCACACCATCGCTTATAGCCTGCGGGGTTTTTATGAAGCGGGAAAATTGCTTCGGCGCATAGATTGGGCGGATAAGGTATGGCATAGCCTACAGCAACTGGAAGCCTTGTACCGGCGCCATGGCCAATTGGCGGGTATGTACGACGAAAACTGGAAAGGTCGCTACTCCTTTATCTGCGTGCCGGGGCACGCCCAACTGGCCCTGCTCTACGCTCTTGTAGCTCGTGATTTGCGCACAGATTTTGCTGATTTCTATCCCCCAGGAACTTCGCCTTCAGCTACTCCGGATACCGCTCACTTGCCCCTGGAGCGAATGAGCCGCCAGTTGCTCCTGCCTCTGCTCAAGGCACAGCGCAAGCGGGGCGGGAGGAACTTGCGGGGTGCCTTGCCGGGCTCTGTGCCCTTCTGGGGGCCCTACCAGCCGCTGCGTTATCCCAACTGGGGAGCTAAGTTTTTTGTCGATGCGGTGCTGTGTGTGGGGGCCGCAGGGGCCGCGGGTTGATACCCGCGCTTACTAAGGGCGCAGGCGTTCGCTTTCGCGTTGATAGAGAAAGAGTGCGGAGAGAGCGGCTAAGTGAGCGAGCTTTTTTTCTTCTTCGAGGAGTAGCTCGGGGCGGAAGTACTTTTTGACGAAGCTCGTGTCAAAGTGGCCGGAGCGGAAGGCCGGGTGCTGTAGGGCAAAGCGGCCGAAAGGCAGGGTTGTGGGTATGCCTTCGATGCGGTATTGCTTGATGGCTTGCAGCATGCGGTAGATAGCTTCGTCGCGATCTTTGCCGTAGCTGATGAGCTTGGCTATCATGGGGTCGTAATAGATGGGGATGTCTTGCCCCTGCTCGTAGCCATCGTCGAGGCGAATGCCTTCGCCTTGGGGGCGTTCATAGACTTCCAGCTTGCCCGTTCCCGGTAGAAAATCGTTGTAGGGGTCTTCGGCATAGACGCGCAGTTCGATGGCATGACCGTTCCGAAGGATGTCTTCCTGCCGAAAGGGTAGGGCCTCTCCTCGAGCTATGCGTATTTGCCACTCTACCAGGTCAAAGCCCGTGATGAGTTCGGTTACGGGGTGCTCAACCTGGAGGCGCGTGTTCATTTCTAAGAAGTAGAAATTGTGCTCTGCGTCGAGTAGGAATTCTACGGTACCTGCTCCGTGGTACTTACAGGCTTTGGCAACTTTTACTGCGGCCTCGCCCATTTTTTGGCGCAAAGCTTCATCCAGGACAACACTGGGAGCTTCTTCAATGACTTTTTGATGTCGTCTTTGTATGCTACATTCCCGTTCGTAGAAATGCAGGGTGTTTCCTTCCTTGTCAGCCAGGATTTGAAATTCGATGTGGCGGGGTTTGCTGACATATTTTTCTATAAAGACGGCCCCGTCACCAAAGGCCGATTGGGCCTCGCTGATGGCGCGCTGCATTTGTTCTTGCAGTTCTTCGGCTTTTTCCACGATGCGCATGCCCTTGCCACCGCCCCCGGCCGAAGCTTTGATGAGAATGGGAAAGCCGATTTCCTCAGCGATGCGGATGGCTTTTTGCGGGTCGTCGATGGCCTTTTCCGTGCCCGGTACCAAGGGGATGTCGTAGCGGCTTACGGCCTCTTTGGCAGCCAACTTGCTGCCCATGATTTCTATGCTTTCGGCTGAAGGGCCTATGAAAATCAAGCCTGCAGCTTCTACGGCTTTCGCGAAATCTGCCTGCTCGCTCAAAAAGCCATAGCCGGGGTGGATGGCATCGGCACCGGCTTTCAGGGCGATTTCGATGATTTTGTCTCCCCGCAAATAACTCTCGGTAGAGGGTGCAGGGCCAATGAGGTAGGCTTCATCGGCCATGCGCAGGTGCAGGGCCTGACGGTCTGCTTCAGAGTACACGGCTACGGTTGACAATCCCATGCGTCGGGCTGTGCGAATGATACGACAAGCAATTTCGCCGCGGTTGGCTATGAGGAGCTTCATCAGCGTTGAGGCTTTTGTTTTGTACAAGGGCTTATGTCAGCCGGTTGCGCTGTATTTTGCTGCCGCTAAAGTACAAAATCCTGGCAATCGAATGAATCCCCCTTGAGTGTCTTCGCTATGCGTAAATTTTACCGCAAGTTTTTCTAATGGGCTCCCTCGTTTGGTTTGGTTTCTTTTTGTAGTTTTAAGTCGCTGTAAGAGGTGGCGACCAACTCGCTTTCGGAAATGCCGAAGAGCTTGAGGTAGTGTTCACATTGTTGTAACAATTTTTTTTCTCCGATGCTTCCGTCTTTGTCTATGGCTTCGATTTCGACAAAAGAGCCTAAACCCTTTACCGCATCCAGGTGAAATTTGACGTTGTCGATAAAGTAAATCTCTCTTTTTTTGTCAATGATTGTTAGGATTCCGTTAGCGGCAACCAACAGTTCTTTCAGCGTAGAGCCGGGCCTTGTTTTGAAGAGCATGACTTCAGAGCGTTTGGGGCCTTTTTGGTTTTCTCTTGCGTAGTAGATTAAGTGGTTTTCAATCGCTCCTTCTCTGAGTTTTAATCGACCGTTGTGCACCTTAAAATAAGTGTCGATTTGGTGGTCAAGCCCCTTGTATTTGGCATTTTTTGTTTTTAGTATGTTTCTGATTTTAGCCGGTTGTTTTGTTCGGGCCTTGATTTCTATGTTGAGAATTTCCATGAACACAATTTTTGTGAGGACGATTTGTGTTTTTCGTTTGTTTGTCGTCGGTTTGTGATGGAGAACCTATAGGCTTACATGCAGACAGGGACACAGCTTGCTGTGTCCCTGTCTGCGCGATGGGGGGAGGCTTTTTTATTGGGCTTTTAGCAACTTGCCGAGCAAAACACCTTGGGGGGTGCGAATGCGCAGCAAGTACATTCCCTGAGGAAGTCCGCGGGTTTGTATTTCTCGTTCTTGGGAGCCGGAGGGGAAGGTCCAGTTGCCGCGAAGGAGTTCTCGGCCGTCGATTTGGAGCAAACTCCAAGCCCACTGTCCGGCTTGCGGGCTATTCCAGCGGATGAGCAGCCTGTCGGCAAAGGGGTTAGGCGAGATGTTGAAGTTGTACTGCTCTTCTATGGAGGTTGTTGAGACATTACAAGGCATATCGGGATTGTACTCCTGATATGCGCTAAAGAAGCTGGTGCAGCCAGTTTCGGAATTGGTAGCCAGCAAGCCGTAGGTGCCGGATTGGAGGATGCAGAGCGAGTCTTCGGTTTCTCCTTCCAGTGCTTGGTCTTCGTAATACCATTGAAGTTCGATTTCCGGTTCGAGATTTGCCGAAAGGCTGAGCCAGTTGTCGGTGTTGTCAAAGACGGGTGTTTCGGGCAGTGGATAGACGACGACCTCTACCACTTCCGAGTTGGCGGAGCAGCCGTCCGGTGAGGTGTAAACCACCCAATAGGTTCCGCTTTCGTGTATGGTGATTTCCGCTAAGGTGTCTCCTTGTAGCGGTATGCTGTCTCGGTACCATTGGAGGCCGGTTTGGTAGTCGGCGCCAAGGATGAGGCTGTCTCCCTGGCAGAAATGCGTATCACCGAGCCAGGACAACTGGGGAGCTTCCGGTTGTTCATAGACGATGACCTGGCCGTTGGCTTCTACGGTAGTAATGGGGTGGTAGATGTTGATTTCTATGGACAAGGCATCGTCGTAGAGGGTGCCGGTGGTGGTTTGGTTGAAGTTGACATTGCCGCAAAATTCAGTACCTATGAGCTCGTCGTCCCAGACTTCAATGGTGTAGTTGCCGGTGGTGATGGGCAGGTAGAGGGAGAAGTAGGCTGGCAGGTCGGTGTTTTGCAAGACATCGGAGGTGTAGATTTCGTTGTTTTGCGGGTCGAAGATTTTGATGAAAAGGTCGGGCTTGTCGGCCGGGGGGATGTTGAAGTCGCTGCAGTCCGTGCCGAAGATGACGACCTGGGTGAGGTAATAACCGGCGGTGTCTATGGTTGCCGTATAGTTTACGGTGTAGGTGCCTGCTTCGTCATAGGTTTGTGGGGGTGGGTTTTCCTGGGTGGAGGTGTTTCCATTGCCGAAATCCCAGAAGTAGGTATAGCCCGGGTTGCCGTTGGAGGGGATTTCGTTTTGGAAGCTAACGGTAGCCGAGCCGCAATCCACATTGCCCGTCATGGAGAAGCCTTCGGTATTTGCCATAGCGGGGGCGATGTAGATGGGAACGGAGAAGGAAGCCGGATTGGGAAAGCCCAAGACTACGGCTTCCACTTCTACCTGGATGGCAAAGCTGTCGCTGACCAGGGGTGTGCCGCAGATTTTTACACAGCCGTCGGTTTCCATCTCTCCGGTATTGAATACCAGTTGGCTGGCTTCCCAGGATAAGCCCGGGGGTAGGTTGCTCACATTGGTGATGCTCATTTGGCTGATGGGCAGGCCGGGAGGGGTGGTGCTGTCGATGGAAGCTACCGGTGTGGTACTCATCGGCATGCGAAAGCTGAGGTCTTCTTCGTAATATTGCAGCACCGTGCCATCGGGGGCATCGGAGATGAAAAGGGTGTCGTCTTGTAAGCCTGCCGGCAAACTGATGAGGCAGCCGGGGCATTGGGCTTGAAGTGCCGAAAAACTTAAAAGGGCGATGCAGCTGAGAAAGAAGGTATATCTTTTCATACAAATCGGTTTTGATGACCAAAGATAAGTATTCATGAGCAATATCCTTGAACAAAAGCCTTTGCGTCTGTTTCTTTTGCTGGGCGGTTTCTTCATCACCAATGCCTTGGTGGCCGAGTTTATCGGGGTGAAAATCTTTGCCCTGGAATCCACTTTGGGTCTCGAACCCTGGAATTGGCGCTTGTTTGGCCAGGAAGGCTCTCTTTCCTTTACGGCCGGCGTTTTGCTGTGGCCCGTGGTTTTTGTCATGACGGACCTCATCAACGAGTATTACGGGCGTCGGGGTGTGCGCTTTTTGTCCTTCTTGGCCGTAGGTCTTATTGCTTATGCCTTTGCCATGATTTTTCTGGCTATTCGTTTAAGCCCGGCCGATTGGTGGGTGGGGATTTATACTGAACAGGGGGTGCCCGATATGCAGCAGGCCTTTGCTTCCATCTTTGGCCAGAGCAACTGGATTATCGTTGGTTCCCTGGTAGCTTTTCTGATAGGGCAACTGGTAGATGTATTGGTTTTTCACCGCATTCGCCGGTGGACCGGGGAGCGTTGGATTGGACTGCGAGCTACCGGCTCTACGCTGGTTTCTCAGTTTATCGATAGTTTTGTGGTGCTGTATATAGCCTTTGTGTTGGGGCCCCAAAAGTGGAGCCTTTCTCTGTTCTTGGCTGTGGGCACGGTTAATTATGCGTACAAATCGCTGATGGCTGTCGTGCTTACGCCTGTTATTTACTGGGCTCATTTGCTCATTGACAGTTATCTGGGCGAAGAAACTGCCGAGCGTCTAAAACAGGAGGCGGCATCTATGGATTCGGTGCCGGGGGTGTAGCTGCCCGGCTTGCAGAGCAAAAAGCAAAAAACAGGATGTAATTTTCTTATGCAAACGACTTCTCATCTTCTCATGATTCGACCGGCTCATTTCGGTTACAATGTCGAAACAGCCGGTAATAATGCTTTTCAGCAAGAGCCAAAAGGAGGGCAGGCAGAGGCTGTGGCCATAAGCGAAGCCGCTAAGCGGGAGTTTGACGGTCTGGCCAATGAACTGGCCAAGGCCGGTGTGCAGCTCCATGTGGTTGAAGACACACCTCAGCCGATTAAGCCGGATGCCGTTTTCCCAAACAATTGGGTGAGTTTTCATCAGGACGGTAAGGTGTTTACCTGGCCTATGTTTTCTCCCTTGCGTCGAGCCGAGCGGCGAGAAGAAATTATCCATGAACTGGCCCGGCAGTTCGAGCTCAGAGAGCGCATTCATCTGGAGTACTTTGAACAGAAAAACCTCTTTTTAGAGGGCACTGGCAGTTTGATTCTAGACAGAGAACATAAAATCGCCTACGCCTGTCGCTCTGTGCGAACAGATGAGCAGGTGTTGGACGAGTTCTGCCGGATACAGAGCTACCAAAAGTGCCTCTTTGACGCAATAGATGCCAGGGGTGTTCCTGTTTACCACACCAATGTTATGATGGCTTTGGGCAACAGGCTGGCAGTGATTTGCCTGCAGGCTGTTAGAGAAGAACAACAGCGGCGGAATCTTCTTCAACTTCTGGAAGAGACAGGTAAAGAGCTGTTAGATATCTCTCTTGAGCAAATGGGGTATTTTGTCGGTAATATGTTGGAAGTAAAGAATACGCGCGACGAGCCGTTTTGGGTCATGAGCCAATCGGCCTGGAACAGCCTCCAAAACAGGCAGCGAAAACTCTTAGAAAATTCGGGTCAGATTCTGTACGCCGATTTACACACCATAGAAGCTTATGGCGGAGGCAGTGCTCGTTGCATGCTGGCCGAGCTGTTTTGTCCGATTCGCTCGGTTTAAACCCCGGCTGTCTTACCTCCAAGTCATTGCGTTAGGCGTACATGCTCATGGCAGCTTTCGAAATCGCAGTCTGAGGGAATTGCCGATAACCACTACATCCGAAAAAGCCATAAACAGTGCTCCCCACATAGGGCTGAGAAAGCCCATCGCTGCCATGGGAATGGCTACGATGTTGTAGGAGAAGGCCCAGAACAAATTTTGCTTAATGGTTTGTAAGGTACCTTCGCTGATGCGTATGGCATCGGCCAATCGGTGTAAACGCCCTTCGAGCAAGACAATTTGGGCAGATTGTATGGCGACACCGGAGGCACCACTCAGCGAAACGCCTATGGTGGCCTTGGCCAAAGCCGGGGCGTCGTTGATGCCGTCGCCGACCATGGACGTGGGAGCTTCATCGGCAAGGCGCTCGATCAGGCGGAGTTTTTCTTCGGGGAGTTGCTCGGCGAAGTATTTATCTATGTGAAGGACTTCTGCTATTTGTCGGGTTTTTTCTTCCCTGTCTCCGGAAATGATGAGGGTTTTTTTGCCGCGCTTTTTTAGGAAGGCAATGACTTGTGGAGCGTCGGGCCGCAGTTCGTCGCCCAATTCTATGGCGGCGAGTATTTGGGTTTTGTCGAAGAGGAAGATGTTGTAGCCTTTCGGCAAATGTTGCCCGGTAAGTTCTTTGGCCCATTTGGCAGAACCCAAGAAATAGCTTGTGCCGTCGGCTTCGGTTGCTCGCAAACCGGACCCCGGCACTTCTTCTATCTCAGTGAGTTGCGGACCCCATTTGGCGAAAGCCGAAAAACTCGCTGCCAGCGTGTGGGCGAGAGGATGAGAAGACTTTTGTTCCATAAGAGCTATCAAACCCTTGATGAAGTTGTCTTCTTTTGAGCTAAGGTTTTCAAAGCGTTGCAAAGCAAAGGAGCCGGTGGTGAGGGTTCCCGTTTTGTCAAAAGCGAATTGCCGAATGTGGGCGAAAGTTTCCAGGGTTTGTCCGCCTTTGATGAGGATGCCGTTTCTGGCCATGCGGCCTACGCCTACGGTTACGGCGGTGGGCGTAGCCAGCCCCATGGCACAGGGGCAGGAGATGACCAGCACGGCAATGGCATTCATCAGGGCTTGTGTGAAAGAGAGTTCAAAAGCAAAATGTCCGATGAGTAAGGTCAATAAAGCTATGCCGATAACGGCGGGTACGAAGATGGCACTGATTTTGTCTGCCAGGCGCTGGATGTTTGGTTTTTCTCTTTGTGCTTCCTGCACCAGGCGTATCATGCGCTGGAGAACGGTGTCTTTTCCCACTGCCGTGGCTTTCATGTTGAAATGCCCGCGCAAGACCGTTGAAGCACCGATGACTTCATCGCCTTTTTTCTTGCGTACGGGCTGGCTTTCGCCGGTGAGCATAGATTCGTCCACTTCGGCTTCTCCTTCCAGGATTTTGCCGTCGGTGGGAATGCTGTCGCCCTCATTGACCTGGAGGATATCGCCCAGCCGGATGTCGTCGCCATCTATGGTTACCAGGGTGCCACTGGCTGTGATTTTTCGCGCCTTTTGCACTTGGAGTTTGCTCAGCTCTTCTATGGCGCTGGTGGTTTGCTTAATAGAGCGTTTTTCGAGCAGGTTGCCGAGAAAAACCAGGGTGATGATGGTCGCGGCGGTTTCGTAGAAAATGTATTTGGGTTCGTGGGTGAAGGTGCCAATCAGACTGTATATAAAAGCGGCGGTACTGCCGGTGAAGATGAGCACATCCATGTTGGGCAAGCCACTTCGCAGAGAGCCCAAAGCACTGCTGCCAAAGTGCCAAAAACCCAGTGTGAAGACGGGCAGGCAGAGTGCCAGCTGCCACCAGGGATTGTGCAGAAAGGGCAAGAGGCTGCCGCCCAGCATCATGGCGATATGCTCGAGCAGAAGGGGTAAGGTGAAAACCAGGCTGAAAAAGAATTTGCGCTCCAGCGTCCAAAAAGGTTCTTTGCTTTGGGGTTCTACTACGGTGTATCCCAGTTTTTCTATTCCACGCTTGAGCTGTTCGAGCTCTGCTTCTCTACCTGAAGGAGGGAGTTGAAAGCGCACCTGCCCCGAGGCAAAATCTACAAAAATGTCTTTCGCTCCTTTGCGCTTGAGGTAGCGTTCGATGCCACTGGCACAGTTGACACAGTCCATACCCTGGACTTGCAGCTCTATCGTTTGGTTTTTTACCATAAGGCAGGGTGTTTGACCTTTGTATGTAATGCAAACACCTGAGTAAGGCTTGGGTTGAAAACTTTTTGTGGCGTTTTGGGGTTTGCGTAGAGTAGAATCTTTTGCGATGGAGAAAGTTGTATTTCGAGATCTTGGCCGCATTTCTTATGCTGAGGCTTGGGCTTATCAGGAGGAGCTGCATCGCGGGCTCATTTTGCGAAAGCGTCAGGGCGGGGCAGCTGATGAGCGATGTCACCATTTGCTTTTTTGTGAACATCCGCACGTTTATACATTGGGTAAAAGCGGTAGTCTCGATCATCTTTTGTTGGACGAAGAGAATCTCCGTGCACGCGGTGTTGAGTTTTACGCCATCAATCGCGGAGGCGATATCACCTATCACGGTCCCGGGCAATTGGTAGCCTATCCCATTTTTGATTTGGATGGCTTTTTTAAGGATGTACATCGCTATGTGCGTTATTTGGAGGAAGCTGTGATACGCACTTTGGCTGAATACGGTATAGAAGCCGGGAGGGTAGAGCGTTATACCGGTGTGTGGTTGGCGGCCCGGGGTTTTTTGCCGCAGCGAAAGATTTGTGCCATAGGCGTTCACCTCAGTCGATGGGTTACGTTACACGGCCTGGCTTTGAACGTCAATACGGATTTGTCGTTTTTCGGTGGGATTATACCCTGTGGTATTCAAGAGGAAGGCAAAGGCGTAACTTCCATGCAGCAGGAGTTGGGCGAACAGGTGGATATGGAGGAGGTTAAAGTGCGTTTGCGCAAGCACTTGGCCGAACTGTTTGGGTTTGAGTTTGTTTCATTATCTTGAGCAAGACTTGATTTTCAGGGCAGCAGAAGCTCGGAAGTAGATCGAAAAAGATGAAGAAAGACATTCCCATTAAGAAAGTAGAAGACGTAGTCATGGCCATTGTTCCTCGGGAGGATTTGACGGAAGGAGAGGATATCTGGGATGTGTACATCATCAATCTGAAAGACACGCCTATTCTGAGTGTTTTAATCAATTCTACCGGTTATGGAGAGATAGATGGGGAGCGTAGGCGCAGTTCTACTTTTCGGCATTTTTTTGAAGAGATCGGCCCTTTGGAGGTGCGTCAGGTGGAGGCCATTCATTCCGATTTGTTTTGTCTGACCAATCAGTTTTGGGTGAGTTTCAGCCATGGCGATTATCTGTATGACAAGAAGTTTATTTTCTTGCCCGGCAGCATTCGGGAAGAACTTTTTACGGACATTCCCTTTTTGCCGAGAAGAGGCGTTATGATCAAATGAGATGAGATATGAGTAAGCGAGCTAAGAAAGTTTCCGATTCGGAAACCATAATGACGGAAATCGTCATGCCGGACGATACCAATCCGACGGGTAACCTGATGGGGGGCAATTTGATGAAGTGGATGGATATTGCTGCCAGCATTTGCGCCGGCAGGCATGCGGAGTCGTATGTGGTTACGGCTTCTGTGGACAACGTCTCTTTCCAGGGGCCTATTCCGGTAGGTAATGTAGTTACGCTAAAGGCGAGAGTAACGCGGGCTTTCAACACTTCGATGGAGATCTACGTTGAAGTATTTGCTGCCGATTTAAAGGGGCACAATTCGCGCCGTTGCAACGATGCCTTTTTTACGTTTGTCGCGGTTGACGAAAACCTGCGGCCGGCGGGTAAAGTGCCTGAAGTGATTCCGCTGTCCAAAGAGGAGCAGCGCATGTACGAGGGGGCTTTGCGTCGTCGAGAGCTGCGGCTCATTATGGCCGGTCGGATGAACCCCAAAGATGCTCCTGAAATTCAGTCTTTGTTTTTGGACAGTTGAGGGTCTTTTACCTGCCGCTGCGGTCCAGGAAATTGCTTCCGGCCTGTTGTTTGGCCATGACGAGTACGTCCTGGATGTTTACGTGCTCGGGTTGGGTTGTGAGCAGGTAAATCAATTCGGCCACGTCTTCGGCTTGCAGGGGCATGAAGTCTTCGTAGATCTTGGCCTTTTCTTCATCTCCGTCGAAACGCACTTTGGCGAATTCCGTTTCTACATGCCCGGGGCAGACCTGCCCGACTTTGATGCCGTGTTTGTAGAGGTCGATGCGCATGCCTTTGGTCAGGGCATCGACGGCAAATTTGGTGGCACAATAGACGTTGCCATTGGGGTAAACCTCTTTTCCGGCCGTGGAGCCTACATTGATGATATGCCCGTGGCCCCGTTCGACCATGCCCGGGCTGACCAGGCGGGTGATGTACAGCAGGCCTTTGATGTTGGTGTCTATCATGGTGTCCCAATCTTCAATGCGCCCCTGGTGAATGGGGTTTAAGCCCCGGGCCAGGCCGGCATTGTTGACCAAGACGGAGATGTTTTGCCATTCGCCTTCCAGTTGTTCATAGGCTTTTTTGCAAGCTTCATACTGACGCAGGTCAAATGCCAGGCTGATGGCTTCTATGCCGTAATGGTCTTCCAGTTCTTTTTGCAACAATTTGAGGCGGTCTTTGCGGCGTGCACAGAGGATAAGTCGATAGCCGGCTCGGGCAAAGCGCCGTGCCGTTTCCCGGCCAATACCGGAGCTGGCTCCGGTGATAAGGGCGATGGGGCTGACTTCCGCCTTTTCCTTTTCGGGGCTTTCGCCAAATGCTTTTTCCGGTTTGTCGTTTTGTTCTTTCGGGTCGGGTTTGCGGGTTTTTTCCTCCTGTTGCAAAAAGCTTTTGTCGTTTTTTTCGTTGCGCAGTTCGGGTTGTAGGCGAGAGGCTATGAGGTAATGAGCCTGGGCCTTGTCTTTTTTGCCCTTTTTGAGGTAAATACGTGCCAGCTGAAAATGAGCTGCGCCGTGTTGTCGGTCGCGGTGCAGTACTTCTTTCAGGGCTTTGATGATTTTTTTCGTTTTGGCTCCTTGGGCCAGAAGGTGTTGGGCATAGAGGTACTGGAGTTCGGCGTCTTCGGGCTTGTATTTGGCTGCTTGTTTGTAGGTGATTCCCGCTTTTTCTTTTTCAGGGAAGAAGTTGGCATATAGGAGTGCGAGGCGATGCCAGGCTTCGGCTTGTTCGGGTTCTTGTCTTACGACAATTTGGTAGTGTTTCAGAGCCTTTCGCCTTTCGTCCAGGTATTCGAGCAATTCGGCCAGGAGGAAATGGATATCGGTGCGTTGCGGTGCTGCTTTAACGGCTTTTTTCAGTTGTGCGCAGGCTGTTTGGGCATCTTTGCGGACAGAGATGAGCAAGAGGGCATATTGATAGCGTAGTTCTGCAGATTCAGGTTGCTGTTGAATGCCCTGTTCAAGAACTTGCAAGGCTTCTTCCATGGCATCGCGTTCGCGCAATTCGCGGGCTTTTGCCAGGAGTTCTTCTACGCTGTATTCTTTCTGTTTGCTTTCTTTTGTTTCGGGTGTTTCTGTGCTGCTTTCGGTATCTTGTCCTTCTTTAGCGGAATGTTCCTTTTCTTCGTTTTCGTTCTCGGTTTTGGGGCTGTGTTCGCTCTCTTCTTCCGGCTCAGAATCGACTTCTCCTTGTAAGACTGCCTGGAGGCCGGGTATTTCCTCGGGGCTTCCCGGCATTTCTTCCGCTTCATCGGTTTGCTTCACAGGGCCTTTGGGATCTTCGTTTTGCGTTGTCTCGGTATCGTGGCTTTGCAGTTTTTTGGCGAAAGCCAGGTGCTCTTCCTCTGTTTGGTGAAGTGCGTTAAAGAGTTTCTCGTAGCTGTTTTGGCGAAGTTCTTCGGGCTTATATATTTCTTGCTTTCTCAAGAAATTGAAGAAGCTTCCCATGTTGGTGGATATGTTGCGGACGCTTTTGAGTTGTTCTTCTATTTGTTCTTTTTTATCAGGTGGAGCTTCTCGCTTTTGCTTGCGCAATTCCAGGTAGCGCTCCTGCCAGTAATTGATGTAATGGATAAAATCTTTGGTTCGGCTTATTTCTGTCTCTTTGGTCTTGATTTGGCCGTCTTCGGTTTGGTAGATTCCCGGAGTAACGACTGTGGTGAGCCGATTGGATTGGGCAAAACGGGAAAGCAAGTCGGGGGCATGCATCATGCAATTCAGCTCGTATAAGAAATTGCTGCTGATGAGGACGAGCAAATGGGAGGTGTCGGGGACATCTTCCGGGCAGTGATCGGAAAGGAGTACCCGAAAAGGAGCAAGTCGAAGTTCTTCGGCTATATGTTGAGCTTGTTGTTTTTGAGCCGGATGATGAAGTATGATTAAAGTTTGATCGTTGTTTTTCATTGGGGGCGTATTTTGTGTCGGTTTTTAGCCATCAACGGCTTATTGTTACTGGCCCAACTCTTGTACATACCTGTCGAATTCTCGGATAAACTCCTGGTATTCTGCTGTTGCAGGACCGTAAAAACCCGTGTGTATGCGCAAAACGCGGTTGTCTTTGTCCAGGAAAATGAGGGTGGGGTAGGAGACGATTTTTTGCAGCATGGGTAGGGCTTGTGCAGCAGGCGGGCCGGGTGGGCCGGCATACAAGACGGGGTAAGGCACGTTCATTTTTTCTTTGAAGGTGCGGATGAGCCGAAAAGCCTTGTTTGTATCTTGGCCTTTTTCAAAAGACAGCCCAATGATGGCCGGTTTAAAATCGGGATGTTCTTGGAGATATTCGACCAGAAATCGGGTCTCGTCTCTGCAGTTGGGGCACCAAGTCCCCATGATTTGAATGATTTTGGGCCTTTCGGCAAATTGAGGGTCGTTTAGGCTGAGGGTATCTCCTTGAACGGGATCGAAAAAAGCGAAGTTGAATTGTTGATAGCCTGGCTTGAGGAAAGTCAGGCTGTCGGGATGTCTCAACTGAGCCCGGGGGTCGCGCCGTGCTATCCAATTGGTTTGGTAGTGTATGCCTGATTGGAAACTACCGCTGAGGCTGCTGTCCGGCATGATTTTGGCTTTAAAGAGGAAAGCATGGCTACCGTCGAAGCAGGATAAATACATTTTGTCAGCTTGTACGGTGCCTTCCAGGAAGCGAAAATCTCCGGTTTCCGTGGCAAAGGTGCCTTTGAGGTGGTTGCCGTTTTGTTGGAATTCGCCGATGGCGGCAAATTCGTCTTCCGTTCCCGGGGCGAAGGTCGTTGCCCAACGCCCGCTGAGGTTTGCCAGGGGTTTTTTGCGCACAGTGGTGAAGCGATGGTTTTGGCCGAATTCCGCTTCAAAGGGTATGCTGTATTTCCCACGGGAAGGAACGTACCATTGGCCCTGTATGATGCCCTCTGCAAAACGGGCGAGGATGTAGGTGTCGTAAATGGGGAAGTCTATGCGTATGCTGTCGTGGTTTGTCGCTTTATCGTGCCAGGTTTGTATGTGATCCACCCGAATGCGTTCATCGCCATTGATGATTTCAATGTAAAAGGTGCTGTCTCCGGTATAAGTCAAATCAAAGAGGAAAGGCAAGACCCCTTCCGTTACGTCTTCTATGTTGGGCACGGGTTGTTCTTGCAGAGCTTCTTTGGAAGCCGCCGGTTGCTTTTGTTCCAGATAGAGCAAGCCGCGCCAGCGCCCGGGAGGTAGGAGATTGTAAGAGTTGATCTCTTCAATGCAGTTGGAGAAGAGGGTAGCGATCAGCAGGAGTAGGAGGAAATTTTTAGACATTGCTTTTTTCTTATTTCCGAGAAGGTTGGAGTACCATATTTTCCTTTGCGTCAAAAATGTGACCTTAGTTTAATTTTTAGACGGGTCGGCTTGGAAACTCCAAGGGGCTTCCAAGCGCTTTTTTAGAGGTTGTCGTCCCACTCTTTGGGTTTAGGGTCTCCGAGTTTCCCCATACTTTGGGCCACGAGCATAGATACGGTGGCATCTCCGGTAACGTTGGCCATGGTTCGGCACATGTCCAGGGGCCTGTCCACGGCAAAGATGAGAGCCAGCCCGGCCTCAGGAATGCCGGCTTGCGCCAAAACGATGACGAGCATGACCATGCCTGCACCGGGTACGGCGGCAGAGCCTATGGAAGCCAGGGTTGCCGTGAGGATGATACCGAGTTGGGCGCTGAGGCTGAGTTCCATGTTGAAAGCCTGGGCAATGAAGACAGCCGCTATGGCTTGGTACATGCTGGTGCCGTCCATGTTGATGGTAGCACCTATGGGCAACACAAAGCTGGCCACCTCTTCCTCCACGCCCAGGTGCTCCTCCACGCGCTCCATGGTTACGGGTAGGGTGGCAGCACTGGAGCTGGTGGAAAAGGCCAACAATTGAGCGGGAGCAATACCGTTGAAAAAGAACTTATATCCGCGTTTGGTGAAAAAGCGCACCAGGCTGGGATAAAAGAAAAAAATGAGCATACTCAAGCCGATTAAGACGCTGAGTGAATATCCGATTAAGGCTTTGAAAAGATCCCAGCCCGGAGATTCCGCCACCAGAGCAGCCAAGAGGGCAAAGACGCCTATAGGAGCACTCAACATGATGAGGTCAATCAGTTTGAGAATGACCTCATTGACTCCGTCAAAAAATACTTTGACCGGTTGAGATTTATCGTCAGGCACCAAGATCAAACCCACACCGAAGAAAATGGCAAAAAAGATGACCTGCAGCATTTTGCCGTTGTTGGTCATGGCCTTGAAAATGTTGTCGGGCACCAAATCCACTAAGGGCTGCAGGGGGCCCTGGGCTTTGGTTTCTTCGGCAGCTTTAGCTTTGCTCTCGGCTTTTTCCGCATAATTGAGCAGCAACTCTTTACGCGTTTCTTCCTTGAGGAGCTTGCCGGGTTGAATAATGTTGACAACCAACAAGCCCAGACTGATAGCTACTATCGTTGTGATGAGGTATAGCATTATGGTGCGGCCTCCCATGGCAGATAAGCTCGACAGATCTTTTAAGTCGGATACCCCTTTAATCAGTGATGCCAAAATAAGTGGAATGGCAATCAACTTCAGCATGTTGATGAAAATGGTGCCAAAGGGCTTGATCCAATCTACAATGAAATTTTTCCAGCCCATCTGGGAGCCTAACAGGCCAAAGAATACCCCCAGCAACATACCCAGGAGAATCTGCCAATGCAAAGGAATTTTTTTCATGTTCTGCTTGTGTAAGGGTTGAAAGGCTTTTTTCGTTTTGCTCTGATGAAAACCGAACGAATGAGGACAAAGATAGACATTTCGGGCTTTTAAACGGCATAACAGCCCGGCTCTGAATCTGTACGGAATGGTAAGGCTTTTAAATTGCGCAAAAAAAGTGCACCTAAAGGGCAGCGAAGAGGGCAGCGAAGGCGTTTTCCTTTGCAAAAGGAAGGCCATAAACTTCTTTTTTGAGGTAAAAAGCTATGTAACTACAGATTTACTTGGTTTTTAGTTGGTTTTGTTTGTATGAAAGGGACCGGCCAGGACAAGGTCCCTTTCTCTTTTTGCTCCGAGTGATACCCGAAAGCCAGGTGAACTCTTTTGGTATAACCCAAACCATATTTTGTGCCAAGTATATTTAGTTGAGAGGCAAAAGCCGAAAAGTCGGGGTTCTTAACTTTGGCGGATTGCGGAGCCGGTTATTCGGGCAATCTACTCTCGGGTGTAGCTACCCTTCCAGATACCCCATGCCGCCAAAAAGCATAAACCCATACTGAGGTACCAAAGAGCGTCAAAACCCCAGTGGTCAGCCACATAAAGGCCACCAGTAGGAGCTAGGACAATTCCAATGCCCCAGCTAATGGAATACCAGCCCATATACTGCCCCAATTGTCGTTGGGGCGCCTTCATGCCGATGAGACTGGAGGTGAAGGGCATGTAAAACATTTCACCTATGCTGATGAGAAAAATGTACAATACAGCAGCCCAAACGGCCGGAAGATTCGTCAGTAAAGCGGCATAAGACAACAGGAAGAGCAAAGCCCCTCCGGTTATGGATATTCGCTTAGAGATACGATGCTCCAATTGATGTAGCAAGGGCATTTCTATGAGCACGATGAGCAAGCCGTTTAAACCCATCAAAAGACCAATCTCAAACTCGGAAAACGAGATTTCCTTTTTCCAATAAGCCGGTATGGCTGAAATGAGTTGAAAAAATCCGGTTACTGCAAAAAGGTTGAAGAAAAGAAATCTCAGGTAAGGCATATTCTGCCAAGGCTTGTGCACAGGCGGACATTTTTCCTTTTCTACAGTTTTGCCTTCTTTGAGTAAGGTTTCGGGGGGCGCGGGCAGCAAGAGCCGGAGCAGAAAGAAGGACAACAGATAGCCTAAAGCACTCATGTAAAAAATGGCGTTGTGTCCAAAGCGCACCATCAGTAAACCAGCCAAAGCAGGCCCTATGGAATAGCCCAAATTGAAGGCCAGACGTTGTAAGCCAAAAGAACGGGTCAAGCTCTCCGGACGACTGTACGATACAATAGCAGCTTGATTTGCAGGCCGAAAAGATTCTGCAACAGTGCTCAAAGCAAATATTTCTAAAATGTTGATTGTGAAGCTATTAGCTGATGTTAATAGTATAAACATTACGCCTGTGAGCAGCAGAGACCACAGCTGCACATTGTAAAAGCCCAAGCTGTCGGTCAGTTTCCCGCCCAGCCAGGATCCCAGGATAGAACCCAGGCCGAAAGCACTCATCAGGTATCCGGCCTGGGCCAGGGTAAAACCCCGGCCTTCCGTCATGACGATGCTCAAAAAGGGCATGAGCATGGCTCCGGTGCGGTTTACCAGCATGACCAGAGCTAAAATCCACACCTCCGGACTTAAACCGGAATAAGCTCTTCTGTATAGATTCAGCATGGTGTCATAAAAAGAAGACCCACCGAACTTAAACGGCCGGTGGGTCTTTGCTTTTCCCTGTAGCCCCGCCAGGACTCGAACCTGGATCTAGAGTTTAGGAAACTCCTATTCTATCCCTTGAACTACGGGGCCTTGAAAGATGCAGCAAAGTTAAAAAATAACGCTCATTGTAGAGCCAATGCGGCTTGTATGATGAATAAAAATTTGGCAGCTCTAAAAAGCGTATCTTTAGGCCATGGATATTCAAATGCTCCACGAATTTTGCCTCGGCTTACGCGGCACTACTACATCTTTCCCCTTCAACAAAACCACCTTGGTCTTTAAAGTGGCTGGTAAGATGTACGCTTTGGCCTCCTTGGATAGCATCCCCTTGCAAGTCAATTTGAAGTGCGAGCCCGGCTATGCTCTGTCTTTGCGTGAACAGTGGCCGGAAGACGTTTTTCCCGGCTATCACATGAACAAAAAGCATTGGAATACCGTCGTTTTTGAGGGTGCTCTACCGGACACCTTGCTTCGCGAATTGGTGCTGCATTCCTACGAGCGGGTGGTGCGGGGCTTGCCCCGAAAACGCAGAATAGAGCTTGGAGTATAATCCTGTTTTCAGCAAAGTGCTTAAGCGTTCTCTTTTTTCGAGCTTTTATTTTGGCCTAATCGAATTTAAAGCCGAAGTGCTCGAGATAAACAGCTTGAAAGTTCCGGTAAATGAAAGTCGATTGTATTATCGTAGGGGGTGGATTAGCCGGCACACTCCTGGCGTGGAAGTTGGCCCGGCGAGCTGCCAAGGTGCTGGTCTTGGATCCCGAAAATTCGCACTCTTGTTCGAGGCTGGCTGCAGGTATCATCAACCCCGTTACGGGCAAGCGCTTGGTCAAGTCCTGGCACTTCGATCAACTTTTTGACTTTGCCAAAGAGACCTATCGGGAGATGGAATCTGAATGGGGGGTGCGCCTGCTCTATACCCAACGCATTTTTAGGGCCTTTCGGCAAATGGAACTCACCAATCAGTGGAACTTTCGCCTGGGTGATCCGAGTTATGCCTCCTTGCTGGAACCTCCTCAGCAGTCCCCTCCGGAGCCAGAACTGTTTCGCCAGGCCTTGGCCTATGGCTGTATCAAAAAAGCCGCGCGCCTGGATGTTCCACAACTGCTGGCTTCCGTTAGGAAGGCCTTTGCCGAAAGGCAGCAATTTAAGGGCAGTGCTTTTCTTCGAGAGACTTTTCGACCTGAGGCTTTGGTGTTAAGCTCAGAGGGTGTGATCTATGGAGAATATCAGGCTTCCAAGCTGGTCTTTTGCGAGGGCTGGAAGTTGAAAGATAACCCTTGGTTCGGATATCTGCCTTTGAATCCTGCCAAAGGCCATGTCTTGCATTTGCGTTTGGCACAGGAGCTTTATGCCAAGCGTTATATCTATAAAGATGCGCTCTACTTCGTGGCCTTGGACGAACAAACAGTCTGGTGTGGTTCCGATTATTTGTGGGATTTCCGGGACGATAAGCCGGAATCGGAGCCTTTGTCTCTGTTGAAAGACAAAGCCGAACAGATTTTGAAAAAGCCCTGCCAAGTTTCGGGACGTTTTGCTGCGGTACGTCCTACGGTTAGAGATCGCCGCCCCTTGTTGGGGCAACATCCCGAATATCCACAGCTCTTTGTTTTTAACGGCCTGGGTACCAAAGGCTCTTCCCTGGGGCCTTGGTGTGCCGCACAAATGGCCGAGCTGTTGCTGGAGGGGAAAGCCGTAGATGAGGAGCTGGATATTCGCCGATTTGAAGGGCGAGAACAGCCCCTTGAAGCCAAGTAAAGACTTGAAAAAAACAGAGCTTTTATGTCTGAGCTTACGAAAATGGTTAGGGGCAGAGCCTTGTCGGTTCATCATCCCGATCGCCTCTATTTTCCGGAGAGCGGTTGGACGAAGATGGATGTGATGAATTATTACGAAGCGGTTTGGCCTTATTTGCAGCCACATCTGCAAAAGCGACCTGTAACTTGGCGGGTTTTTCCTCAAGGCATTCACGGCTTTTCTTTTTATCGGCGCGATGCAGGCAAAAACAGTCCGCCTTTGGCGCGCAGCTTTCCTTATCGGGAGCGCAGCAAGGAGAAGACCATTCGTTTACTCGTGGTGGAAGAATTGTACACTTTACTTTGGTTGGTTGCGCGGGGTGGGCTTGAGTATCACTTATGGGCTTGTACGATAGAGGATTTGGAGCATCCGGATTGGGCCGTTTTTGACTTGGATGTTTCGGAGGGTACGCCTTTCGGCAAATTGCTGGAAGTGAGTTTGTTGTTGAGGGAAGAGTTGGAAGGGCAAGGGCATCTCGTTTTGGCCAAAACTTTCGGAGGTACGGGCATGCACTTGTACGTACCTCTTTCGTCGAAACGGCCTTTTGAGGAAGTTCGACTGTGGGTGAAAGGGCTCGCCGTGAAGTTGGCTGATAAGCGGCCTGATTTGATTCTCTCACCGGACTTGCAGAGAAAGACGCATTGGGGGGATAAGGTCGCCATAGATTATGCCCAGAATGCCCGCGGAAAGAATACTGCGGCACCCTATACTTTACGTGCTCGTCCGGGGGCGCCTGTATCTACCCCCCTGTCTTGGGAAGAGATCGAGCAAGGAGGATTTGTGCCCTCGGATTTCAATTTGAGCACTTTGCCTGAGAGGCTAAAAAAAGTTGGAGATTTGTTTTTGGTTTAAGATTCCAGGCATAGGGCGACGTCTTCTTTGGATCTGATGGTGAGTTCTACGGGTTGAAGCACAAAGGTGAATTGGCCCGGCAATTGTTGTTTGGGTTGGTTTTGCACGGCATCTTTAAGGCGGATGAGTTCTTCTTTTGGAAGTTTAGCGATTTGGCCGTCCGGCGTAAGCGCCCAGAGCAGATTGTCGGACAGCAGGTCTATTTCCAGGCGGGTGTTTTTTGTTGCCAGGAAGCGTTGTAAGGTGTTGCGGTTTTTGTCAGCCAGGTAGAGGGTGGTGTTTTCCAAGGGGCTGCCGTCGGGTAGAATGAAATTGGCTTTCAGGGCGATCATTTGCGGCCGTATGGGGCGGTCACAGTTCCAGATGCCGAGTTCGCGGATGAGGAAGCGGTTGACGACGGGGGTAGTTTGGATGGCAGTATTAGCCAAGCTTTCCGGTTGTTTCTGGGCGAGCTGTTGTATTTGTCCTTCCAATTTTTGGACGAGCATCTCTTCTTCTTTGCGGTATTTGTCCAGCAATTCGCTTTTTTGTTGAGCCAGGCGGGCGTCGCGCTCTTTGCGAGCTGTTTCATAGGTTTGCAAGCGTTGGCGATAGCGTTCCATGGCTTTGGCATAGTCGGATTGAGGGACAACGGGTGTGATGAGCACTTCCAGCTGTTTGTTTTCATTGAAAAGAGAGAGCAGATAATCTCGCTCGTTGACCTTTTCGAGTTCGGCGTTTTGCCAGTGCTGATTGAGCTCTTCTTCGGATGCCGTTTGTCTCGGGCTGAGTTGCCAAAGAACCTGGCCATAGGCTTCTTGCAGTTTTTGGAGTTCGGGATGTTTGGCGAAAGCCGGTTGGTCTTGACCCGGCAAGCGGAAATTGAGGTCAAAGACCAATTGGTTTTCATCGGGTTGAACGGGCTTGAGCGGTTTTGCCGGCAGGGGGTATCTGTGTTCCAGTTGTTGAATTTCCTCTTCACGGAAACTCTGGAGGGCGGCGATTTGCTTTTTGAGCTTTTCCTGTTCTGTGTAGAGCGGATGATCTTTATCGAACATTTGAAGCTGGCTTTTTTTGATTTCCAGCTCGCCTTTGCCTCGGTATTCCCAGCGGCGCTGTTTGAGATTGAGTTTGTAGAGGTTGTACTCGGGAGGAGAGATAAGGCTATGGGTCTGGATTTTTGCCGGCAGTTCTACGGAGATGGCCTTGTCGTGTCGCAATTCCAGGCGGTGGCCGTCTTGTTCGGCATAGACTTCGATCATGCCGGCGGAGGCCAGGTGGTATTCGATGCCGGCGGAGTCGTACATCATGGGGATGCCTGTCAGGAAAAAGTCCACATAATCCGTCATTTCGCGAAAGCGAATATTAACCTTACCTTTTACGGCTTCTCCTTCAGCTGTTTGAAAAGCTCGGGCCGGGATGTTGAGGCGTGTGCCCGAGGGGGCGATGTATTGAGTTTCTTCTTCGTTGTCTATGCTGTAGGAGGTAAAGGGGATTTGTACGTTGGTCAAAGGGGGATGGACGTATTCCATGGCGGCGAAATAGGCTTTTTCGCGTACTTCATAGGCCGGTTGGGCGAGCCAGAGGGAGTAGGTCAGCCAAGCCAGGAGCAGGGCTGCGGCTGCAGCTGTACTCCACCACAGACGACGGGAACGCGAGGGGTAGACTTCCCGTTCCACTTCCCATTGGTGATAGCGTTCGAGCAGATGGTCAAAATCCTGCTGTTGGGCAATTTCTTCGCTATCGGGTTGAGGCGGATTGATGCGTATGTCGTATTTGTTTTTCATAAGGCTCGGGTTCTAAGGTTTGGGGCTTTCTTCTTCGGGCCGATAATTGTTGAAGTGCTTTTTGAGGCGATCTAAGGCCCTGTAGGTGCGAACCTTGGCATTGCTTTCGGTAATGTCAAGCATGTTGGCTATTTCTTGAAAAGGGCGATGTTCGAAGAACCGCAGTTCGATGACCTCCAAATCGCTTGGTTTGAGTTGGTTAAGGGCATAGAGCAAGGCAGCTCGAGGGTTCGGTTCTATTTGGGTTTGGATTTCTTCGCCGAGGTTTTTCAAATCGGCCAGCTCTATAGAGACGACTCGTTGTCGCTTGTTTTGGCGGTGGTGCATGGCCAGTTCATTGGAGGCAATGCGATAAAGCCAAGCCGAAAACGGTACACCTTTGAAGGTGTAGCCATCTAGTTTTTGCATGGCTTTTAGGAAGACCTGTTGGCAGAGGTCGTTGGTCAATTCGCGATCGGCAGTGCGCTTGAAGAGATAGCGGTAGATGGGTTCAAAATAGCGCTCGTACAGCGGCTTGAAGTAGATGCGGTCTCTCTGGGCGGCCTGAATCTCAAGCCATTCTGCCTGGATTTGCTCTTCGGATA
>Ga0256839_1001050_pt1 | contig 34462 bp, 30 predicted proteins | sample 354166metaG_FD_185968 | JGI IMG/M metagenome (GOLD analysis project Ga0256839, IMG submission 185968) | Hydrothermal vent microbial communities from Mid Atlantic Ridge, Atlantic Ocean - 354-166 | ecosystem: Environmental > Aquatic > Marine > Hydrothermal vents | place: Atlantic Ocean: Mid...
TGTTTTGTCGTATTCGGGGCTATTTATCCACTTGTCGAAAACAAGGGCTGAGTGCATCCGATGCGTTGGCGTTGGTTTTTGCGGGAAAATTACCCCATTTTGATTTAATGGGCTGAGTAGTTACGCCCGGATAAACCTCAGCCAGTGGCTTTGTGCGTTGAGACAAGACCTGCCCCTCAGCTCGTGTTTATCACAGCGCAGTCGATCGCGGTGTCTAGGCTGCGTCCGAGTCAGCACCGAGGCCGTGACTGACTGGTACGCCGGCGAGTGGCCTTGACTAGATAGCGATTGACCTTTTTGAGCGCGCGATATTTTTTCTCGACCTTGCGCAGTCGCGCCAGCTCTTTGAGCAGGATTTCCTGTGCCGCTGAGTTCGGTGCCGGCTTTGCTTGTGCCGTGGGGTGGCGAGTCTCGGAGATGATGGTCTGACTGGCAGCCTGCGGTTTCGTCGCTTGCTGCTTGCCATCATGGGCTACACCGTTCTTCCGCTTGGCTGCTAGAGGGGTCTTCTGGGCGGGTGGTGTCTCGTCGCTCTCGATTGCGTGGCTGGATGTTCGGTTCTTGCGGTGGCTGTTGGCAGGCTTTGGGGTATCCGATGCGCTAATGGTCGCGGAGGTGGTAAATTTCAGCCCGCATGCGTCACACCAGTAGCGTTTCTTGCTGGGCGAAAAAATGGCCTGCCATGTGGTTTTTGGAATGCGATCGGCTCGGGTCAGCAGGGTGTGGCAGCGAGGACAGATCGCACTTCGTGGTGTGCTGGTTTCGGGTTTCTTCTTTTCGCCACCACTCGCCTTGGATGAAGCGCTTTTAGCCAATTCTCTCTCCTAACATTGGCGACTGATTTGCCGACTTTATCATGGGAATAATAAGGGCTGAGTCACTTGGTTCAAGGTAAAGCCTAACTGTCAGGCTTGCGTCACCGCGCTTCGGTCTGATCCAAACGCAGCACATCCAGCCTTATCTTCCCACCTGCACGGCACAATATTTATATTCCGGTATTTTCCCAAACGGGTCGAGCGCTTCGTTGGTGAGCAGGTTGGCGGCGGCTTCGTGGTAGCAGAAGGGCAGGAAGATTTGGCCGGGGAGGAGGCGTTCGTCGGGGGTGGCGGTGAGTTCTACGCTGCCGCGCCGGGTGGTGAGGCGGATGTGTTTTTTATCATCGCCGGGCAGTGATTGCAGAATTTCCGGGTGGACGTAGGCGATGGCTTCGGGCTCGATCTGGTCGAGTACGCTGGCGCGTCTTGTCATCGCGCCGGTGTGCCAGTGTTCCAGCACGCGGCCGGTGATCAGGATATAGGGGTAATCGTCGTCGGGCAGTTCGTCGGCGTGTTGAAGGGCGACGCGTTTGAGCAGGCCTTTGCCGCTGGTGGTGGGGAAGTGTTCGGTGAAGATGACTGGCTGACCAGGGTCGTCGGCGCTGCTGCAGGGGTAGGTGATGGCGCCTTCGCGTTGCAGCCGTTGCCAGCTGATGCCGGCGATGCTGGGCATTGCCTGGCGCATTTCGGCGAACACGGTGTCCGGGCCGCTGTAGTCCCAGTCCAGCCCGAGGCGGCGGGCAATGTCGATGATCAGTTCCAGATCCTGTCGTGCCTCGCCGGGTGGGTCGATGGCCTGCTGAGCCAGTTGCACACGGCGGTCGGTGTTGGTGAAGCTGCCGGTTTTTTCCGCCAGTGCGCTGGCGGGCAGGATGACATCGGCGAAGGCGGCAGTTTCGGTGAGAAAAATATCCTGCACCACCAAATGTTCGAGTCGTGCCAGCGCCCGCCGGGTGTGGTTCAGGTTGGGGTCGGACATGGCCGGATTCTCACCCATGATGTACATGCCGCGAATCTCGCCGGCGTCAGCGGCGCGCATGATTTCCACCACGGTCAGCCCTGGTTCGTGATCGAGCTGGCAGCCCCACAGCCGTTCGAATTTTTCCGCAGCGGCAGGGTCGTCCACGCGCTGATAGTCGGGGAAGACCATTGGAATCAGGCCAACATCGGAAGCGCCCTGGACGTTGTTCTGACCGCGCAACGGGTGCAGCCCGGTGCCGCGGCGGCCGATCTGTCCAGTGATCAGCGCCAGGTTGATGAGGCTGCGGGCGTTGTCTGTGCCATGCACATGTTGGGAGATGCCCATGCCCCAGAAGATCATCGCCCGCTCGGCGGTCGCATACTGCCGCGCCACCTCGCGCAACGTGTCGGCGGGAATACCGCAGATCGGCGCCATCTTCTCCGGCGAATAGTCAGCCAGGTGTGTGGCCAGTTCTCCGTAGCCTTCGGTGCGCTGCGCAATGAAGTCTTGATCGACGAGGTCTTCGCTGACGATGACGTGCAGCAGCGCATTGAGCAGGGCGACATCGGTATCCGGTCGGAATTGCAGAAAGATGTCGGCATGGCGGGCCAGCGCGTGGCGGCGCGGGTCCATGACGATCAGCGTCGTGCCGGCGCGGGCGGCATTTTTCATGAAGGTGGCGGCGACCGGATGGTTTTCCGTGGTGTTCGAGCCGATGACGATGACCACATCGGCCAGCGCCACATCGGCCACCGGGTTGGAGACGGCGCCCGAGCCGATCATTTCCAGCAGCGCCGCTACCGAGGAGGCGTGGCACAGCCGCGTACAGTGATCGACGTTATTGCTGCCAAAACCGCAGCGCACCAGCTTCTGGAACAGGTAGGCCTCTTCGTTGCTGCCCTTGGCGGAGCCGAAGCCGGCCAGTGCGCGGGGGCCGTAGTCATCGCGGATGCGGCGCAGGCCGCTGGCGGCGACTTCCAGTGCTTCTTCCCAGCTTGCCTCGCGGAACCAGCGTTGTGGATCGACCGGGATTTTGTCCAGCGCCAACGATTTCGGTGCATCGTCGCGGCGGATCAGCGGGCGTGTCAGACGCTGGCGGTTGTGCACATAGTCGAAGCCGTAGCGGCCTTTGACGCAGAGCCGAAAATGGTTGGCTGGGCCGTCGCGTCCCTCGACGCTGATGATGCGGCCATCACGCACGCGGTAGCTGACTTGGCAGCCGACCCCGCAGTAGGGGCACAGCGAATCCACCTCGCGCTCGGCTGCTTGCTGCGCATCGGCATGGGCTGGCAGCAGCGCGGTGGTGGGGCAGGCGGCAACGCATTCGCCGCAGCCAACGCAGGACGATTCGCCCATCGGGTCGGCAAGATCGAAGACGATGCGGGCTGCGTCGCCGCGAAAGGCGAGGCCGATGACATCGTTGCCCTGAATATCGTGGCAGGCGCGCAGGCAACGTGTGCAGCGAATGCAGGCTGCGGCATCGAAATGGATGGCGGCGTGACTGTTGTCGGGGGCGTGCTGTGTCTGAGCGGGGAAGCGGCTGTGTTCGATGCCCAGTTTGTCGCACCAGGTCGCCAGTTCGTTGCCGCCGATTTTGTCGCCAGTGCTGCCAACGTCGCCCAGCAGCAATTCCAATACCAGCTTTTGTGACTGTCGCGCCCGTTCGCTGCGGCTGTGTACCTGCATGCCTTCGCTGGGTTGACGGGCACAGGACGCCGCCAGCACCCGCTCGCCCTCGATCTCCACCATGCAGGCGCGGCAGTTGCCCGCGATCGGCAGGCCATCTTTATAACAGAGGTGGGGAATCTCAATGCCATGACGCTGCGCCGCTTGCAGAATGGTCTCGCTGTCCTCTGCGTCGATGCGCTGGCCGTCCAGTGTGAAGTGGATCATGACGCCACCTCCTCGGGAAAATAGCGCAGCAGACAGAGAAACGGGTTGGGTGCGGCCTGCCCGAGTCCGCAGATCGACGCATCCTGCATCACTTGCGCCAGCGCCTCGAGCAGCGCACCGTCAGGCTGAGGCTGGGACAGCAATTCCACTGTGCGCACCGTGCCACTGCGGCAGGGCGTGCACTGGCCGCAGGATTCATCGGCAAAAAAGCGCAGCGCATTGAGTACCGCCTGTTTCACGCTGTCTTGATCGGACAGCACCATCACCGCTGCCGAGCCAATGAAGCAGCCGTGGGGTTGCAAGGTATCGAAATCCAGCGGCACATCGGCGAGGCTGGCGGGCAAAATGCCACCCGCTGCGCCACCGGGAAAATAAGCCTTGAGCTGGTGGCCATCGGCCATGCCGCCGCCGTATTCGTCGATCAGCTCGCGCAGGGAAATACCCGCTGGCGCGAGATAGACGCCGGGATTTTTCACTCGCCCGCTCAATGAAAAATGGCGTAGCCCGTGGCGGCCATTGCGCCCAGCTTGGCGAAAAAAATCGGCACCGCGCTCGGTGGTTTCAGCCACCCAGTAGAGGGTTTCGAGGTTATGGGCCAGCGTCGGGCGACCGAACATCCCCTGCTCGGCAATATACGGCGGGCGCAGCCGTGGCATGCCGCGTTTGCCCTCGATGGATTCGATCAGCGCCGATTCTTCGCCGCAGACATAAGCGCCCGCGCCCCGGTGTAAATGGAGTTGCGGCAGCGGGCAAGGCGGATCGGCCTGCAAATTCGCCAGTGCTTTCTCCAGTGCGCGGCGGCAGTCCGCATATTCATCGCGCAGGTAGAAATGCACCGCCTCGGCTTCCACCGCCCAAGCTGCGATCAGCGCGCCTTCGATGCAGCGATGCAAAGCTGTTTCCAGCAAAAAGCGATCCTTGAACGTGCCTGGCTCACCCTCGTCGATATTCACCACCATCAGCCGCGGGCCGTCGTGCTGACGCACCAGCTGCCATTTGCGCCCGGTAGGAAAGCCCGCCCCGCCCATGCCGCGCAGCCCGGATTGGGTGATGGTCTCGGTTAGCGTGTCGCGGTCGCCACGCTCAACCAGCTGGGAGATTTGTCGATAGTCAGCCGGTGTCGTGGTGGCTATCTCAGCTTGCTCTGCGCGCAAGGCTGAATCGATTTTTTCCGGCGTGGCATTTTCGATCGGCTGCTGCTCCAACGTGGCCACCGGCGGATGGGCGCAGCGCCCCATGCAGGGTGCGCGTTCGATTCGTAGCGTGTCGCCAAACTTCGTCTGAAGCGTACTCAACAATGCCTCGGCACCATGCATTTCACAGACAATGGAATCGCAGACCCGCAGTATCGGCCGACCGTCTGCCGCCTCAGTGATTGAAAAATGGTGGTAGAAACTAGCCACCTCGAACACCTCGGCCACCGACAACCCCAACCGCTCGGCCAACGCCACCAGCGCACCCTCCAGCAGGCAGCCATGGCAGTCGTTGACGCGGTGCAACGCCGCCAGCAACCCTTCGCGCCCAAGCGGCAACCCCTCCAGAAGCGAAGCGACAGCCTCCCGGTCGGCGGCATTGGCATGGCGGCCACGAATGTGTTTGCGACGTTTCATCGTCTGTAAGTATAAACCGGTGTAATCAAACAGGGCTCCAGCTCACGTTGGAGTTAGCCTTATGAAGGCCAGTCGCGCTGTTTCGAGCTTGCACGCATAGCCACCCAAAAAGCAAACAAAGGGGCGCGTTTCCAAGTAGTTACGTTCTTTTTTGCCAACGGCGTGGGTCACGACTACCGTGCATCACGGAAACGACAACTATTGCATCGGCTTCTATTTCGATAGTAAATCCCAAAAGGAAATTTGTGGAGTAGTGCGCGTCGAGTGTTTCTGTGAACGGCAGGAAACATAATGGGGTTCTTCGCGATCATCGCAAATGTTGCAAGCGCTTGGTCAAGAAAGTCATTACCAAGGCCTCGGCGCTGCGCCTCGTACCAGGTTGCAGCATCAGCCAAGTCTTCCTCAGCTTCCTGCCGGAGTCTTACCTCCAAGCTCATAGATGTTTTCTTATGTGGGCCACCTTCCTGCGCCAGGCGCCCGCGCTTTCCATCCGCCTCATAGGCGTCCAAGCGTTGGTCAAGTACAGCTTTTTGCTCTTCGGTGAGTAACAAAACATGCTGCTCGGCAGCGATACTATCCCATAGATCTTCAACCAATCGTATCCTCTGTTCGATGGGTAAATCACGCAAGTTTGTGTTCATTTCTTTTACCTACTCTATAGTGTCGGTGAAGCTCGACAGCAGACTCAGTTTAGAACATAGCAGTTAGCATGGTTCTTGTAACCCTTGCTTGACCTAACCAGCATTTCTCACCGGATCGACGAGTCCGCGGTTTTCTAGGGTCAGGTCTTGAAAGAACGCTTGATTCCGATCTGCCGGAAGAGCGGATAGGGCGTCAGGCTGGCTCATAAAACCGAGCCGTGGTCATGCTGTACACCCTCTTTTTTCATCCTGGGTCATTTTGTCTTACGGCCAATTCGTTATGGGTCATTTCGTCTGTGTTGGCAGTTGCGTTGTTGGTCTGCTTGCATTGGTTCCGGGCGGTTGGCGGGGATTACGTGCCTGCAAGCAATACCGGGCATGGAAATTGCAGCCATAGCAAAAAGTGATTGTGGAGGATGGCAATGCAGCCAGTCGAGTTGAGCGATCAGCAGGTGCCAGAGGTTACAGATATGCCGGTGACGGTGGTGCTGGAGCGGCGGCCTGCGCAGTTGCAGCAGTGGGTGGATCATTTGTGGGAGGCGGTCGGTGTGGTGGCAGGTTCTTTCGCGTTGTCTGCTGAACGTGAGGCTTTGCCGGTGGTGGATGATGACGGCGGCACGCAGCGTTTTCTCGTTGGTGGTTTGCGTTTGCATCTCAACGCTGATGAGTGTGAAAGCTATTACCACAACATGATGGCGCCACATCCTCGTTGTTACGTGGTGGCGCATGTGGAAAACGATGGTGATCGTCCTGAGCCTTTTCTGGTGAGCATGAGTTTCGATGAGGCCCACGCCTATCTTGAAGGCGAAGATGAAATCTATGCGGTCGATGTGCCGCCTGAGGTTTACCGCTGGACGGAAGCCTATGTGTTGACGCATTACGTTGCGGAGAAACGCCGCAAGCGCAAACGCACGGATTGGAAGACGAATGCAATGGAGCGGCCACAATGAAACACCCGGTTGATACTGCCGAGGCGCAAGAAGGTTTCTTGCAGCGTTTCCATCGTCGCAAGGTGGTGGCCCGGCGCGGTGAACTGACGTCGGCTGAGCCTGACCGCGCCGAGATAGAGGAAAAGCCACGCGCCGACGACAGCAATGAAAAACCGCTGCTCACCGACGATGACATGCCACCGATCGAGTCACTAACGGCAGAATCCGATTTCAGCGGTTTTCTCTCGGATGGCGTGAGCGAAACCCTGCGCCGCGAGGCATTACGCAGACTATGGCGCGTCGCCGATTTCGAATTCGTTGACGACCTCGATATCTATGCCAGTGACTACACGAAATTTGAGCCGCTGGGCGGCATCGTCACTGCTGAGATGCAGCATCGCATGGAGCTTGAGGCGAAGCGTCAGATGGAAAAACTGGCGGAGGTGGATGAACCTGATGTGCTAGAGGGTGAACCAGCCAGTGAGGATGAAGTCCTCCTCGCCCAAGCGCCGCAGCAGGATGGTGAAGCATCGGCGTCGATCGAAAGCGGTCTGGCGCGGGAAGAAGAACAGTCGGAGCGTGAAACATGAGTGAGCTACTTTCCATTGCGGCGCAGCGAAACCTGCGCGCGCGTGAACGTGCCCAGATTGCGGTCGAGGGCGTCGTCTCGGCTCCGGCGAATACCGTGCAATATCAATCCCGTGGGCGGGTGCTGGTAATCGGCGGCGAGCAGGCATTGCTGTTTGCGCCGCGCTTGCTACCCACCTTGAAGCCGGAGGTGCTGGTCACCGATGGCAGCGACGAATCCAGCGTGCCGGCCATTCACCTTGGTCTGCGCAAGCTCGATATCGCGGGTCATTTGGGAAATTTCGAGGTTACATTGGGCGAAGCAGGTGAGCGTGATCATGAAATCATCCGCTGCGACCTGGTTGTCGATCTGTCGCCTCAGGCGCAACTCGACATCCCGTTGCCACCGCTGGGCTATTTTCATGCCGACCCCGACGCCCCCCTGGCGTTGGATGCACTAGCCATCGAGCTGGTGGAGATGGTTGGCCGTTTTGAAAAGCCACGTTTTTTTTCCTTTGACGAAAATCGCTGCGCGCACGGACGAAACGGCATTGAAGGCTGTACGCGCTGTATCGATGCCTGTCCGGCGTTGGCGATTCGCTCGCTGGGCGAGCAGATCGAAGTCGATCCTTTTCTGTGTCAGGGTGGCGGCGCATGCGCCACTGCCTGCCCATCCGGTGCCATCGAATATGCTCTGCCGTCGCCGATCGACTTGCAGGAGCGTGTGCGCCGGTTGCTGCAAATCTACCAGCAGGAGGAGGGCGAGCAGCCCATGCTGGCGTTCCTGGCAGGAGATGCGAGCGGCGTCCCCTCGGGTGATGCGCCGCATGTGCTCTGGGTGTCGGTCGAGGAGGTCGCGTCGGTAGGGCTGGAGGTGTGGCTCGCTGCCTTGGCGCAGGGCGCTGCGGCGGTACGTCTGGTGCATCAGGAACCGTTGCCCTTGCCGTCGGCACAGCTATTGCAGGAACAACTCGCCATTGCCGCGACATTGTTGGATTCCTGGGGCTACCCGACCGATGCCATCGCCTGTGTCGATGCGGCACAATTCGATGCTGAAGCAATGCCCGACTGGAACCAGCCATTGCCGCCAGCGCGATTCGCCGCACTGGGGACGAAGCGTCAACGCTTGTTCATGGCGATTGATCACCTGCATCAGCAGGCCGTTACCCAGCCGGATGTTATTGCTTTCGATCGCGGCGCACCGTTTGGCCAGGTCGAGGTGGATGATACGCGCTGCACTCTCTGCATGGCCTGCACCAGTGGTTGTCCAAGTGGTGCGCTGATTGCCGGTGGTGAAATTCCGCGGTTGCGCTTTATCGAAGCCAATTGTGTGCAGTGCGATATCTGTGAAAAGACCTGTCCTGAACAGGCCATTTCAATCACGCCCCGCCTGCTGCTCGATGTGGTGGCACGCAAGCAGCCGCGCACCCTTTACGAGGAACAGCCCTTCTGCTGCGTACAGTGCGGCAAGCCATTTGCTACACGCCGTGTTATCGAAACGGTGCTTGGGCGACTGGGCGGCAACCCGATGTTTCAGAGCGAACGAGCGCGACGGCGTTTACAGATGTGCGAGGACTGCCGCGTGATCGATATCGCGCAAGATGATGAAGCCATGCAGGGTAACTTGTTCAAGGGAGGCAGCCATGCCGGATGAAGCCAGAAATCTGAATGCCAGCGCGGATGAAGAGCGCTTGGCGCGAATTCATAGTTACCGTTTTATTGCCAACCTGCTGCGGCACCCCCCCGATGTCACCCAGCTGGAACAGATGGCCATGCTCGAACGCCAGGCTCAGACGGTGGATGATTATGGTTTCGCCTTGCAAATGCTCGGGCTCGCCGCCGCGCAATGTGGCGCAGCAGAGATCGATGATGAATTTCACGCCTTGTTCATTGGCCTAGGGCGGGGCGAGTTGGTGCCCTACGGCTCATGGTATCTCACCGGCTACCTGATGGAGCAGCCATTGGCGGCATTGCGTAGTGACTTGGCTCGCCTGGGTATGGTGCGCAATGAAGACAGCCACGAACCGGAAGACCACGTGGCCGCGCTGCTGGAAGTGATGGCATTTTTGATCGAAAGCGAAGACAGTCGTGCGGTGCAACAGCAATTTTTTCACAGCCACATCGCCCCCTGGATGGCGCGCTTCTTCAATGACCTGACCGTAGCCAACAATGCCGTGTTTTATCGGGCAGTTGGTCGGCTGGGTATGGCGTTCTTGCGCTTGGAATCCAGCTATTTATGACCTCAAAGTTCGGAGTCATATTTGCCCATCAGCCACTTCTTCGGGAAAGGTAGAAGCCGAAATGTAGCTCCGTCGCGGAGGAGCCACCAAAAGCCTCCCTTTCGCAAAGGGAGGCTTGGAGGGATTGGTGCTGCGGAGTTTTGGTGAGGTGGTATAAATCCCCCTCAATCCCCCTTTAGTAAAGGGGGAAAGTTGTCAGAGGTGGCAGCCCTGTTTCCAGGGGCGGTGCCGGTGTTGAGCGCGTGACCACTGATTCAGCGCGCTGCGCGGGCGCTGGGGTACCAAGATGTGAGCGTTTTACTTACTCGCTATCCTGGTGGTAGGAAACGACATGCTCCACTTCATTTTTCGAACCAAGAATGACGGGAACCCGTTGGTGAATGTCTTCCGGTTTGACATCGAGAATCCGTTCGCGGCCCGTTGATGCTGCCCCGCCTGCTTGTTCGACGATGAAACCCATGGGGTTTGCTTCATACATCAGGCGTAGCTTTCCGGGTTTGGAAGGGTCGCGGGTGTCGAAGGGGTACATGAAAATACCGCCGCGGGTGAGAATGCGATAGACCTCGGCGACCATGGAGGCAACCCAGCGCATATTGAAGTTTTCTCCACGTGGGCCGTCTTCTCCTTCCATGAGTTCGTCCACATAGCGGCGCACGGGTTCTTCCCAGAAGCGACGATTCGACATGTTGATGGCAAATTCATTGGTTTTTTCCGGAATCCGCATATCAGGGTGGGTGAGAATAAATTCACCAACGTCTTGATCCAGGGTGAATCCATTGACGCCATGTCCCGTGGTCAAAATCATCATTGTGGATGGGCCGTAAAGTACGAAGCCAGCGCATACCTGGTCGGTGCCTTTTTGCAGAAAATCCTCGACCGATGCGGCAATGCCTTCGCGGGCGCGCAGGATCGAGAAGATGGTGCCTACCGTCAGGTTGACGTCGATATTGGATGAGCCGTCGAGCGGGTCGAACAGCGCCAGATATTTCCCCTTGGGATATTGTGCGGGAATATCGATGGGATCATCGATCTCCTCGGAAGCCATGCCCGCGAGGTGGCCGGTCCATTCCAATGCTTCGACCATGATGTCATTGGTGATGATGTCCAGTTTCTTCTGGGTTTCGCCTTGCACATTTTCTGTTTCAGCGCTGCCCAGTACGCCGATCAGCGCACCGCGGTTAACCATGTGAGAAATCCGCTTGCATGCTGTGACGATGTCATTCAGCAGTGATGTGAAGTCTCCGGAGGCACCTGGCATGCTGCGCTGTTGCTCGATGATGAACTGGGTCAGTGTTACTTGAGTGGTCATGTATTTCCTTGGTTGATGCGGATAAATGTTGCCTGGCTTGCGACAACGTAACTGTGCCGCAAGCCTGAGTGTCTAATAGCGGCTCAGAAGCGGCCTTTGCCGCCGCTGGCGATGTATTCCGACAACGCCATCTGCTGTTTGCCGATATTCGCCAGGGTAAGATGCACGCGTTTGATAATGGCGCGCATAAAGTCGAACATCAGTTGCGGTTCGTCATTGATCAGGGGGCGGATGTCATCAGCCTTGAAGCGCAATACGGTCGCGTCGCCCAGCGCCATGACAGATCTGGTATGTGGCGTGTCATCGATAAAGCTGAGCTCACCCACCAGATCGCCTTTTTCCAGTACATGCAGGATCCGTGGCTTTTTGCCTTTTTTACGCTCCTTGACGATTGCCAAGCGGCCATCTGCAAGCAGATAAAAGCTATCGGCTTTATCGCCCTCATGAAACAGGAATTCATCATTTTTCAATGGTTCTTCGCAGCAGGCGCGTTCAGCGAGGATCTGTGCGCCGGTTGCGCCGATGTATTTCCCAATTGGCGCCTCTTCGATCAATTGCTTGACGCGCTCGATGTCTGGCTTGTTCATTGGTATCTCCGGATTGGTTCGGTTAATGAGGAAATCGAAATAAGATGATTTCGCGTGGCATCAAGGTTGTTCTTTGCTGCGGGGGTCAGTCCTTCCTGCAATTCCCATTCGTAGCCGCGGATCGTCAGCAGCATGACATCGGGAGTACGCGCAAAACACTGCTCGCAGGTGGCAAGAATCGATGCAACGGAAATGGCATGTGAGGTGAAACTGAAATCCATGCGCGGTGTAACGCGTTCGATCCGGAAGGTATCGACCTGGCTGTCTTTGGTGGCATCGACGAACAATACCCGCTGCTTGTGGCTGATGAGGTCGGCGTCTTCCAGATGGAGCTGGTAGTGGCGCAGCAGCTCGGCTTGCGGGCACAGCGCAGCGTGTTCCAGCCAGTCGATAAAAGCCCAGCCCAGACCATCGTCCTGTCGGCCGACGTTCCCAATGCCGTAGACCAGTGCACTGGGGTGGTCGTAATCGGCCAGATTCAAAACACCATGTTCAGCGGCGACGTCAGCGCACTTGTTCATCGACCAGTGCTCCGTTGCTGTCGAATACAGAGACCACCAGTGGCATTTGCCCCATGGCGTGCGTGGCGCAACTCAGGCAGGGGTCGTAAGCGCGGATGCCGACCTCGATGGCATTCATCATGCCTTCAGTGATTTCGGCCTTGCCGTCGAGATACTCTTCGGCCACTGCACGCACGGTGCGGTTCATCACGGTATTGTTTTGCGTCGTGGCGACCACGAGGTTGGCAAACGTAATAGCGCCATCGCGGTTGGCGCGGTAGTGATGCAGCAGCGTGCCTCGCGGTGCTTCGACAACGCCGACACCTTCTCCGGTCCAGGCGCTGTCGGCCGGCGTGATCACCAGTTGCTCACCCTGCAAGTCGGGATCGTTCAGCAGGTTCTTGATCAATTCGGCCGAGTGCAGAATTTCGATGGCGCGCGCCCAGTTGGTATGCAAGGTCATGTCGTTGGCTTTGCCATCGGTGTAGTCATGGAATTTTTCCAGGGCAGCCTTGGCAAGGGGGGTGTCGTCACTATAACTTTTGGTTACGTTGACCCGGCCTAGCGGCCCGACCCGTACTGAGCCCTCTTCGCGCCCCAGCTCCTTGAGGTAGGGGAATTTCATATAGCTCCACTCCTCGGTGGCTTCGGCGAAGTAGTCCAGGTAGTCGTGATAGTCGAATTCGGCGACGGTGTCTTTGTTCACATCGACGATGCGTATCTTGCCGTGGTAGTAGTCCACATTGCCTTCGTCATCTACCAGCGACATGTTGAGCGCAGGCACCTTGGCAAAGCGGTCCACCTCATCGCGGTGTTTCTTGTGAAAATCGTGGAACAGTTCTACGCCTTCGACGGCGTAGTCAATGACTTGATCAATGGAGAGCAGGCCGTCTTCGCCGTTGAGCAGGCGGTCGCGTGCAGCTTTGCTCAGGTTCTGATTGACGCCGCCGGGGATCGATTCGATACCGTGCATGCGTTTGCCTAAAACGGCTTTGATGACCTCTTGTCCCCATTTGCGCAGCGCCACCACGCGCTTGACCAGCTCGGGGTTGGCCTCCACCAGCCCCAGTACGTTGCGTTTCTCCGGTGGTGCATCCATGCCGAACAGCATTTCTGGCACGATGAGATAAAAGTAAGCGGTGGTGTGTGATTGCAGTTGTTGGCCGTAATGCCCCAGGCGACGGATTTTCTCCGGCGTGGGCAGCATCTGTACGCCGCTACTGTATCCGGCGCCAATCATGTCATCCAATGCCTTGGCACCACATAGATGATGGCTGACGAAACAGATGCCGCAGATGCGCTGCAAGAACATCGGGGCTTCCCAGTAAGGATGCCCCTGGACGAATTTTTCGAAGCCACGAAACTCGACCACATGGAGTTTTGCGTCGGTTACCCGGTTCTGGTCGTCCAGGTGGACGGTGACTTTGCCGTGACCTTCGATGCGGGTTACAGGATCGATAACAAGTTTTCTACTCATGGTTTATGCCTCCTCAATCGTAGCGATTGATGGATGTGGGCAGCTCAACTTCCCGCCCGTTGACCAGGTCGTCCAGCACTTTGAAAATGGCCTCGCCATCAGGTGGGCAACCTGGAATGAAATAATCCATCTTTACCACTTCGTGGCAGGGATAGACTTTGGTGGTGATCTTCGGCAGATCGGGGTGATAGGGGATGCGTGGTTCGCTGTCTGGCTCGGTGGTGGGAACGTCGAGATAGGCTTCCTCGAAGCATTCCTCCAGCGGCACCACATTGCGCATTGCCGGCACACCGCCCCAGACGGCACAGGCGCCGACGGAAATGAGGATGTCGCAGTTTTCGCGGAAATGTTCCAGTGTTTCGATATTCTCATCATTGGCAACACCGCCTTCGACAAAGCCGATGGCGCAGCGATGTGGAATGCGTTTGACGTCCGTCAGTGATGATCGCGTAATGGTCACCTTTTCCAGCAGCCTCAGCAGATTTTCGTCCATATCAAGAAACGACAGGGTGCAGCCCCAGCAGCCGCACAGGCCGATCATGGCGACCTGGATTTTTTCATCCCTGGCAGCCTGCGTTTCAGGGTCCAATGGTGTTGCCGGTAGTTCGTGCGAGGCGATTTCATGTTTTTCAGTGCTGCTCATTTGTGTTTCCTCTTCAGTGCCCGTTCCCGGATCGATTTGATTTCGAATTTGCGGCGCCCGATGGGGTCGTTATACCCCAGGCCCTTTTCGATGATGCAGCCTACCGGGCAGAGTTCGGCGGCTTCGCGCACTTGCTCATCGGGCATTTTATTGGCGAGCGCCACGTCCACTTCGATACTGGCGTGGGTGCCGCGATGATCGATGCTGAAAATCTTGCGCCCGGTTTCCTTGTCGCGCACAAACTCCACGCAGCGTTGGCAGAAAATGCAACGATCCCGCTCCAGCCAGAGTTTTTCTGGTGCTGTTTCGCGCTCGCGTACCGGGAAACGATAGGGGAAGCGTGACACCATCATGCCCACCTCATAACCGACAGCTTGCAATTCGCAGCGGCCACTTTTTTCGCAGCTTGGGCAGTTGTGATTGCCTTCGGCGAACAGTAGCTCGACCAACGCCTTGCGCATGTCGGCCACTTCCGGCTCGTTGACTTCGACTTCCATGCCATCGCTGACCGGCACCGTGCAGGCCGCCATCACATTGCCATTGACGCGCACCGAACACGCCCGGCAGGTACCGAGACAGGGTTTGCCGCGCTGGTAGCAGAGTGTCGGGATATAGACGCCATTGTCAGCGGCCACATCGACCAGCCTGTCACCGTGTTGGGCGATGACCTCGTGGCCGTCGATGGTGATTCGAATGCTCATGATTGTTTCTCCTGCACAAGGTCTTGATAGGCCTGCTCATGTGCCTGCAATGCGGCTTTCAGGTCGAAGGAGGGCAGCAATGGGCCTTCTGGTGTTACCAATAGCTTCTCGTAAAGTTCAGGAAATTTATCCAGCGTGGTGAGCAGTGGTTTGGCCGCGGTGGTGCCCAGCCCGCAACGGCTGGTGGCGTGCATCAGGGTTCCCCAGCTGCGGATGTCAGCGAGGTCTTTCTCGCTGCCTCTGCCGGCGCGAATCAGGCGGATCTTCTGGTAGAGATCGACGCCACCGGCACGGCAGGGGACGCAGATGCCGCAGGACTCATCGACGAAGAAGCGCATGAAGTTCTCGACGATGTCCAGCAGGTCGCGATGCCGGTTGAAGATCATCAGTGAGCCATTGCAGGACAGATCGCTGTAGCAGAACAGGCGTTCGCCATCCTGGATGGCCGAGACGCATTCGCCGGATGGGCCGCTGATTTGGACGGCCATTGGATCGACCGCACCCACCATTCTTAGCACCTTGTTGAGTGACACACCCCATTCGATCTCGTAGATGCCGGGGCGCTCGCAATCGCCAGATACGCTGAGCAAGCGTGTTCCGGTGGATTCATCGGTGCCGAGTGCGTTGAACCAGTCGGCGCTTTTGGCGATGATCCGACTGACGGCAGCAAAGGTTTCCACATTGTTGACGCTGGTGGGCATGCCCAGATAACCCTGCTGGATGGGGTAGGGTGGTTTGACGCGCGGCGTGCCCCGCTTGCCTTCACAGGACTCGATCAGGGCGGTCTCGTCACCGCAGATGTAGGCGCCAGCCCCCATCTGGATGCGAATGTCGAAATCGAAGTTCTTGCCCAGAATATTATTACCGAGCAGGCCGTGTTTGCGGAAATCCTCGATTTGTTGTTCGAGATAGGCTTTCAGATACCAGTATTCCGCGCGCAGATAGATGATGCCTTGGCGCGAACCGATGCCCCAGGCGGCGATGATCATGCCCAGCAGCACATCGCCCGGAGAGCGTGTCAACAGCACCCGGTCTTTGAAGGTGCCCGGTTCGCCCTCGTCGGCATTGCATATGATGTATTTCTCTTCGCCTTCGGCGTCACGTCCAAGACGCCACTTCAGCCCGGTTGGAAAGCCCGCGCCGCCGCGCCCGCGCAGCCCGGAGTTGGTCACCTCTTCGATGATCTCGTCGGGCAGCATTTCCAGCGCATTCTCCAGCAGTGTCGGGTAGTCCCGATCCGCTCGGAAAAAGACAGGGCCTTCATTCTGGATATTGTCTTCGACCAGGGCCTCGACATACTCAATCTTGGCGGGATCAAGGCGATCGACGCCGGCGATGGTCTCTGCGCTCTTGCCAGCCTTGAGTCCCGCAATAATTCGCTCGACTTTTTCCGGGGTGAGGTTGGTGAACACAATGTCGTCCACCATCATGGCGGGTTCCTGGTCGCTCAAACCGATGCAATTGGTGTCGTACAGGCCGAAGGTGCCCGAATCATCGACGTTGCCAAAGGCACAGCCGCAAACGCGTTCGAGGGTTTCACGCAGTTGCTCATACCCTTTGGCGCGGGCGATGACGGTATCGGCGAGGAAAATCTTGTGCTTGCCCGGTGGCTGGGTGAAATAGAAATGGTAGAAGCTCGCTGTTTCATGAATATCGCAGGCGGACATGTTGAGCCCTTCGGCCAGCGCCTCGGTCGCCTCCTCGGAGATAAAACCGTCGCTGCGCTGTACGTCCCACAGGATATCCATCAAGCGGGTTTTGTCTGCACCGTAGCGGTCCAGAATAGTTTGGATCTTCAACTGCATATGTTGTACCCCTGTCTCACTGGATGAGGTGGTAAGTCGCCTGCGCAAAGCAAGGCGGCTGCGTGAATGGGCGCCCTGGGTGCGGCCTGCCCGGCTGAGATGATCAATCGTCTTCGCGTCATTTGTTTACTGCCTGATCTTGTTCATACGTGTCGGGTCGATGCTTGTGCTGGGCGTTCGGTGTTGCTTCAGCGTCGATGCTGGACTCGTCTTGGCGCGCCGGATAGGCCGTGTCGCAATCTTGCCCGCCGAACAGGGTGTTCAGTATGAACAAGGCCGCCTTGACCGCCGAATCCTGATCGGGAAACGCACCGATGGGCGTGTCGATGGTACTTGTTTGATAGCGTCCGATGCTGTTGGCTTGGGCGATGGTGAATGTTCGTGAGCCTGCCGGGAAGTGGTGTTGTATCTTTTTACCGATTTGCAGGCTTTGCCACTGGTCACCTTCCTGCGGCAGGAGCAACAAAAGCAGCGATGAAGGGGTGATGAGCGCCCCCAGGCAGCAGCCATTCCACCAGCGAAAGCCGACTGCTTGCACCTTCAGGCGGGTATTCGACATCGCTGGCTGAGATCCTTGGCGGTTGCCAATGTCACGAAATGCTCTTTCGAGTCCAGCTTCGAGATACTTGGGGCAGATCATTTCCAGGTACCGGTCCAGGTTGCAGTCGTATTTGTTGTCGGGTTATTCCGGCTTGGCATGTGAACCATTTAGCAATTTAGATGCCAATCGAGGTGCCGGGGGGGGTGTCTGTTGGATGTGAGTCTATAGCTGGCCCAACGAAAGCGCGCATTTCGGCATGATCGCAACACGTTTATGCTCGATCGGCGAACTTGCATGCTAAGAGAGGTGCCTTAGGGCTTTGGTGGGGCGCTTGGTAGCTTGCTGCAAGGGGATGTGGTGGAGCTGAAATGTATTATTCCGGCTGAGTTCGTAACTGGAAAGGTTCTTTCCATCTCTGCTGTTGTGTCAACCGTGCCTCCCAATATCCCCCTGCTTGGACGTTAGATTGTCACGCTGGTCGCTGAGTGCGACGAATTGACCCGAGCCGGGTCGTGCCAGGCTTTCTGGGCGTGTTTTAAGCGCCGCAAATACCCGTTTTCTACCGTTATTGTCATTCTTTTCCCGAAAATACTGGCAGGTCGCTTGCATCACTCCATGGTACAGCCGGCAAGCGTGCTGGCGCGGTATTTCATTGAACCAGTCACAGCCGAGAGGAGTTGATGATGAAGCGAAAGACGGGTGATCAGCCGAACAGTCGAAGGACATTTCTAAAAGGTGTGATGGCGACAGGAGGTGGCGCTGCCATCGCTGCCGTTTCATCCGCACCGGTATTGGCGCAGACGCAGGAAGACGATGTGGTAGCACCGCAACCCGTTGGATACCAGCTGAGTGAGCATGTCCTTGAATATTACAAAACCCTGAAGAGCTGAGGCTAAGAGGCGAGTCATGAAACTGAAAAAGATTTCCAGCCGGGTCGAAATGCCTGACAGCCCGGAAAATGAAAATGGCGCGGTCGCGGTCTGCTCGCGGCGCGCATTTCTGCGTAATTCAAGTCTACTGGCGGGGACGGTCGCGCTGGCATCTGGTGTCACACCCGGGATGATGCGGCGGGCGACAGCGTCGGCAGCACCCGCAGCGGGGGGCGATGTCAAAAAGGTCAAAAGCATCTGCACACACTGCTCGGTCGGCTGCGGCATTATCGCCGAGGTGAGAAACGGCGTGTGGGAAGGTCAGGAACCCGCGTTCGATCATCCCTTCAATCTGGGCGCACATTGTGCAAAAGGCGCTTCGGTGCGTGAGCATGGGCACGGTGAGCGCCGCTTGAAATACCCCACCAAACTGGTCAATGGGAAATGGAAGCGCATTTCCTGGGATCAGGCGATCAATGAAATTGGCGACAAGCTGCTGGATATTCGCAAGACCTCATCGCCCGATTCAGTCTATTGGCTGGGCTCGGCGAAACACAACAACGAGCAAGCCTATCTGTTTCGCAAGCTGGCGGCGATGTGGGGCACCAACAACGTCGATCATCAGGCCCGGATCTGCCATTCGACCACGGTTGCAGGGGTGGCGAATACCTGGGGCTATGGTGCGATGACCAATTCGTACAACGATATTCACAATAGTAAATCCATTTTACTGATCGGTTCCAATCCGGCCGAGGCGCACCCTGTGTCGTTGCAGCATATCTTCAAGGCGAAAGAAGAAAATAATGCACCGATGATCGTGATCGATCCGAGGTTTACCCGCACGGCAGCGCACGCGGATCACTTCTTGCAGATTCGCCCCGGTACTGATGTGCCGCTGATCTGGGGCATGTTATGGCATGTGTTCAAGAACAACTGGCAGGACGATGAATACATCCGCCAGCGTGTCTATGGCATGGATGAGATCAGGGCCGAGGTCGAAAAGTGGACGCCTCAGGAAGTCGAAAATGTCACTGGTGTTCCCGAGCACAAGGTTTACGCCGCGACAAAAGCCATGGCGCAAAACCGTCCAGGCACGTTTATCTGGTGCATGGGCGGCACGCAGCACACCATCGGCAACAACAACACCCGCGCCTACTGCGTATTTCAGCTCGCGCTGGGAAATGTCGGTGTATCTGGTGGCGGCACGAATATTTTTCGCGGCCACGACAATGTGCAAGGCGCAACCGATCTTGGTGTGCTGGCCAACACGCTGCCTGGCTACTACGGGCTCAAGCCCGGCTCATGGGCGCATTGGGCGCGGGTCTGGGATCTCGATCTCGACTGGATCAAGGGCCGTTTCGACAATGCGAGCTACGCCAAAAAGGGTGACAAGGATATTCCGGTGATGAACACCAAGGGTATCCCGGTATCGCGCTGGATCGATGGTGTTCTCGAAGACAAGGACAAGGTCGCCCAGAAGGATAATATTCGCGCCATGATTTTCTGGGGGCATGCGCCCAACTCGCAGACCCGTGGCCCGGAAATGAAGACGGCGATGGAAAAGCTCGACATGCTGGTGGTGGTCGATCCCTATCCAACCGTCTCGGCAGTCATGCATGACCGCAAGGATGGTGTCTATTTGCTGCCCGCTGCTACCCAGTTTGAAACCTATGGTTCGGTGACGGCTTCCAATCGCAGCCTTCAGTGGCGTGACAAAATTATTGACCCGCTGTTCGAATCGTTGCCCGACCATATCATCATGTACAAGCTGGCGAAAAAACTGGGCATCGCCGAGCAGTTGTGCAAACACATCAAGGTTGAAAATGATGAGCCGGTTATCGAGGACATTACTCGCGAATTCAACCGCGGCATGTGGACCATCGGCTACACTGGGCAGAGTCCCGAACGGTTGAAGCTGCAACAGAAAAACTGGGGCAATTTCGACTACACCTCCCTGAAAGCAGAGGGCGGGCCATGCGATGGTGAGTTCTACGGTATGCCCTGGCCTTGTTGGGGTACACCGGAAATGAAACACCCAGGCACGCCGAATCTCTACGACGGTAGCACGCCGGTTGCCGAGGGTGGCCTGACCTTCCGGGCCCGCTTCGGTGTCGAACGCAATGGCGTCAACTTGCTTGCGGAAGGTTTTCATTCCAAAGGTTCTGGCATCAAGGATGGTTATCCTGAATTCACCGACAAGATGTTGAAAAAGCTCGGTTGGTGGAACGATCTAACGCCAGAGGAGAAAAAGGCCGCCGAAGGGAAAAACTGGAAGACCGACCTGTCCGGTGGTATTCAGCGGGTTGCCATCAAGCACGGTTGTGCGCCGTTTGGTAATGCAAAGGCACGCGCGGTCGTGTGGACTTTCCCCGACCCGGTGCCGATTCACCGGGAGCCGCTGTACACCTCACGATACGATCTCGTGAAGAAATATCCTACTTACGAAGATCGAAAATCATTTTGGCGGCTGCCAACGCGCTACCAGTCTGTTCAGGCCAAAGACTACTCGGGCGACTTCCCAATCATTCTGACCTCCGGGCGTTTGGTCGAGTATGAAGGTGGTGGAGATGAAACTCGCTCCAACCCCTGGCTTGCTGAATTGCAACAGGACATGTTCGCCGAGATTCATCCGCGCGATGCCAATAACGCCGGTATTCGCGAAGGTGATGATATCTGGGTGGAAACGCCAGAGGGCAAGGTTCGCGTCAAGGCGCTGATCACGCGCCGGGTAGCGCCGGGCGTTGCCTTTATGCCTTTCCATTTCGGTGGCGTTTTTCAGGGCAAGGATCTACGCGATAAATACCCGGAAGGTGCTGCGCCCTATGTGTTGGGTGAAGCCTGTAACACCGCTTTCACCTATGGCTATGACTCGGTTACCCAAATGCAGGAAACCAAGTGCAGCCTGTGCCGTATCCAAAAGGCCTGAGGAGGTAATGAATCATGGCAAGAATGAAATTCTATTGCGACGTTGAGCGCTGTATTGAATGCAACGCCTGTGTCACCGCCTGTAAAAACGAAAACGATGTGCCCTGGGGGGTCAACCGCCGCCGGGTCGTGACCATCAAGGATGGCGAGCCCGGTGAGCGGTCGCTGTCGGTCGCCTGTATGCACTGCTCCGATGCGCCCTGTGCTGCGGTTTGTCCGGTCGATTGTTTTTACACTACGGATGATGGTGTCGTATTGCACAACAAGGATATCTGTATCGGCTGTGGCTATTGTTTCTATGCCTGCCCGTTTGGTGCGCCCCAGTTTCCCGATGATGGCGCCTTTGCCAGCCGCGGGAAAATGGATAAATGCACTTTCTGCGCCGGTGGCCCAGAAGAGCCAAGCAGCGCAGAGGAACACAAGAAATACGGCCGCAACCGGCTGGCCGAAGGGAAATTGCCGCTATGCGCGGAGATGTGTTCCACCAAGGCGCTACTGGCTGGGGATGCAAACGTGATTGCCGATATTTATCGGGATCGTGTGGTGAATCGTGCTGCGGCGGGGATTTCGCTGGGCGCAGGTTATCAGCGTGCCACCTTGGGGCCGGCACCCGATATGGAAGGCAAGGCCAGTGCAACGGAGTAGGGCAAACTAACTCAAGTTTCGGAGTTCATCAGGGTTGAGGTCAGTGCTATCCGTAGCAACACGACTGTCGTGTCTGACAGCTTCCCCCTTTGTCAAAGGGGGATTCGCTGGCTTGCAAATTTGAACTCCGAAATTTGAGAAACTAAATATATGATGACAAAACCGCGCTGTCTATGCGGGGACTTCCCCGCATGACTAACGTTCGTCAATGGAGGTATCACATGTTATCGATCGTTAGAAAAATATACTGCTTCAACATCGCATTGGTATTGTTTGCTGTGCCAATTCCCTCGTTTGCAGACTGGGCGCTGGACAAGGGGCAATCTCAGCTTAATTTCGTGTCTATCAAGAAATCGGCTGTCGCCGAGATTCATGGCTTCAAGCAGATCGACGGCATGTTGTCGTCAGATGGGCGTTTTGAGCTGGAGCTCAAGCTCGCCAGTGTGGCGACCAATATTCCGATCCGCGATGAGCGGATGCGGGACATGCTTTTCGAGGTGGGCCAGTTCCCGCTTGCAAAAATCACTGGCGATGCTGATTTGACGCCGATCAAGGGGCTGCCGGTGGGTGGCATGGCCGACCTCGATGTCGAGGTCAATTTGACACTGCATGGAAAAAGCGCATCGATGAATAGTCGGCTACGCGTGGTCAGGCTCGATGGCAATAAGCTCTTGGTGAGTACGTTGCAGCCGATGATCGTCAATGCAGCTAAATTTGATCTGGCAGCTGGTATCGAAAAGCTAAGGGAAGTGGCAAAGTTGCCTGCGATCGCCAGCGCTGTACCGGTGACGTTCAGTATGGTGTTTTCGCCGTCTGCGGCAGACGCGCCGAAGGGGAAGTGATCTATGGGGTTACGACTTCTCATGCTATTGCTGCTATTGCTACCCGCGCAGCAGCTTGTCGCAGCGTCTGAGGCCGCTGCCAACGTGCCGATCTATTTTTCCAATCCGGGGGCTGAAGTATGGAATGCCGTGCGCCAGCGTGATGATCTGGTGTTGCCGGCACGAACCCAGGCGCCCCGCCCGGACGATGCTGTCCTGATCGATATTGAAGGCGAGAATTTCCGCCATTTTCGCGATGAAAAACTCACCCGCTACGGTGGTTGGGCGATGGCGGGGATTCTCATTCTGCTGGCGTTGTATCATCTGGTACATGGACCGGTGCGGATTGTTGATGGCGAAAGTGGCAGCCGTATCGAGCGGTTCAAACGATATGACCTGATTCTGCATTGGGTGTTGGCCGGTACATTTCTGATCCTCGCTGTCACTGGCCTGCTTTTTCTGTTTGGCAGGTTGGTCATTATTCCATGGTTGGGCATCGAGGCCTTCGGCCCGATTGCGTTGGCCGGCAAGTGGATACACAATCTGCTGGGCCCGCCATTCGCTGTTGTTCTGGTGCTCTTTTTTATTCGTTTTGTTGGCAAGAACCTGCCTCGCGCTGCCGATATTGTCTGGCTCGCTAAGTTGGGTGGCTTTCTTGGCAACTCACACCCTCCCGCCGGATTTTTCAATGCGGGCGAAAAAATTCTCTTCTGGTTGCTGATTGTAATTGGCGCGGGCATCAGTGTGTCAGGATTGGTGCTCGACTTTCCATTCGTCGTCGATTCGGCGCGCGAACCGCTGCGCCTTGCACAGGTCATACATGGGCTGACAACCGTTGCGTTGATGGCCGTGATTATTGGCCACATCTACCTTGGCAGCGTCGGCACCGAAGGTACGCTACAGAGCATGACGCGAGGAAATGTGGATACCAACTGGGCGAAAACTCACCATTCGTTATGGTATGAGGAGGTAAGCAGTCAGCAGGGTAAACCGGAAAAATCGGCTGATCCGGAAAAAAGCTGACCAGAGTTTCTTACCGGGTTGATAAGCGGGGAGCGCTTATCAACCCGCTTCCAAGTAACTCAAGTTTCGGGGTTCAGATATGCGGGTCAGGCACTTCTCCCCCTTTCGCAAAGCGGGTCAGGCACTTCCCCCCTTTCGCAAAGGGGGGTTAGGGGGGATTGGAACGGCCATGGGTTCGCAGAAAGCCCGTGGAAATCCCCCTCAATCCCCCTTTGACAAAGGGGGACGCTGTCAAACGAGGTAGCTATGTTTCTGCCAGTGGTGCCAATATCCACCCGGATGAACTCCGGAACTTGAGCAAGTAACTTCCCACCAAACCGTTCGCGTGGCGGCCTCGATTTCCCCCTTTGCCTGCCCGAGCATTGCGGGCCCAGTCGGGATCAGTCAGCAGGGGTGCTTCCAAGTAACTTCGCACCAAACCGGTAACTTGGCAACCACTGATACCCCCTTTGCCCGCCCGAGCATCGCAGGCGCAGCCGGGATCAGCCCGCAGGGGGCAGGCCATGGATGGCCTGCGTCGGCCGTCACGAAGGGACGTGTCGGCCGACCCCCGGCTGGGCCGAGAAGCGCAGGAAGCGGCTTTGGCATCCTGCGTCGCTCTAGCTCCTCCATCCCTGGAGTCGACAGCGGGAATCGGGGCGGCATTGATGTACAGGGATGTACTGAATGCTGCGATTGCAGGATGCAAGAGAGCAGCGCTTTGGTACCTTTTTGTTGCTGTTGACAAAAAGGTACTCGGGGCCGTGGCAAAAGGCCGAGGCGGAAGCACCACTGCTTGATTGGCCACGAAACAATGCCACCACGCTTTCCAAGTGCTGAGGCCAACAAACCTGATCTTCCACTTGTTGTCCTCACTATTTATATCAAGCAAGGTGGTATCGGTTTCGCGCTCATCAATACTACGATTCTTCCAACCTATCCTCGCATAGCGCGAGTTCCATTTTTTGCTCGTCCAAAAACCGGAACCCAAAAAAGGACGCCCCAACACACGCTTGATTTCGCTGCCGGGCACGCCTTCCGGGGTCAGCTTGAGCGGCTTCCTGCCGCGCAAGCTTCAACCGGCCATCCATGGCCGGTTGCCCCCTCCAGTCGCACCCGGCAGCGGCGCGTGTGAAGGGGAAAGAAAACCAAGTAGCCGGGTGGCTATTGAATGGCTGGCTCAGGTATCATTTCGTTACTTTTCGGTGTGTGCCCGCTACGCGGGCTGGGGCGCTAAGTAGTCAGGTGTTATGTCCCTTGAATAGCTCGTTTCAGACAAAGTGAAGTGGCTAGACTATCCCGGACACACAACCTCAAGTAACCTTGAGGCATAAACTGGAGAGTGTGTAGCGATGAGTAAGCAAAGCAAACCGCCGGAATATACTGCCGAGTTCAAGGAGTCCGCAGTCAAGCTGGCGACACAGAGCGACCAGCCAGTGGCCCGGACGGCAGAAGAGCTCGGCATCAACAAAAACACCCTATACAACTGGGTCGGGAAGTATCAGCAGTCGAAGCCCAAAGGCAGTGGCCGCGATGACGAGCATGTCTATGATGAACTCAAACGTTTGCGTCGTGAAAACAAGCGCTTGATGGAGGAGCGCGATATTCTAAAAAAGGCGGCGGCGTACTTCGCGAAGGAAAGCCTGTGAAGTACGCCTTTATCAAAGCCCATCAGGAACTGTTCACCGTGAGGCGGATGTGCGCACTTCTGGAAGTCTCTACCAGCGCCTACTACGACTGGATTAGGCGACCTGAGAGTGCACGCAAGGCCGAAGACCGATGTCTGTCTGAGAAGATAGTCAGCATCCACCGGGATAGCCGTGAAACCTATGGTGCGCGGCGTATTGTTCATGAGCTACGCGAAGATGGAGATGAAGTCAGCCGAGCCAGGGTAGGACGCCTGATGAAGGAGAAAGCATTGAAGGTCAAGAGTCGGCGCAAGTTCAAGGCGACCACCCGTTCAGATCATGGACGGCCGGTGGCGCCTAACCTGTTGGAACGACAGTTCGATGTTGCGACCCCCAATACTGTTTATGCGGGCGACATCACCTATATTCCAACCGCTGAAGGTTGGCTTTACCTGGCGGTGATGATCGACTTACATTCAAGAGCCGTCGTTGGCTGGGCCATGTCAGAGCGCATGACAGCAGACTTGGTTAATGACGCATTGATGATGGCGATCTCAAAGCGTCAACCTGCGTCCGGGTTGCTGGTTCATTCTGATCGAGGAAGCCAGTACGTATCCGACCTATATCAGAAATCACTGGCCGATCATGGCTTTGTCTGCAGCATGAGCCGGAAGGGAAACTGTTGGGAGTGCGAAGCCTACCCTTGGGTGCAATGCGCCGTCTGAGAGCTTCTTCCATACGCTCAAGACAGAACTAACCTTCCACCGCCGCTATGCGACGAGAGAGCAGGCCAAACAGGACATCTTTGAATACATCGAGGTGTTCTACAATCGAAAACGACGTCATTCAACAATCGGGTATCAGGCTCCTTTGGAGTACGAGCAGCAAGCCCAATCTGTTGCGTGATTTTTTGTCCGGAAAAGTCTTGCCATATCAAAGCGCCTCAAGACACATGCCGGCAAAACTGCTGGCGTTGAAAATCGACAATAAACTGCGCTATTTCTTCAGTATCGTTCAGGTTCAATAAAGGCAATTGACGTGGCAGCGTCAGGCTGGCATCTGCTGCAACGGCAATGATGTGCTGCATGCGTCCGCAGAGTAGCGGGCGGTTCAGTGAGGGGCGGTGGAGTTCTATTTTGGGGAATATTTCGCGCTTGAAGCCTTCGACCAGTATCAGGTCGAGGCGGGAAGGGTCGAGCATCGAGAGAAGGTCGGCCAGTGCGGGCGGTTCGTCCTGGTCGAATTCGGTCATCAGGGCGGCACGTTTGCTTGAGGCGACCAGCATCTGGTCAGCACCGGCATGGCGCAGTTCCCAGGAATCCTTGCCGGGCTGATCGACTTCAAAGCTGTGATGGGCGTGTTTGATGACGCCCACACGGATCTCTCGCGCCCGCAGCAGCGGCAGCAGTTGTTTCAGCAGGGTGGTTTTGCCGGTGCCTGACCAGGCGCATAACCCCAAGATCGGCAGTGGGCTTTGTATCATGGTGATTCGTTGTGTTGTGCTGGAATGGGCCGGGCTGGGGTGGATTGCTGCCCGGTTGCGGGTACCACGCTAGGATCGATGCCGAGCCTGCCGTTGTGCAGGCGCAGCCTGTCATGCATGAAGGTGGGAAAATGTTGCGGGTCGTGGGTTGCGATCAGCAGGCTGCGCTTTTCGTCGAGCAGGGCATCGAGCAGGTCGAGAGTTCTGGCGCGTGATCTGCTGTCGAGGTTGGCCGTGGGTTCGTCGAGTAACAGAAAGGGAACGCCGCGCAACCAGGCACGCGCTAGCGCCAGGCGTTGGCGCTCGCCGCCGGACAGACGAATGGCCTCACGCCGCGCCAAGTGCTCGATACCGGCCAGCGCCAGCGCCTTGTCCAGTTGCCACTCGCGCTGTTTGCGGCCCAGGCTGCGGGGCAGGGCCAGTTTGAGATTGCTCAGTACCGTGCCACGGAACAGATACGGGTGTTGATGCAAATAGGTGGTGCAACTGCGTAGCAGAGCTGCTGCCTTGCGTGGTGAGGTCGTTGGCGGTGTCAGCAGCTGGATGCTGTCGGCGGGCTGGAGCCCGGCAAGAATGCGCAGCAAGCTCGACTTTCCGGCGCCGTTGTCGCCACACAGCAAACGGCAACCGCCGGGATAGAGGTCCAGCGCCAGATGATCGAACAGCTGCTTGCGCTCGTATTGCAGCCGCAGATCACGTACTTGCAGGGTCTTCATGTCAGTAACTCCGGTTGCAGGCGGCTGCGGCCTTGCATCCAGTGCAAAGTGGTGTTGAGCGCAAAGGCCAGTATCAGCAGCACCAGACCCAGCGCAATGCCCTGTGCATAGGCGCCCTTGCTGGTTTCCAGCGCGATGGCGGTGGTGATATTGCGGGTATAGCCGAGAATATTGCCGCCCAGCATCATGGCAGCGCCAACCTCGGCGATGATCCGACCGAACGCCGCGATGACCGCTGCCAGCAAGACGTAGCGTACCTCGCCCATCAACACCCAGGCGGTGTGCTGCGGGCCATGTCCCAGGGTTCTGGCGGTCTCCCAGGCGCGGGGGTCGATTTCCTGCAGTGCGCTATAGGCCATGGAGACGATGATCGGCAGTGCCAACATGGTCTGGCCGGCGATCATGGCGCTTTGGGTGAACAGCAAACGCCACTCGCCGAGCGGTCCTGCCCGCGACAGCAGCAGGTAGAGCGTCAGCCCGACGACCACGGCGGGCACCGCCAGCAAGGTGTGAAACAGCGACAGCAAGAGGCGCCGCCCCGGAAAGCGCGCAAATGCCAGCAGCGCGGCAAGCAGCAGGCCGGGCGGTATGGCGATCAGCAGCGCGGTCAGTGAAACACGGAAGGATAGCCCGACGATTTCCCACAGCGCAGGGTCGCCGGACAGCAGGAGTTCGATGGCGTGCAGGCTGGCCTGGTTGAGTGATTCCATGATTCAAGGTCGGGCCAGCTGCATGGCGTCGGGGTGGAACAGTTGCTCGCCGCCCAGGCGGAAATTGGCAATTTGCTGTTGGCCGTCCTGCCCGGTCAGCCAGTCGATCAATGCCACTGCGCCACGGTGGTTGATGTCGGGGTAGCGTTTCGGGTTGACCGCGATCAGGCTGTAGGGGTTGTGCAACGTCTCGTCGCCACTGACGAGCGGCTGTAAAACCGATTGGCTGCGATAGGCCAGCCAGGTGCCGCGGTCGGTCAGGGTATAGGCATCGAGTTCGTTGGCCATTTGCAGCACTTTACCCATGCCCTGGCCCGCTTCACGATACCAGGCACCGGATGGCTGGATGCCGGCTGCTTGCCACAGCGCTCGCTCTTTCTTGTGGGTGCCCGAATCATCACCACGGGAAATGAATGTCGCGCCACGATTGGCAATCTGGCGCAGCGCCGTAGCGGCATCAGGCAGCTGTTTGATACCCGCGGGGTCGTCAGCGGGTCCGACAAGCAGAAAATCGTTGTGCATCACAGGCTGCCGGCGCAGGCCTGCCCCTTCGGCGATAAAGGCGCGCTCGGCGTTGGGCGCATGTACCAGCAACACATCGACATCGCCGTCACGCCCCATCCGTAACGCTTTGCCGGTGCCAACCGCAATCACATGAACGCGATAGCCTGTTTGGGCTTCAAATGCTGGCAGCAATGCTTGCAACAGGCCAGAATTTTCCGTGCTGGTTGTGGTGGCCAGGCGGACGATGGGCGCATCGTCGGCTGTGACAGGTGGCAGGACGAGTCCAAGGCAAAGCAGCAGCGTGACAACATATCGGTGCATGGCAACAAGCTCGAAATAACGATGGTGCAGAAAAGAATGCAAGGACGGTGCCAACCATTGCTGATCTGGTGCGGTTCTTGCATCAGCAGGGTAAAGCCAGTGTGGCGTGGCCTTTTCCACGCGCGGAATCACTTGAAATGCGCATGTCGAGAGGGTGGTGGTGGGTCAAAATGACCCACTTGTTGCTACGTTGGACTAGACTCAGAGGTGTTGTTGTCGGGTTTTTCTTTTCTCAAGTTTCGGAGTTCAGATTTGCACGTCAGCCAATTCCCCTTTCGCAAGGGGGGGCAGCCAATTCCCCCCTTTCGCAAAGGGGGGTTAGGGGGGATTGGAACGGCCATGTATTTGCAGCAAGCCTCTGAAAATCCCCCTCAATCCCCCTTTGACAAAGGGGGAGGCTGTCAGAAACGATAATAGTGTTGCTTCGGATAGCACCAGCAGCAACCGTAATGAATACTGAAGTTTGAGTTCTTTTTCTCGCGGCGCAACGCTTGAACCAGGCGTCAGCCCTGTGTGAACGCAGGAATTCAACACAAAATAAATCACCAATATTGAATATCTCAGGAACGGTTACACCATGAATACAAGCTCGGTAGCCCCTACTGCCCCCGACGCACTGTCTGCCAGTGACAATCCGGATGTGCCCATGAAACTGGAACCTGAATTGGCCTCGGTGCTCATTGTTGATGATGAGCCGGGTATGCGGCATTTTCTTAGCAAGGCGCTATGCAAGCGTTTCGGCATGGTGGAGGTAGCGGAAGACGCTGAAACCGCCGAGGCCTTGCGTCAGCGTTACCGTTTTGACGTGATCATCGCCGACATTCGCCTGCCGGGCTGTTCCGGGGTTGAATGGGTGCAGAAGGTTCGTGCCCAGGGCGCTGATACTGCGGTGATCTTCATTACCGCCAATGCCGATTTGAAAACCGCGATCGCCGCGTTGCGTGTCGGTGCCTTCGATTTTCTGCTCAAACCCTTTCGCACCGAGCAGCTGCTGGCAGCGGTGGAGCGGTGTCTGGCACACCAGCGTGTCGAGCGCGAAAACTATTTGTTACGGCGCGAGGTAGGCCAGATCGACGAGGCCGGCATGGTCGGGGTGAGCGAGGCAAGAAAAAACCTCTGCGAAATGCTCAAGCGCGTCGCGCCGATGAAATCCACCGTGCTGGTAGAAGGCGAGACCGGCACGGGCAAGGAGTTGGTGGCGCGGGCGATTCATCGCTGGAGTGGCCGCGAAGGCAGCTTCGTACCAATCAATTGTGGCGCGTTCACTGCCGACTTGCTGGAGTCGGAGTTGTTCGGGCATGTCAAAGGCGCTTTTACTGGTGCGCAGCAGGCGCGTGACGGTCTGTTCAGCTACGCCAATGGCGGCACGCTGTTTCTCGATGAAATCGGTGAGATGCCCCTGTCCATGCAGGCGCATTTGCTGCGTGTGATCGAGGAGCGCACCGTGCGCCCCGTTGGCTCCAATCGGGAAGTCCCGGTGGACGTGCGGATCGTCGCCGCGACCAATCGAGATCTGGCGAAAGAAGTGGCTGCCGGACGTTTCCGCGAGGATCTCTACTACCGCTTGAATGTGCTCACGTTACACCTGCCTGCACTGCGCGACTGCCAGGAAGATATTCCACCGCTGGTATCGCATTTCGTCGAGATGCTGTCGCGGGAAATGGGGATCACACCCCCCGAGGTGCGCGAAGCGGATCTGTTGCGGCTGATGAATTACGACTGGCCCGGCAATGTGCGCGAGCTGCGTAACGTCATCGAGCGCTGCCTGTTGCTGAACACCGGGCCGGGACAGTGTATTTCTGGCGTCGCTGCCCATCGCGCCAGCGCAGAAGACGACGACATGACGCTGGCAGCAGTCGAGCGCCGCCACATATTGCATGTGCTCACGCTGGAAAAGGGCAACAAGTCGGCGGCGGCGCGACGCCTGGGGATTGCGCGCAAAACCCTGGAGCGCAAGTTGAAGGAGTGGGGCGAAATGCAGGCAGCCGCCAAGCAGTGATGCAGCGGCGATTTTTGTGGGAGGCAACGGCGTGGGATTGATTCAGCCAGCCATCGACGCCATTCGTTCGCGCCTGCGGCGCAAGCTGCTGGCGCTGGTGCTGTTTCCCATTTTGCTGATCGTCCCGGTCGCCTTGCTGTTGTCGCTGTGGTGGGGGACGCGCTTTACCTACGATCAACTGTTTTTCAAGGTCACGACGGACCTTTCCGTGGCGCATGATGTGTTCCAGCGGGTGCGCCACGATTACCTCTCGCGGCTGGCGTTGCTGGGTGAGAGCTATGCTTTCCGCTCGGCGCTGGGGGAGGGAGACCCTCAGGCCGTGCGCCAACAGCTGGCACGCCTTGAGCAAAATGCGGGCTTTTCCTGGCTGTGGCTGACGGATTCCTCGGGGCAACGCTGGGGGGACGGTAACGATCGCGTCAGCCGGCCATCGCCGCTGCGCTCGGCGGCAGCGCAGGGTGAGGCGGTGAGTGGTGTGGAGATCTTCAGTGCCGAGGATTTACGCGCGATTTCCGAACAACTGGCCAGCACGGTCCGTCTGCCGTTGCTGGAAACTCCGCGCGCCAGGCCGACCACGCGGCAGGTGGAAGATCGGGGCATGATGATTCGTGTCATCTACCCCTTGCGGGACGAGGATGGCAAGGTGCTGGCGTTGCTCGATGGTGGTGTGTTGCTGAATCGCAATTTCGACTTTGTCGATGGCATTCGCGATCTGGTCTATGGCGAAGGGAGCCTGCTCGAAGGCAGTCTCGGCACGGTCACGGTTTTTCTCGATGATGTGCGGATCTCCACCAATGTGCCACTGCGTGCGGGGGAGCGGGCGCTTGGTACCCGGGTATCCGACCAGGTGCGCACCCAGGTGCTCGATGAAGGGCGTCACTGGATCGACCGCGCATTCGTCGTCAACGACTGGTATATCTCCGGTTACGAGCCCATCGTCGATTCGCGCGGAAAGCGGGTGGGCATCCTGTACGCCGGTTATCTCGAAGCGCCCTATCGGCGTGCGCTGTTTGGCGGCTTGGCACTGTTGATCGGCTTGTTTATCGTGTTGATGCTGCTGGCTTCTTCGCTGGCGGTCTGGGGTGCGCGCAGCATATTCCGGCCGGTGGAAGCGATCAGCCAGGTGGTGGCCGCCACCCGCCGGGGCGAACAGCGGCGTATCGGTGCGATTGCCTCGCAAGATGAGCTGGGTGAACTGGCGCGGCAGTTCGATGCCATGCTCGATCTGTTGCAGCAGCAGCACCAGCGGATCGAACAGGCTGCCAATGAACTGGAGCACAAGGTCGAAGAGCGAACGGCCGAGTTACGACGCAGCAATGAAGAGCTGCGTCAGACCATTCAGGTGTTGCGGCGCACCCGTCAGCAACTGGTGGTGGCCGAAAAGCTCGCCGCGCTGGGCGAACTCACTGCTGGGGTGGCGCATGAAATCAACAACCCCACCGCGGTGATGCTGGGCAATCTGGAAAACATCATCGAAGAACTGGGTGATGCCGCAGCGCCGGTGCGTGAAGATCTCGACCTGGTGATCGAGCAGGTCTATCGCATTCAGGATATCGTCAACCGCCTGCTGCAATATGCCCGCCCGGATGCTTACGCCGGCTACCTCAGTTACGTCGATGTCAATGAGCAGGTGCAAGCCTGTCTGCGCCTGGTCGAACATCTGCACAAGCAGCAGCAATTCGATATTCAGCTCAATCTGCAAGCCTCGGCCGGCATTGAAATCAACGTGCAGGAATTGCAACAGGTACTGGTCAACCTGCTCGTCAATGCGATTCATGCCCTGCCGGAAACCAATGGCGTGGTGCGCGTCTGCACCCGTGACTGGGAGCAGCGGGGGGTTGTTGTGGAAGTGCAAGACAATGGTCACGGCATCCCGCCGGAAAAACTCGATCAGGTATTCAACCCGTTTTTCACCACCAAAGCCCAAGGCGAGGGCACCGGCCTGGGGCTGTCCGTCAGCTATGGGCTGGTGCGCCGTTATGGTGGCTTGATCACCGTCGATTCCGCAGAAGGCGCAGGCACCACCTTTGCCGTGTATCTGCTAGCCGTACCAGAATTTCACGAGGATGAAGAGATGCTGGTGGAACAGTTGGCAGCGGTGGTGGAAGAGGGCGATGCCTGAAAAGGCACTAGTTCATCACGGTTGAGGTCAGCGCTATGCGTAGCAACACGAAGATCACGTCTGACGGCTTCCCCCTTTGTGAAAGGGGGTTTGAGGGGGATTTTAAGGGGCTTGCTGCGAACCCATGGTTGTTCCAATCCCCCCCCCTAACCCGAATGGCACTTACCTAAGCGAACAAAGCATTAAAATCAATCAGTTAGCAATGGCTTGGCGATTGTAAAGTTATTGGGTTAGTCGCAAAGTGCAGCCGCAGAATAGGCAAGACGAGCTAGTGATGCTTCCTTGAGCAGGGCATAGGCACCGAAACACCAACGGAATTCTCAAAATCCGCCAATTACCACCGTCAAAAAGTGTGAATTGGTATGAGAAAACCGTCACATGGCTTGGTAAGCTGACCCAGCCCGTCTGTAAGCGACAGCGCATCCCAGTTCAAGCGTGGATATGCGTCACTATGACATCTATCTACGGCTGATGACGTATATCAACGGCCAGGCGAGATATTGTGATCTGTCGAAATCCGCTGTGGATGTGGGATGAGGCAGGGTGCGGGCGAAGATGCGGATGTAGGGTTATACGTCCCATTGACGTGTTTAAACACGTCAATGGGACGTCTGCTAACTGTTATATTTAAAAGCGAGGTGACATGGATCAAAATCAAATAAATCAGGTTAAGGCCGTCATTGAAACATATTATTCGTTAGATATCGAAAAACTGATAGCGGATGCATATAAAGACCAAAAGGATTTGGCAGCTGTAAAAATTGGAGAGTTCTCTGCAATTGAATTGGTAGAATCTTTAAATAAAGTTTTTGTTCAATTTAAAGAAGAATTAAATACTACTTACGCAAAATCACTGCCATTTCAATATAATTTTCAAAATGAATTTGGCAGTGGTAATTTACATTCTGACCTAAATCAAATAATTGAATATATTCAAGGCAATCAGTTTTCGAATATCCCGCCTTATTTAAACAGAATAATTCATTATCAAGCGATTAACGGATTCTGGGAAAAATCCAAACGAAAATATTTCAGCCCGAAAGATAGAAGCTTCGCAAAAGAAGCTGAAAGAATAGACATAGTATCAAAGCATTTGGAGTCTTTGCTTGGTGAATCCAGCAATTTCTTTGCGTCACTAACGCAAAAAGAAGAAGAGCTGGATAATTTTATAAAGCAAAAGAAATCTCATCTTTCAGAAATTGAATCCCTACTTGTAGCTGCTAGACAACATGCAAGCGAAATAAATGAGCTTAATTCTAAATCGGCAACATTAACTGAGAAAATATCAGTGCTGTCTGAAACAAGCGCCGAGAAAGAGGAATCTATTAGTGAGTTACTAGCGACAATAAATAAGCAGCAATCTGAAAGTAAAAACTCAAGTTTCGGAGTTCACTTTCAGCGCATCCCCCCTATAAGGCATTGAAATAGCAACAAAAAAGGCCTTGCGCGTGATAAAATGTTGATTCTCAAATCCCAACATCAAAATCACGGAAGGCCC